>VFQN01000130.1_pt1 | contig 163950 bp, 151 predicted proteins | sample 3512371 | NCBI WGS metagenome assembly VFQN01 (sample SAMN10412370, study PRJNA504923) | tailings metagenome | isolation source: Replicate 2 from Balatoc abandoned mine | place: Philippines: Itogon, Benguet | collected 2017-08-28
CTGAATTAATTTTTAAATCTGAATTTAGCTCATAAACTATGGGTTGTGCGGTTCCAAGTTCTTTAGCTAAAATTTCATCTGGGGTTAAATTTTCTAAATACATAATTAATGCTCTTAGAGAATTGCCATGAGCGGCTATTATGATATTTTTTCCTTCTCTTAATTTGGGTGCAATTTCATTTTCGAAATAAGGGATTACTCGGTCGCGGGTATCTTTTAATGATTCTCCATTTGGCGGAGCAATATCATAACTTCTTCTCCAAATATGTACCTGATCTTCTCCGAATTTTTTAGCGGTTTCGGTTTTATCTAAACCCTGTAAATCGCCGTACATTCTCTCGTTTAAGGCCTTATTTTTTATGGTTTCTAAATTAGGTTGACCTGTAACCTCTAGAATTAATTTTAAAGTATTTTGGGCTCTTTGTAAATCAGAAGTATAAGCTAAATCAAATTGATATGGCTTTAATTTTTCACCTGCATTTTTTGCTTCTTGAATGCCTTTTTCGGTTAATTCTACATCTACCCAACCGGTAAATTTATTTTCTAAATTCCACTGAGATTGTCCGTGTCTAATAATAACTAATGTCGCCATAATTTTATTTTTGGCGAAGATAAAATAAAAATTTTAGGGAATTATGGTTTGATAATTTTGATTGTGTAAGTCTGGTTTTCAGAATCGGTCAGATTTACAAAATAAAGCCCTGTGGCAAGCTTGTTGAATTCGATTTGAGAGTTTGTCCAGTGAAAAGAAATAGTTTGTCCTAGACTGTTAAAAACGCTTACGGATTTAATTTCTGAAAGACTAATGATATTGATTTTATTTCCCGCAAGGGGATTTGGAGCTAAGAAAACGCTTTGATTGATATTTTTGTCGATATTTAGGGTAGGAAATTGACTTATTAAATCAAAAGTTCTGTCGACGTTGATACGGCCTGAACCTAATTGGTTAGCGTAATTTGGATTTATAGCATCTATATTATCACATCCTAATTTGATGTATTCAATAATTTTATGTTTATACTCTGGATATTGAGAGAGTAATAATCCTGCAAAGGAAGCTACAATAGGGCTGGCCATTGATGTTCCGGATTTTAAACCGTAAGCATTATCTCCTGTCCCGATTGCTGAATTAATGAGATCTCCCGGTGCAACTAAATCAACAGAGGGACCATAATTGGATTGATTTTGCTTAATATCTTGATTATCAGTAGCGCCTACGCCAACCACATAAGGGAAAGCAGCAGGGTAAATTTTAATATTGGAGTTTTCATTTCCGGCAGCTGCAAACACAAGGATACCGCGATTTTCACATTCCTGAATCAGGTTTTTTAAAATTTGACTTTCAACAGATAAACCCCAAGAAAGATTGATGATATCTGGGTCGAGGCTTATGGCATAAGCTAAACCTTCAAAAGCATGAGTCAAAAATTGATCACTAGGTGCATTATCAGGTACAACTTTTACCGCAATTATTTGTGTATTTAAACCTATTGAAACAACGCCTTGTGTAGTTCCGGCGCTAGCAGTAGCAAGGGCACAAACATGGGTTCCGTGACTGAAGTAATCAGGGCCAACATTAGCAGGAGGTCCGGGATTATTATCTCCATCAGCTAAATCTGCTCCTGAAATATCATCGATGATTCCGTTATTATCGTCATCAATTCCGTTACCCTCAATTTCATTGATATTAATCCATAAATTGTTTTTAATGGATTCATGGGTAGTTCTGATGGCATTATCTACAACGGCAATTACTACTTTAGAGCCCGTATTGTGGTAATTCCATGAGTTAACCATATTAATTTTACCAAAAACCCAAAGATTATCATCATTAAGTTCATCGGTAATGGTTTCGGTAATAATTTGAGGAATTTGCTCTACTGATTTTACTTCTGCTAAATTATTAAGAGCAAAAATAAACTCATTAGGGTCAATGTTTGGGTCATAGGAAACTCGGAGAATTTTGTTTAAATCTCCGCTTTGAATGGATTTAAAGGGAAAATAGTATTTGGTAACCCCAAAACGTTCAAATTCTCTAAAAAGAGGTGAGCTTGTTTTTTGAACAGGGTTTGATGAATCAACTATGGAGATATCTGATAATTTAATGTAAATCTCTCCCCTAAGGTAAGTTTGTGCGCTTACGTTTAATGAAAAGACTAATAGAAAAATCCAGTAAATAAATGGTTTTATTCTATCCATAAACAGATAATGGAACCTTTGAGGGTTCCATTATCAAATTAACTAAAAATATAAGAAAAAAACAAGGGAATTGGAATTTATCTTAATCGAAATCTTAAGCCTGTGTTAAATCCAGTGGCGCTTGGGTTAATATTGATTCCGTTCTTATAAGTATTATTCAAAGCAAATCTGTGGTTAAAGCCAGCGGTTATAGATAGCCTATCGCCTAATGAGTAAGCTAACATAATTCCTGCATTTGCTGAAAAATAGTTTCTTAATACTTGATGATCTGTGTTTTGAACTTTGCAATAACTTAAATCTTTATTGCTCATATTAAGTTCATAATTTCTAATAAAATTATAAGAAACACCCGTTTGTAATAATACAGAGAATTTGTTATTTAATTTTATTCTGTATGCCAATTCTAGTGGAACCTCAATAACTCTAATGTAATTATTTCGAGTGTATTTATTTCCTTGTACCATGGTATCATTTCTAGTAATAATACTGTAAATACCAGGGATAATATTGGATTGTGGCGTTTCATTTAAATCTTTAACATCATAACTCATTTGAGTTTGATAATTTCTAAAGGCTAAACCGCTTTGCAGGATAAAATTTTTGAATTCTATACCTGTAAATAATTTACCCGATGATGTTAAAGTGGAAGACTCTATGCCTTTTCTCCAATCTTGCTCTGCAACCGGATTGTCATTGTAATAACCTTTCCAATTTAAATTGTTATTTGCCAATTCACCCTCTGCACCAATAAATACTGAAACTAAAGCAGCATTTTTAACAGGAACAGGAGTTTTAGGAATTGAAAAATTGCTTATACTGGCGGGTTCTGCATGGAATTGACCATTAACTTTAAATGAACTTGTTAATAATTCAGTTTTAGCGTTTATGGTGTTATGATCAATTGCAGGAATTGGAGTAGTTTCTTGAGGGATAATTTCTTTAGGATAATTAACCGATTTTTTAGGCTCAACAGCGCTTGAAGCAATTACTTTTCCATTATTATTTTGAGCAATAATTGGGTTATTATTATCAGCTATTGTTGAGGTATTAAGGTTTGGCTCAGCTATAGGAGCAGTAGTGTTTTGAGAAAACAAATTTTGTTTATTTTCTACCTGATTTTGTTTTTTACTAACGATACTTACGGTATTGTTTTTAAAGAATGCAATACCAGAACCTACTAGAGCGATCATGAAAAGAGAAGCGACCCAAGCATAGGATCTTTTCTTTTTTCTTTCTTGCTCACGGGCGTCAAGATCGTCGGCAATAAGGTGCCAAAGACTGTCAGAGAGTTCAGGCTCATAGGAGTCTACCTTCTCTTTAATCTTTCGATTAAATCTCGCGTTCTGCAACTCTTTTAAATTGAAGATTTTCATTTACTTTTAAAATCTTATCCATTAATATTCTTCTAGCTCTTGAATATTGAGACTTAGAAGTACCAACTGATATTCCTAATTTTTTTCCTATTTCTGGGTGAGTATATCCTTCAACCGCGTATAAGGTGAATACTAAACGGCTACCTTCGGGTAAACTCTGAATTAAGTTAATGATTTCTTTGTTTGACATGCGGTCGATGATATCTGTATTAATGGTTTCATCATCTGCATATTCAATTTCAACCTCATTAAAATTAATTCTTTTCCATTTGCGGTAGTGATCTAGAGCTGTATTTACTACAATTCTTCTGATCCAACCTTCTAAACTCCCCGTCATTCTAAAATTAACGATATTTTCGAAAATTTTTATAAAGCTTTCTTGTAAAATATTTTCAGCCTCATATCGATCACGAGTATAACTTAGGCATACCGCTAACATCTTACGTGCGTAAGTGTCGTAAAGCTTTTTTTGAAAAAGCCTTTCTTTTCTGGCGCAGCCTTCAACTAACTCTTTGTCGTCAATCATCAGGGGGGTGTTTGTTATTGGTTAAACGCAGCTAAGCTTCAAGTGGTTGGAAACAAAAAAATAATTTTATAAAATTTTTTCTCGCTATACCTTTGCTCTATGTCTGAACCAAATTCAAAATTAAGCAATTTCGATCCAAATGGCCTTGCCATGGGCGACAATATTTATGGTTTACCCTATTCAGTAGAGGAGGCAAAAGTGGTTATTTTTCCAGTTCCATGGGAAGTTACTGTAAGTTATGCTTCTGGAACGGCTAAAGGGCCAGAGGCTATTTTAGAAGCTTCTGCTCAGGTTGATTTATTTGACCCAGCAGTAAAAGATGCATGGAAAATAGGTTTAGCCATGGATGAGATCAGCGGATATTGGTTGAATACTGGAAAACAGGTTAGAAAGAAAGCGAAAAAAATGATTGAGGCTTTAGAAAATGGGGAAGAACAAAACCCAGTTAATATGGCGTATATCAATCAAGCCTGTTTGGATATGGTTAATTGGGTTGAAGAGAGTACTGCCCAGTTTATTAAATCAGGGAAAAGAGTAGCTTTATTGGGTGGAGATCATAGCACTCCGCTTGGATACATGAAAGCTTTAGCTAAGAAGCATAAAAAATATGGGATTTTACAAATTGACGCCCATGCTGATTTAAGAAATGCTTATGAGGGTTTTGAATATTCTCATGCATCTATTATGACGAATGCTTTAAAAATCAAAGAGGTTAGTAAATTAGTTCAAGTTGGAATTAGAGATTATTGTGATGAGGAATTTCAAGTTATTCAAAAATCAAAGGGTAGAGTAAAAACCTTTTTTGATCGTGATTTAAAAATTGAAAATATGAGGGGTAAGACTTGGGAAGCTCAGGTAAATGATATTATAAATGAATTGCCTGATAAGGTTTATTTGAGTTTTGATATTGATGGTTTAGATCCAAAATTATGTCCGAATACCGGTACACCAGTAGCGGGTGGATTTGAGTTTGAGCAAGTTTTATTTTTAGTTGAACAGGTAATTAAATCTGGTAAAGAATTAATAGGATTTGATTTAAATGAAGTGGCTCCAGGAAAAAAAGATGAATGGGATGCTAATGTAGGAGCTCGATTATTATATCGTTTGTGTAATCTTTTAGGTTCACAGAAATAAATTTATAAACCAGAAAGTATCAACATTTAGCCAACACTTTCTGGTTATTTTTTGATTTTTAAGAAGCTTGTCCAGCAGGTTTATTTAAACGGGCTTTTATATCAAGTCTGTGTTTGCGGGCGGTATCCTTAGCAATGTCATAACCTGCATCGGCATGTCTAATAACACCCATAGCAGGATCATTATGTAATACTCTTTTTAAACGAGCTGCTGCTTCATCAGTTCCGTCGGCAACAATTACCATTCCTGCATGTATGGAATAACCAATACCAACACCACCACCATGATGCACTGAAACCCAAGAGGCTCCACCAGCGGTGTTTATTAATGCGTTTAGTATAGGCCAATCTGCAATAGCGTCTGAACCATCCATCATGGCTTCAGTTTCTCTATTTGGAGAAGCTACCGAGCCTGTATCTAAATGGTCTCTTCCAATAACAATTGGTCCTTTTACTTTTCCGGTTCTAACTAATTCATTAAATGCCAAGCCAGCTTTTTCTCTTTCTCCTTGTCCAATCCAGCAAATTCGAGCAGGTAAACCTTGAAACTCAATTCTTTCTTGAGCCATTTTTATCCAGCGGTGTAAACCTACATTATCCGGAAATAACTCCAATAATACTTGATCTGTTATTTTAATATCATTTGGATCGCCAGAAAGAGCTGCCCATCTAAATGGTCCTCTTCCTTCGCAGAATTGCGGACGGATAAAAGCAGGGACAAAACCCGGATAATCAAAAGCATTTTTAACTCCTTTTTCATAGGCTCTACCTCTGAGGTTATTGCCATAATCAAAAGTTATTGAACCCATTTTTTGAAATTCGAGCATAAGTTCTACATGCTCTACCATGGTGGCATAGGCTTTTTCAATATACTTTGCAGGATCTGATTTACGTAAACGATCAGCAGCTTCTGTATCCATTCCGGCAGGATAATACCCTGTTAAAGGATCATGAGCGGAGGTTTGATCGGTTAGAGATTCTGGTACAATACCTCTTTCTTTTAACCTTTTTAATAAATCAACAATATTTGCTAAAACTGCAATAGAGATGGCTTTTCCTTCTGCTTTTGCTTTTAAAGCCCAGTCAATGGCTTCATCAATATTTCTAGACATTACGTCGCAGTAGCGAGTTTGAAGTCTTTTTCTAATTCTCCATTCTTCTACTTCTGCTGCAAGACAAACACCTTCATTCATGGTAACAGCTAAAGGCTGAGCGCCGCCCATTCCACCTAAACCAGCGGTAACGGATAAAGTGCCTTTTAAAGTTCCACCAAAATGCTGGCGAGCTAGTTCGGCGAAGGTTTCATAGGTTCCTTGCACAATACCTTGAGAACCAATATAAATCCAAGATCCTGCGGTCATCTGACCATACATGGTTAAACCTTTGGCTTCTAATTCTCTAAATTTTTCCCAATTAGCCCAATGAGGAACAAGCATGGAATTAGAGATGATAACTCTAGGAGCATCTTTATGGGTAGGTAAAATTCCAACGGGTTTGCCTGATTGAATGAGTAAAGTTTCATCCTCTTCTAAATCCCGCAAGGCTTTAACAATAAGATCTAAACTTTCCCAGTTTCTAGCGGCTTTTCCAGTTCCGCCGTAAACAATAAGATCTTCTGGCCTTTCAGCAACTTCAGGGTCAAGATTATTCATTAACATTCTTAATGCGGCTTCTTGAACCCAACCTTTGCAGGATATTTCTGGTCCGGTTGGAGTTTTTATATCTTTAATGTCCATGTTTTTAAATTAAAAGACTACAAATTTACGTTAAATATAAAATAAATAAACTTGAATAAAGTTTGTGTTTTTATAAGCCTTAAAGAAAAATTATATTTGTAAATAATTAAATCGTGAGTTACCTAAGTATATCTTCTGAAACATTAAAGACGCATCAGTTAAGAGTAACTGATACAAGGATTAAGGTGTTGAGTCTTTTTTTGAAAAAGAAATCAGCGCTTAGTCATGCTGAAATTGAAAAAAGTTTAGGAAAAAGTTTTGACCGAGTTACGATTTACAGAATATTACAATCTTTTCAGGATAGCGGAATAGTTCATAAAATACCCGATGATAGCGGAATTGTTAAATATGCGTTATGTGATCATTGCGATTCTGGGCATCATCATCATCAACATATCCATTTTAAGTGCGAGGTTTGTTCTAAAACTGAATGTTTGGATGAAAATCATTTACCTGAATTTACAGTGCCTAGCGGATATCTAATCAAAAATGCCGACCTATTGGTACAAGGAGTTTGCAAAAATTGCAATAAATAATTTTGGATTTTTTTGAAATAAAAAAGCCCCAAAGTTAGGTCTTTGAGGCTAGGAAATCGTTTAACAAACTTGGAAAAAGAACTACTATTATTAATTCAAAATGTGTACCATGAATTATTAAAAAAACTTAAAAATTATTCGTAATGAATTTCAGCTTCTGCTTCGGTAATATTATTGGTTGCGTCAATAGCCTTTACATGAAGGTGGTAATGACCTTTTGCCCAAGCAGGTAAAAAGGTTACACTTTCTTGAATGCTTTTATTTGCAGAATGAACATGAATTTCTTTTTCCCAAATTATTTGACCCGTAGTTTCATTTTCAATTTCAATAATTAAATCTTCTACTTCGTCATTATCTGTTACCAAAATATTTAATTGGAGAATATTATTAGCCTCGCTCAATTCAATTTCATTCTCCATGTTTGGACTTGGAGTAGTTGTTAAGCTTAAACTTGGAGGAATTGAATCGATAGAGCTTTTTACAATAATATCACGTTCAACAAATGGGGCTTCATTTCCGCTTTTATCAACTGCAAAAACTAAAATATGATATTTTCCTGCAGCCGCATCTGCTGGTATTTCAAATTCTTCATTTAAGTTGAAGTTATTGCTTTTTGCAGCGATAATTCTAATTTCTTCATAGGCAGTTGCACCTGCTTTTTCGTGAGTATGCCCATCATCTGAAGGATGAATTTCAATTTTTATTTCATTTACTTCAACATTATCCGTAACATTCCCTTTAACGGTTAATGTTGTGCCTGATAGAATCTCAGTGTTATTGGCAGGGCTAGTAATGTTGATTTGAGGTGCGCTGGTATCTGTTGCTGGCGGATCATCTTTTTTACATCCCATGAAAGCCAAAACAGCTAGGCTCATAAATAGAATCGAATTTAAGCTATTCATATTTGATTTTTTTACGCAACAAAAATATATTTAATGCAACATTGTTGCAATTTACTTTTGTAATTTTTTTATGATATTTAGATATTTTGAATTTAAATAGCTATAAATCAGAGTTATAATTTAATTTTTTTGTTGCAACATTGTTGCTATATATTTAAAAATTATATTTGTGCATTGAAAAATAAAATTGCTGACATACTAGGACTCAGTTCATCTGTAATTTGTTTAATACACTGTTTATTACCTGTATTTTTGGTAAGTGGTATGTTAGGTTTGAGTCATTGGTTGCACAATCCAATTGTAGAAATTGTGTTAATTGGGATTGCTATTTTTAGTGTTAGCCAAATTTGGAAAAGCATTAGGGGTAGTTTTTTAATGTGGTTTTTCATTTTCGGATTGCTTTTATTGTCATTAGGAATATTCTTTCATGGCTTTCAATGGGGAAGTATATTAATGATTGGAGGCGGAATATTACTTAGCAGTTCGCATTTATATCATCTATTTTTATTCAAAAGAGCATAATTAATTTAAGATTTCTTTAGTTTAGTGGCCAAATGGAAATCAAATCTAATTTTTCATTAAAGCCATACAATACATTTGCTTTAGAATCTTTTGCCAAAGAATTTGTTGAGGTTAAAACCTTGGCCCAGTTGAGAAGACTATTTTCATCCCGCAAGGAAATTGATAAATTATTAATTTTAGGTGGGGGTAGTAATATCTTATTAGGGAAATATTTTGACGGTTTAGTTATTCAAAATTCGATAAAGGGAATTGAGGTAATTAAGGAGACTGATGAAGAAATTTGGGTTGAAGTAGGTGCAGGCGAGAACTGGCATGATTGGGTAATGTTTTGTGTTCAGAAAAATTGGCCTGGACTTGAAAATTTGAGTTTAATTCCGGGGACGGTTGGTGCAGCACCCATGCAGAATATTGGAGCTTATGGAGTTGAAGTTAAAGAGTTTATTGAGCTTGTTAAATTTATTTATCTGCCTGATTTAAGTAAAAGGGAATTAAATAAAGAGCAGTGTAATTTTGGCTATAGAGAGAGTGTTTTTAAACATGATTTAAAAGATAAAGTATTTATTTATTCGGTAGTTTTTAAAATTAATAAAAATCGTAATTTGAATTTAAGTTACGGCGATATTAATAAGGTTTTAAGTGAGCATGGTGTTGAGGATCCTAGTATTAAAGATGTTTCTGATGCCGTTATTTCAATTCGTAAGAGTAAATTACCCGACCCAAAAGAGCTGGGTAATTCAGGTAGTTTTTTTAAGAATCCAGAAATTTCTAAAAGTCAATTTGACCAATTAAAAGCAGAATTTTCAGAAATGCCGGGTTATGAGTTAGGTGATGGTAAGGTAAAAGTACCCGCGGGTTGGTTAATAGAAAAAGCAGGATGGAAAGGGAAACGAGTTGGAAATACGGGTTCTCATGCAAAACAAGCCTTGGTTTTAGTAAATTATGGAAATGCAAATGGAGAGGAAATAAAAAACCTAGCTTTTGAAATCATAAATGATATAGAAGCTAGGTTTGGAATTCGTCTAAACCCTGAGGTTAATTTTATTTTTTAATCCATCCAGGTAATTTTATCAGAAAGGGGCTTTCTTCTGCCCGGTCCGACTAAAGTTGGAATCGGTTTTCCCAAATAGAAATATCCCATTAGAGTTTCATTTTCGCCAAGGTTTAGAAAAAGAGCCATTTTTGGGTCGAAGGTTCCGTTACCTGTACTCCAATAGCCACCAAAACCTCTGGCACTGCATTCGAGCCAAAGATTTTGAACTGCCATTGCGGTAGCTGCAATTTCTTCCATTTCTGGCAATTGAGCAATGGGTTCTTTTTTCATAACAATAGCTATTATGTGAGAAACTTTAAGTTTAGTTTCTTCAAATTTCTCTAAGCGCTTATCATCAGCTTCAATTCCAGGGTTTTTAGAAATGAACATGGACTTATGAAAATCAACCAGTTTATTTTTGGATTCTTCTTTAAAAATTTTAAAGCGCCAAGGTTCGGTAAATTTGTGGGTTGGCGCCCAATTAGCCGATTCTAACATTTCAATTATTTCAGAATCAGGGATAATTTCGCCCGACATTTGTTTGGGGTAAATGGATCTTCTATTTTTAATTATTTCACTTAAGTTCATTAGTTTCCTCTTTTGGCTTTTGAAAAACCTTGGTCCAATAAAAATTTTAAAACTTTATCTCTTTGATCACCTTGAATAAGAATTTCGCCATCTTTTACAGAACCACCTGTGCCGCAATAGTTTTTGATTTTTTTTCCCAGAGCCTCTAAATCATCATTAGAACCAATAAAACCAGAAATAAGGGTAACTGCTTTGCCGCTTCTATTTCTTTTATCGAGAGTAACTCTTAAGTTTTGTTTATCATTAATTTTGGTAGATTCTTCTGAATCTGATTTTAAGACAGAAAAAGGAGAAAAATCAAAATCGGGATTGGTGCTGTAAACGATACCACTTTTGTTTTTATTCTTATTGCTCATTATTGCAAAATAGTAAAAGAGATTTGGGATGCAAAGTTACATCTAAATTCTTTTGATAACTAAGGGGTTCGCCATCGAAATGAATCATTTCTTCTCCGTCAATATTTACTTGGCATTCCCTTGCGGGGATTTGTAAATAGAAAGCAGAATTATTTAAGTTTTTTCTAAAAATATGCAAAGCGATAAGCGGAATTTGATACCAGGGGAAAGGTTTTAGAATAGAAATATTTAAGAGAGCATCATTTAATTTGGCTCCGGGCGCTATATAAGCATTATTTCCCCATTGGGAACCATTAGCAAAACTTATAAGAAATGCCTTACAATTGACCTCTTGATTTGGAGTAATTATTTGGTAAGATTTAGGTTTGTAATTAAATAGTTCTTTAATGGTGGTTTTAAAATAGGTTGAAAAACCTCTAGTGCCTGCATGTGCAAAACGATACCCAATTAGAGCGTCAAAACCTACGCCTGCTACATTTAAAAAGAAATTTTTATTGATTTCGCCCGTATCAATTAATAAAGATGATTTTTGGTTCAATAGTTCAATGGCCTTTGCAGGATTTATGGGTATATTTAAATGACGAGCTAAACCATTTCCAGACCCTTGCGGGATAATTCCCATAGGAATATTTGTGTTTTTTAAAGCCGCGGCTACTTGATTTATGGTGCCATCACCACCTACGGCAACAATAGCTTTAAAGCCTTCATTTAAGGCTTGTTTGGTCATTTGAAACGCAGATATTTCTTTATTGGTCCAAATTCTGATTTGTGGAGCCCATATTTTATTATCTAATTTTTTAAGAATTAAGTTCGGTAATTTATCTTTTTTTAAGCCACCAGAAATGGGATTGATAATAAATAGAATAGGTTCCATTTTGCGATGTTAGAGTTTTAATATTATTAAATAGTTAAACCTGAAAATGATAAAAACAAAAAACCCGGCTGCAAATGCATACCGGGTTTTTGCTTTCAACCACGCCGAAATGAAGATATTACTCTACAATTAATTTATGAACTCCTTGTTTGTCAAGGGTTAAATCATTAATTACAATTAAGTAAGCACCTGCACTTAAGTCAGAAATATTTAATTCAGCAGAATTACCATTTTCAACAACTAAAGTCTTAACTACTTTTCCAGATAGATCAGTAATTTTTACAGAGAATTTAGTTGATTGGCCTGGGTTATAATCTACTTTTACTTTTTGGCTAGCAGGGTTAGGGTAAACACGAGTTAAATGTCTAATATCTGCTGAAGTTGTGTTCAATTGAACTCTTTCGCAGAAGTTGTAAGTAACGATGTCAAGAACCTCAGCAACACCTGATCTGGTGTGAGTTCTATTGAAACCACCAATACCATTAGAAGCTCCGCAACCTAAAGTTGCGAAATCACCAGTTTCACCATTTTGGAATGCAGAACCTGGAGCAGGCTCACCATTAGAAAATTTGTATTGAATATCAGCAGCACCGCTAATGTTAACAGTTGCTTCAAATACTTTATCATTATCAGCATCAGTCATTTGAATTCTACCATCTTGCCAAGCTGGAGAGGTGAAAGATCCCATTAACCAAACACCAGAAGCTTCGATAGTAACATCAGGGTGATTCATATCTACACGGAAAGTGATATCAGCAGGATCTGGATTAGTAGCGCAAGGCCAAGTACATTGTTTAAAACAAACCGTATTTAATATAGAGTCGGTAGTGCCAATTACGATTTCACGGTTATTAGAAACATTACAAGCAGAAGGAATTGCTTCATCAAAACCCCATGCGTTACCGTTTACAAATTTATATTGGTAAGTACCTGGAGCCATTTCAATAATAACTTCATAAATATTATTACCCATGTGAGTCATTTGAGTACCGCCTGGGTTCCATCCTTGGAAGGCACCTGCAATATGAACTGAATCAGCAGAAACAGTTTCATTACTCATATCAACTCTAAAGGTAACTTTAGGTAAACATCCTCCAAAACGAACGGTTGGAGCAGCGGCTGAACCCGTTACTGCAATTTCACGATTACCGTTTGAATTTGCACAAGTTCCAGAAATGGTTTCAAAACCAGCATTGGTATTACCATTAACGAATTTATACTCATAATTACCAGGAGATAATTGTAATGTAGCTTCCCAAATTCCATTTCCTTTATCAGTCATGGCTGTAGCAACTGGGTCAAAACTATTGAATGAACCTGCTAAATGAACTCCAGCAGCATCAACAGTTAAACCAGTCATATCAACACGGAAAATTACACCTGGAGGGCAACCACCAAAGTCAACCGCTGGTAGGGTAACAGATTTGGTACCATCTAATGATAAGCCTCTATTTCCGTTGATAGCACATGCACCTGGAACAGATTCATCATCTCCCCAAGAGTTACCATTTAAAAATTTGTATTCATAAGAACCCGCAGGTAATTGAGCAACAAATTTGAAAACAGAATCACCATTATCAAATAAACGAGTGCTACCAGGAGTCCAATCATTTGGGAAACCCGCTTCTGATTGGAAATTACCGGCAACGTGAACACCAGCTGGTAAAATTAAAGATTGGTTTTTAAGACTAACTTGGAATAAAACATAAGCTTCACCTTCGCAGCCACCAAAAGGAACTGTATTTAATACAACATCAGTTGAACCTACACTGATAGCGCGGTTTCCATTAATGTTACATTTTTGTCCTGGGCTTTCATCATTACCCCATTGAGCTCCATTAACAAATTTGTACTCATAATAACCCGGGTTAACATTTAAAGTAACACTCCAAATGCCATTACCTTCATCGGTTAATACAGTAGCAGAGGGATCCCATCCCTGAAATGATCCAGCGACATGCACGCCTGCACCATTTACAGTTTGTCCGGTCATATCGACCTTAAACGTAACGTTTGTTGCAAATGCAGCTGCTGCAACGAGCATTGAAAGCAACGATAAGTAAAGTTTTCTCATAACTTTATGGTTTGATAATCAATTATTTTTTTATTAATTGTAAAGTTTACACTAAGAAAGTGTACTTTTTACACTTAATTCGAAATTAGAAAAAAGGATTGCACTTTTAAAATTTTTTTAATTTTTTTTCACATGAACTTAATAATTAGGCAATTAAAAATTAACCTTTTAGTAATTTTGGGTCTATTTTCGTCTCAAATAAATGCTCAAGACCTAAAATTTGACCCACCGCACTGGTATACGGGGTTAGAAAATCAAGAATTTGGTTTATTAATTCGAGCAAAAGATATAAAAAATGCTAAGATTGAAATTTCAGAGAAAACCATAAACTATAAAGTAGTTCCTTTTTCTAATTCGGATTACGTGTGGTTAGAAATGCAATTGCCTAAAGAATTAAAGCCGGGGTTTATAGAAGTAATTATTCATCCCGCAAGGGGAAAAAAGAAAATAGGCAAGTTTGAATTTAAAAATAGAGGCGAATGGCAGGGGAGTGAATTAAAACCTGAGGACTTTATCTATTTATTAATGCCTGATCGATTTTCTGATGGGGGTGTAAAAATTAAAACAGCCAAAACGTTTTATGAATTAAGAAATTCTAGAGATTCAGCGTATGGAAGGCATGGCGGTAATTTAGTTGGTGTAAACTCAAAACTAAAATACTTGAAAGATTTAGGGGTGAGTGCTTTATGGTTAAATCCGGTTTATGAAAACAATCAAGATTATGAATCCTATCATGGTTATGCTATTACCAATCATTATGAGGTGGATGAACGATTAGGAGGGAATTTAGATTATAAGAAATTGGTTGATCAGGCGCATGAAGAGGGAATAAAGATCATTAAGGATATGGTATTTAACCATTTGGGGAGCCGGCATTATTTATATGAAAATTTAATTGATTCTTCTTGGTTTCATTTTTACGATAAGAATAAAATGGGCGAAAATTGGCGCTCGAATTTTAGAGCTGGGGTATTGATGGATCCCTATATAAATTCTAAAGATTTTGCGGTTTTTAATGAAGGATGGTTTGATAAACATATGCCAGATTTAAGGGCAGAAAATCCATTAGTTAAAAAATATTTAATTCAACAAAGCATTTGGTGGATTTTAAATTTTAAGATTGATGCATTGAGGATAGACACCTATGCTTACCCCGGATTAGAATTTATGCAAGATTGGGAAATAGCTATGCGAGAAGAATTTGAACACTTGTTCATATTTTCTGAAATTTGGGAACATGGCCCAGGCGTTCAAAGCTTTTTCAATACAGGTGTTAATAGAAATTTGGCCAATAATAAATTTAAGGGCACAAAATATTTAACTGATTTTCAGTTTTGTTTTTCAGTGATTAATGCTTGCACACAGGGTTTGGGCTGGACTACGGGGATTAATTCATTTTATTACACAATTAGTCAAGACTATCTATATGAAGATGCATCAAAGCAAGTTACCTTTTTAGATAATCATGATGTAGATCGAATTTATGGGATATTGAAACAAGATTATAAAAAGTGGCGTTCGGCCATGACATTATTGATGTTGCATAGAGGCATTCCATCTATATTATACGGTACTGAAATTTTGATGCCTTATACAGGAAATCATGGAGTAATTAGGACTGATTTTCCGGGTGGATTTAAAGGTGATGTAGTAAATAAGTTTAATGAAGAAGGCAGAACAGAAATAGAAAACCAAGCTTTTAATCATATTAAAACCCTTGCGGGGATAAGAAAAGAATATATTAGTAATGCTAGGCTTCAGCATTTTTTACCTAATGATGGTTTATATGTTTTTAATTGGAAAAAGAACGATAAGAACCTTTGGGTATTTATGCATTTTGGAGATAAGTATAAAAAGGTAAATATAACTGAGTTTAAAAGTAGCGATCAAAAAGTCAAAGTTTTGTTGGGAGAAGAAATGGTTGCGGATTGGGAAAAAGTGGATGAAATTGGTTTTGAGCCTTGGGATATTTTTGTTGTAGCCTTTTAAAATAAAGGTAAAAATTGTATTTTGTCCGCAGGTGAATGGAGGATCTTAAATGATTATTAATGCGGAGAATGTTTTATTTATTGGCTCTATTTTATTACTAATTTCCATTTTTGCTGGAAAAACTAGCTATAAATTTGGAGTACCTACTTTATTATTCTTCTTGGGAGTGGGCATGCTTGCTGGGTCTGAAGGAATAGGAGGTATATATTTTGATGATCCTAATTTAGCTCAGTTTGTGGGCATAATGGCTTTTAATTTTATATTATTTACTGGTGGTTTTGAGACCGATTTTAAGCAAATAAAACCAGTTTTATCACAAGGTTTAATTTTATCTACTGCGGGAGTATTGCTAACTGCGGTTAGTTTGGGTTTATTTGTTTTTTGGATCACCGATTATTTTACCATTTATGAAAGTTTGCTTTTAGGATCTATAGTTTCATCTACGGATGCTGCGGCAGTATTCTCCATTTTAAGATCGAAAAAGATGGGTTTAAAAAATAATTTAAGACCCTTATTGGAATTAGAGAGTGGGAGTAATGACCCTATGGCTAACGTATTAACTATTGTTTTCACGGGTTTGGTAGTAAATCAGGATAATTCATTAGTTGGAGAAATACCATTTCTGTTTCAGCAGATAATTATTGGAGCATTAATGGGTTTAGCATTAGGTTTTTTAAGCAAAAGAATTATCAATAAAATTAGTTTGGATTTTGACGGATTATATCCAGTATTAGTAATTGCTCTTTTATTATTTACCTATTCATCTACCACGTTTTTAAGTGGCAACGGATTTTTGGCTGTTTATATAACTGGGATCTATTTAGGGAATCAAGAACTAATGCATAAAAAAACCATATTAAGAGCATTTGATGGTTTTTCATGGTTAATGCAGATTGTTTTATTTTTAACCTTAGGATTATTGGTCTATCCGAGTGAGTTATTAGATGTTGCTGGAATTGGATTAATCATTTCTTTATTTTTAATATTTGTAGCCCGACCCATTTCTGTTTTTTCGACCCTTGCTTTTTTTAAGACAAAAACCAGAAATAAATGGTTTATTTCATGGGTAGGTTTAAGAGGAGCAGTTCCGATTGTATTTGCTACTTATCCATTAGTTGCAGGGATTGAAAAAGCTAATTTGATTTTTAATATAGTATTTTTTATTTCAATTACTAGTTTATTAATTCAAGGTACAACCTTATCATTTATGGCTAATGTTTTTCATGTTAATTTACCGGAAAAGGTAAAAAAATATAAGAGGTTAGATACTGAGTTTTCAGATAAAGTAAGAAAAGAATTTGCCGAGTTAACAATAGAGAGTGCATCACCTTGGGCCAATAAAAAAATAATAGATTTAGGATTGGCAAATAAAGCCCTAATTACTATGATTAAAAGGGGAGATTCTTATATAACCCCTAATGGCGGAACCGTATTACTAGAAGGCGACTTGGTTTATATCATTGCTGATGACAAAGAAAGCCTAGAAGATTATATAGGTTAATGATTTAAGTCTTGAATGATTATTTAGTAATTAATAGATTTTTTTCTTTGGTTAAGAAAAGACCAAGAAAGGTTAATGCTCCATTAATTATGATTATTTCAAATCCAATTTGATAGTTGTTTGGGAAAATTTCTTTGGAATAAAAGTTTAATATAAATGAAATTATTGGGGAAAGTACACAGATAAAAGGTACCCAAAAATCTTTTACTTTATAAGAAGTAAATAAACCAAAGGCAAAAAGGCCTAATAATGGTCCGTAAGTAAAACCAGCAGCTTTAAATAATTCGCTTATTACACTATCATTATTAACCAATTTAAATAATAGAATTAAACCTATCATAGCCAAGCTTATTAATAGGTGAACAATGCTTCTTGTTTTAGGACTTTCTTTACCTTTTTCGAAGTCTAAAAAATCTACGCATACAGAAGTGGTAAGAGCTGCCATGGCTGAATCAGCGCTGGAGTAGGCAGCTGCAATCAAGCCCAAAATAAATAAGGTGGCTACAATTGGTCCTAGGTAATTTAATGCAAGAAGAGGATATAATTCATCAGATTTTGATGGCAAGGTAATTCCTTTAACTTCTGCATATTGAAATAATAAAACACCTAAACCTAAAAATAAGAGGTTGACTAAAATCAGGGTTATTGAATAAGAATAGATATTTTTTTTTGCTTCAGATAAGTTTTTACAACTCAAATTCTTTTGCATCATGTCCTGGTCAAGTCCAGTCATAGTGATAGTTATAAAAGCTCCACTAAAGAATTGAGTAAAAAAGTTACGGGTTGAAGAATCAAAAAAGAAAATTTGTGATCTTGAATCAGAGGTAATAGAATTAAAAATACCAGAAAAAGTCAGATTCAATTCACTGCCAATAATAAAAATAGTAAAAACAACAGCCAATAACATGACTAAAGTTTGGAAAGTATCGGTAATAATTATGGTTTTTATTCCACCTTTAAATGTATAAACCCAAATAAGAAATATGGTAATAGAAACCGTAATCCAGAAAGGAATTTCGAGGGCATCAAAAACGGCTAATTGCAAAACCATAGCTACTAAATACAATCGGAATGCAGAGCCGATAGATCGGGAAAGTAAAAAGAATGCAGCACCCGTTTTATACGATTTTTTACCAAAACGTTGTTCTAGATATCCGTAAATAGTAGTTAAATTAAGTTTGTAGTAAAGAGGAATTAGTATTTCTGCTACTACAACATAACCTAATAAATATCCTAATACCATTTGGAAATAGCTGAATTGAGATCCATTAACCCAGCCAGGAACCGAAATAAAAGTGACTCCTGATAATGAGGCGCCAATCATTCCGAAGGCGACTAAATACCAGGGAGATTTTCTATTACCTAAATAAAAACTTTTAGAGTCGATATTTCTAGTGGTAAGATAGGATATCCCAATGAGCACAGCAAAATAAGCCGTAATAAGAATAATAATACTTTGCGGATTCATGCAGGCCGCAATTTAGTTAATAAAATAGGGAATGCCATTGAAAAAGTTTAGATTTGGAGTCCAAACAAAAAATAAAATGGAATTAAATATTATAAAAAAACCGGTATCGGGTCAGGCTCTTGTAATTTTGGCAGAGAAGGCTAAAGATTTAAAAAACAGCGGTTTAAATTCGGAAGAACTCAAATGGATAGAAACTAAAGAGGGTGAAAATTATTTTGAATTTTCTGATTTGGGTAAAATTAAAGTTGTAGTAATATTAACTAAAGACAAAAAATCAAATGTTTTAGCTGAGGCAATGCGAGTTTCTGGAGCTAAGGTTTCTGCATTTTTAAATAAGAATAAAGTTAAACAGGTAAATGTTTTATCAGAAGGAATTAAATCTGAATTTGCTTTAGCATTTATTGAGGGTTTAGCCCTTGCGGGATATCAATTTTTGAAATATAAAACCGATGCTGAAAAAGAGCAAAACAGCTTAAATAAAATTTCGATAATTGGGGATGTAAAAGAAAAAGAATTAAGGAATTTAGAAGTTCTTATACATTCAGTTTTTAAAGCTAGAGATTTAGTAAATGAGCCTCAGAGTTATTTAAATGCAGTTCAATTTTCGAAAGAACTTGAGATTTTAGGGAAAGATAGTGGTTGTAAGGTAGAAGTTTTTAATAAATCCAAAATTGAATCCATGAAAATGGGTGGATTATTAGCGGTAAATAAAGGCAGTCAAATTCCGCCAACATTTACTGTAATGGAATATAAACCAAATAAAGCAGTAAATAAAAAGCCTTTAATCCTAGTGGGTAAAGGAGTGGTATATGATACTGGAGGTTTGAGTTTAAAGCCAACTCCAAATTCAATGGATTATATGAAATGTGATATGGCTGGCGGAGCTGTTGTTGCTTGCGCGATAAGTGCCATTGCAAAAATGCAATTACCTGTTCATGTTATTGCATTAATTCCGGCTACAGATAATCGCCCAGGCGAGGATGCTTACACACCTGGTGATGTTATAAAAATGTATGGTGGACAAACCGTTGAAGTTTTAAACACCGATGCTGAGGGCAGAATGATATTAGCGGATGCTTTATCTTATTCAAATAAATTTAAGCCAGAGTTAGTTATGAATTTCGCTACATTAACTGGCGCTGCTGCTGCTGCAATTGGGCATTACGGAATAGTTTGTATGGGTAATGCAGAAGAAGAGGTTAAGTTTGAGATGAAAAAAGCGGGGGAAAGAGTAAATGAGAGATTGGCTGAATTTCCGTTTTGGGATGAATATTCTGAATTAATTAAAAGTGATGTTGCTGATATGAAAAATATTGGCGGACCTATAGCTGGAGCCATAACAGCAGGTAAGTTTTTAGAGAAATTTGTTGATAGCCCTTTTATGCATTTTGATATTGCAGGCAGTTCATTTTTATCAAAAACCGATGCTTATAGAACAAAAAATGGATCGGGGTATGGGGTGAGATTTTTAGTAGAGTTCATTAAAAATTATTCACAGAATGGAAAATAAGTTATTGAAGGTTGGGATTTCATTGGGTGATTTTAATGGGATTGGACCAGAGATAATCATCAAAGCCATTTCCGATTCTAGAGTGTTGGATCATTTTATTCCAGTAGTTTATGGATCGCCTAAAGTAATTTCATTTTATAAAAAGATGCTTGGATTGCATGATTTGAGTTTCAACTTTATAAAAGAAGCCGATCAGGCCAATAATAAGAAGCCAAATTTAGTGGTTTGTTGGGAAGAGGAGACTGAAATAAAACCAGGTATTGCTAGCGCTGAAGCAGGTAAATATGCTGCCTTGAGTTTAAGAAGAATGGTTGAAGATGCTAAAGCGGGAAAATTAGATTTAATGGTTACCGCTCCCATTGATAAGCATACCATTCAGAGTGAAGACTTTAATTATCCTGGTCATACCGAATATTTTGCTGCCGAGTTTGGAGAAGGAGAATCGATGATGTTATTAGTGGGTGATGATTTGAGAGTTGGTTTAGTAACGGGGCATTTACCACTTTCAGAGGTGAGTAAAAATTTGAGTAAGGAGGGAATTATAAAAAAAATTGGAATAATGGATTCCAGTTTGCGAAAAGATTTTGGAATAAGAAAGCCGAGGATTGCAGTTTTGGGGTTAAATCCACATGCAGGGGATTCGGGATTGATAGGAAAAGAGGAAATAGAAATTATTGGACCAGCGGTAGAAGAGGCCTATAAATCAGGATTAATGTGTTTTGGTCCATATAGTGCGGATGGATTTTTTGGGTCAGGAGAATACAAGAAATTTGATGGGGTATTAGCGATGTATCATGATCAGGGCTTAATACCCTTTAAGTATATTTCATTTTTTGAGGGGGTAAATTACACGGCTGGATTGCCGGTAGTAAGAACATCACCAGATCATGGAACGGCCTATGGAATAGCGGGTAAAGGAGAGGCAGAAGCCCAATCATTAAGTATGGCGATATATTTAGGTTTAGGAATAATAAAAAATAGGAAAGAAGAAGATAATTTGCGTGAGAATCCATTGAAATATAGTCCGTTTAAGCGGGAAAGATTTAGGATGGATTTTTAAAAGGGTGAATTAATCCTTTCCTAATTAAATTTAAAATGTTACCTTTGCCGACTATTTAAAAAGAGCGCCATGGAAGAGGCGAGGATAGTATTAGGAATTGCGGGCATGAAGCCTGGTAAGTATGAGTATGATTTTAAGATAGGCAAAGCCTATTTTGAAATGTATGAATATAGTTCTTTAAAGCAGGGAAATTTAACTTTAAACGTAAAAGTTGACCGTAATGTTTATACGATGAGTATAAATATGGAGGTAAAGGGATCTGTAAATGTAGAATGTGATCATTGTACAGGGGAGATGCCATTAACCATAAGTGGAAAGTTAGAGATTTTGGGTAAGATCAGTAATGAAGAAGTGGATCATGGGGCGATGGATGATGAGGATTTTATGATGATAGATCCAATAGCAAATGAATTGGATTTGAGCAAACACGTGTATGATTTAATATATATGAGTTTGCCTTTGAAGAGAGTTTGCGAAAAGCCTGGGGATCAAGAATATTGTAACCAGGAAATATTAAAAAAATTAGAAAGTTATAAAACTTACGACGATGGATTAGATGGTGAATCAGATCCACGTTGGGATAAATTAAAAGACCTTTTAAATTAAGTAATAAAATGGCACATCCTAAGCGAAAGATTTCCAAAACAAGGAGAGACAAGAGAAGAACTCACCATAAATTGGAGAACAGACCCTTTATTTTGGATCCCGTAACCGGAGAAACCTCATTATACCATAGAGTAAATGTTGAGACCGGGATGTACAAGGGTATCAAGGTAATGAAGGGCAAAAACGAAGAGTAAGGCATAAAATGCGGATAGGACTAGATATCATGGGTGGGGATTTTACCCCACTTGAACCCTTAAAAGGGGCTCTTTTGGCAAAAAAAGAGTTTCCGGGGGCTGATATAGTACTTATTGGTAATTTAGATGAGGCCAGGCCTGTGATGCAGGAGTTAGGGATTAACGAGGGAGATTTTTCGTTAATTCATGCGCCTGAGACCATTGGCATGGCTGAATCACCAACCAAAGCAATCATGTCCAAAAAACAATCGAGTATTGCGATTGGATTTGGAATGTTGAAAGAAAAACAATTGGATTGTTTTATTAGTGCTGGAAATACTGGTGCTATGATGGTTGGGGCCATGTACTCAGTAAAGCCAATTGAAGGAATTATTCGTCCGGTAATTACCTCTGTTTTACCAAAACTCGATGGTTCAATAGGTATATTGTTAGATGTTGGGGCTAATGCAGATTGCAAACCTGATGTTTTAGAACAGTTTGCTGTTTTGGGTTCATTGTATTGTAAACATGTTTACAAAATTGATAATCCAAGAGTTGGATTAGTAAATATTGGTGAAGAAAAGGAGAAAGGTAATTTAGTTACTCAAGCGGCGCATCAGTTATTGGATGAAACTCCTGGAATAAACTTTATTGGAAACATTGAAGGACGGGATTTATTTATTGATAAAGTTGATGTAGCGGTTTGTGATGGCTTTACTGGAAACGTAGTATTAAAAGCCTGCGAATCGTTGTACTATATTTTCAAAAAGAAAAGAGGAGTTCAGGATGAATTTTTGGACCGCTTTGATTATGAAAATTATGGTGGAACGGCTATTTTAGGTGTTAATGCTCCTGTAATAATCGGGCATGGAATCTCAAAAAGTAAGGCGTTTTTAAATATGATTCGTCTAGGAAAAGAGGTTATAGAGTCTGATTTGATAAATAAAATTAAGTCTTCATTTTAATAAAATAGGATGGCTAAAATACAAGCGGCTATCACTGCGGTTGGTGGATATGTACCCGATTATGTATTAACCAATGCAGAACTCGAAAAGTTGGTAGATACCTCAGACGAGTGGATAAGAACCCGAACTGGAATTAGAGAACGTAGAATTCTTAAAGGAGAGGGGCAAGGCTTATCAGCTATGGCAGTTCCTGCTATAAACGAATTATTAGAAAAACGTGGTATTTCTCCGCTAGAATTAGATATGGTAATAGTGGCAACTATTACTGGAGATTATGTTTTTCCATCTACTTCCAATATTATTTGTGATAAAATAGGTGCAAAAAATGCCTGGGGTTATGATGTTAGTGCAGCATGCTCTGGTTTTTTGTATAGCTTAGAAACTGGGCGCCGATTTATCGAAAGTGGCCAATACAAAAAAGTATTGGTAGTTGGCGGCGATAAAATGAGCGCAATCATTGATTATACCGATAGAAATACTTGTATTATTTTCGGTGACGGTTTAGGCTGTGTTTTATTAGAACCTAATGAAGAAGGATTTGGAGTTCAAGATTCCATTTTGAAGGCGGATGGCAGCGGTGCAGCATTTTTACATCAGAAAGCGGGTGGATCAGTAAAACCGCCAAGCCATGAATCGATTGATGCTAGAGAGCATTATGTATATCAAGAAGGTAAAACTGTATTTAAATTTGCTGTAACAAATATGGCCGATGTAAGCGCAACTATAATGGAGCGCAATGGTTTACATTCTGATGATGTAGCTTATTTAATTGCGCATCAAGCTAATAAAAGAATTATTGAGGCAACAGCCGAACGCATGGGGCTTTCATCTGAGAAAGTACTTATGAATATTGAAAGGTATGGTAACACCACCAGTGGAACATTACCTTTATTGTTATGGGATTTTGAGAAACAATTCAAAAAAGGAGATAACTTAATATTATCTACTTTTGGAGGTGGTTTTACTTGGGGTTCTATATACTTAAAGTGGGCTTATGATTCAAAATAGTGAATCGTAAGAAAGAATTATTTATATTTGATTAAAACACTCACCTTTAGATTGAAAAAAATATGGAATTGAAAGAAATTCAGGCTCTTATTAAGTTCGTTTCAGAATCAGGAGTTGATGAAGTAGAATTGGAGAAAAAAGATTTTAAGCTTTCTATTAAAAAAGTAAAAAATGAAGTTCCGGTAATTGCTCAACCGCAAATATTGCAAGCTTCAGTTCCTCAAATTCAAGCTCCAGTTATGCCAGCAGCACCTGCGGTACAGCTAAGTGCGCCTGCGGCTGAAGGAAAGAAAGTGGAAACTGCTAGCAGCCCTGCTGAAGGAGGAAATATTGTAGCAGTAAAATCTCCAATGATTGGAACCTTTTACAGAGCTAGTGGTCCAGACAAACCTTCTTTTGTTAATGTAGGTGATGAAATTAAAGCTGGTCAGGTGGTTTGTATTATTGAAGCAATGAAATTATTCAATGAGATTGAATCTGAGATTAGCGGTAAAATAGTAAAGGTATTGGTTGATAACTCCAGTCCTGTAGAATATGATCAACCTTTATTTTTGGTTGAAGTAAAATAATTCCAACTCCCGCAAGGGAGTTTTTTTTAGGTGTTAATTTTAAAAATTACCCCAATTTATGTTTAAGAAAATATTAATTGCCAACCGTGGTGAGATAGCGCTAAGAATTATCCGTACCTGCAAAGAAATGGGTATAAAAACAGTTGCTGTTTATTCTACGGCTGATAAAGAAAGTTTACATGTTCGTTTTGCAGATGAAGCAGTATGTATTGGTCCACCACCAAGTGCTAATTCTTATTTGAGCATGGCCAGTATAATAGCAGCAGCAGAAATAACAAATTCAGATGCTATACACCCAGGTTACGGGTTTTTATCTGAGAATGCTAAGTTTTCTCAGGTTTGTCGTGATCATGGTATTAAGTTTATTGGAGCATCTCCTGAAATGATTAATTCTATGGGAGATAAATCCAATGCTAAAGATACCATGAAAAAAGCTGGGGTTCCTACTATACCTGGTTCTGAAGGCTTGTTAAAAAGTGCTGATGAAGGTAAAAAGTTAGCAAAAAAAATTGGATATCCTGTAATTATTAAAGCTACTGCTGGTGGCGGTGGTAGAGGAATGAGAATCATCTGGAAAGATGAAGAATTTGAATCTCATTGGGATTCTGCAAAACAGGAGGCTAAAGCAGCCTTTGGTAATGATGGAATCTATATGGAGAAGTATATTGAAGAACCAAGGCATATTGAAATTCAAATTGCAGGTGATCAATATGGAAAAGTAGTGCACCTTTCTGAAAGAGATTGCTCTATTCAAAGAAGACATCAAAAATTGATTGAAGAATGTCCAAGTCCATTTATGACTCAAGAATTAAGAGAAAAAATGGGTAATGCTGCTGTTGCTGCGGGTCAGTCAATTAATTATGAAGGTGTTGGTACAGTTGAGTTTTTAGTTGATAAACACCGTAATTTTTATTTTATGGAGATGAATACCCGTATTCAGGTAGAACATCCAGTAACTGAAGAAGTAATTAATTACGATTTAATTAAGGAGCAGATTTTAATTGCAGCTGGAATTCCGATTTCAGGTAAAAATTATTTCCCAGCTAAACACGCCATTGAATGTCGTATTAATGCTGAAGATCCTTATAATAATTTTAGACCAAGTCCAGGAAAAATTACAGTTTTGCATAAACCTGGAGGACATGGGGTTCGTGTAGATTCTCATATTTACGCAGGATATACTATTCCGCCTAATTATGATTCCATGATTGCTAAATTAATTGTTAGTGCACAAACTCGTGAAGAGGCAATAGTAAAAATGGAAAGAGCCCTTTCTGAATTTATTATTGAAGGTATTACCACCACTATTCCGCTTCAAATGAAAATTATGGCTGACGAAAATTTCAGAAAAGGTAATTTTACAACTGCCTTTATGAATGATTTTAAATTAGAAGATTAAATAAACCGAAATAATAAAAAAAGCCGATTGCATTTTTGTAATCGGCTTTTTTTATGAACTAAATAGAGATAATAAGGTTGTAATAAGTAAAGATTAATCAAATTAGCCCTATTTTTGCGCCATTGCAAAACTGTATTAATCATATTGTTGTAGCCTTATATGAAGCAGGATGCCGAGATTTAATTGTAAGTCCCGGTTCTAGAAGTGCGCCAATTTCTGTTGCGGTTTCAAGGTTTGGGCATTTTAATATAAAAGTTTGTGCAGATGAGCGTAGTGCAGCCTTTGTTGGATTAGGTATAGCAATGGAAAGCAAAAAACCTGTTGGGATTATTTGTACGTCCGGTTCCGCTTTGGCCAATTATTATCCGGCTGTTTTGGAGGCTTATTATAGAAATGTACCATTAATTGTTTTGAGTGCTGATAGACCACCTGAATTGATCGATCAATGGGACGGGCAAACGATACATCAGCAAGAAATTTTTGGTACCCATCAAAAGGGATTTTTTGAGTGTTCCGATCAATATCAAAACCCTTTGAGTTATTATAAATTGGTTTATAAAGCCGTTCAATTAGCGAATTCTGGAAAAAAGGGGCCAGTACATATCAATATTCCCTTGCGGGATCCTTTGTATAAAGAATTAATAAATTTTCCTTCATTTCCAGAAATGGGAAGTTTAGTTTTAGATTTTAATGAAACTGATGAAGAGATTGATTTTTCTGGAAGACCTAGGATGATAAGTAAAGAAGAAACCCAATTATTTGAAAAGATTCAGGAGCAGAAATTAATTTGGGTTTTGTGTGGGTTAGACTCGCCTACAGAAATATATGATGAATTAAAAAACTTAAATGATAGTGGTAAATTAATTGTTATTTCAGACATCATTAGCGGATTACACCAAGTTCAAACCCATAAGGGCTGGGAAAATTATTTAATGAGTGGGAAAATAAATCCTGAATTTTTGCCTGAAATAATAATTAGTGTTGGTAAAGCTCAAATAAGTAAAAATTTAAAACTATTATTAAGATCCCATCAATTTGAGCATTTCCATATTAGTGAGTTTGGAGAAATTGCAGATCCATTTTTTAGCAATCCGAAATTAATTCAGGAAAAGCCAAAATTGGTTTTTAATCAAATAATTGAGTTATTGGATTCTCTTCCTTTCAACGAAATGAAGTTGAATATTCAAAAATGGAAATCAGGTTGTGAAGAATATAACCATTTTTATTCGCATTTGCTTGAATCAGCGCAATGGTCTGATTTTTCAGCATGTTTAACCCTTAAGAAAATTATCCCGCAAGGGTATAAATTACATTTAGGTAATTCTATGCCAGTGAGGTATTTTTCATTAATGGGAGCAGATGCAGAATTATTTTATTTTTGCAATAGAGGCGTTAGTGGAATTGATGGATGTTTAAGCACGGCAGTTGGTGCTGCTTATGCAAGTGATTCAAAGGTTTTATTGGTTTTAGGCGATATCAGTTTTTTTTATGATGTAAATGGTTTGTGGCAGGAAAAATTACCAGAAAATTTAAAAATTGTGATTTTGAATAATGGCGGAGGTGGAATTTTTGGTTTAATAGATGGGCCAGGAGCATTACCTGAGTTAAATCGTTTATTTGCCAGTGAGCATCAATTAAATTCGAAAGATATAGCCAGTCATTTTAATATTCCTTATTTAGTTATTAAAAATCAAGAAGAATTGAACGATCGTTCATATGATTTTTTTAATAATGACGGGCTAATGATAATGGAAATTTTAACAAAAAAAGAGAATAATTCTGAAGTTTTTAAAAATATAAAAAATAAATTAAATGCAAAGTAAATATCCTTGGGTAACCCTTAAAGAATATAAGGAAATCCTTTTTCAATTTTATGATGGGATTGCGAAAATTAGCATAAATAGACCACATGTACATAATGCATTTACTCCTTTAACTGTAATGGAAATGAGTGATGCTATGGAAATTGCTAGGCAAAATCCGGAGGTTGGAGTAGTAATTTTAACTGGTGAGGGTGGAAATGCTTTTTGTTCAGGAGGAGATCAGAAGGTAAGAGGTAATGGCGGTTATGTAGGTGATGATGGAGTGCCGCGTTTAAATGTATTGGATTTACAAATGCAAATTAGACGTATTCCAAAGCCTGTGGTTGCTATGGTTGCAGGTTGGGCAATTGGTGGTGGCCATGTTTTACACGTTTTATGTGATTTATCGATTGCTGCTGAAAACGCAAAATTTGGACAAACAGGTCCAAAAGTAGGAAGTTTTGATGGCGGTTTTGGGGCTTCATATTTAGCTCGAATTGTGGGTCAGAAAAAAGCTAGAGAAATTTGGTATTTATGTGATCAATACAATGCTCAAGAAGCTTTGGATATGGGACTTGTAAATAAGGTGGTGCCATTAGATAAGTTAGAAGATACCACTATAGAATGGTGCAGAAAGATGTTAGAAAAGAGTCCATTAGCTTTAAGGATGTTGAAATCTGCATTTAATGCGGAACTTGATGGTCAGGCGGGAATTCAGGAATTGGCGGGTAATTCAACCTTATTATATTATTTATCTGATGAAGGTAAAGAAGGTAAAAATGCTTTTGTTGAGAAACGTAAACCAGACTTTAAAAAATTCCCAAAATTCCCTTAATATCATGAAGAATGAATTAATTAATGAATCATTAATTGAAGATTCATTTACTTATGATGAATATAGATTAATGGTAACTGATTTTGTTGCACATGGCAAAACTAGTGGACCTAAACAAAGTGAAGAATTAGCTCATTATACTAAGCTGAATAATCAGCGTATGTCTAGGTTAGATAAAACCATTCAATTAATTGGGAAAACCATTAATTTAATGGAAGGTTTAAAGGGCAAATATGTATGGTTGGTTATTACAGAAGCTTGGTGTGGAGATGCTGCTCAAAACTTACCTTATCTAAATAAGATGGCTGAATTGAATAAAAATATACAGCTAAGGATGATTTATAGGGATGAGAATCCGGAAATTATGGATTTATATTTAACTAATGGTTCTCGTTCTATACCAAAGTTAGTTTGTTTGAATTGGCCCAATTTGGATGAGGTTTTTACCTGGGGTCCGAGACCTAAAAACTTACAAATAAAAATTGATGAGTTTAGAGCTCAAGGTATGGATTATAAATCTTACCAAGAACCTGTTCAAAAGTGGTATAATGAAGATGCAGGTTTTAGCTTGCAAGAAGAGTTTATTGAGCTTTTAAAAAATTTGAAATAAAGATAAAATCCTCGAAATTTTTTCGGGGATTTTTTTTTAGAATTTTATCATTAGGCCCAATACAAAATTTCTTCCGGCAGCACTAATTCCAGAGGTATATGTACGGTATCTGATATCGGTAATATTTTCAATACCTCCATTTAGATTAAAATTTTCTTCGAAGGCATAAATAAATTTTAAATTAAGGGTGTACCATGATGGGCTGTATGGCCGGCCTTGTTGATCCTTAGCAAATAAGAAAGCGCTATTTTGACTTTCTCTTGAAAGATTATTGTAACTAACCTCAGCATTATAAAAGAAATTAAACATTAGCCTTAGTTTTTGGATATCGTAATTTAATTGAGCCATTCCAAAAGCAGGAGCTACATGCCTCAAAGGAGATAAAGTTTCATCATCCATTTGTTCGCGTCCGTATTGATAATTAGCCTTTACACTCAATGAAAATCCATTATTTAATTTAGCGTTAAAAGTTAAAAATGCTCCATAAACAAAGGCGAATGCTGCATTTTGGATTGCGAATATTTGGCTATTAACATTATTGTAAATAATACTATCAGATCCATTAAATTGGAATGGTCTTCTAACCATGGCATTATCTAAATAGGTATAGAAGACACCAGTTTCAATTTTTACTTTATTATTCCAAATTTTACTAATTCCTGTTTCAAAATTATAGGCTATTTCTGGTTTTAAATTAATGTTAGGGACAATAACAGCCCCAGGTTCTGAGTCAAATACTTTTCCTATATCATCTATATTGGGAGCTCTAAAACCATTGCTAAATAAGACATGAACTTGTAATGAGTTTTTAAATATTTTAATCCATCCTAAATTTCCGTTTATGGAATTAAAACTTGAATTTAATTTGTTATAGAGAATTGGAAAAAACTGGTTTTGATAAGAATAATCTGCTTGAATATTAAACAAGGAATATCTTAAAGCTGCATGAATATGATTATTGTTTTTAAGTTTGATTTTTAAGGCAGAATAAATTCCGCCTGAATTATACTGAGCATTAGGGTAACGAGCTAAGGCAATATTAGAAATTTGATTATTAATGTTTAATTCATTTCCTGAAGATTTGATTTGATTATAAACCCATTCTAAACCATAAGATAAATGAATATTAGAATTGATATGTTTTGATAAATCTAAATTTAGGTTGAAAACATTTACTTGGTCAAGTTTTGTTCTTCTAATTGGGTCATTAAAATCGCGATCAATTCTGCTCTCTTCAAATTTTTGATAGGCTGTTTTTGCAGAAAGCTCATCATAAAAATAATTTCTTTTATTATTTTTAAAACTTAAGACATGAGCATTCCAAAGTTGCGGTCCATAGTTCCATTCTGCGCTAATTGGTTGATTATTTCTTTGCCTTGATAATCGATCGTAACGCCCGTAAGTAGAAGTTTCAGAATAAAATAGGGAATAGTCCCAATCTGAATATTTATTGGGTTTAAATTTAATTTTTTGAGTGATATTAAACTGATTATAAGCGGTACCTAATTGAGAAAGTGGATTATTATTTAATTGTTTAATATCAATAGAATCGTGTCTTTTAACATCGAAGTTGCTCAAATAATCATCTGGACCATTTGATCCCATTGTTAAATTACCAAATCTATTAAAGGAAAACGCTGATAAAAAAGCCCATTTTTTATATCCTAAATTGATATTAAAATGAGAGCTAAGTTCATTATTTGCTGAGCTGAAACGAGTTTGAGCGCTCCCAACAAGCAATTGTTTAGAGTTGATTGATAATATAGGGTCTTTGGTTTTAATATTCATTACCCCTCCAATAGCATCACTTCCGTACAAAACAGAGCCAGGTCCGAAAATAATTTCAGTATTATCAATTATAAAAGGATCAATATTAATTATATTTTGAAGATTACCACTTCTAAAAATGGCGTTATTAAATCGGAGTCCATCGATGGTTATTAAAACGCGATTAGCTGAAAATCCCCTAATCATAGGGCTTCCGCCTGCTTGTTGACTTTTTTGAACGAAAACATCTCCTGAATTAAAAAGGGCGTCAGCAGTAGTTTGTGGACTGAATAGTTTAATATTTTCTGAAGAAATACTGGTGATTTTGAACGGTTGTTCATTCAGTCTTTCTTTCCATTTGCTTGCAGAAACTACAATGGGATTAAAAGAAATTGCTTCAGGTTTTAAGTAAACTATGAAATTATTCTTTTTTAAATAATCGTTATAAATAGAAAATGTTTGATAAGCTGTTTTTTCAAAAGTGATTAAGAAATTTTGGCTAGAATTAGGTATCTCGATAAATCCTTTATTATCAGACAAAAGATAATAATTACTATCTAAGTAAAAATTTACATTAACCTGAGAAATAGGATAATTACTTTCAGCATCAATTATTTGAACTTTTATTTGAGCAATACCAGTTAAACTAAAAAAAGCAAATAATAATAAGGCCCAAACTTTTCTCATAATACAAACCTAAATAAAATGCTAAAAAATTGAAATATAAATAGGTTTAGAAATTGTATTTTTGAATTATGATTTTGTATAATGTAACGGTAAATATTGAGGATGATGTTCATAATGAATGGTTAGAGTGGATGAAAAATGAACATATACCTGAGGTTATGGAAACAGGTTTTTTTAGAGAGTTTAAATTTTTAAGAATAATTAGTCGTCAACCCGATGAGACTGGAATGACCTACTCTATTCAGTATTTTGCGGCCAATTATGATGATTATCATGAGTATGCTCAAAACCATGCGCCGAGATTGCAAGAAAAAACCAGGCAAAAATTTGATGGAAAATTTGTAGCTTTCAGGACCTTATTAGAAACGTTGTAATATGAAAAATTTAGCTAAAATAACAATTAGCCTCAGTTTGGCTTTAATTTTCCTTGCGGGATGTAAAAAGAATCCTGATGATAATTCAATTAATATTTTTACCATTCAGGATGATAAAAATTTAGGAATACAGGTAAGGAATGAGATATTGTCAAATCCTGCTGAATATCCATTATTAGACTCTGTTCAATATAAGCCAGCTTATGATTATTTACGTTCTATAGTAAGTACAATATTAAATGGAAATAAAGTATTTTATAAAGATGAGTTTGAGTGGACCACATATATTATAAGAGATGATCAAACATTAAATGCCTTTTGTGTTCCTGGGGGTTATATTTTTGTTTATACTGGATTGATAAAATATTTGGATGCAGAAGATCAATTGGCTGGAGTTTTAGGCCATGAAATTGCTCATGCTGATAGAAGACATTCTACCGATCAAATGACCAAACAATATGGAATAGAGACCTTATTAGGAATTTTATTAGGTGAAAATCAAGGGCAATTAGCTACAATTGCTGCAAATGTTGTGTTATTAAAATATTCTAGAGACGCAGAGCGTGAAGCTGATAAATATGGAGTAAGTTACTTATGTCCGACTATTTATAATGCAGATGCCTCTTCCATATTTTTTGAGAAACTATTACAAGATGGAAGTGTATCAGAAGAGAACTCATTCTTTTCAACACACCCAAGTCCAGACGAAAGAGTTCAAAGCATCAGAAATGAAAAAACCAGTTTGGGTTGTGCTGGAACATCAAGCAATGATGCAGCATATCAAAACTTTAAGAATAATTTAATTCCTTAAGAATTAAGAAATTTTAATTTTTAAGAAGCATCCTCCTGGGTTAAGTTTACGTTCTATTGAATATGAATGTATTAAAACTTAGTCCAGGATTTTTTTATTTAAGAGTTGTGGTAATAACTATAGCCATGATTTTTAATAATAATAATTCAAAAGGGCAGGGTTTTACTAAAGCTTTTTTTTCGCCACAATCAGAAATAAATAGAGGTTTCGGAGATTTTGAAGTAGTTGGAAACAATCAATTTTTAAGTTTAACTTTAGTTGGTCAGGGCAGTTTTGATATTCCTGTTTTATTAAAGTACGATGAGAATGGAGAATTATTATGGGAAAAAGCTTTGTATGTGGAGGATAAGAAAAAATTAAGGACCTTAGAAATTCTGAGCTGGGAAAATGAATATGGGATTTTCTTACAAAATATAGATGCTTCATCTGGATTTTATGGAGATTTCCTTTACCTATTAACCGATACAGCTTTAAATATCAAACATTGCAAAAAGTATTCAGCTGATGTGATTGGTAGGTATTTATATAGCTACGATATTGATAAAGGAGCCGATGGTTCATTATATTGGTATTATTTAACCAGTGGATTAGATGGTGGAGGAACCATAGGTGAAATGGAGCGTAATATCATGCGTATTGCAAAAGATGGCAGTTTTTTAGGCGCTATTTTTACTCCACCTCTCAATTTGTGGGGGAGTATGGCAATTGATGGTAATAATAATGTTGTTTTTAATGCTGGCAGGGCTATTTATAAACTTGACTCAAGTTGGAAAAGAGTATTTGCATATAGTGTAAATAATATGCAATTTATAAGTGATATTGCCGTAGATGTTAATAATAATATTTACGTGGTAGATTATCGCTATAATGTATTAACAAGTGCAGTAGTAAAATTAAATCCACAAGGAATTCCAATTTGGTCGAGTCAAAGTTTTCCCAATAATAATAGACCAAGAATAGAGTTAGATCCCTCAGGGAATCCAATAGTTTTTACCCATTATTATAATCCTTTTGACCCAAATGAAGGGCTATATACTTATTTAATTAAGCATAATGGCAGCGATGGTTCTAATATGGAAGAAACTTTTCTTAAAGATACTTTTTCATATGCGCCAACGGGTGCAATAAGACCTGCTTCTCAAATCGACTTTAGTATTAGTGACGACAATCAAATTTTAGTTTTTGCAAACAGTAATTATGAGCAGGGTTTTTGGATTTCAAAAAGTATTGAAGGATTAGATTTTGCTTGTGATACTAGCATAAATACTTTTAGAGTTAATTTTAATACATCAGTTAACAATCAACAATTTGTATTTCAATCAAATAATTCGGAAAGAATTAGTGATGTGAATGTCCAAGTTGCAGATACTCAAATATTTTATCTAGGATATACTTGTGACCGTTGTTATCCAATTATTGATAAGTTACCCAATGATACCAGTATTTGTTTTGAGGGTGAAATTGAGTTAAAAGTTCCTTCAAATGCCTTGGATTTTGTTTGGAATGATGGTGTTAAATTAAAAGAGCGATTTGTAGATACTTCGGGGCAATTTATTTTAACCGCATCCAACAAATGTTCTAATTTTTCTGATACCTTTAATTTAGTAATTTTCCCTAAAACTGACGGAAATATTTTTAGTTCAAAATCGAGTGTAGAGATGGAGAATTACGTAAATTTTTGGGATTTAAGTTCAGGAATTGAGAATAGAACTTGGACTATAAATGATGAAATTATTTCGGATGATTCCAGTTTTAGCTATTTATTCAATGATCCTGGGATATTTAATTATTATTTAGAAAGATTGGACACCAACTCCTGCATTAGCATAGATAGTGGATCAATTTTAGTTAAAGGAAGGAGAATTTATTTACCTAATGCATTTACCCCCAATGGTGATGCAAATAACCAAGTGTTTAAACCCGTGTTAACAGGAGCAGATAGCTACCGAATTCAAATATACAATAGGTGGGGTGCTTTAGTTTATTCAGGAGAAAATGGAATATGGAATGGGAAAGATGAAAAGGGTAATCATTTAGCTGAGGGCTTATATTTTTATACCCTTAAAGTTAAATGGATTGATGGAGGGATCGATAATAAAAAAGGGGAGATTTTGTTAATTCGATAACTATAAGGCTTTTTGGTCGTCTTTTAATGCGCGGTAATTTTTTCGAGCTTCTACAACAAATAAAGATCCTGGGTATTTAGTTATTAATTCTTCATAAAATGCAATGGCTTTTTCTTTGTTTTTTAGTTGCAAATGATAGATTAGAGCTGATTGATAAAGGGCGTTATCAGCTAAAAATTCAAATCCATGATTTTTAATAATATATTCATATTCTTTAAGTGCTAATTCCCAGTTTTTATTTTTTTTATGGATATTTCCTTTAACAAAGGCAATTTCATCAGCTAAGTTATTATCAGGGAATAATTTTGGAATAGAGTCTAAAGTTTTAATAGCTTGAATATCTTGGTTTCGATAAGCTAATAAATCAGCATTTGCAAAATATCTAAGAGGTTCTCCGGTGGTATCAAAACCAAGATTATCTTGTATTAATACCGAAAGTTCTAATGAATTATTCGATATTAATTGGCTTGTAGCAGTTTTAAGAACTTCTAATTGAGCTTGAGCCCATTCAAATTCTCCTCTATAATAAGAAAGACGGGCATTTCTAAATTTAGCTTCTTGCCCTAAAGCTTCCTCTTTAAAATCTTTTTCAACTTGTCCGTATAATAATGCCGACTCCCAAACATCACCGTTCATAACATAGGCATCACCTAATAATAATTTACATTCTCCAATAAAAACATGGGAAATTCTTGGAGTATTAATTAGGTTTTCTAAAACTATAATTGCGGTATCGATTTTATTAAGATAGAAAATTTGTAATTGAGCTAATTCTTTCTCTTGCTGGTAAGCATAACCGGCTTCTTTAATAAAGTCGATATAATTTTGTTCAAGGCTTAATAAATCAGCAGGAGTATAAGTGTTTAAAACGGTTACTTTTTTAAATCCAATAAATAAAAGAGCTTGAATGGCGCTATAATAATTCGGGTTTTTAGGACCTAGGTCTTTTACATAACTTAAGCATTCATAAGCGGCGTCATATTCTTCACTGTTTATGCATATTTTAGCTAATTCAATTAATCGAGTCCCATTCCCTTTAGTTCTTTTTTCAAGGGCCTTAATTTGAATAAAAGCACCATAAAAATCTTTTTGTTGGACTAAAGTCCACATCAGTAATTCATTCCAAGAATATGAGTTTGGGTCTTCTTGTACCTTTTGAAGAACAACTTGTTTTAAAGGTTCAAAATCTTCGGGACTAGAGAAAGACATACTTAGAGCTTTTTTAACTGCTTCTAAATTGTTTTCGTCAGCTTCTAAATACTTAAGAAATTCATTAAGTTGTTCAGTTTTTTTGCCCATTTGTCCGTAAATGGTGGCTAATTCAGTAATAAAAGCAAAATAATCCCCTAATAATTTTCTTCCGCTGAGATAGGTTTGTTCAGCGTAATCCAATCGAGATCTTTTTTGAAATGCATTAGCTACATTATTAATCCAGTTATAATCGCGTTTTAAATCTTTTATTATGGCATTATAAATTTTTTTGGCCTTGTCATTTTTACCTTGTTTTTCAAAAATATAACCTTCGTCTACCAAAAAAATACTCTGAGAGGGAAAACGTTTTTGTTGTTTATTGACTAAGTCTTCAGCACTATTAAAATTTTCAAGTTTAAGATAACATTGAAAAAGGTTTTCATAAAAATAAATACTACCTGGGTTAGATTTTAATAGTTTTTCGTAAAGTGGGTAAGCCTTTTCAAATTCACCATTTGCAAAATATTGCCCTGCTAATAATTCATCTGAATTTTGTGAAAATGCAGGCTTAGCAATGCTTAATAATACAAAAAGAAGGCTTAAGTAAAATTTCATATTTATAATTAACGAAAATAAGCAAATAATATTCCTAAATGTTTTTAATTTGAAGTGAAAATAAAATTAATCCTTTCAAAAAATAAAAATAGGTGTCAGCAATTAAGAAACTAGTTTCTCAAACCGCCATTTATGGCATTCCGACTATTATTGGAAGGTTTTTAAATTTTATTTTAGTTCCTCTGTATACTCAGAAATTTTTACCAGAGGAATATGGGGTTGTAACTACTCTGTATGCTTTCGTTTCATTTTTGAATATTGTTTTGAGTTATGGAATGGAAACCGCATATTTTAGATTTAGCTCCGGTAAATTAGAAACCCATACAGAAAAAGACATTGCTGGTTCGGCATTTTTTAGTTTATTACTCAGTTCAAGTTTGTTTTTATTAATCAATTTTTTACTAAGCAGCTCAATAGCTGATTGGTTGAGAATTGGCGAGCATCCTGAATATATTATTTATTTTTCATTAATTTTATTTTTTGATACCTTGAGTATTATTCCCTTTGCTCGATTGAGACAGCAATTAAAGGCTTTTTCCTTTGCAGGGATAAAAATGTTTAACATATTAACTAATGTATTGTTAAATTTATTTTTTATAGTTTGGGCTCCAAAATTGATAGAAAATGGAGTAAATATTCCTTCATGGATATATCAAGAAAATATAGGGATAGGCTATATTTTTATCTCTAATTTATTAGCATCTTTTTTAAGTTTTCTATTACTTATTCCGCAATTAATTATTAAAGTAAAAATTAATCGGAATTTGTTAATAAGGGAATTGTTGAATTATGGATTTCCTCTTATTTGGGTGGGTTTAGCAGGTATGGTTAATGAAACCTTAGATCGGATTTTATTAAATTATTTATTGGATGAAAGTATAGCAGCCCGAGAGGTTGGAATATATGGGGCATGTTATAAGTTAAGTTTGGTAATAACCTTGTTTATTCAGGCGTTCCGATTTGCAGCAGAGCCATTTTTCTTCGCGCAAGCAATAGAAAAAAATTCTAAAAATACTTATGCTGTTGTAATGAATTATTTTGTTTGGGTTTGTGGTTTAATTTTAGCGGCATCTTTGTTATTTACCAAAGAGTTAGGTGTATTATTTTTAAGGAATGAAGCCTATTTTGAGGGATTAAAAATTCTTCCATTATTGTTATGGGCTAATTTATTTTTAGGAATATATTACAATTTATCCATTTGGTATAAGTTAAGTGATAAGAATAAAATTGGAGCTAAAATTTCTCTTATTGGTGCTGCACTTACCTTGATTTTGAATTTTATTTTGATTCCTTTTATGGGTTATTATGGTGCGGCTCTTGCTACCATGTTGGTGTATTTAGTTATGATGTTGATTTCATTTTATCAAGGTAAAAAACATTATCCCGTTCCATATGATATAAAATTTTTACTGATTTATTTGGGGTTAAATGTGCCGATTTTATGGGTGTCTCAATTAAATTATGAAGGGGTATCAGGTATTTTTGTTAGAGTATTATTAATTGGTTTAATTGCCCTTGCGGGATTAATATTAATGCGTAAGACCGCAAAATTTCAATTGAATAGCTAAAATTTCATTTAATTGTTATTGAATTTATTGGCTTAAAGCGAGGAAATGTTAAATTCGCTCCATAATTAAAAAAGTGACTAAAGTAAAAATAGTATATCAAGAGGGCGTAAAACAGTTGCCTGCTTATCAAACAGAGCAAAGCGCAGGAATGGATTTATGTGCATTTTTAGAAGAACCAATTGTTTTGAAAGCAGGCGAATATCAGTTAGTTAAAACAGGCATTTCTATTGAGTTGCCTTCTGGATTTGAAGCTCAAATTAGACCAAGAAGTGGGTTGGCTTTAAAATTTGGAATCAGTGTTTTGAATAGTCCGGGTACCATTGATGCTGATTATAGAGGGGAGATTGGGGTAATTTTGATTAATCATTCAAAAAATGATTTTGAAATTAAACATGGCGACCGAATTGCACAGATGGTAATTAGCAAATTTGAAAAAGTAGAATTAGAGGTAAGTTCAGAATTAAGCTCAACCGAAAGAGGTAGTGGCGGATTCGGGCATACTGGCGTATAAAAATAAAAAGATGAACATTATTATTCCAATGGCAGGAATGGGCAAAAGAATGCGCCCACATACCTTAACAACACCAAAACCATTAGTACCAGTAGCTGGTCGTTCAATTGTTCAACATTTGGTTGAAGATTTAGCCAAAATGGTAGATGGAAAAATTGATGAAATTGGTTTTATCATAGGAGATTTTGGAAAAGAAGTAGAAGAAAGCCTAATCAAAATAGCTGAAAAAGTTGGTGCTAAGGGTAAGATATTTTATCAAGAAGAAGCATTAGGTACGGCGCATGCAGTGTTTTGTGCTGAGGAATTATTAAAAGAAAATGTGATTATTGCCTTTGCTGATACCATTTTTAGAGCTGATTTTAAAGTTGATCATACTAAGGACGGAATCATTTGGGTAAATAAAGTTGATAATCCACAGCAGTTTGGTGTGGTGCAGTTAGATAACAATAATGTAATTACTAATTTCGTTGAGAAACCAAGCACTTTCGTTTCTGATTTGGCAATTATTGGGATTTATTATATCCGTGATGGTGCAAATTTAAGAAGTGAAATTAAGTACTTAATTGATAATGATATTAAGGAAAAAGGCGAATATCAATTAACCAATGCTTTAGAAAATATGAAAGCTAAAGGTTTAAAATTTGAGGCGGGGACCGTTTTAGAATGGTTGGATTGCGGAAATAAAAATGCCACTGTTTACACTAATAAGCGCGTTTTAGAAATTAAACCAGAAACTAATTCGAGAGGTAATTCTGTAAATATTGAAAATTCAGTGATTATTGAACCATGTTTTATTGGTGATCAGGTGAAAATTTATAATTCTGTTGTTGGTCCACATGTTAGTTTAGGTTCAGGAACAGAGGTGAAAAATAGTAGGATTGAAAATTCAATAATTTTAAATTCTGTAAAAATTGTTGGAGCTAATTTGGATAATTCATTAATAGGAAATTCAACAGAATATAATGCTAAACCAACAGATATAAGCTTAGGTGATTATTCTACCATAATTGAATGAGAAAAACAATATCAATATTAGCAATTGGATTAATAATCTTAACCCTTTGGTCATGTTCAGTTAAAAAGTCAACTGTAAATGCTGATGGAACGGCAACTGATAAGTTAAGTGAAAGACAACGATTGCAATTTGATGATTATTTTTTTGAAGCTAATAAAGCCAAATTATTAGGTAATTATGGAAAGGCGGTAGAATATTTGTTGCAATGCAATTCAATTGAAGCAAATAATGCTACCGTTGCATTTATGTTGGCTGAAATATATTATCAAAAGAGAGTTTTAGCCGATGCAGAAAAATGGGCTCAAATTTCAGTTAATCAAGATGCTAAGAATAAATGGTTTTTAAAATTATTAGCTAAAATTCAAACCGATGCCTATAAATTCAAACAAGCTGCAGAATCATATCAAAAGCTTTGCGATTTAGATCCTAAAGAAATAGATCATTATATCAATTGGGCTAATGTTTTAATTAAGGATAAAAAGGTTGAAGAGGCGATAAAAGTTTTTGATTTAGCCGAGCAGAGATTAGGTATTAGTGATGAAACCACCGGAAATAAAGAATACTTATATATGGTTACCGGCCAAAGTGATAAAGCCGTAATAGAATTAAAAAGATTAATAAAGGAGTTCCCGAATTTAAGTAAATATTCTTTACGATTAGCGGAGCATTACAAAAGAGAAAAAAATCTAGCAGAGGCTGAGAAAATTTATAAGGATATCCTTTCTAAGCAACCTGAAATTGGGAATGCTCATATGGGTTTTTATGAGATATATTTTGCTAATGGGAGAGATAAAGAGGCCTATTATCACTTAAATGAAGGATTGAAAGATAATAAGTTAGCCATTGATAAAAAATTAGAGTTATTGATTTCAATGATTCCTGAATTTTCACGAGATAGTGTAAAAGGTAATGTGTTTTTAGGTTGGTGCAAAACTGTAGTAGAAACTCATCCTGAAGAATCTTCTGCATATGCTTTTTATGGTGATTTTTTGTTAAATGCTGGAAAATTGTCAGAGGCTAGGGAGCAATATAAAAAAGCCTTAGAAATTGATCCTGCTGATTATAAATTATGGTTACAATTATGCGCTGTTGAAGAGAGTGATGCTAATTGGAACATGTTAAAAGAATTATCTGAAAAGGGCTTAGAATTATATCCATATCAGGTAATGTTATATTATTATAATTCCCATGCTTGGTATAGGTTAGGAGATTATGTAAAATCGGTTAGAGCAGCCAATTCAGGAGTGAGTTTGGCTCGCAGAGATGATGAAATGTTAATTGGATTGTACACCATTTTAGGAGATTCTTATAATGAATTAGGCCACCATAAACAGAGTGATGCTAATTTTGATAAGGTTTTAGAAATAGATCCCAATAATCGATATGTTCTAAATAACTATGCTTATTATTTAAGTTTAAGAGGGGAAAAGTTAGAATTAGCTAAAAAAATGTCTGAAAAAACTCTGGAGTTAGAACCCAATGAAGCATCTTTTTTAGATACATATGGGTGGGTATTGTTTCAAATGGGAGATTATAATGGGGCTTTAAAGGCTATTGAAAAGGCTGTTTCATTAGATGGAGAGAGTTTTGAAGTTTTAGAGCATTTAGGTGATGTGTATTATAAATTAGGAGATATAGATTCTGCCTTAAAATATTGGCAATTGTCCAAAGATAAAGGCTCAGATTCTAGGATACTATTACAAAAAATTAAAGAAAGGAAGATAATAGAATAATGAATAGATTATTTTTAATTATTGGAGTGCTATTTGTTTTTTTTCAGAGTTGTAATTTGAGAAAAAAGCAAGCTGAAAATAATCTGAAACCTGATTTAAATAAATCAGAAGAAATTCAGGCTGCAATAATTAAATCGGCTCTTAATTTTGAATATTTAAGTATTTCTGGTAAGGTTGATATAAGCGGACCGATAGAACAAAGTTTAGGTATAAAAATAAGAATGAAGAGATCTGAAATTTTATGGGTTTCTCTTCAGGTTCCTTTTATTGGTACCGAAGCCGTAAGAGCCTATATAGATAAGGATTCTATTAAAATAATTAGCCCTTTTCAGAAAGAATATTACCCTCGAAGTATTAAACAAATAAATGAAATTGCAGGGATAGAGTTAAATTTAGATCAATTACAAAATGCCTTTATTGGGAATTCTATAATGGGTTATACCAAAAATTCTAGAATTAGCGCAGATTCTGATTCTATTTACACCCAAACACAAGAATCCCCCTTAAACATTAAAGAAACTATTTATTTGAATAATTTTAGACTGGCATATTCTCAAATATTACATGAAAAGCAGAATACCTTTTTTTCTGTTTTGAATTCAGACTTTAGTCCGAGTGATAAAGGTATTATGCCTACTAAAGTTCTTATTAATGCTATTACCTCGAAAGATAAGGCAGGTTTGAAATTAGAATACAACTCTTTTGATTTTAAAGAAATCACTAATTTTCCGTTTAATGTCCCAGCAAGCTATCAAATACGTTAAACCCATATTTAGTATTTTATTCTTGCTCATAACATTTGTTAATGTAAGTGGGCAAAAGAAGGATATTGATAAACTAAAACAGCAAAGAAAAGAGAAGGAAAAGGAGATTGCTGTTACAAAAAAGATATTGTCTGAAACTAAAGAAAAACAAAAGAAATCAATAAATCAGCTAAATGTATTAAACCGACAAATAAAAATGAGACAAGAACTTATTGAGTCGGTAAACAGCGAATTAGGGATGTTAGATACTCAAATTGGTTCAAAAAAGAATCAGATTGAATATTTGAATTCAGAGCTGCTTCGTTTAAAAGAGGAATATGCCCAATTAATTGTGGCTTCATATATGGCAAAAAGTCCTAATGAATTAATTGCTTTTTATTTTTCTTCAAAATCATTTAATCAAGCGGTTAAAAGAATGCAGTATGTAAAGAGCATTGGAGATTATAGAAAAACTCAATTATTTTTAATTTTAGAAACGCAGCAAAAGATACAGAATAATTTGGTTGAGCTTGGTCAAATTAGAGAAGAGAAAAGTAGTTTATTAGGCATAAAAGAACAGGAAAAAAAATCTCTTGAAGAGGATAAAAAAGAGGAGAATGAGTTAGTTCAAGAGTTAAAGAAAAAAGAGAAACAATTAAAAAAAGAATTAGCAGCAAAAGAAAAGGCGGCTCGACAATTAAATGCGGAAATTGACCGATTAATTGCTGAGGAAATAAAAAGGAGTAAAGCAGATCCGAAAACTACTAAAAGTAGCGGTTCAAAAAATGAAATGGCATTAACTCCAGAGGCTCAAAAATTATCTAATGATTTTAATAATAATAAAGGTTTATTGCCTTGGCCAGTAGAAAAGGGTTTAATAAGCAGAACTTTTGGTCCGCACCCTCATCCAACTTTAAAAGGTATTACTACAGTAAATAATGGGGTAGATATTAGTACAGTAAAAGGCGCTAAGGCTCGAGCGATTTTTAAAGGAGAAGTGAGGGCTATATTTAGTATTCCTGGAATGCAGAAAGCTGTTTTAATTAATCACGGTGCCTTTTTTACGGTATATACCCATTTATCAGAGGTAGTGGTAAATAAAGGCCAAAAAGTAGAAACCAAACAAGAAATCGGAACTATATACTATGATTCTGAAGAAGGAAAAACAGAGATCCATTTAGAAGTTTGGAAAGGTAGTGATAAATTAAATCCGGAATTCTGGTTAATCTCCAGATAATTTATCTATTAAGTAAATTACTATTCCAATTCTAAATTTTTTAAATAAAAAAAGCCGATACCTTAATAAGATATCGGCTTAACGATTCAAAAAAATATTTTTACTGAATCTTAGAAACTTCAACGGCATTTACACCTTTTTTACCCTGAATAGTGGTAAAAGAAACTTTGTCATTTTGCTTGATAGGATTTTTTAATCCGGAGCTGTGAACGAAGATTTCAGCGTTAGAGCCGTCTTCAACGATAAATCCAAAACCTTTGGCTTCATTGAAGAATTTTACTGTACCGGTTGACATTAAAACAATTAATTAATTAACTATTACGAAGATGATTATATTTTTTTGAAATACAAGAAAAATATTAAAAATTTAATCTTCTTTAAATCAGATTAATAGGTTTGATTTTAAAATATAGGTGTAAAAAAGCTCTTTTGTTAAGTGTCAGAAATTTAGGTGTTTAAACAAGGGGTTGGGAGGTTTAGGGTTCCGATGAAGTCGGAATAGAGGTTTAGGGGTTTAGGAGAAACATGATTTTGTATAAAACCAGATTAACTTCTGACCCTAACATTCACAATCCAGTCCCTCTTAGGCTGAAAAATTGAATTTTCATTACGATAGTTATCGAAACGCTTGAGCACCCGCTGTAATAACAGGCATTTCTTCTGTTTAAGAATTTGGCTTTTTAATAAGAATACCGCTAATTGTTTTATGGTTCTGGCAAGTCGGAATCCTAAACTTATAAACTTATAAACTTATAAACTTATAAACCTCTAAACTTATAAACTTTTTTATAAACTAGTTATCGTTTCGTTTTTTGCTCTAATAATTATCCGTATTTTTGGGCTATGATTAAGAGTTGTGTGTTTATTTTACTGGGTTTCGCATTTTTAGCTTTTTCTTGTTCTTCATCCCCGCAAGGGAATAATAATGCAACTACAAATGGTGTGACTGAACAAAAATTATTAGCGGAGCCAGAAGCAGAAGTTTTAGAGTTAATGCAGAAATATACTTGTGTTTCTTGTCATAAAACAAATACAAAATTAGTAGGACCATCATGGAAAGAAATTGCAGATAGAAATTATTCTGAAGAGCGTATGCTTGAGCTAATTAAAAAGCCTGAACCAGCTAACTGGCCTGGTTATCCACCGATGTTGGCGATAGATATTAATAATGCAGATGCTAGTAAAATTATTAATTGGATTAATTCGCTTAATAACTAATTAATGCTCCTTCTTTTAAAGAATAAAAAACACATTTCATTTTCTCAATATTCAATCTAGAAATTACCGTTTCTATTAAAATGGATGCCACAACAATCATTTCAACTCGGTAGTCGGCAATGGCTGGGATATTTTTTCTGTCTTCAAGAGTAGATTTTAGTAGCCATTCATGGATTTTTAAAAAATCATTTACCTTAATATCTAAATAAGGATTTTCCCCTTCATTTTTTATTTGAGCTAAATCAGCAATACTTTCGAAAGAGCCTGCGCTTCCTAGTAATTCTATGTTTTTGTGTTTAGAGCAAAAATCAAAAAGGCCTTTTAATTGAGATTGAATATAATTTTTACATTCTAAAATTTCAGAGGTTGAAATGGGATTGGAATTATGAAAGAGATCTTTTAATCGGCTGGCACCAATTTCATAACTTTGGCTAAATAAAGGGTTCCCTGATTCTATATAAATGAACTCTACACTTCCTCCGCCTATATCCATTATTAATCCATTTTGCTTTTCTAAAGGTAATGCTGCTTTAACTCCATTAAGAATTAATTCAGCTTCTTTTAACCCGTCAATCACTTCAATTTTTAATCCGGTATTTTCAAAAGCTTTTTGGATAAAATCGGGGGCGTTTTTTGCATTTCTGAGAGCTGAAGTCCCTAAACAAACAATACTATCTAGGGGTTCGAAGCTTTTTATTTGTTTTGAGAAAAAGTCGAGAGCATTAATACCTCTTTCAAAAGCTTGCGGACTAATGGTATTTTTATTAATTCCATTTTCTCCAAGTTTAACAGCAATCTGTTTTTTATATAGGGTTTTTATTTGATCGGAATTAATATCAGCAATCAATAAATGAAAAGTATTAGTTCCAAGATCAATTATGGCCTTTTTCATAATTAGCGCAATATATAATTAAGAATTTAATTAATGAGCTAATAATTGAGGGCTTGAATGGGGTTTTAATCGGAAATAAATTGATTTTAAACGATTGAAAATGAGTGTATTTTTAAAAAAAATAAAAAAGTATGTAACTTTGGATAAAGTTGCACGTCTTAATGGTGTTAAATGAATACGGCAGAGTATAATAAAAGTGTTGAAATGTATGCTGATGCCATCTTCCGCTTCATAGTGAAGCAGCTGCGCGATGATTTCGAAAGTGAAAATATCGTACAAAACAGCTTCGAGAAACTATGGATAAGAAGAGATGAAATTTCATTTGACAAGGCCAAGGCGTTTCTTTTTAAGACGGCGTACAATAATATGATAGACGAAATCAGGAAAAAGTCGAGGACTTTACTGATTGAAGAGGAGATGGACTTCAGTTCGGATATCAGTTCAGAGTACAGAAACATAAAAGAAGTATTGGAATTAGCATTAAGTAAATTGCCTCCAATACAAAAGAGTGTGGTTTTATTGAGAGATTACGAAGGTTACTCATACGAGGAGATTGCTGGAATTACGGGGCTGAATGAAAGCCAGGTAAAGGTTTATATTTTCAGAGCAAGAACCGCGTTAAAAAGTTTTATAGGTCGTCCGGAGGCCGTAATTTAATGAATAAATGTTATGAAAGAATCAAATGATTTAAATCGTAAGTTGCTCGATTGGCTTGAGGGAGACCTTAGTGCTGAAGAGCTTGATGATTTGCAAAAGCAAATGTTAGCTGATGAAGAATTGGCTAATGAGGCTAAGCTACTTTCATTAACAAAGTTAAAACCTGATGAAAATATTAGGTTTAAAAACAAAAATTTATTGCTAAAAGAAGAGCCTAAAAAACCTTTTGCGTTTGTTTATTCAAATTGGTCGAAATGGGCTTCAGTGGCAGCTGGATTGTTATTAATCGGGGCTTCGATAGTAGTACTTAACCAGAATAAAGAAAAAATTTCTGGTCAGGCTCAGATTGAAAGCAATTGGAAAAATGAAGAGGTTTTAGCATATAACCCAGGTACCGGAACTGGAGCTGAAAATGTCGATTCAAAAAAGAGCGGAACTGCTACACAAAGCAGTCAAACTCCTGCAAAGAAAGATGGTGAAAAGCCTGCTTCCAATAAAAATAGTAAAAGTGGTGAAAAGCCCGAAAAGAAAAGTAATGAAAAGGTTCAGCCTAAAAGTATTAAGCCATTTTTATTAAAAGATCAAATTGATAAGCCAATTGATCAGTTATTTGTATCTGCTGAAAAAATGAATTATTTACCTATGAATAATTTAGTGGCTCAACCGGAAAGCAAGAGTTTATTAGCTAATGCTAGTGAAGGCTGGAGAAAGTTTAGAAACCTATTTTCACCAGCAGAAATAGAGTTAAAGAAAGAAATTGTTAATGATAAAACATTATGGGTATTGTCGTTTTCTAACAAAGCTGGAGAACTTGATGCCATATATTTAGGAACAAAATAATTTTGCCATCCATCTCAGGCAAACTCAATAAACACTTAATTTATTAAAAAAATGAAAAAGTTAATTTTTATCCTTGCGGGATTGTTATGTCTCGCCGGAAATAGTTTTGCTCAATCTTATCGTTTAGAAAGTACTAAAGATTCAGTTTTTACAGATGGAAGGAAAATGACGGTTCATACTATTGAATCTAAAACCCCAAAAGATCATAAGTTTGAAATAGTTATTTTTAACAATGGCTTATCTAAAATTGGCGATCAATATTATGAGAAGGTTTTAATTATTGATAATGATACCGTTTCTCATAAAATAATTGATAAAAATATTGTGGTAAAAAATTACAGTAAATATGTAGGTGAAGACAAGGATAGTGTTGGAATGTTTAAGGAAGGGGAAGAAGTTATAGTAGAGTTAGAATCTGATATTGATGAAGAAGATACTACTAAAACTACTGAAATTAAATTAGAAGATAAAAAAGTTTTAATAATTAAAGGAGACAAAATAATTATTAAAGATGGAGATGAAGAAAGTGTGATATTAGATGGGGATAGTATTAGAGTGAAAGATATTGTAAAGACTAAAAAGAAGGAGATTAAAGGAGTCGAAAATCGTTGGTTTTTATTTGATATTGGTTTTAATAATTACTTGAATAAAGGTAGTTTAACCTTGCCTGACGCTGATAGAAATTTAAAATTAAATAATGTTTTATCACTTCATTATAATATTGGTTTATTTCAGCAAAGAGTTAGAATGGCTAAGGGACATGTGAATTTAATTTATGGTGTTGGATTAGAATTTAATGATTTCCGTTTTCAAGATAATATTGCATTTAGAGTTAATGATAGTTTAGGAAGGGTAGAATATCCGAAAACTGATTTACCGGGCTTCAAAAGAAATAAATTAGGGGTAAGATATTTAACCATTCCACTACAATTGCAATTTATGACTAATCCAAAGAACCCAGATAAGAGCTGGAAATTCCAAGCTGGGGTTCAGGTAGGGTACCGTTATTCAAGTTTCTTTAAAACCGTTTGGGAAGAAAAGAATAAATCGAAGAGAGATTATTACCTAAATGATTTTAAATATTCGTTTATGGCGAAAATTGGATATGGTGATTTTAACCTATATGCAAGTTATACTCCAACACCTTTGTTTGAGGCTGGAAGAGGTCCAGAGCTTACCCCAGTAGCCTTAGGATTGGTAATTAGTGGCTGGTAAAAGAAATATTTTTTTAATAATAAATTAAAAATCCCTGTAAATTTTTTATGGGGATTTTTTATTTATGGTGTAATACAAGCGTTTCAGATGTGATGTTCCTTTAATAGAATTACACCAAACTATTCTTCTTGAATTAATTTTTTTTTACTAAATAATAATATTTATCTTTTAAATAAGCCAAGCTAGATCCTTTTTAAGCGAAGGATATTTTTTGGCTAAACGCTTTGCTTGCTTTTCAAATAATGGTATTGAAGAAATATTATAACACATCCAGAAGTTCTTTTGCAGGGCGAGTTTTTAGCTTACCTTCATTTACTTGTTTAAGTTCATTTATGGCTTCTTTGAGATCCTCTAAAATCTGCCATTTTGGGGGTTCTTCATATTCCAGGGCTTCCAAGTCTTTGTATTGCTTTTTAAGTTGCTTCCATTCACTGATTGGGATATAAACTCCTGTGGCTTTGCCTTTATTATCTTGTATTATCTGTAGTTTCATTTCCGAAATTTTTTGGTTGAAATGTTTTGATGAAAGAAACCTTGAATTGAGGAAATTTTTATTTCAATCAAATTTATGCCCCGACCAATTTTCGAAATTCGTTTTTTGGGTTTCGCTGGCTAGTTCAATTTTCTTTAATTCCCATTTTTGATAATGAATGTTTTTTTGATCTGAATTCAATTGTATCAATCGGGTATCAAAAGGAGTTTTAATCAATAATAAATCATTGCCTTTGAATAAATCTTTTTGGGTATTAGAATCATCACCATCTATTCCATTTATGCTTAAAATATGCACATTGGTTGAAATTCCCGCAAGGTCAGCATTTGAGCCTTCTAAAACATGGGTTATTCTTGGGTATTTCTCAGAAAAACTAATTTTCATTCCATAATTATTTTCCCAAAATAATGGGCTAGGATTGGGCTCAAGTATTAAACCATATTCCAATAAAATTTCTGGTAATAGTTTTTCAATATATGCCTTTCCATGTACAAATAATTGAAACCAGTTATTTGCAATTTCCTCATCATAAGATGAAATAATTTGATGTAATAACTCTTCTGTATACGGGCTGTTTATTTTCCAAGTATTCTCATATAAATCTCGCATGAATAAATCGAGGTTGATTTGATGGGAAGATTTTAATCTTAAGCTTAAATCTAACCATAATGCGGATAACATACCTTCTACATAAATAGATACTTTTCGGCCTGGACTTCCCGGTACATAACCGTCGAGCCAGGTGTCCCAAGAGCTTTCGGCAACTGAATAATTGTATCGTCCTTCATTATCAAAATGTCTTTGAAGGTCTTTATTAAATTGTTCTAAATAATTTTGGAATGAAAAAACTTTAGATTTTAATAAAGCATAATCACCATAATAGGTAGTGATACCCTCATAAACATAACCTAATTTGCTATAGTTTTCTTTGGTATAATCATAAGGCCACATTTCAGACGGTCTAATTCTTTTAATATTCCAAAGGTGAAATAACTCATGAGAACAAATGGCCAATAAATCGCGGTAATTTTCTTCTGTATGAAATTCGTTACCCGGACCTTCAACAATAACCGTAGAATTGCTATGTTCTACTCCGTGTCTATAATGCCAGGGCAAAAAATGAATTAAATAATGATAATCATCACAAGGTAATTCGCCAAAAATTTGAGTTTGGGTTTCGGTATAAGCATTTACATCAGAGATAAATCGGTTAATATCTAATGTATTGGCTCCATTTATATGAATATAGAAATCTGTTTTGGCATTTTTAAAATTATAACTTTTTAATTCAGGAGAAAAGATAAATGGACTATCAGCTAAATGTTCAAAATCATTAGCCTCCAAAACTTTTACATGTTCCTTGCTTAAAGCCTTATTAATTTTTAAGGCTCCACCATAGTTATAAAGATCAGGAATATGAATATATAATTGTATCGGTTGGTTTTTTAAAGATTCTACATAACCCAAACAATTAACGGGATTGATATACAATTGAAGATGGTCTAAAAATGAAGATCCGGCATCTAGAGTTACCCCAAAATATTCGTATTGAATAATAAATTCTTCTAGTTCATTTGATGCATGGGGTAAATAAATTTCCCAGCGATCTTTATTTAATTTTTGGAAGTTTAATTCTTCTCCCCAAGAATTGAGAACTTTAAATTTCCGTACGTTTTTAGCAAAATTTCCCAATTCATACCTGCCGGGCCTCCAAGAGCTTAATTGAAAAATAAAAGAATCAATATGGCTAATTTGAAAGCGAGCTTCAATTTGTATATAATGGCGGTGAGGATTATCGGTGCGAATACTAAAAATCATATCCTGCAAAGGTAGGATAAAGCTGGGGATTTTAGTAGTCAGCTCTTTTATCCCGCAAGGGAAAAAAACTAAGAATTTTTTTTGCGCTTAGAAAATTTATAAAGTTGAGCAGGTTTATGGTACACCCCTTTTTGTTTTTCGTCTAAAGAAGTAATGTGATTCATTTTTAGAATAGACTTTCTAAAATTTCTTTTATCTAATGACTTACCTAAAATTACTTCATATAATTTTTGCAATTGGCTTAGAGTAAATTTTTCGGGTAATAACTCAAAACCAACATGATGGTCTAACAATTCTTGTCGTAAACGCTCAAGACCGGTATTAAAAATTTGAGTGTGATCAAAGGCTAATTCTGGTACTTCATTAATATCACACCAGATTGATTTTTCAGCAAAAGAGCCAGCACCTGGAATAAAATCTTCCATTTTAACTACGGCAAAATAAGCTATGGTAATAACTCGAGCATCAGGTTCCGTTCTGAAAATTTTAAGCCATTCTTTATCTTTTTCGCCATTAACCCTAGAGGGGTCGCCAAAGGCCATAAATTGACGAAGGTAAATACCCTCTAACATGGTTAGTTCTTTAAGCACCCTTTGAGCCGCGGTATCTAAAGATTCATCTTCAAAAACTAAATCGCCGGGTAAGGCGTATCTTAAATATTCATCAGCTCCTTTTTTGCCGGGGAATTTTTGTTGAATTAACAAAACTTTGAGTTTATCATCATCAAATCCAAAAACTACACAATCAACCGATACATGATTATTGATAAAATGTTTAACCGTTTCGGCTGAATTGGTGCGGGTATTTTTGGAAATGTTTTGTTTGCTCATTACTCAATCAAAAATATAAAATAAATCAATACTAAGTGTATTTTTTACACTTTTTTAATTAATTGATTTACAATTTAATATAATAAAATCCTAAAATTTTTTTTCAGAAAAAGAAAAATACCTTAGTCTTTTACAGTAAGTTTGGAAAAACAAATATACTTTTATGATTCTGGTTATCGATAGTGGTTCAACAAAATCAGATTGGGTTTTTGTAGAATCCGACGGAAATTGGATAGATAGTTATAAAACTATTGGGTTTAATCCATTTTTTCATTCATCTGAATTTATAGAGACGGAAATTCGAAAGAATAAAAGTTTAGAAGGTATTTCACAGAAAGTATCTGAAATATATTATTACGGGGCGGGATGTTCAAGTCCTTATTTTAATTCTATAGTTAAGGATGCCTTATTAAGAGTTTTCCCGAAGGCTTCTATCAGTGTAGATCATGATTTAACAGCAGCGGCTTATGCCACTTATACGGGTAAGCCTGGAATAGCTTGTATTTTAGGAACGGGTTCAAATTCATGTTTATTTGATGGTCAAAGCATATATGAAGAGGTACCTGCATTAGGTTATATTTTAGGAGATGAGGGCAGCGGTTCTTATTTCGGAAAAAAATTACTATCTTCCTTTTTATATAAACAATTGCCTAAGAATATTTCAGATGATTTGGTTCAGGAGTTTAATTTAACCAAAGCTGAAATTTTTAATAAGGTATATCAAACACCCCATGCAAATGTTTATTTAGCAAGTTTTACTCGTTTTATTTCAAAGTATAAATCAGAGCCATTTATTAAAGAAATGTTACATCAGGGTATGAAAGATTTTTTAAAAGTGCATGTATGTAGTTTTAAAAATTTCGAAAATATTCAAGCACATTTTGTTGGATCAATTGCCTTTTATTTTGATGAAAGTTTGTATTCTGCGGCTAAAGAATTAGGCGTAAACATGGGTAATATAATAAAATCGCCTATACAAAATCTTCTTCAATACCATATAAAATATGTCTTTAACAAAGAAGGAAATAAAAGCTTGCATTTTTGATTTAGATGGGGTTATAGTAGATACGGCTAAATATCATTATTTGGCTTGGAAAGAAACTGCTGATTCTTTTAATATCGAATTTAACGAACATGATAACGAGCAACTCAAGGGAGTGTCTCGCATTGCTTCTTTAGAATTTATTTTAAATAAAGGAAATGTTAAATTAAGTAAAAAAGATTTTGAGCACGCTTTAGAAGATAAGAATAATTTATATTTAAGTTATATCAGCAAAATCGATTCAAGTGAATTATTACCCGGTGTTTTGGAGTTTCTTACTGAATTAAAAGAAAAGTCAATAAAAATTGGATTGGGATCGGCAAGTAAAAATGCTCAAATCATATTAGACCGTACCGGAATAAATTCATTTTTTGATATAGTTATTGATGGGAATAAAGTTACGGAATCTAAGCCTAACCCCATGGTATTTAAAAAAGGGGCGGATGGCCTCAAAATTTCTCCCTCAGATATTGTAGTTTTTGAAGATGCCTTAAACGGAATTGAAGCAGCAATTAACGGCGGTTTTATGGTTATTGGTATCGGAGATAAACAAGTATTGAAAAAAGCCCATTATGTAATAACGGGCTTCGAAAATTTTAAATTTGATCAATTACAACATATTATTAATTATACCCTTGCGGGATAAATAATTCCGCTGATAAAAGAATTTTTTATGAAAAAGTACTTAAAAGAACATGAGTGGCTTATTATAGAAGATCAATTTAGTGCTGAAATGCATGAATCTTCTGAAAGTATTTTCAGTATTGGAAATGGTAAGATGGGGATGAGGGCTAATTTTGAAGAAAGCTATTCTGGAAAATCTTTACAAGGCACCTATATAGCAGGAGTTTATTATCCTGATAAAACGCGAGTGGGTTGGTGGAAAAACGGATACCCTGAATATTTTGCCAAGGTTTTAAATGCCCCTAATTGGATGGGTTTAACTATTGAATTTAATTCTCAAGTTTTAGATTTAAACATAGGTAAGGTAAAAAGTTTTGAGCGTGTTTTGGATATGTTTAATGGAACCTTATCACGCAAGTTTATTTATATTTTTCCGAATGGTGAAGAGATTAAAGTTGATGTGCTTCGATTTTTAAGTATTAAACAAGACGAAATAGGAGCTTATCAATATAAAATTGAGGTATTAAAAGGAAAAGGGGAAATTAAAATTACCAGTTTTATTGATGGTGATGTAAAAAATAAAGATTCTAACTACGATGAGAAATTCTGGGATTATTTAAGCCACGAAATAAACCCCTCATATACTTATTTAGAGCAAAAAACAAAGAAAACAGAATTTAAAGTTGCCTTTGCTGTATTTGAAGAAATTAAACTTAATCAATTAAAAATTGAGTGGGATTTTAAAAATGGAATTGAAAAAGAAAAATGGGCTGGTAAAAGTTATGATTTTTCTTTTGTAGAGGGTGATATAATTGAAATTACAAAAACGGCTTCATTGGCTTGTAGTTTATACGGTTCTAATTTAAAATCTGATGCTGTAAATAATTTGAATAATGCCTTGAAAAAAGGCTTTAATCAGTTATTAACTGAACATAAGGATGAATGGAATCAAAAATGGAAATATTGTGATATAAGAATTGAGGGTGATGTACCGGCACAACAAGGTATTCGATTTAATATTTTTCAATTAAACTGTACTTATACGGGTAAAGATCCTCGGTTAAATATTGGTCCGAAAGGGTTTACAGGCGAAAAATACGGTGGATCTACCTATTGGGATACTGAAGCTTATTGTTTGCCTTTTTATTTAAGCACTGCTGAGCCTAAAGTTTCATGGCAATTATTAGAGTATCGTTACAAACAATTAGATAAGGCTATTGAAAATGCTCAGAAATTAGGGTTTAATAATGGAGCAGCATTATATCCTATGGTTACTATGAATGGCGAAGAATGCCATAATGAATGGGAAATTACTTTCGAAGAAATTCATAGAAATGGGGCTATTGCTTTTGCTATTTATAACCATGCTAATTATACTGGAAATGATCAGTGGATTTATAGTGGTGGATTGGAAGTATTAACGGGTATTGCTCGTTTTTGGGCTCAAAGAGTAAACTGGTCTGGCGATAAAAAGAAATATGTAATTTTAGGAGTTACCGGACCTAATGAATACGAGAATAATGTTAATAATAATTGGTACACCAATTATATAGCAGCATGGTGTTTAAATTATGCTTTAAAATGCGTTCAAATTTCTCAGGGAGATAAAGAATTTTATCAAAATTTCCAGGCTAAAACACAAATCAGTGAATCTGAATTGGATTTCTGGAAAATGGTGGCTGATGAAATGTATTATCCTGAATCACATGAATTAGGAGTTTTTCTGCAGCAAGATTCATATCTGGATAAAGAACTTTTGAATGCCGATCAATTAAATCCAGCTGAGCGACCAATAAATCAGCATTGGTCATGGGATCGAATTTTAAGATCATGTTTTATTAAACAAGCCGATGTTTTGCAAGGTTTATACTTTTTTAATGATCATTTTGATATTGAAACCATAAAGAGAAATTTTGATTTTTATGAACCTAAAACGGTGCATGAATCATCTTTAAGTCCTTGTGTTCACGTTGTTTTAGCAGCTCAATTAGGATACCAAGAAAAAGCCTATGAATTGTATTTAAGAACCAGTAGGCTCGATTTAGATGATTATAATAAAGAAGTTCATGAAGGTTTGCATATTACCTCAATGGCAGGAACTTGGATGGCTGTAGTACAAGGTTTTGGTGGGATGAAGGTTAAAAATAATATGCTTCAATTTAAGCCAAGCCTACCTAAAAATTGGACCTCATTCAGTTTTAAAATTAGATTTAGAGATCGTTTAATTGAAATTATAACTAATAAAGATAGCATGAAGGCTTATTTATTAGAAGGAGAAGCCTTAGATATTGAAATAGATCATCAATTATTTCAATTAGATAAAGAAAAACCAGCCTTATTTTCATTATTACAAAACGCTTAATAAATGAACAGAAGTCGCTTAATATTTGGACTAATTATTCTTAATATTTTCTTTTTTTCATGTAAAAAAAGAGGAGATCAAAATGATTTTTTTCCGAATTTAGTTAGTCCTTTAAGGCTTAATTTAGATAGTACATTTTTATATTTAAGCGATTATACTTCTAAACCTGTAAGCGAAATTGAAATTGTTGTTCCAAAAGGGTTACGACTTGAAAAAACGAATGATAGCAATAAGGTTTTGCTAATAGGTGCCTTAGAAAATCCAATTGATATAATCCAATTAAAAACGAAAAAATCTAAAATTAGCTTTCCTGTTTTTAAAAGTAATAAACAAAAATATCAGTTTGAATATAAGAGTTCAAGAAGCTTTGATTCCTTATTTATTATTGGAAGTTTTAATGGCTGGGTCAGACATTCACATCCATTAAAATATGATGAAAGCAAATCTGTTTGGAATATAGATTTAGTTTTAAACGAAGGCTTTCATGCATATAAAATTTGGACAGGTTCAGAAGAATTATTGGATGAAAATAATCCATCAAAAAGTGAAAATGGATTAGGTGGATATAATAATATTTTAAAGATTGGAAATCCAGATGAGGAAATTCCTTTTATTACTACTGATTCAGTAAATAAAAATGAATTTGATATAGTTTTTGATTATGGAAATCTTCCCGATCAAGTTTTTATTTTTCATGATAATAACTTGATATCAGAAAAATTTATTAAAAAAGATTCTACTCGAATTAGAGTAAGTACTAAGGAGTATAAATTTGTTAATGAACGATCGTTCATACGAGTGTTTTCATCCCGCAAGGGAAAAATTTTAAATGATATTTTGTTGCCTTTACATAAAGGTAATATTATTTATAAGAGCGATTTGTTAAGCAGAGAAGATCACCATAACCTTAGAATGTATTTTGTTATGGTAGATCGTTTTTTTGATGGTGAAAAAAATAATAATCGTAAAAATGGAGATTCGGTTTTGCCCAAAGCTGATTTTATGGGAGGGGATTTAATAGGAATTCAAAAGAAAATTAAAGACTCTTATTTAGATTCATTGTATTTAAATGCCTTGTGGATTTCACCAATTGCTAGAAACCCTGATGGAGCTTGGGGATTATGGCAAAAAGGAATTGTTTCTAAATTTGCTTCTTATCATGGGTATTGGCCTATATCATATTCACAAATAGATCCTCGATTTGGTAAGTCAGAAGACTTAAATAATTTAATATCAGAATTACATCAGAAAAATACCAGCATATTCCTGGATTATGTAGCTAATCATGTGCATATAGAACATCCGCTGATTCAGCAATTTCCTGATTGGAAAACGGAATTAGTTTTACCCGATGGAAGTTTAAATTTAGAACGTTGGGACGAGCATAGATTAACCACTTGGTTTGATGTTTTTTTACCGAGTTTAGATTTGGAAAATCCTGTGGTTAGAGAGGCTGTTACCGACTCAGCTCTTTTTTGGTTTAAGCATTTTGATTTAGATGGATTTAGACATGATGCCACTAAACATATACCAGAAGATTATTGGCGTTTATTGAGTTATAAATTTAAAACTAAGCTGAATAAGGATAAAGCTAGAAATATTTATCAGATTGGAGAAACTTACGGAGGGCCAGAATTAATAAGTTCTTATGTAAGTTCGGGAATGTTAAATGGACAATTTGATTTTAATTTATATGATGCTGCGCTGCGCTTTTTTGCGGCTGATTTTGATAGCAATCAATCCATTAAACAAATACAAGATTTAAAAAATACCATAAATGAAGGATTTCGATATTATGGATATCATCATTTAATGGGGAATATTAGTGGAAACCAGGATAAACCGCGTTTTGTTTCATTAGCAGATGGTTCTGTTTCATTTTCTGAGGATACAAAATTAGCAGGTTGGACAAGAGAAATTGGTGATGCGAAAGCGAAAGCTTTTCCGCGTTTGGCAAATATGATGGCTTTAAATTTCTTTTTACCTGGGATTCCAGTAATTTATTATGGAGATGAAATTGGAATGCCCGGAGCCAATGATCCAGATAACCGTAGAATGATGAAGTTCTCGGATTTGAATGAAAAAGAACTTTGGTTGAAAAATAATATTAGTCAATTATCAAAAATCAGAAAAGAAAATTTGGAGTTGATTTATGGTGATACAAAAATTTTAACAACAGATGGAAGTAGTTTAGTGATTATGCGCTCTTATATGGGGCAAATTAGTTTATTAGCCATTTCCAAAAATGCGGAGCAAATACAAATTAAATTACCAAAAATACTATTAAATAAAATAGCTGAGCCTTTAGTAAAATCGAGCTTTGAAATTAATGAAGGAGTATTAACACTTTCATTAGGAACCGATGATTTTGCTATAATAAAATTCAAATAAAATATGAGAAAATTTTTACCATTATTTATTCTTAGTTTTTTTTTAGTTTATTCATGTAAAGAGAAAAAAACAGACACTAAAGAAATTGCAAATGGAACCCCGAGTTGGGCTAAGAATGCGAGTATGTATGAGGTTAATATCCGTCAATACACTCCTGAAGGTACTTTTAAAGCGTTTGAAGCCCATATTCCACGTTTAAAAGAGTTGGGTATAGATATTTTATGGTTAATGCCCATACATCCTATTGGCGAGCTAAATAGAAAAGGGAGTTTGGGGTCTTATTATTCAATTAAAGATTATAAAGCAGTAAATCCAGAATTTGGTAGTTTAGATGATTTTAAATCATTGGTAAAAACAGCCCATGATAATGGAATGAAGCTCATTATTGATTGGGTTGGAAATCATTCTTCTTGGGATCATGAATGGGTAAAAACACATCCAGAATATTATAAAAAAGATTCTACCGGTAAATTATTAAGTCCTTATGATTGGACTGATGTTGTGGCCTTGGATTATTCCAACAAAGAGCTGAATCAAGAAATGATTGACATTATGAAATATTGGATTGAGGAGTGTGGAATAGATGGATATCGTTGTGATGTGGCTTTTATGGTTCCGAATCATTTTTGGTTAGAGGCACGTAAAAGTTTAGATAGTATTAAGCCTGTTTTTATGTTGGCTGAATCGGAAGAAATTAATCACCATGATAGCGGTTTTGACGCAACATATGCATGGGAATTTATGCATATAAACAATGAAATTGCAAAGGGTAAAAAGAATGTTTTTGATTTAGTAAATTATTTAAAAAAGCAGGATACAAGCTTTAAAGAGTCGGCTTACCGATTATCATTTGTAACTAATCATGATGAAAATTCGTGGAATGGAACCGAATATGAACGATATGGAAAAGCGGTTAGGCCCTTTACTGTTTTGGCTTATACCCTTGCGGGGATGCCTTTAGTTTATAGCGGTCAAGAGGCAGGATTAAATAAAAGACTTAAATTTTTTGATAAGGATAGTATTGATTTTTCACAATTAACTGAACAAACGTTCATCCAAAATATTTTAAAATTAAAAAAGAAAGAACAGGCATTAGATAATATTGGTTCGAAGCCAGAAATCATATATGCTGATAGTTTAAATCGTTTGGTTTATTTAAGAAAATCGGGTAATTCAGAAGTTTGGGTGCAATTAAATTTTGGTGAAAATGAAAGTCCGATAGTTTGGAATAAATATCCAAGCTCTGAAATGATCGAATTGTTTAGCAAAGAGAAAAAATCATTTAGTAATAATTCGGCTCAAGAAATTAAAGCATATTCATACCAAATTTGGATTAAACCCTAATATCATGTTAAAAGAAAAACCTAAATTAAAGTTTTGGCAAATCTGGAATATGAGTTTAGGATTCTTAGGAATTCAGTTCGGATTTGCATTACAAAATGGAAATGCTTCCAGAATTTTACAAAATTTTGGCGCAGATATTCATAGTTTATCGTGGTTTTGGATTGTTGCACCATTAACTGGTATGATAGTGCAGCCTCTAATTGGTTATTATAGTGATAAAACCTGGACAAAATTAGGGAGGAGAAGGCCATATTTTTTAGTTGGCGCTTTAATATGTTGTTTGGCTTTAATTTTATTACCTAATTCAGGTTTGTTTTTAGCAGGTAAATCAGCATTATGGATAGGAGCGGGAATGTTAATGATAATGGATGCGAGCATTAATGTTGCTATGGAGCCTTTTAGAGCTTTAGTTGCTGATAATTTGCCTGATTCACAGCGTACCTTAGGCTTTTCGATACAGACATTTTTGATTGGTGTTGGCGCTGTTGCAGGTAGTTTTTTACCTTATTTTTTAAACAATTATTTTGGCGTTAGTCAGGATACTGGCTCCAGTGGAGTTGCAGAAAATGTAGTTTTGTCATTTTACATTGGAGCTGCAGTTTTTATTGTAACCATATTAATAACGGTATTCAATACCAAAGAATATAACCCAGAAGAATATGCGGAATATCATGGTAAAAGTGAAGAGATAAAATTAAGCATGGCCGGTTTCAAAGAGGCCTTTAGAACCATGCCTCCAACCATGCGTCAATTAGGGTTGGTTCAATTTTTTAGCTGGTTTGCTTTGTTTACTATGTGGGTTTATACAACTCCTGCAATTGCCAATGGAGTTTATATGTTGCCCCTTTCTGATACCCAAAGTTCAGCCTATAATAAAGCCGGGGATTGGGTGGGTGTTTTATTTGGTGTTTATAATGGAGTTTCGGCCATATATGCTATTTTTCTTCCAGCTATAGTGCGTAAATTTGGTCGTAAATCAACCCATGCTATATCTTTAATTGCTGGTGGATTGGGCTTAATTTCAATGTCGATTGTTACAGATCCTACCCATTTAATTTATTCAATGATTGGTATTGGAATAGCTTGGGCATCTATATTGGCCATGCCTTATGCCATGATTTCGGGTACAATTCCAGCCGGAAAAATGGGTTTATACATGGGGATTTTTAACTTTTTTATTACTCTGCCTCAAATTATAAATTCAATAATTGGAGGTTTAATCGTAACCTATGTTTTTGATTCTAATCCAATGTATTCTATTGTCCTTGCGGGATTTTTAATGCTTGCTGCGGCCGTTTCCGTGTTTTATGTTAATGATGGTAAATTGATTAGGATTAAATAAATTAAAATTTGGATTTTAAAGGGGATAATAAACCCAGATATTATTCCCTTTAAAATGAATTTAAAAACCTGATATAGAACATTAACATTGCAAAAAAATTAACTGATTTTTAAGGAATTGTAAAAAAAAACGGGTACTAAGTGTATTAAATACACTTTTTTATTAACTTTGATTAAATGTCTCGAATATTGATTAAAAATTTACTATACAGTATCTTTTTGTTTTTGATTGTTTTACCTGTTAAAGCGCAGGTAACCATGGATCCTGTATTTGCCACACAGAATGATAGTGTGGTAATTTATTATAATGCTGCGCAAGGAAATGGAGCTTTAGCTTCAGTAAATACCATTTATGCTCATACGGGCTTAATTACCAATAAAAGCGCTAGTCCAACTTCATGGCGCCATGTTCAAGGTAATTGGGGAACAGCTGATTCTAGAGTCTTAATGACTAATTTAGGTAATCAAATTTTTAGGATTTCATTTAATATTAAAAGTTTTTACAATTTACCTGCAGATGAAAAAATTATTTCATTGGCCTTTGTATTTCGTAATCAAAGTGGTTCAATAGTAGGAAGAGCCGCGGACGGTTCCGATTTTTTTGTTTCTATTTTTGATACTGGTTTTGTAGGAAAATTTACCAGTCCGAGTTCTGATTTCACCATTTTAGAGCAGGGGCAAATATTTAATATTGCTGCCAAAACCAATGATTCAGCTAATTTAAGTATTGAAATTAATGGGGTTCAAGTTGTAACGGAGACTAATAAAAAAGATATCAACTACAATGTAAACACTACTAATGGCGGAGAATTCGAAGCTGTTTTTAAAGCTGATAAACAAGGTGTAATAATATATGATACCATTAGATGGTTGGTGCGTTCTAACCCGGTAAAACAAGATCCGCCATATACCAATTTAAAACAAGGAATTAATAGATTTGGCGATACCTTAGCTGTATTCTATTATTTATTACCTTACAAAAACTATGTTTATTTGGTGGGTGATTTTAATAATTGGGAGCCACAAGAGGATTATTATTTGAATAAAAGCTTAAATGATAGTTTCTTTTGGATTGAGCTTAGAGGCTTAGATCCGGATCAAGATTATCGTTATCAATTAATGGTTGATGCACCATCCAAAGTATTTCCAGACCCTTATGCAGAAATGATTTTAGATCCGTGGAATGATGGATTTATTGGGAATGCTTATCCAAATTTATTAGCCTATCCGAGTAATAAAACTAGCGGATTGGTATCAGTATTTAGAATTAAAAAAGAAGAATTTAACTGGGACAATAGCATCAATTATAATCCACCAGCTAAAGAAAATTTGGTGATTTATGAATTATTAGTTCGTGATTTTTTAAATGCGCATAGTTATAATTCAATAGCTGATTCCATTGAATATTTTAAACGATTAGGAATTAATGCAATTCAACTAATGCCTGTAATGGAATTTGAGGGTAATATTAGCTGGGGTTATAATGTTTCTTTTTTTATGGCTGCAGATAAGTATTATGGATCAGTAAACGCTCTAAAAAACTTAATTGAAGTTTGTCATAAAAACGGAATTGCAGTTATTTTAGATATAGCTATGAACCATTCATTTGGGCAAAATTCACAAGTTCAATGGTATTTTAATCCATCAGCAGGGCCATTTGGTCAACCTACAGCTCAAAGTCCTTGGTTTAATGAAGTGGCGAAACATGATTTTAATGTTGGATATGACTATAATCATGAATCAGCTGCTACTGCCGATTTTGTAAAAATGGTTTATCAGCATTGGATCAAAGAATTTAGAATAGATGGATATCGTTTGGATTTATCTAAAGGATATACTCAAAAAAATACTTTAGGAAATATTGGTGCGTGGAATGCTTATGATGCTGATAGGGTAAGGATTTTAAAGCAAGTTGCAGAATGGGTTTGGGAAGAGAATCCAGATGCATATATGATTTTGGAGCATTTAGGAGATAATCCGGAAGAAAAAGAATTGGCTGATTGGGGTTTTATGTTATGGGGGAATATGAACCATGCTTATACTGAAGCTTCGATGGGTTATACTGCAGATTTAACCTGGGGATCTTATAAAGCAAGAAATTGGAATAATCCACATTTAGTTACTTATATGGAAAGCCATGATGAAGAAAGAATGGTTTTCAAAAACAAGAATTTCGGAAATACCAATGGTGCATATAATGTTAAAAATCCAATAACAGCATTAAAAAGAGCAGAGGCAGCATCGGTAGTGTTTTTCACCATTCCTGGGCCAAAAATGATATGGCAATTTGGGGAATTAGGATATGATTTTAGTATCAATAGATGTGAGAACGGTACTATAAATAATGATTGCAGAACATCACCTAAACCGATTAGATGGGATTATCAAAACGATACGTCCAGAATGCAATTATTTGATGTTTATGCCTCATTAATTAGATTGAAAAGACTTTATCCAGAAACATTTAATAGCAATGATTTTACCACCTCCTTAGCAACTAGCATAAAAAGTATCGTTTTAAGGTCGAATACCATGAATGCAGTTGCGGTTTCTAATATGGGTATGGCATCGGCTACCTATAAGGTTAATTTGCCATCAAACGGCAAGTGGTATGGCTTTTTCAGCGGAGATAGTTTTGAATATAATGGGGGAGGATTTAATTATCCTTTAAATGCTGGAGAATATGAAATTTTTACCTCAGAAAAAATCCCAAATCATAAAGAGATTGGTTCAAAACCATTAAGTTCCATTAATCATCCCGCAAGGAAAAAAGAATTGTTATTGTACCCTAATCCTAGTAAGGGGAAATTTACTATTGAAGGTATAGAAGAAAGCAAAAATTTAAAGGTTTCGATTTATGATCAGGCAGGTCGTTTGATTAAGCTGATAAATCAAAACCATGTTAAAAATAGTGTTGAAATAAATACAGACTTAGCAATTGGAGTTTACTTGATTCAAATAGAATTGGACGATCAAGTACAAATAAAAAAATTAATAATTAACCCTTAAAATTTGAATATGATTCAACAAAATTTACGAAAATTCGGGTTGGTCATTTTATCCCTTGCGGGGATAATGAGTGCGGCACTTGCGCAAACCCTAACCGGAACGATCAAAGATAAAAATGGTGAGCCTTTAATTGGGGTAACTATTTTGGCTGATTCTGCATCAGGAAAAGGTACGGTTACTGATTTTGAGGGGAAGTATATTATGCCCAATTTAAAGGTAGGGGATAATATTATTCGTTACTCATTTTTAGGATTTGCGACTCAGAAAGTAAAAGTAACTTTAAAAGCGGGAGAGGTTAAGAAGATTGATATTATTTTACAAGAAGAAGCCAATATGTTGGATGAGGTTGTGGCGGTAGGTTATGGAACACAGCGTAAACGTGAGATTACGGGTTCAGTTGTTAAAATAAAAGGAGATGAAGTTACCGGTATGCCGGCACCTAGTTTTGAAGCTGCGCTTCAAGGTAAGGCTGCTGGGGTTCAAATTACCGTGGGTAGTGGTTTAGCAGGTTCTGGTTCTATTGTTCGTATTAGAGGTATTGCAAGTATTTCGGCGGGTGGAGACCCTTTATATGTAGTTGATGGAATTCCGATTACACAGGATTATTTTTTAAGGGGTAATTCTGGTGGTATGAATAATAATCCATTAGCGAGTTTAAACCCTAATGATATTGAATCTATTGAAATATTGAAGGATGCCGCAGCAACGGCTATTTATGGGTCTAGAGGAGCAAATGGGGTAATTATAATAACTACTAAAAGAGGTAAAAAAGGATTAAAAGTTGATTTTGGAGCAAGAGTTGGGGTTTCTTTACCAACTGCAAAACCCAATATGTTAAATAGTTCTCAATATCTTCAATTATATCAAGAGGCTTGGGAAAATGATGGTAATGTTGGTCTAGCGCGTTTGCCTGGCGGAATTACTTGGAATCAAGCTTTAAATACCAATACCAATTGGGTTGATGAAGTAATGGGTGTAGGTATAAAACATGCCTATAATGTTGGGATTTCTAAAGGTTGGGAAAAATTATTTACCTATTTTAATTTGAGTTATGATGATAATGCGAGTTATTTAATTGGTAATAGTTACCAAAGATTTAGTGGAAGATTCAATGCTGATTATGAATTTAGTAAAAAATTAAAAATTCAGGTTAATTCATCCTTATCTAGAGGTCAGAATAACCGTGTAGATGCGGCTTGGGCTGGAGGTTTAGGAGCGGCTATGTCAACTGCCTTGCCTATTTTTCCAATTCGAAATCCTGATGGAACTTATTTTACGGGAGGTTCTAACCCAGTAAGAGATCGTGAATTAAAAGATTGGAGAACGGTAGAGTTAAGAAGTATAAATGGGGTGAATTTGACCTATAAATTAAATGATAAAATTAATTTAAGGGCTCAGGGTTCATATGATTATATGGACTTAACCGATGATTTATATGAGCCTAGAGAATTTATTAACTCAACTCATGCGGGAATTGCTAAACATAGTCCGGTATGGGTAAATAATGGAAATATTATTTTAACCGGTGATTACACTACCAAAGTAAAAGAAAAAGGTAATTTTGGTTTATTGCTTGGAGGTGAATATCAGAGGTCAGTTGCTGGTAGTAAACGAATAGAGGTTACTGATGTTGAAGGTCCGTATTGGAAAGGTAGAGGTGAGGCAAGTAATACCCTTGAATTTGCAGCTCCTGAGCAGGTATTTGCATTTTTAAGTTCTTTTGCAAGAGCGAATTATTCATACGATAATAAATATTATTTCCAATTAAATGCCAGGGTTGATGGATCTTCACGATTTGGAAAAGAAACCCGTTATGGATTTTTTCCAGCAGCATCAGCCGCTTGGGTAATTAGTGAGGAGAAATTTTTAAAATATAATGGATTAATAAGCTTTGCCAAAGTAAGAACCAGTATAGGTAGAAATGGTAATGCAAATTTACCGAACTACCAAAGATTCGGTACTTATTCACCGCCCGAAAATCAAATCCGTTATAATGGTCAACCAACTACTTATCCCACCCGTTTAGAGAATCCAAACTTAAGATGGGAAACATCTACTGTATTTGATTTAGGAATAGAGTTAGGATTTTTAAATGATCGAATTAATGTTGATTTAGCCTATTATAATAAAAACACAAAAGACGTGTTAATGGAACTTCAGGTTCCAAAATCAACTGGTTTCACTACTTATTGGGATAATGTAGGCCAAATAAGAAACTCTGGTGTTGAATTAGGGGTAAGAGCTCGAATAATTGATAGACCGGTATTTAAATGGAATGTTGATTTTAACGTAGCAAGAAACTTTAATGAAATAGTTAGCATTGGCGTATATTCAGAGGATGCGGTAAGCGGCGGAACTAATGATACCCGTGTTGTGGTAGGTTCGCCAGTGGGTACTAATTTTTTAGTTCGTTTCAGCAGAATTGATGCCGAAACCGGAAGGCCAGTATATTATGATATCAATGGAAATGAAACCTATACATGGGATCCGAAAGATCGTGTACCTGTAGGTTCAGTTTTACCAAAAGCAATTGGCGGTTTCACTAATAACTTTACCTATAAAAATTGGGATTTAAACATTTTATTGATATTCTCTTATGGTGGAAATATTTATGAATCATCAGCAAAAAGACAATTAGGGGTAGTAACAGATTGGAATATGCGTACTGATTTATTTGATCGTTGGAGACAACCTGGGGATGATGCCACCTTCCCAAGATTAACTCAACAAACAAGTACCTACGGTTCAGGAACACCATGGATTAATACTACCCAATGGATTCATGATGGATCATATATTCGATTAAGAAATATTAGCCTAGGTTATAATTTCAATAAAAATTTAGTTAAGAAAATGAAATTAGAAAACTTGAGATTAGCATTTATTGCTACCAACGTTTTAACTTTTACACGCTACCCGGGCTTAGATCCTGAAATTGCCAGAGATTTTGATAATGCCACCGATAGAAATATGAGTCAGAATATTACCTATCTAACTCCACCACAAGAAAAAACATATAGTTTAATGTTGAATTTAACATTTTAATTCAGGAGGAACCTATCAATGAAAAATAGATTAATAATAATTGGATCCTTTTTAAGTATAGTTGGATTTAGTTCATGCGACCGTTTATTAGAGGTAACTCCTCCAAATGAGACCTTAGCTGAGGATGCATTAAAAACTCCAGAGGATTTGCAGAAAATGTTAAATTCTTGTTATGATGTTTTGGCTAACTCCTTAAATGGAAGAACACAAATTTTTAATGAGTTATTAAGTGATAATTTAAATGCTCCTCGAAATAATGATGATTTTAGGGAGATTTATAATAGAAGTTCTAACTTTTTTAATAATACCATAGGTTCATTATATGCAGATTATTACATCGCTGTTTTTAGGGTTAATGTAATGTTAGCTGCTTTTGATCAAATTCCGGCATTATCAGATGCTGAAGAAAATAGAATGAGAGCAGAAGGATATTTTGTTAGAGCATTAAGTTATTTTGAACTGGTAAAATTATGGGCTCAACCTTATGGTTATAGTAGTGGTAACGGCCATCCAGGAATTGTTATTAGATCAGAAGCTACTCAAAACCCATTACCTAGAAATACAGTAGAGCAGGTTTACAATCAAATAATTAGTGATTTAGAATTTGCTGCTAATAATTTACCCGATAATAATGGGAATTATGCTGATAAAGTTGCTGCTAGGGCACTTTTAGCAAAGGTTTATTTTCAAATGAATCGTTTTGATAAAGTAATTGAGAATGTTGATATAGTGGTTAATTCAGGACGTTTTAGTTTAAGCGATTCTTTAAATAGATTCAATAATACAGCAACACAAAGTGAATATATTTTCACCTTTATTAGTACCTCAAATAATGATAATAGAGCTAGAACTTTTGTAGATAATTATCGTTCAGATAATAATGCAACTCCTCAATTAACCGTAACCCAAGAATTTTATGATTTAGTAAATTCATCGGCTTCTGATCAAAGAGCAAGATTTTTTACTATTAATAATCCGGGCACAGAAAATGAGGCTTATGTAACTACCAAGTTTAATCAAGACTTTTTTAGCATACCTTATTTGCATTTAACGGATTTGTTAATGATGAGAGCTGAGGCATATGGTGAATTAAATATTAATTTAGATCAAGCAAGAACCGATTTAAATGATATTATGGAAAGGGCTTATGGTCCGGGTGTTAAAGTTTTAGATGCAAGTGCTAATGGTCCGGTAATTATTCAAACCGCACGTTATGAGCGCAGAATTGAAATGATTTTTGAAGGCTCAAGAGTACAAGATTTGAAACGAATAGGGGCTAAGGGCGAGCCCGTAAATATTAGAGGTGCTGTTTGGAATTGTAATGGTATGATTTTACAATTTCCGATTTCAGAAAATACTGCAGGTTTCCAATTAAATATTGAAGGAGGATGCAACTAATGAAAAATATTATTAAAATTAATTTATTGATTTTAGGAGTAATAATAGGTTTTAGCTCCTGTAAAAAAGAAGAAAAACCTATTGGGGATGCTTTTTCTAGAAAAGAGGGAATTAGCGGAACTTGGGTTGTGAATAGAGTGGTGCAGGTTGATGAAGCTACTCCATTAAAAGATGAAAGAGATTTGAGTGAATTTTATTTAAGCTCTATTGCCGATGAGTTAATGGAAGTGAAATTTGATATCACCAATGATTCCATTATTGTAAAAGGTGGAAAAGGAAAAAATTATTTTGGAGCATCTGGAATTTTTAAGTTTGTAAATGTTTTAAATCCAGGTTTTTCAGAAACAGCGCCTGATCAGGTTCAAGTAATTAATAATTTGGGTGATACCTTAAATTGGAAATTACTAAATCCCGTAAGGGAATTTGATAATCAATTGGGATTACAATTGGTAAGATGTAAATTATCGTATAAATTTTATTTCACCAGAAAATAGATATTTATGAAAAGAATTTTGTTAGGATTTGCGGCTTTAATTTGGTCTGTTGCCAGTATAGCTCAAACTGCTTATATAATTCCGAAAGAAGCAGACGTAAATCAGGAAGTAAAAATATTTGTTAATTTAAATGATCCAGGATGTAATTGTGATCGTTTATTAAATACCACTGAAGACATATATATCTGGTCGTGGAAGCCAAGTGATCCTAAAGTCGGAAATGGGGCTTGGAATAATTCAAATGATGCTTTAAAAATGACCAAAGAAGGGTCTAATTTATATAGCATTACCATAATTCCAGCTGAGTTTTATAATATTACTGATGTAGAGGCATTTTATAATGATAATATACACTTATTAGTAAAATTAAAAGATGGTTCTGGAGAGGGCTTTGGTAAAGAAGATAAAAGCGGCGATTTAGTTGCTGAAATTGATCCTTTGCCTGGTTGTGTAGATAAACTTTGCCCATTCCCTTTAAATTTTAACCAAGACGATTATTTCACCATCCGTTATAATAATAATATTGAAGAAAAGCCTGCAATGCAGAATTTAGCTCCAAATGATGCTTGGATTTTTGTGAGATGCATTGCTGATGGAGTTCAATATGAGATTGAGACCTTTGAAAATGTGGTGAATAATCCAAAACTACAAATGAAATTTGAAGGTAATGGTATTTTTACCTTGACTTTTATACCAGAAGAATTTTTCCCTATCCCGCAAGGGGCAAAAATTACTTTGCTCACTTTTGTGGTAAGACGAACGCAATTTAATTCGCCAGATGATAAAACTGATGGGACAAAAATTGTACAATGTGGTTGCCCTTAGAGTAAATTAATAATAATGTTTAGAAAATCCTGCTTCAAAAGAGCGGGATTTTTTTTGTCGACTATTGGAACAGTTTTTTAAAATTGCCTTAGTTTTATGTTAATATTGCTTTATTTAACCTATTAATATACAATTGCATAAGATTAAATAAATTTTTAACAGGCAACAATTTATTAAAAATTCGTCAATAAGGCAGATTCTACAAAATGAGTAATCCATTGTCCATAAATTTAAGTTCCATAGCTGAGGAGAGTAATCGAGAGATTCGGACTCAATATTCGGCAGATATGGAGTGGGCAAGAGAAATTTCAGAGTCGAATCAAGCAGAGTCAAAGCGATTTTTCGAAACCTATTATCCTTATTTATATAAAATATGCAAACGATATGAAAGCGAGCAGGATAATGCGGAAGATTTATTGCAAGAATGTTTGATAAAAATTTTTCAAAAAATAGGAAGTTATAAGGGCGAAAGTTCTTTAAAAACTTGGTGCAGCAGGGTTTGTACGAATTATTGCATAGATATGATTCGTAAAAAAGCTAAAATTCAAATTTTACGAGATGAAGATTTGAGTAATGAAGCAGACACAGAAAATAATGATATAGAAATTGAATTGAATTATTACCAAAATATACTCAATAAAATATCAGAAGTGTTTCAAACCATGCCCATTGGTTATAAAACGGTATTGAACTTATACGTTTTTGAAAGGAAAACATACGCTGAAATTTCAGAAATACTGGGAGTGATGGAGAGCACTTGCAGGAGTCAATTATTTAAAGCTCGCAAATATTTAATGCGAGAAATAGAAAAGAAAGGAGCCGCATTATGAAATCGAAGAAAAATATCGACGATTTGTTACGTGAGGCTATGGAAACGAATGCCGTTCCAAATTACCAATGGAATGATTTTTCAGCTAAGTTAAATTCTAAGAATTTATTTTGGCAAAGAATATTAAATAAGTTTTTTATCTTATTAATTGGTATAACTGTATTGGCATCTTTTTTTGCCTTGCGGGATAAAGAATTATTTCAAAATGAATTGAGTCAAAATGAAATTTCAATGAATAATAAAAATTCAATTCTTGATGGAAATATTGGAAATGCAAATCAATTAGGAAATGAAATTGAAAATGAAATAAAGGCAAATAATAATAATTTTAATTCTGAAAATACTAAAAGTGAGAAAAGTAGTCCTGGTAATAGTGCTAAAAATTTAGGAAGGTCTAAACCGCTTAATTCAAATAATGGAGTGGAAATATTAGATAAAAAAAATGGTTTAGAAATTGGTGGTCAACATTCTCTTGATATAAATGAAAATGAAATAGGCAAGAAATCAAATCGTGTAGAATGGTTTAGATTAAGAGAATGGAAGAATTTTCAAGGTGAGTTTTTTTCATTTAAATCTGAACCATTAGAATTAAATAAGTTGGAGTTAGAACCTACAGTAAATCCAAGAATAAACAACAAAAAAATTAATAGTTTAATAAGTTTCTTACGCGATAAATCTGTTATTTCTATTGGTCTTGAAAGTTCTTTTGTGCTTTCAAATAATAGTATTAATTCAGACCTTAATTTTGTTAATAAAGATTATGAACAAATTAGAAATAATTCGGAAAAAGGCGGTTTTTCTTATGGCTTTGTTTTAGGTTGGAACCTTAATTTACCTATTAATTTAGCATTTGGTACTGGTATAGAATATAGAACAACCATCGTAAATGCTAGTTATAATTTTACTATTGAAGAAGTCCCGGTTATAGATATTGATAATAGCATTGCTGGATATATAAAATTGAATGATACTAGTAAACAAAATATTAGTTTTTCTAATACGCAGGTTCAAAGATTAATTAGTATTCCGCTTGCCTTACAATATAATTTACGTTTAAATAAATTGAGGCAACCCATAATTATTGGTGGTGGTATTTTAATAAGTAAAAATTTAGGATTTAGTGGTGAAACCATAAACCCTGTATTTTTAGATGAGCGGGTGGAATTGAATTCACAATATTCAAAATTATGGTTTATTAATAATTATAATATCTTTTTAAGATTCCCAATTAAATCTACTCCAATAGGAGTTTTGTATGGCGGTGCAGAGTATAAAAGTCTTCGATTAAATCCATCCAATTATGGTTCAGATTTAACAAGAAATTATTTGGGCGTGAATTTATTATTTAATTTAAATCAATAAAGAGCATTTATGAATAGGATCATTTTAATTCTCGTTTTTTTAGGATTCGGCCTATTAAAGGCCCAAACATTTAATCCACTAGCAGGTGGATTAGATTATCCAGTTATGTCTGTTTGCGAACATAAGGATGGTGATTTATTAGCATTAACAGTTGAGGGTTATGGCTATAATGGAGTAGCTAAGGCTAGAATTTTTAAATTGAATAATAATTCATGGATATTATATAAACAATTCGATTTTGAAATACCGAATTTTTATTATACTCAACAGAATAAATATCATAATCAATTTAGTTTTGATATGGTTTATTTTGAAGATAAATTAGTTGTTGGGGGTCCATTTAATAAGGTTGACGATTTAGATAGTGTGCCTTATATTATTAATATTGATAATGATGGTAAAATTGAACGATTTCCAATGAATTATTTCATGGGGTTTGAAAAAAATCAAGATTCATTTTCTATAGAATTTGAGATTTTTTCTGATTCTATGTTCATTGCTATTAACACCAATACTCGAAACTTTCTCCCCGTATTAGCCAAATATGCTAATGGAAATACTCAAATAATTAATTCAAATTTACCGGCAACATTAACAGGTATTTTAGGAATAGTAAATCTCCCATCATATGTGATAATTCCAGTGCGCGAATTTAATGGCTTAAATTCGAGAGCTAGAATTTGGTATTATGTAAAAGATAGTGGTGTCGTTCGGTCACTTCCTAATGATATTGATGATTTCACTAAAATTGCCCTAAGCGAGGATAAAACAAAGGCATTAATCGTAGGTAATACATTTTTTGGTTATATAAATAATGATTTAAGTTTAAGTTCAGCATTTAATTTTACCTTCACTAATCAGTATTTGGGTCGAGCTCATGTTAATCAATTCAATGGAAAAAACTTTATTTTCTCAAATACAGTAACGGCTGATTCTTTTCCATTTTATTGGGTATACGACACAACACAAACATCTTTAACAGCCCAATGGCTATTTAAAAGAAATTTTGAGCAATATGCTGAAATGAAAACTTTTATAGATTCATCTGGACGTTTAATAGGTTATTCAAATTTTACAAGTTTTGGTTTTTTAAGGCCAAGTTATATTGGAATATATTCTCAAAATTTATTATCAGTAGGAGGAAAAGTTTATGCAGATGTGTTGAATAATTGTGCCTTTTCCAATGCAGATATTCCATTGGTTAACAAAATGGTATATGATAGTGTAAGCAAAATAGTTTCAATTACAGGATTAAATGGAGATTTTTCATTGCCAGTTTCAAAGGGAGACAATGTTTATTTAATATATGAAAAATTATCCAATGAAACACAGAACTGTGGGCATAATTTTATTCGGTCATTAAATAATATTGATAGCACCAAAGCACAAAATAGTTTAAATTTTCCAATTTTAGTTTCAGATGATATAGGAGTTTATTATGCATTTGCTAGTCCAAGAAGAGGTGTTGGGACATATTCTCAATTAGGTTTGTTTTCGAATGGAATTGCTAATAGACTAAATGTTCGTTTAGTTTTGAAGAAAGCAAAAAATACTGATTACAACAATTTTTCAATTAATCCAACAAGCAGCAATGATTCTTTATTGGTTTGGGAGTTTGACACTATTAGATCTTCTATATCTGATTTTAGAAATTTAATTGCTATTCAATTTAAAGTAACTGCAGATCCAGCTTTCTATAATGCAGGCGATAGCTTAGTGCAGTATGTTTATATAGAGAATAGTACGGATAATGAAAAATCCAATGATAGTTTTAGGATTAGAAGTATTGTAATTGGTCCTTACGATCCTAATGATAAAACTCCAAATCCTTACGGGAATATTAGTCCTGATACAAAAAAAATAACCTATACTATTAGGTTTCAAAATACAGGCACAGCACCAGCACTTAATGTAGTAGTAACTGACACCCTTGATCCTAGGTTGCCGCTACGAAAAATTAAAGTGCTGGCAGTGTCTCATCCTCAATTTTATAAATTAAAGGTTGTTGATAATACCTTGATTTTTAATTTTACTGGAATAGAATTACCTGATAGTAATAGCGATGAACCCAATAGTCATGGATTTATTGTATATGAGGCTGAAATTAAACCTGGGGTAGCGGTTGGAGATACTATTTACAATACCGCAAATATTTATTTTGATTATGAAGATCCTATTATCACCAATAAAGCCGCCTCGCCTATTTATTTAAGTAATGTAGGTGTTGGGTCTAAAATCTCTAATAAAGGGCTTAGGATTTACCCAAATCCGACTAATGGGGTGTTTGTGGTTGAATTGTTAAGTCCTTCTGAAAAAATAATGGTTTACGATATTTCAGGAAGAGAAATAAAGGCGTATAAGGTTAATGGATTTGGAGAGGTGGAAATTGATTTAAGCGGATATTCAAAAGGAGTGTATTTAATCCGCAACGAAAATGGCTCTTCAGGTAGAGTGATAATTCAATAAAATGTTATTGTTTGGTTTAATCCAGACCCCAGGATGGGGTCTGGATTTTTGTATTGTTATGAAAATATTTTCTTTAAGTTTATTATTTACTTACGAGCTTTTAAGGTTGAATTTTAAATATCTCTATTCAAAAAAAATAATAGATTTTTATTTGTCATCAGTTTTACCCTTTAATTTTAAAAACTAATATATTTCATTAAAAATTGTAATTGGCTTTACTCAATATGACCTGAATTAATCAAGTTAGTAAGTTTGATTTTTTATTATTGTCTTTTTTAATAATTTCAATTATTCCGCGAATATTATAATAATAAAGGTGACCGCCATTAATATCAATCCAACCAACGTCCATAATTTCAACGTTATTAAGAGATGCCGTGCTAATTTGTCCGATTCTAATAAAAATTTTGTCGTAAATTACTTCATACTCTTTCTTTAATTTTAATTCAACTAAATAGCATAAATACTCTAAAGATTGTTTTAGGATAGTTGAGTTTTGAATTTCATCAAGTTTTTGAAAAAACTTTCTAAATTATTCAAAATATCAATTAATTATTTTACTGTTTTTTTGATTTTAAAAAGTAGAAATTCACTGTTAAAGATTGAGGCGAAACATTTTTAATGGAAATCATTTTATAATGAGAGAAATACTTCTCGTTTATGATCCATACAATCGAAAAAAACGAGAAGTGTTTTTGGCAAGGTTCAGTGATAATTTAATATTTTAAATCTCTAGATTTTAAATTAATGTTCTTGCCAAATTCATCTAATTTTCTAATTATATTTATAAAATCAGGTGTTAATTTCAATGTTTCCATTTTTCTTTTGTTGAAAATAATTCAATATTGTATTCATTAATCGGGAAGGAAATTTCCAACTTTTTTCAACTATCTTTTTGTAAAAGTGAAAGTTTCTACGTCTCCAAATGAGCTTCTACTCTCAAGTTTCATTCGTTTTTCTCTTAACTCAAGAATTTTAAAATTAATTGGGGGGTCTCCTGAGTCGAATCTTATTTCTAGTTCTTCTTTATTGCTATTAAATAGCCAAATTCCTTTATCGGTATATTGTTCGTTTCTATAATTATAAACCGGGTAGCAACTATTATAGGTAGACTGAAAATCTAATTCTTTTGTTGCAGATGAAATTGTGAAGTTCCAATCTCCATTTTTTTCAAAAGTCCATATTAATCTGGTCAATTGAGCTGATTCTGAATAGGATACTTTAGCTCCTGAATAACAATTCATTTCGTCTTCAAAATCTTGAGGCTTAAATTGGTCTAAACCGTTAAATCTGTACTCTGTCACTTCCCATTCTGCTGCAACTCTTTCTTTTTTTGATCTTAAACTTAAAACAGGGCCTTCTTCATATTTAGAGCAACTAAACATAAAAATTGAAAGTAGTAAAAAATATATAATTCTTTTCATAAAACTTAATTTTATACCAAGATAAAATTATTTTTTATTTTAAATAGATTTTTTATTTCATTTTAAAAATTTTCTCTAAAATAAATGAGCGATATTTTTTTGGTTTAAACATTTCTGTTTACATAAAAAAAGGCAAGGTAGCCTATTGTTTTATGTTTTAGGTTTAAAATAAAAAGACTTATGAGTATGTTTATTTTTTTTAACTATTATCTCCTCAAGAAGTTTTCTGAGATTAAATATTCCAGAATCTTTTGATTGCCTTTTTTCTTCTTCAAAACTTGGAGATAGTCTCAAAGCAATAAATACAGATTCACCTTTCTTTCTTAAAGGTATACCTGTTTGTGCAGGAACCATAATAACAAGATCTTTAAAAATTTATCCTAAAAATATTGGTTTCTTTCATCATGCGGGATTTGTTTTAGGTATGAAAAATAATGAATTGTTAATAATTGAAATTAATGATTTTCCTCTTGGTATTAGGGTTTTAACCTCGGTGATTTTTTAGATGGTTATCAATAAGAACAACTTAAAATCGGACAAAGCCCAATTCAAAAAATTAATTTGTTTGATATTTCTGATAGATTAAAAATAGTAAATAGACAGGGATATAGCCTAACCGATTGGAATTGTCAAGCATTTTGCACAGTTACTTAACCTTTTAAGTTAGGAGCTATAGTTTTAAAGTAGATTAATTTAATCAATGTGAGAAACTAATTGATTTTTTGTGTACCAATAATTGCGATTTTTCAAATTCACCTACCTTTATTAATAAAGAATTAGATGATTTAATTAAATGGAAAATCTTATTATCTGCCAAAATATGAAAAACATAATTTTCCAATCCCCTAATTCCAACTAGGATCTTCAGGAAATTCAGCGTAGAGTTTGTATTTTTCGCCTAATGATTTTACTGCAGTCTTCCAATAACTATTGCGGTCCAACACCGGTGAAATTAAATCAATCTTTGGCTCTGCTATAATCCAACTGTTTTCTTTTATTTCTTCTTGTAATTGTTTTGCATCCCAACCCGAATATCCAATTAAAAACTTCACATTATCATTACTGGCTATTCCCTTACTAATTAACTCACTTAGTACTCTCATATCTCCACTCCACCATAAATTATCATTTATTTTTACTGAATCAGGTATTTGTTCCCCTAGTCTATGTAAAAAGTGTAGAGTTTCCATTTGAACCGGACCGCCATAATATAATTCAGGGTCAAATTCAGTCCAATCAGCAAAATCAGGGATTAAATCAGAGGCCTTTATGCCAGAAGGGTTGTTTAATACAAATCCCAATATACCTGTAGATTCATAAGCTGTAATTACAATAACCGTTCTTTTAAATCCAGGGTCTTGTAAAAAAGGCTCTGCAATCAGTATTTTCCCGATTTCTGGATTAGTGGTTTTATATGTCGGTAAACTAATCAATACTCTAAATAAATAAATTTATTTTAAATATGAACCTCTATTTCGATGAATGGTTTTTTCTTTGGTAGAATTTTAGCCTAAAATAGCTCCATTCTTAGCTTTTTTATTCGGACTAATTATTATTACAGAACCATCCTCTTCATATAAACCCAAAACCAAACATTCTGAAATAAAATTGGCTATTTGTTTTGGCGGAAAATTAACTACAGCTAAAATCTGTTGTCCTATTAATTCTTCTGGTTTATAATGCTGAGTTATCTGTGCACTTGATTTTTTTATTCCTAAATCGCCAAAATCTATCCATAATTGATAAGCAGGTTTTTTGGCTTTCTCAAATTCCTTCACCTCTATTATTGTTCCACAACGGATGTCTAATTTTTCAAAATCAGCCCAAGTTATTTCACCTTTCATTTTTTATTAATTGGAATTTTTAAATATAATGAAATATTTCTGCCGGGTTCTGGTAGCCCTATTTGTCGCCACCTGCTGATATGGTTGAAATAAGCCGTATTTAATAAATTATTTATTTGTAAACTGAAACTTATTTCTCTTTTCAAAATAAGCGGATTTAAGCCCATTCCCGCATTAATTAATTGATATGCCGGAGTAGTTCTTTCATTCCTATCTACTCGGTTTTGCGCCGCAAAGTATTGATATGAAACCCTAAAGTTAATTTGATTAATTTTTTTATTTTCTAATTCAAATTCGTAATCAATTTCATTCCTAATGCTTAATGGCGGAATAAATGGCAATGGCAATTGGGTTTCAGTATTACTCAATTGAGTATAAGCAACGGCGCTTTGTAAATGTAAACTTGGCGTTGGATGGTATTCTCCACTAATTTCTCCACCCCAATGAATTACAGGTCCTTCTGTAAATTCATATAATTGGCCAGCTTCAGGCAAAGGACTGAATCTTCCGGTAGGCCTTAAATAAATAAAATTAGAAAAATAATTATAGTATGGACTAAAACTAATTTTATAATCCTTTCTTTCATAATCTAAATTCACATCAAATTGTAAACCCTCTTCTGGGTTAAGTTTGTCGGATCCTCGTTCATGCCTAAATGATCCATGATGTACGCCATTAGCTGATAGTTCTTGTGGGGTAGGGGTTCTAAATGATTTCCCGAAATTGAACTTGACTAAAGTAAAATGCCCTATTTTTTTTGAAAATCCCGCTCCTAATGAATAATTAAAATAATCTCTTAAAATATCAGGGTTTCTAATTTCTGAATTTCCGTTTGCTGTGGTTTGAACATGTTTCTCAACGTTTATTTCAGTAAAATCAAATCTTAAACCGGCATTTATGGTCCAATTCTTTTTTAGTTTTATTTTTTCTACATAATAAAACGCCAAGTTTTTTTGACTAAAACGAGGTAATAAAAACTCAAAACCTGAATAATTATGCCATTGGTAAAAGCCTGAAACTCCAGTAATGGCTTCCATGTTTTTTCCTTGCGGGATGTTTAATCGAGATAAACCTGAAATGGTTTCTAACCTTAATAAATGCGCTGTAGTATTGTTGGTATCAGGCGCATAACCATGTGCATGGGGAACTGAATTTTCGCTGCGTAAATTATTTTGATAAGCAAAGTCTAATTCCAACCAAGCATTTTTTATTTTGATATTGGAGTTAGAAATGATTTTAAAATGATTGATATCTTGAGAAGGAAGACCTACGTTTCTATTATTTCCATCATCAGTGAGTTGATAAAAACGAGGTATGCCAATTGCCCCAGGAAAAATGCCTATTTTTTGATTGTAATTGCTAATACTTATAGAACTATATCCCCAGTTTTTATTAATACCTAATTGAATGGAATTATGCAATTCTCTTCCCGCGGTATTTTTTAAAGTTCTATTATGAATAGGCAATACGTAAGTATTATATATAAAATTATCAGCAGGTACTTTATAATCTCCATAATCAATAGCACTAATTCTAACTCGATAAAAGAAGTCTTTTTCAGCTCCAGCAGCAAATGCTGATAAACCTAAAGATTGATTTAAGCTTCTGCCCAAAACTAAAACCTCGGATTGGTGGGTGCCATTAATATAAATTTTTGGTGCTTTAATATTGATTACGCCTCCCATTGCATCCGAGCCATATAATAGCGAGTTGGGCCCTTTTATTATTTCTATTCGTTCTAAATCAAATTGATCAATTTCTAATCCATGGTCGCCGCCCCATTGCTGCCCTTCTTGTTTAATACCGTTTTGATTTACTAAAACCCTATTTCCACTTAAGCCTCTAATTACAGGTTTACTTACGGCAACTCCCATATTTATAGAATTAACCCCTGCTACCTGCTCTAAACTTTGCATTAAGGTAATTCCATGATTTTTTAATAAACTTTCCTGATTAAGTACCTGAATATTTAATGAACTTTCTTCCTGTGAAAGTTTCATAGGATTAGATTCAATGATTAGTTCATTTAACTCTAAACTGCTTTTTTGTAAAATGATTTCTAAGTTGGGATTATTGGCGGTTTGTAAGATTAAGTCTAAGGTTTGTGATTTATATCCTACAAATGATATATGAATATGGTATTTACCTTTTTTAATATTTCTTATGCAAAATTTACCTTGCTCATCACTAAAAGCGCCTTGATTGGTTTCATGCAAATAAATATGAGCACCTGCTAAGGGCTGCATGTTTTCATCTTTAATTATTCCGGCTATGGAGCAGGAGTCAGCTTTTGCATCCCCGCAAGGGAGCAAAAACACTGCTAAAACCATAACTAGTTTAATGATAAATAAGGATAACGATGCATTTTTCATCCCGCAAGGAAAGTGCAAAGATAGTAAATGCAATATTGTTGCAAAAGATAATTTTAAAAAAGATAGTTGTAGCTGAGAATTACATTATTATTATAAATGCCAGCAATACTTGGTTTTAAGAAATTATCAGTTAATGGGGTTAAATTTTCGCCTGATCTAATTGAAATTATCGAGTACTGAAATTGAAATGACAGAGAAGATTTTTCGTTAAAATTGTATGAAACCCCTAAGTGCAAAGGGAAATCAAATTTTTTTAAATCAGCATTATCTACTTTAATTCTTTCATTATTAGAAAAGCGATATCTTGAAAAAAGATAAGCAAATCCTAGTCCGCCAAAGGCCTCAAACTTTTGAATTTTATGACGATATGAAAATGGTACCTCTATGTAATTATAAGAAACGCTCTCATATCCGAAGTTATCTCTTTGATATTGGCTTGGGTTGGCCCCTTTATTTTGAAATTTGAAATCGGCTCTCAGGTATTGACTTTCACTTAATGTATAGTTTACAAAAATGCCTAAACCTAAGGCTGGCCTGTTATACCCCGACATTCGATCACCATCTATTTGGCTTCCCGCAAGGGCAAAATGCAAACCCGCCTTAAATTGATTTTGTGCTTTTAATAAGGGACTATTAAAAATTATAAGTCCGGATAAAATGAATAGTCTGGTTAATATGTTCATGTAAGTAGCTATCATTCTTCAAAAATGGTACCGATTTACGATAGGCTTCAATCAGTTTTTCTATTTTTGGAGAGCTTTTTAATGGCCTTCTAAATTCTAAAGCTTGGGCTGCATTTAATAATTCTATGGCTAAAACTCTTTCGCAATTTTGGGTGATTCTTAATGCTTTAGTTGCTGCGTTGGCGCCCATGCTAACATGATCTTCTTGGCCATTAGAAGATACAATACTATCAACCGATGCGGGATGGCAAAGTTGTTTGTTTTGACTTACAATGGAGGCTGCGGTGTATTGAGGAATCATAAATCCGCTATTTAAGCCAGGCTCTGGACTTAAAAAGGCAGGTAATGATCTTTGGCCGCTTATTAATTGATAGGTTCTCCTTTCTGATATAGAAGCAAGTTCAGACATAGCAATTGCAAAATAATCTAATGCCAGAGCTAAGGGCTGCCCATGAAAATTTCCGCCGCTTATTATTACATCATCATCTGGAAAAACATTCGGGTTATCAGTAACGCTATTTATTTCAGTTAAAAACACGGATTCTACGTGTTTTAGAGCGTCTTTAGAGGCCCCATGAACCTGCGGAATACAACGGAAAGAATAAGGATCTTGTACTTGACTTTTTTTGCTTTCAAAAATTTCTGACCCTTTAAGAAAATCTAAAATGGTCTTTGAAGTTTCTATATGTCCGGAGTGGGGTCTTAATTGAGCAATTCTGGCGTCAAATGGATCTTTACGACATAAAAAAGCATCTAAAGAAATAGCCGCAGTAATATCAAACCAACGGACTAGATTTCGGGCTTGTAATAAGCAATAAATCCCATATGCACTCATAAATTGAGTGCCATTAATTAAAGCTAAACCGCTTTTGCTATGTAGGTTTACTGGTTTTAATCCAAAATGATTTAAAGCTTTATGGGCTTCTTGCTTATTTCCATTTACCCAAACATGTCCTTTACCAATTAAGGGCAAACATAAATGGGCTAATGGAGCTAAATCTCCAGAAGCTCCTAAAGAACCTTGTTCATAAACCACTGGGAAAATTCCCAAATTATAAAAATCTATTAAACGTTCAACTGTTTCATGATGCACACCAGAGTTACCATAACTAAGCGATTGAACTTTTAATAAAATCATAAGTTCAATAATTTCTTCAGGTACTTCATTGCCAGTTCCGCAGGCATGCGAGAGTAAAAGGTTTTCTTGAAGTTGTTCGAGTTTATCGGGACTAATTACCGTATCACATAAAGAGCCAAAACCCGTATTAACTCCGTACACAGGTGCCCCATTATGAGAATTGAATTTATCTAAATAAGCGCGGCATTTTTGAATATTTTCAAGGCTTTTGGCTGATAGAGAAAGTTTAGCATCATTATTAATTATGGATGCAATTTCTTCTAAAGTTATGGTTTCTTTAATCTTATAAATCATACTAAGCCTTTACTTTTTCTAAAATTTCTTCTTTTTTCAATGAAAATTGTTCGCCGCTGAGCATATTTTTTAAACTAAACTGAGCTGATTTTATCTCGTCTTCACCAATAATTATAACAAAAGGAATATGATTAGAATTAGCATAATCTAGTTGCTTTTTGAGCTTGGCTGTTGAAGGATACAATTCAGTACTTATATCATAATTTCTAAAATATCTGCTTAATTTCAACCCTTCTAATAAAGCAGCCTGATTCATTGGGCATAATAAAAGTCGGGTGAATTCTTTGGTAGTGTCAGGAAAAAGCTGAAGCTCATCCATTAAATCATAAATTCGGTCTGCCCCAAAAGAAATTCCAACACCTGAAACCCCTTTTAAGCCAAAAATTCCAGTAAGGTTATCATATCGTCCGCCCCCAGAAATACTGCCTAATTTAACACCAGTAGGTTTTACTTCGAAAATGCAACCGGTATAATAATCTAAACCGCGGGCAAGGGATCCGTCAAATAAAATCGGGAATTTTAAATCCAAATTTTCTATTGCTTGCGCGATGAAACTCAACTCGGCAATACCTTTCATTCCAATTTCACTTCCTGATAATAAAGAACTGAAATCTTGGATGGTTTTCATGTTTAATGGAGCCAAATTAAAGAAGTCTTTGGCTTTATCACATTGTTCTTGACTTAAACCAGCATTCTGTAGTTCATTACTTACACCCTCCCAGCCAATTTTATCTAATTTGTCAATAGCAACGGTAATATTTCTAAATTGATCAGCTGCTCCAATACTTTCTGCTAATCCTTCTAAAATTTTTCTGTTATTTATTCTCAGTTCAAAATTCTGAATTCCTAAGTCTTGGAAAACATCTCCAAAAATTTGAATTAAGTCTAATTCATTAGTTAAAGAATCAGAGCCCACAATATCGGCATCGCATTGATAAAATTCACGATAGCGACCTTTTTGTGGTTTATCGGCTCTCCAAACGGGCTGAATTTGATATCTTCTAAATGGAAATGAAATTTCGTTTTGATGCATCACAACATAGCGAGCGAAAGGCACGGTTAAATCATATCTCAGAGCCCTTTCAGTTAAATATTCGCTATTTATATTTCGCTCTAATAGAGTATCAAAATCACGTTTACTTAAATCTTTACTTTTAGATTCATGAATACGTGAATTTAAAATCTTGAATAGTAATTGATCACCCTCATCACCGTATTTTCCAGTCAAGGTAGTTATATTTTCCATTGCTGGGGTTTCAATAGGTTTGAATCCGTATTTTTTAAATACAGTCTCAATTTGTGAGAAGATAAATTTTCTTCTCATCATTTCTGTAGGGTTAAAGTCTCTGGTGCCTTTAGGAATCGAAGGTTTTTGCATAAATTTGGTCCAAAATTAAACTATTTATTTAAAATAAGCAGAGCCAAATAGGGCTAATGATTATTTTAGACTTCCTTACATTTGCAGTAATGAAAAATTTAATACCCCATTTAAAATGGCTTCCGTTTATAGGAATTATTGCAGTTTATATAGCTGGCTGGCCAATAGAGGTAATGGATGTTGATGCTAGTCAATATGCTAGTATCGCCAAAGAAATGGTAGATAGGGGTGAATATTTTATTGTTACTAATAAAGGAAGCAATTATTTAGATAAGCCCCCATTAATATTTTGGATGGGTGCAATTAGTTACTTGCTTTTCGGAATTAGTACCGCAGCATTTAAAATTCCTGCCACTTTATTTGCCATTTTAGGTATGATTTCGGTTTATAAGTGGTCACGTTTATATTATAGTACCATAAGCGCTTATTGGTCGAGTATAATTTTTGGGAGTTCCCAAGCCTTGTTTCTAATGACCAATGATGTAAGAACGGATATATATTTAACCAGCTGTATGGCTTTCACTATGTGGCATTTAGCCGCTTATGTAAAATTAGAAAAATGGTCTAATCTAATCTGGGGTTTTATAGGAGTTGGTTTAGGTATGTTGGCCAAAGGGCCGATAGCATTGGTTTTGCCGGTTTTGGCATTGGGTCCAGATATTATATTAAAAAGACAATGGCGTAAAATATTTGATTGGAAATATTTAGTAGGTTTTTTAATTACCGGAATAGTATTAAGTCCGATGATTTATAGCCTATGGTTGCAATTTGATTCTAATCCGGATGTTGAAGTAAACGGCTTAAAAGGGGTTTCTGGATTACGTTTTTTCTTTTGGACACAGAGTTTCGGTCGAATTACAGGCGAAAATGTTTGGGATAATAATCCCGCAAGGTTTTTTTTATTAGAATCTACTGCATGGGCTTTACTGCCTTATACCTTATTAATAATACCCGCTTGGATTTACAAAATTCGTATCATAATTAAATACAATTTTCATTTAAGTCCGAATGAACAAACGGTTGGTTTTTGGGGATTTACCTTAGGTTTATTGGCCTTAAGTCAATCTCATTATCAATTACCTCATTATGCTTTTGTATGTTACCCATTTGCCGCAATTATGATGGGAAATTGGGTATTTGAAACCTTTGAAAAATTTAGATTACCTGCTCATATTTTATGGTTAAGGTATGTGCAGTTATTTATTTGTATGATTTTGTGGGTTATAGGTTTCGGATTAGTGTTTTATGTTTTTCCAGTTGTAGAATGGTGGGTAGTTGTTTTGGCGCTTATTCCTTTTGGTTTTAGTATTTATTTCGTTAGCAAAAAAGAAGATCGATATAATTTTATGAAAATTTCTGCCCTTACGGGGATAGGAATTAACCTATTATTAAGTCTGCATTTTTACCCTAATTTAATGCGTTATCAAAGCACTGTTAAAGTAGGAAGGTATATGACGGCTTTGAAAGAGCGTAAAAATATTTCAGAAGAAAAGTACATTACATTTTTAACGGATATCCCGCATTCGCTGGATTTTTACAGCGGTAAAAATGTAAAATATACCGTTTTAAATGTGGAGGCATTTGCAGATTATCCAGAAGGGGATACCTTATGGGTTTATACTAATGAAAAAGGATTTTCTCTTTTAAAAGAGCGCCGTTATGTAATGAATATGTTGCAGAAGGTTCCGCATTATGATGTTCAATTTTTAAGTTCTGACTTTTTAAATCCGAGAACTCGTCCATTGGTAGTAAAAGATCGTTATTTGTTGGAGTTGGTGATTAAAAGAAAATCAATTTTAGATGATTATAAATTGGAGCAGTTTAATCAGAATGAATAAAAAATATCTTTATTCAACCTCAATAAAATTGGATTCAGCAAATTCAACTACTCGTGAATCAACAATAATATCCGATGGTTTAATTTTAGCGGTTAATGTCAAACCTTCCAGACTTTTGCATCTGCTAAGAGCAACATATAATTGTCCGTGAGCAAAAGTGCCACCAGATAATTCCAAAACTACCTCGTCAAAAGTCATTCCTTGGCTTTTGTGAATGGTAATTGCCCAAGCAGGTCGGAGCGGATATTGAGTGAAGGTCCCTAAAATTTCTGACTTTATTTTACCCGATTCTCTATCCCAACTGTAATATTTATTTTCCCAAATCTCTTTTTGAACCTCTACAATTTTTCCGTCAGGTAGAAGAATTTCAATTTTATTTTCGGCAAGTGAGGCTATTTTTCCAATGGTTCCATTAACATAATTGCCTTTAATATCATTTTTAATAAACATCACCTGAGCCCCTTCTTTAAGGACAAGAATAAGTTCAGTGGGTAAATTTCTTATGTTAAAGTCTTTATCAATTTCTCCTTTATATATATGTCGAGGAGATTCAATTTGATCCATTTTAAGATCATTTATTGCAGAGGCAGTTTGGTTTCTGCTACAAAGAGTAATTCCAAAGGAGTCAATATCAAAACTATGGTGAGGATTATAACGTTCATTTAATAAATCAAGGGTGTCCCAATCAGCTTGGTTAAGCCTTACCTGATTGAGCAAACGAATAAAAGTGGGATCACTTTGTCGGTAAATCTTCTTTAGCTCTAAACAATGTAGGGGAGCTTCTTGAATAATTTGGGAAGAGAAAAAATAAGGAGAAGAATAATACTCATTAAACATTTCATGTTCCACTTTAGAATTGGTTACTACAGGTTCGAGCTGAAAAAGGTCGCCCACCATTATTACTTGTTTACCTCCAAAAGGTAAATAAGGTTTTCCTCCATTAATTCTTAAAGAATGGTCAATAGCATCTAAAATATCGGCCCTTACCATAGAAATTTCATCAATAACAAGAGTATCCATGTTTTTGATGATTTTAAATTTGGGATGATAGGCTTGGTATTTTTTTATTTCTTCATCTTGTTTAACCAGAGGACGGAATGGGAAACCGAAGAAAGAGTGAATAGTTTGACCTCCAACATTAATAGCAGCAATGCCTGTAGGGGCTAAAATGACCACATTTTTAGCGGTATTTTGACAGAAATATCGAAGCAGCGTGCTTTTGCCTGTTCCGGCTTTACCGGTGATCAGGAAGTTTTCGCGAGTAGATTCAATACTTTCAAAAATTCTTTTGAAGGCAAGATTATCGGGGTCGGGTATAAAATTAGCATTATCCAATTAGGCAAAAATAAGCGAAAAATATGGAGAAGGGGCTGCGAATTAGTGCAATAATATATAAGTAATAAAAAGTAAGGGAGAAAGACTTTGTTTTCTGGCTCAATAAATGAAAGTAATAAAAAATAGGGATAATGGATAAAAAGTATTAACCTTGCGGGAAGATAGGTAGGGGTATAAATTTTTTAACACTGATTATCAATATTTTACGTGCAAGTGTCCAAAAATCAATCATTTTTGGAAAAAATCTTAACATTCTGTTGGAAATTCTAATAAATACTTGTACCTTTGCCGTCCTTTAAAATTAGAAAAGAACTGTAGTTATTATAATATGCCAACCATTCAGCAGTTAGTAAGAAAGGGTCGGAAATCTTTGGTGGATAAATCTAAATCACCAGCTTTAGATTCTTGTCCTCAAAAACGTGGAGTATGCACGAGAGTATACACTACCACTCCAAAGAAACCGAACTCAGCGATGAGGAAAGTAGCCAGAGTAAGGCTATCTAACGGAAAAGAAATCAACGCCTATATCCCGGGCGAGGGCCACAATCTTCAAGAGCACTCAATAGTGTTAATCAGAGGAGGAAGGGTAAAAGACTTACCGGGTGTGAGGTATCACATCATTCGTGGAGCTTTAGATACTTCCGGAGTAGAAGGAAGAAATCAGAGAAGATCTAAGTATGGAACCAAGAAGCCGAAACCAGGACAAGCGCCTGCGGCTAAAGGAGGTAAAAAGAAATAATCTGGTCAGATGAGAAAGACAACAGCAAAAAAGAGGATTTTAACACCTGATCCTATTTACAAAGACACCCTTGTTACTCGTTTCGTTAATAATTTGATGTACGATGGTAAGAAGAGCGTGTCTTATTCAATTTTTTACAGTGCCTTAGACCAAGTTGAGTCAAAAACTCAAGAAAGAGGCATCGATGTATGGAAAAAGGCATTAAACAATGTTATGCCTTCAGTAGAGGTTAAAGCTCGCCGAGTAGGTGGAGCTACTTTTCAGATTCCGATTGAGGTACCTGCAGAACGTAAGATCGCAGTTGGGATGAAGTGGATGATTCAGTACGCTCGTAAGCGTAATGAAAAATCAATGGTAGATAAATTAGCAGGTGAAATTATTGCTGCATCAAAAGGTGAAGGAGCTTCAGTTAAGAAGAAAGAAGATACCCACCGTATGGCTGAAGCTAATAAAGCATTCTCCCATTTTAAAGTTAACTAAGGGATAGTAATAAAATGAACAGAGATTTAAGATTTACTAGAAATATCGGAATCGCGGCTCACATTGATGCGGGTAAAACCACAACTACTGAGCGTATTCTGTATTATTCAGGAGTTAACCACAAATTAGGTGAAGTGCATGATGGTGCTGCAACTATGGACTGGATGGTTCAGGAGCAAGAGAGAGGTATAACAATTACTTCTGCTGCTACTACCGTTTACTGGAACTATAGAGGAGATAAGTACCATATTAATATTATTGATACCCCTGGTCACGTAGATTTTACCGTTGAGGTAAATCGTTCATTACGTGTATTAGATGGTTTAGTATTTTTATTTTCTGCGGTTGATGGTGTTGAACCACAATCAGAAACCAACTGGCGTTTAGCTAACAACTATAACGTTGTACGTTTAGGTTTTGTAAATAAAATGGACCGTCAGGGAGCTGACTTCTTAAACGTGGTAAAACAGGTTAAAGAAATGTTAGGTTCTAACGCTGTTCCATTACAATTACCTATTGGAGCTGAAGAAAACTTCAAGGGTGTTGTAGATTTAATTAACTTCCGTGGGATGGTTTGGAATGATGCTGATAAGGGTATGACCTATGAGGTAGTTCCAATTCCAGAAGACATGATGGAAGAAGCTTTACAGTATAGAGAAATTTTGTTAGAAGCGGTATCTGAGTATGATGATAACCTTTTGATGAAGTTTTTCGATAATCCTGAAAGCATTACCGAAAGAGAAATTTTAGATGCTTTACGTAAAGCATGTTTAGATAATAAAATCGTTCCGATGGTTTGTGGTTCATCTTTCAAAAACAAAGGTGTTCAAACCATGCTTGATTTAGTGATGGAGTTATTACCTTCACCATTAGATAGAGATGTAATCAAAGGAACTAATCCAAACACTGGTGATGAAATCATCCGTAAACCTGATTATAAAGAGCCATTTACTGCATTAGCATTCAAAATTGCTACTGACCCTTATGTTGGTCGTTTAGCATTTATGAGAGCATATGCTGGTGTATTAGAGGCAGGTTCTTATGTATTAAATACCAGAAGTGGAAATAAAGAGCGTATTTCTCGTATTTTCCAAATGCATGCTAACAAGCAAAATCCAATTGAGCGTTTAGGCGCTGGGGATATTGGAGCAGCAGTTGGTTTCAAAGATATTAGAACTGGAGATACCTTATGTGCTGAAAATTCACCAATCGTACTTGAGTCTATGAATTTCCCTGATCCGGTAATCGGATTAGCAATTGAGCCAAAAACTCAGGCCGACGTGGATAGATTAGGTATGTCATTAGCTAAGTTAGCAGAAGAAGATCCAACCTTTAGAGTAAAAACTGACGAAGAAACTGGTCAGACAGTTATCGAAGGAATGGGAGAGTTGCACTTAGAGATTATCCTAGATCGTTTAAGAAGAGAATTTAAAGTAGAGTGTAACCAAGGAGCTCCTCAGGTAGCTTACCGTGAAACTATTACTAAGAAATATACTCATAGAGAAGTTTACAAAAAACAAACTGGTGGTAGAGGTAAATTTGCTGATATCCAGGTTGAAATCGGTCCAGCTGATGAAGGCAAAACCGGTTTACAATTTGTAAATGAGATCGTGGGTGGTTCAGTACCAAGAGAATTTTTCCCAGCCATTCAAAAAGGTTTTGAGGATTCATTATCTAATGGTGTATTAGCCGGATACCCAATGAGTTCATTAAAAGTGAGATTATTTGACGGATCTTTCCACCCGGTGGATTCTGATTCATTCTCATTTGAGATGGCAGCTAGATTTGCATTCCGTGAGGCTTGTAAAATGGCTGGACCAGTATTACTTGAGCCAATCATGAAGATTGAAGTAGTAACTCCAGAAGAGAACATGGGAGATGTGATGGGTGACTTAAACAAACGTAGAGGTCAGATGGAGGGTATTGATACCAAAGGTGGTGCACAAGTAATTAAAGCTAAAGTTCCGTTGTCAGAAATGTTTGGTTATGTAACTAGTTTACGTACCATTACCTCTGGTAGAGCAACATCGAGTATGGAGTTTTCTCATTACTCAGAAGCTCCTAAGAACATTACTGAAGAAGTATTAGCAAAAGCAAAAGGAAGAACTCAAAACGCATAATAGATAGTTAAGACGATGGTTAGTCAGAAGATAAGGATTAAACTGAAGTCATACGATTATAACTTAGTTGATAAATCAGCTGAGAAAATCGTTAAAACAGTAAAGGCAACTGGAGCAGTTGTGAGCGGTCCAATTCCGTTACCAACTGAGAAAAAAATCTTTACTGTGCTTCGTTCACCTCACGTAAACAAAAAAGCAAGAGAACAGTTCCAGCTGTGCTCATACAAAAGATTGTTGGATATATACAGTTCCACTGCAAAAACTGTAGACGCATTGATGAAGTTAGAACTTCCAAGCGGTGTAGATGTAGAAATCAAAGTTTGATAATTAAATAAAATGCAAGGCTTAATTGGCAAAAAAATCGGAATGACAAGTGTTTTTACCGCTGAAGGTAAGAATACCGCTGTTACTGTTATCCAGGCCGGTCCTTGCGTTGTAACTCAACTCAAGAATACTGAGAAAGAAGGTTACAATGCAGTTCAATTAGCTTTCGGAGAAGCAAAAGAGAAGAATACTTCTTCAGCTTTAAAAGGTCACTTTAAAAAAGCTGGAACAACTCCAAAAGCAAAATTAGTTGAATTTAAATCGTTTAGGGCCGATACTTCTTTAGATGTTAAATTAGGTGACACTGTTACCGTTGACATCTTCCAAGAAGGTGACTTCGTTGATGTTGTTGGAACCTCAAAAGGAAAAGGTTTCCAGGGCGTTGTGAAACGTCATGGCTTCTCGGGTGTTGGTATGCAAACACACGGACAGCACAACAGACTACGCGCTCCAGGTTCATTAGGTGCATCTTCATTTCCTTCAAGAGTATTTAAAGGAATGAGAATGGCCGGTAGAGACGGAGGCAAAAGAGTAATGACTACCAACTTAAAAGTGGTAAAAGTTATTAAAGAACAGAATTTACTGTTGATTAAAGGTGCCGTACCCGGCCCTAAAGGTTCGTACGTAATTATTGAAAAGTAAGATGGAACTTAGTGTATTAAATATCAACGGACAAGATACCGGAAGGAAGATCCAGCTAAATGATTCAATCTTTGGTATCGAACCAAATGATCACGCAATTTACTTAGATGTAAAACAGTACTTGGCTAACCAACGTCAAGGTACTCATAAAACTAAAGAAAAACATGAGATTGCTCGTACCACTAAAAAATTAAAGCGCCAAAAAGGTACTGGTGGAGCTAGAGCAGGTTCAATGAAATCACCATTATTTAGAGGTGGTGGTAGAACATTTGGTCCTAAACCTCGTGATTACGGTTTTAAACTTAACAAAAAAGTGAAAGCCCTAGCGCGTAAATCTGCGTTAGCCTATAAAGCGAAGAATAATGAAATTCTAGTAATTGAAGATTTCAACTTCGAAAATCCAAAAACCCAAGAATTTGTAAAGGTACTTAACAACTTAAAAGTGGGTTCGGTAAAAACATTATTTGTAATGCCTGAGGTAAAAAATAATGTAGTTTTATCTAGCCGTAACTTACCTAAATCAAACGTAGTATTAGCATCTGATATTAATACTTACGCAATTTTAGGTGCTCAAAACCTTGTTATTGCCGAGAATTCCTTTAAAATTATTGAAGAACAATTAAGTAAATAAGGAGGATAGGATAATGGGAATTTTGAAGAAACCTTTGATTACAGAGAAAATGACTAAGATTAATGATAAGCTTAGTCAATATGGTTTTGTTGTAGATAGAAATGCTACTAAGCCTCAAATTAAAGCTGAGATTGAGAGTTTATATAATGTAAACGTTCAAACGATCAGTACCTTAATTTCAAGAGGAAAGAGAAAAGCTAAATACACCAAAGCTGGTTTCGCTTTCGGTAAAAATGTGGCTTACAAGAAAGCTATTGTTACACTAAAAGATGGTCAAAGTATTGACTTCTTTGAAAATGTATAATTAAGATGGCAGTTAAAAGATTAAGACCGATAACTCCAGGAACTCGTTTCAGAGTAGCTCCATCATTTGATGAGCTAAGCGGACCGAGCAAACCTGAGAAGAGTTTATTGGCCCCAATGAAAAGCTCTGGTGGTAGAAATAAGGATGGTAAAATGACCATTCGTTACATCGGAGGCGGGCATAAACGTAAATATAGATTAATTGATTTCAAAAGAAATAAGTTTGGTGTAGTTGGTACTGTAACTTCAGTAGAATACGATCCAAACCGTTCGGCATACATCGCATTAATTACTTATGCAGATGGTGACAAACGTTATATTATAGCTCCACAAGGAATTAAAGTAGGTAATAAAGTACAATCAGGTAGAAATATCGCTCCAGAAATTGGAAATGCTTTATACTTAGATGAAGTTCCATTGGGTTCTATTATTCATAATATCGAATTAAATCCTGGTCAAGGTGCTAAAATTTGTAGAGGTGCAGGTTCATCTGCTCAGTTATTAGCTCGTGATGGGAAATTCGTAACTATTAAGCTTCCAAGTGGTGAAACTAGAGCAATTCTTTCTGCTTGTATGGCAACTATCGGTGCAGTTTCTAACTCTGAACATAACCAAGTAAGATTAGGAAAAGCGGGTAGAAACCGTTGGTTAGGAAGAAGACCTAGAAACAGAGGGGTTGCAATGAACCCAGTAGATCACCCAATGGGTGGTGGTGAAGGTAGAGCTTCAGGAGGCCATCCAAGATCACGTAAAGGTTTATTAGCTAAAGGTTACAAAACCCGTGATAAGAAAAAAGCGTCCAACAAGTATATTTTAGAAAGAAGGAAGAAGTAAGATATGGCCAGATCATTAAAAAAAGGTCCATTCGTGGATGTTAAGCTGGAGAAAAAAGTTCTTCAGATGAACGAAGGCAAAAAGAAGGCTGTGATTAAGACCTGGTCTAGGAGATCTATGATTACTCCTGACTTTGTGGGTCATACTTTTGCAGTACATAACGGTAATAAATTTATTCCGGTTTATGTTACTGAAAACATGGTTGGACATAAATTAGGTGAATTTGCACCTACTAGAACATTTAAATCACATCCTGAGAAGAAGTCATAAGGTATGGAAGCGATTGCAAAATTAAACGACTGCCCAGTTTCACCAAGAAAAATGCGTTTGGTTGCGGATTCAATCCGTGGTCAGCAGGTGGATAAGGCATTAAATATATTGAAGTTTTCACAACGCCGTCAATATGCTATCAGATTAGAGAAAGTGGTATTATCAGCTTTAGCTAACTGGCAGCAGTTAAACCAAGATGCCAGAGTAGAAGACGGAAACGTTTTTGTAAAGGCAGTATTTGTTGATGGTGGTCGTCAGCTAAAAAGAATTAGAACAGCCCCACAAGGTAGAGCCGCAAGGATCAGAAAAAGATCCAATCACATCACAGTAATTTTAGATAGTAAGGAGTCAAAGAACTAATATGGGACAGAAAGTAAATCCAATTGGACTTAGATTAGGTATCATCCGTGGGTGGGATTCTAGCTGGTACGGCGGAAAAAACTTCGCAGAGAAGTTAGTAGAAGACGATAAAATCAGAAAATACTTAAATGCTCGTATTACCAAAGGAGGAATTTCGAAAATTGTTATCGAAAGAACTCTTAAGAGAATCATCATTACCATTCATACCAGCAGACCTGGTATTGTTATCGGTAAAGGTGGAGCTGAAGTAGATAAGATCAAAGAAGAGATCAAAAAACTAACAAAGAAAGACGTTCAAATCAACATTTTTGAAATTAAACGTCCGGAGTTAGATGCTAAATTGGTTGGTGAATCAATAGCTAATCAAGTAGAAGCTCGTGTATCATACAAGAGAGCGTTAAAAACAGCCATTGCGTCGAGCATGAGAATGGGAGCAGCAGGGATTAAAGTTACCGTTTCAGGAAGATTGAACGGAGCTGAGATGGCGAGAAGTGAAACTTACAAAGAGGGTAGAATTCCACTACATACCCTACGTTCAGATATCGATTATGCAATAGTTGAAGCATTAACGGTATATGGAAAAATCGGTATCAAAGTTTGGATTTGCCGTGGCGAAATTTATGGAAAACGTGACTTATCACCTAATGTTGGGTTAGCTCAGCAGAAGAATGAAAAAGGTGGCGGAAGAAATGAAGGACGTGGCAAACGTGGTGGTGATCGCGGGGACAGGAAAAGAAGATAAATTAAAAGTTCAGGAAGATGTTACAACCTAAAAGAACCAAGTTCAGGAAACAACAGAAAGGACGTGTAAAAGGGATCGCAACAAGAGGTCATGAGATTGCGTTTGGAACCTTTGGATTAAAAACCATGGAACCAGCGTGGATTACATCAAGACAGATTGAAGCTGCGAGGATTGCCTTAACACGTTTCATGAAAAGGGAAGGAAAAGTATGGATTCGTATTTTCCCTGACAAACCGGTAACAAAGAAGCCATTAGAAGTAAGGATGGGAAAAGGTAAAGGAGCGCCAGAGTATTGGGTAGCTGTAATTAAGCCTGGTACCATCATGTTTGAGGCTGAGGGTGTACCAACTGAAGTAGCTAAAGAAGCTATGAGGTTAGCAGCGCAAAAATTGCCTGTTGCCACCAAGTTTGTAGTTCGTCACGATTTCGCAGAATAATAGAAGGTATGAAGATGCAGGAATTAAGAGGTTTATCCACAAAGGAGATCCTCGAAAAATTGAAGGAAGAAAAGCAGCAATTAACCAAGCTGAAGTTCAATCATGCCGTGAGTCCGATTGAGACACCACATAAATTGAGCGCATCGCGCAAGTTAATCGCACGCTACCTTACCGAGTTGAATGCGAGAAAAAATGAAGGTAAGGCCAATTAATATAAGACTACGATGGAAGTAAGCAGAAATCGCAGAAAAGAAATCATTGGTAAAGTAACCAGCAACAAGATGGAAAAAACCATCACTGTTTCTGTGGAACGCCAGATGAAACACGGGAAGTATCCAAAATTCGTAAAGAAGACTTCCAAATTTTATGCTCATGATGAGAAAAACGAGTGCAATACCAATGATATTGTACGCATCATGGAGACCCGTCCACTCTCTAAAAATAAGAGATGGAGACTTGTTGAAATAATTGAAAGAGCTAAGTAATAGGAGAAAGCGATGATACAGCAGGAGTCAAGATTAAAAGTAGCGGATAACAGTGGAGCTAAAGAAGTTCTTTGTATCCGTGTATTAGGCGGAACCGGCAGAAGATATGCATCGGTTGGAGACAAAATCGTAGTAACCGTTAAAGATGCTCTTCCTTCAGGAGGTGTGAAAAAAGGAACAGTTTCAAAAGCTGTTATTGTACGTACTAAAAAAGAAATACGTAGACCTGATGGATCATATATTCGTTTCGACGATAACTCATGTGTTCTTTTAAACAACTCTGATGAGCCAAGAGGAACCCGTATTTTCGGGCCTGTTGCCAGAGAATTAAGAGAAAAGCAGTTTATGAAAATTGTATCCTTAGCACCAGAAGTATTATAATCATGGAAAGGAAGTTTAATAAGCAACCCAAGTTAAAGATTAAAAAGGGTGACATGGTGTTGGTAATCGCAGGGAATGCGAAAGGAAGTAAAGGAAGGGTTTTACAGGTTGTACCTGAAACAAACCGAGTACTTGTAGAAGGAATTAACTTAGTTAGCCGTCATACAAAACCTACAGCACAATCTCCTAACGGAAGTATTGTGAAGAAAGAAGCCCCAATTCATATTTCAAACGTTAAGTTAATTGACGCAACCGGAAATGCTACCCGTGTTGGAAGAAAATTAAATGAAGAGGGTAAAAATGTTAGATATTCAAAAAAGAGCGGAGAAATAATTAAGTAATCATGTACGTTCCAAGGCTCAAACAACACTACGATACAGCAGTCAGAGAAAATCTTTCTAAGAAATTTGCTTACAAAAATGTTATGCAAGTTCCTAAATTGTTAAAGATTTGCATTAACCAAGGAGTTGGTGCCGCAGTTTCTGACAAAAAATTAGTGGATGCTGCTGTTGAAGAAATGACTCGTATTGCTGGTCAGAAAGCAGTTCCAACCAAATCTAGAAAAGCAATCTCTAACTTTAAGTTAAGAGAAAATATGCCAATCGGATCTAGAGTAACCTTACGTAAAGAGAACATGTACGAATTTTTAGATCGTCTTGTATCAACTGCTTTACCAAGGGTGCGTGATTTCGGTGGTTTACAAGTAAAAGGATTTGACGGTCGTGGTAATTATACCATGGGAATTACCGAACAAATCATTTTCCCAGAAATCAATATTGACAAAACAAACAGAATTAACGGAATGGACATTACCTTTGTAACATCAGCTAAAAACGATGTTGAATGTTTAGAGCTGTTAAGAGAGTTTGGTTTACCATTCAAAAAAGACTAATTATTTACTAAAATAAATGGCAAAAGAATCAATTAAAGCAAGACAGAGCAAACGTGAACGTTTAGTTGCTGCTTATGCTGAAAAGAGGAAAGCTTTAAAAGAAGCCGGAGATTATGAAGGTTTACAAAAGCTTCCAAGAAACGCGAGCCCTGTAAGGTTACGTAACCGTTGCAAAATTACGGGTAAACCAAGAGGGTATATCCGCGAGTTCGGAATTTGCCGAAATGTTTTCAGAGAGATGGCGTCTCATGGGATGATCCCAGGAGTTACAAAATCTTCTTGGTAGGCATTTTGGATATCGATTTACAGATCAATTAAGTTAAAAGAGAAATGACTGATCCAATAGCAGACTACTTAACCAGGTTAAGAAATGCAATAAAAGGGAATCACAGGATAGTTGAAGTTCCGGCTTCAAATATTAAGAAAGAGATTACCAAAGTATTATATGATAAGGGTTATATCCTTAACTATAAATTTGAAGATGATGATAAGCAAGGTTTAATTAAAATCGCTTTAAAGTATCATCCTACTACTAAAATTCCAGCAATCCGCGGGTTAAAAAGAATTTCAAAACCAGGATTTCGTCAATATTCTTCAGCAACTAATTTGCCAAGAGTTATTAATGGTTTAGGTATCGCTATTTTGTCAACTTCTAAAGGAGTAATGACAGAAAAAGAAGCTCGCAATCAAAATGTGGGTGGCGAAGTATTGTGTTATATTTATTAATCAATAGGAGGAGAAAAAAATGTCAAGAATTGGAAAATTACCGATCGCAATTCCCTCCGGAGTTGATGTTAAAGTAGAAAAGAGCACCGTAATCGTTAAAGGACCGAAGGGTGAATTAACCCAGAAAATCGATCCAGATTTAGGTATAGTTATAGAAAATGGTACTTTAACAGTAACCAGACCAACCGAGCAAAAAAGACATAAATCATTGCATGGTTTATACCGCTCATTAATCAATAACATGATTATTGGAGTTAGCAAAGGTTTTACTATCAAGCAAGAGTTGGTGGGGGTAGGTTATAAAGTTACCAATACCGATCAGTTATTAGACTTATCATTAGGTTATTCTCACCAGATCTTTTTAGAAGTACCGAAAGAGGTTAAGGTAGTAACCGAAACTGTAAAAGGAAAAAACCCTTCAATTACCTTAGAAAGTGCTGACAAGCAATTAGTAGGACAGGTAGCGGCTAAAATCCGTTCATTAAGAAAACCTGAGCCATACAAAGGAAAAGGTATCAAGTTTGTAGGTGAGGTATTAAGACGTAAAGCAGGTAAATCTGCTGGTAAAAAATAATTAGGTTATGGTAAGGGATAAAGCATTTAGAAGAAGCCGTATCAAAGCCAGAGTAAAGGGGAAAATTTCGGGATTAACCGAAAAACCTCGTTTATCTGTGTTTAGAAGTAATAAAGCCATCTATGCTCAAATCATAGATGATAAAAAAGGTACCACCATGGTTGCTGCTCATTCAAGAGTAGAGGCCATTAGTTCTGCTCAAGCCTCTAAAGTTGAAAAAGCTTTTATGGTTGGAAAAGAATTAGCTGCTAAAGCAATTGCTGCTGGTGTTACAGAAGTTGTGTTTGATAGAAACGGGTACCTCTACCACGGAAGAGTTAAGGCTCTAGCTGATGGTGCGAGAGAGGGAGGACTTAAATTTTAATTGAGTAACAATGGCAACTGCAAATATCAAAAGAGTAAAACAAAGCGATATCGAATTAAAAGAGAAAGTAGTAGCGATTAAAAGGGTTGCTAAGGTAACCAAAGGTGGTCGTACTTTCAGCTTTAGCGCTATTGTGGTAGTTGGTGATGGCAACGGAATCGTTGGTCACGGCTTAGGAAAAGCATCAGAAGTTACCGATGCAATTAGCAAAGGAATTGAGGATGCTAAGAAAAATCTTATTAAAGTTCCAATTATTAACGGAACTGTGCCTCATGAGCAAGAAGGTAAATTTTGTGGAGGATTTGTATTTTTAAAACCTGCTGCACACGGAACTGGAGTAATTGCCGGTGGTGCGATGCGTGCAGTTTTAGAAAGCGCTGGTGTAACCGACGTATTAGCAAAATCTAAAGCATCATCTAACCCTCACAACGTTGTTAAAGCTACAATTAATGCTTTAGCTAGCATGAGAGATGCTCATACCGTTGCTCAAAATAGAGCTGTAAATCTGAAAAAAGTATTTAATGGATAAGAAGATGGCAAGAGTAAAAGTAACCCAAGTGAAGAGCGCTATTGACCGTCCGGCTAACCAAAAAGCAACTTTGGTAGCATTAGGTTTACGCAAGCTAAACAGATCTGTAGAGCATGAATTAACGCCTCAGATTCAAGGTATGATTAATACAGTATCACACCTAGTAAAAGTAGAAAATATTTAAGGTTTAACCCTTATTAAAGATATTCGAAATGAATTTAAGTACATTAAAACCAGCAGCAGGATCTATCAAAAAACCAAAAAGAATTGGTAGAGGTGAAGGTTCTGGACATGGTGGTACCTCAACAAGAGGTCATAAAGGTGCAAAGTCTAGAAGTGGTTACAAAACCAAAAAAGGCTTTGAGGGTGGCCAGATGCCATTACAACGTCGTATTCCAAAAGGTGGATTTAAAAATCCATTCAGAGTAGAATACAAAGGATTAAACCTTGATCAGTTACAGTATTATGCTGAAACTTTCGGAATCAAAACCTTTGATATCGAAGCTTTAAGAACGCATAAAATTATTCAGAAAACTGATAAAGTTAAAATTCTTGGACGTGGTGAGTTAAAGAGTGCCCTTGAAGTTAAAGTTCACGCATATTCTGCCAGCGCTAAGAAAGCTATCGAAGCTGCAGGTGGTTCTGCTGTAACCATTTAATCCGACATGAAGAAACTGATTGAAACCATAAAAAATATCTGGAAGATCGAGGATCTTAAAACCCGTATCATTAATACCCTGTTACTACTTGTAGTTTACAGGGTTGGTACCTTTGTAGTATTACCCGGTATTGACCCCAATAAATTATCTGAACTAGCTTCTCAAGCTAGCCAAGGTGTTTTAGGATTGGTTAATATTTTTGCGGGTGGAGCTTTTTCAAGAGCTTCTATTTTTGCTCTAGGTATCATGCCTTATATTTCTGCATCAATTGTAATACAGTTATTAAGTATAGCTGTACCTACTTTCCAGAAAATGCAGAAAGATGGCGAAGAGGGTAGAAGGAAAATAAATCAGATCACCAGAATTTTAACTATTGCCATTACTGCGGTTCAAGGAATAGGATATTTAATTAACCTACAAAGCCAAAGTCCAGGAGCTATAGATAGTTATAGCGCTTGGTGGATTTTCTCTTCAATTGTGGTTTTATCAGGTGGAACATTATTTACTATGTGGTTAGGTGAGAAAATCACCGATAAAGGTTTAGGAAATGGTATTTCTTTAATCATCATGGTAGGTATTATTTCTAGATTACCATTTGGATTATATGAAGAGTTAACCGGTAGATTGGATGGAGCGGGTGGATTAGTATTCTTCTTATTAGAAGTTGCTGTATGGTTAGCTGTAATTGGAGCAGTGGTTGCCTTAGTACAGGGTACCAGAAAAATTCCAGTAAATTACGCTAAAAGAATAGTAGGAAATCGAATGTATCAGGGTGGAAGAAACTATCTTCCATTAAAAGTGAATAGCGCTGGGGTAATGCCGATTATCTTCGCGCAAGCATTAATGTTTATACCAAGCAGTATTGCAAGCTTTTTTCCTGATAGCAATGGATCTTTTTTAACTGCATTTATCGATTATACAAGCTGGGCTTATAACCTAACCTTTGCTATATTGATTATTGCATTCACTTATTTTTATACCGCAATTCAATTTAATTCGACTCAGATTGCTGATGAATTGAAAAAACAAAACGGATTTATTCCAGGAATTAAACCAGGTAAAAAGACGGCTGAATTTATTGATAATATTTTATCAAGAATTACTTTGCCCGGTTCTATATTCTTAGCATTCGTTGCGATTTTTCCATCTTTGGCAGTTGCAATCGGAATAAACAACCAGTTTGCTGATTTTTACGGTGGAACATCACTGTTAATTTTAGTGGGTGTGGTGTTGGATACATTACAACAAGTAGAAAGTCATTTGTTAATGCGTCATTACGATGGTTTGATGAAAACCGGAAGAATAAAAGGCAGGACAAGTATGCCAACTACTTCTGTTTAAATGTTGATAAATTAAAAATTATTTATTAATTTCGCAGCCCATTAAAAATTTTAAGAAAATTGGCAAAACAACCTAGTATAAAGCAAGATGGCACAATAACCGAAGCCTTATCTAACGCAATGTTTAGAGTAGTATTAGAGAATGGACATGAAATTATTGCAACCATTTCGGGTAAAATGAGGATGAATTATATCAAAATTTTACCTGGTGATAGGGTTCAGGTTGAAATGAGTCCTTATGATTTAACCAGAGGACGTATTAGTTATAGATACAAGTAAGACTAGAGATAGGATTAGAAAGATGAAAATAAGAGCATCCATCAAAAAAAGAAGTGCCGATTGCAAGATCGTTAGACGCAAAGGCAAACTTTATGTAATTAACAAAAAGAACCCTAAGTTTAAACAAAGACAAGGATAATCTGATATGGCAAGGATTTCAGGTATAGATTTACCTAAAAATAAAAGGGGTGTGATTGGCCTAACGTATATTTACGGAGTAGGTCGTTCAACAGCACGTCGTATTTTAACCAATGCAGGTATCGACTTAAATAAGAAGGTACAAGATTGGAACGACGATGAACTAGGAGCTATTCGTTCGTTTATCACTGAAAACATTAAAGTTGAAGGTGAGTTACGTTCAGAGGTTCAATTAAACATTAAACGTTTATTAGATATTGGTTGTTATAGAGGTTTACGCCACAGAAAAGGTTTACCTGTTCGTGGTCAACGTACTAAAACTAATTCTCGTACACGTAAAGGAAAACGTAAGACAGTTGCCGGAAAGAAAAAGGTAACTAAATAAAAATAAAAATTAAGGAGAATGGCTAATCCCAAAAAGGTTGTTAAGAAAAGAGTAGTAAACGTGGAATCTACCGGTCAGGTACATATCCAGTCTACTTTTAATAATATTATTATTTCGGTTACCAACCAAACCGGACAAGTGATTTCTTGGTCGTCTGCAGGAAAACAAGGATTTAGAGGTTCTAAAAAGAACACTCCATACGCAGCTCAAACCGCATCTCAAGATTGCGCAAAAGTTGCTTATGACCTTGGATTACGTAAAGTTGATGTGTTTGTTAAAGGTCCGGGTGCAGGTAGAGAATCTGCTATCCGTACGCTTCAATCAGTAGGAATCGAAGTTTTGTCTATTAAAGATATCACTCCAATCCCTCACAATGGTTGCAGGCCTCCTAAAAGAAGAAGAATCTAATTTAAGAAAGTAGAAGAGATGGCAAGATATTTAGGACCAAAGTCAAAAATTGCTCGTAGATTCGGCGAAGCAATTTTCGGATCAGACAAAGCATTCGATAAACGTAACTACCCTCCAGGGCAGCATGGTCAGTCTCGTAAGAGATCAAAGAAATCAGAATATGCAATTCAGCTTAGCGAAAAGCAGAAGGCAAAATATACGTACGGTTTACTTGAGAAGCAATTTGCACTAACTTTTGAGCTTGCACAAAAAAAGCCCGGAATTACAGGTGAAAACCTTCTTAAGTTCTTAGAATCCAGATTAGATAACACTGTTTATCGTTTGGGTATCGCCCCTAGTCGTAACTCCGCTCGTCAGTTGGTTGGACATAAACATATTACCGTTAACGGTGAGATTGTAAATATTCCTTCATACCAAGTGAGACCTGGTGATGTAATTAGTGTTCGTGAGAAATCAAGATCTTTAGAATTAATTACTGAATCATTAGGTGCAGGTAGAGTTAAAAAATATAATTGGTTATCTTGGGATGATAAAGGTATGACAGGAACTTTCTTGGCTTACCCAGAAAGAGACCAAATTCCAGAAACAATTAAGGAACAACTCATCGTTGAATTGTACTCCAAATAATCCATAAACTGATAAATAAAACAAATGGCAATTCTTTCTTTTGTTAAGCCTGATAAAGTAATCATGCATAAGGAAACTGACTTCTATGGTCAGTTCGAATTCCGCCCACTTGAAAAAGGTTACGGAGTTACTATTGGTAACGCATTAAGAAGAATACTTCTTTCTTCATTAGAAGGTTATGCAATTACCTCTATTAAAATCCCGGGAGTTGATCACGAATTCAGCACTATCAAAGGCGTTATTGAAGACGTAGTTGAAATTGTGTTAAACCTTAAACAAGTCAGGTTTAAAAAGATTGCTGAAGTTTCTGATAACGAGAAAATTTATGTTTCTCTTAAAGGTAAAGAACAATTTACCGCAGGAGATATCAGCAGATATACTAACGCTTTTGAGGTTTTAAATCCGGATTTAGTTATCTGCAATATGGAGCCTTTTGTTAATTTCGAAATCGAATTAACAGTTAATAAAGGTAGAGGTTATGTGCCTGCAGATGAAAATAAACCTAAAGATGCAGGTATCGGAATTATTCCAATCGATTCTATTTTTACCCCTATTAAAAATGTTAAATATTTAATAGAAGATTTTAGGGTTGAACAAAAAACCGACTACGAAAAATTAATTATTGAAGTTTCTACTGATGGTTCTATCCATCCAGAAGAAGCTTTAAAAGAGGCTGCTAAGATTCTTATTCAGCATTTCATGTTATTCTCTGATGAGAATATCACTCTTGATAACCAAGTGAAAGCCCAAACTAATGAAGTTGATGAAAACTTCTTACACATGCGTAAGTTGTTGAAAACTAACTTAGCTGATTTGGATCTTTCTGTACGTGCTTACAATTGCTTAAAAGCTGCCGATATTAAAACTCTCGGCGATTTAGTAAGCTACGATATTGCTGACCTGTTAAAGTTCAGAAACTTTGGTAAAAAATCACTTACCGAGCTTGAAGAGTTAGTTCGCGAAAAGAACTTAACCTTCGGGATGGATGTAGCCAAATACAGGTTAAACGAAGATTAACATTAGGTTTTTGGTTGGGGATTAATGGTCCTTAACCAATTTACCCCAACCATAAAGTAATAGAGAGATTAAGATGAGACACGGTAAATCGTTCAATCATTTAGGAAGAACAGCTTCCCACCGTAAAGCCTTGTTGTCAAATATGGCTTCTTCCCTGATTCTTAATAAAAGAATCAATACTACGGTAGCAAAAGCTAAAGAACTTAGAAAGTATATTGAGCCAATAATTACTAAGGCTAAAAATAATACCACTCATAGCCGTCGTGTAGTATTTAGCTACCTTCAAAATAAAGAGTCGGTTAGCAAATTATTTGGTGAAGTAATTGCCAAAGTAGGCGAAAGACCAGGAGGATATACCCGTATTTTAAAAACTGGTAATCGTTTAGGTGATAATGCTGAAACTGCAGTTATTGAATTAGTAGATTTTAACGAATACATGTTAGCTGCTAAAGCTGATAAAAAATCAACCGGTACTAAAGCTAAAAGAACTCGTCGTTCTACAGCTGCTAAAACTACCAAAGCTGTTGAAGCTAAAGTTGAAGATACCAAAGTTGAAGAAACTAATAATGAATCTAATAACTCTGATGACAACAAAGAGTAATTTAGAATCTTAAAATTTTTAATCCCGACCTGTTTTGGCAGTGTCGGGATTTTTTTTATATTTTATTTACAATCCATTTGCAAGCTTAAGTCTTCCCCTTATTTTTGCATAATTTAATTAGCCTTGAGTCAGATAAATAAAATCCCGTCCGTTTTAATGTTAGCCGATGGTACCCTTTTTAAAGGGACCTCAATCGGAAAGATTGGTACCACCACCGGTGAAATTGCCTTTAATACCGGTATGACCGGTTATCAAGAGGTATTTACCGACCCCTCTTATTTTGGTCAAATATTAATTATGACCAGCGACCATATTGGTAATTACGGCGTTCATGAGCATGAAACCGAAAGCAATCAAATTATGATTTCTGGATTGGTGTGTAAAAACCTTTCTGATTACTTTTCGCGCAAGCAAGCCAATGAAAGTATTCATGATTATTTTACCAAAAATAATTTAGTTGGAATTGCAGATATTGATACCCGCCAATTGGTTCGATATATCAGGCAAAAAGGAGCAATGAATGCGATTATTTCCTCTGAAATTTTAGATCCCATTCAATTAAAAGCGATTTTAGACAAAACTCCAGATATGTCTGGTTTAGAATTGGCCTCAAAGGTTACTACTAAAGAAGCTTATACTTTTGGTACTGATGGGTCTGATTATAAAATTGCAGTTTTGGATTTAGGGGTAAAGAAGAATATTTTAAGATGTTTAGCTGAAAGAGGATGTTTTCTTAAAGTATTTCCAGCTCATACCAGCTTTGCTGAAATGGAAAAATGGAACCCTGATGGTTATATGATTTCAAATGGCCCTGGTGATCCTGGAGCTATGCCTTATGCTGTATCTACCGTAAAAGAGATTCTAAACGCAAATAAACCATTATTTGGAATTTGTATGGGGAATCAAATTTTAGGTTTAGCAAATGGTCTTGAAACCTTTAAAATGTTTAATGGACATAGAGGTTTGAATCACCCTGTTAAGAATTTAATTAGCGGTCATTGTGAAATTACTTCACAAAATCATGGTTTTGCTTTAAAATCAGAACAATTACCTGATCATGTTGAGGTAACTCATATTCATTTAAATGATAATACTATTGCGGGTATAAAAATAAAGGATAAAAAAGCATTCTCGGTACAATACCACCCTGAATCTAGCCCAGGCCCACATGATTCAAGATATTTATTTGATCAATTTATTTCAATGTTAAAAAATTAATTTATGAGTTTAATAAAAGTAGTTCACGCCAGACAAATTTTAGATTCTAGAGGTAACCCAACTGTTGAAGTTGAGGTAGTTACAAGTTCTGGTTCTTTTGGGAGAGCCGCTGTACCTTCTGGGGCATCAACCGGTATACATGAGGCTGTTGAATTAAGAGATGGGGATAAGTCTAAATATTTAGGTAAAGGTGTTTTAGATGCTGTTAAAAATGTAAATGAATTAATAGCTCCAGCTTTGGAAGATGTTTTGGTTTTTAACCAAAATGAAATTGATTCCATAATGCTTAAATTGGATGCTAGTGCAAATAAATCAAAATTAGGTGCTAATGCTATATTAGCAGTTTCAATGGCTTGCGCGAAGGCAGCTGCTGATGAAATAGGCCAACCCTTATATAGATATATTGGTGGTGTAAATGCTAATACTCTTCCCATTCCATTGATGAATATTTTGAATGGAGGTTCGCATGCAGATAATAGCATAGATTTTCAAGAATTTATGATTATGCCTACTAATGCTGATACCTTTTCAGAATCATTGAGAATGGGCGTAGAAGTTTTTCATCACTTAAAAAATGTTTTGAAAAAAGCCGGATATTCAACTAATGTGGGTGATGAAGGTGGTTTTGCTCCAAATATTAAATCTAATGAAGAAGCTATTGAAATAGTATTAAAAGCTATTGAAGCAGCAGGTTACAGACCAGGGCATGATATTTACATTGCTATGGATGCAGCAACTTCAGAAATGTTTGATCCTGAAACTGGATTATATACCTTCCATAAATCAAGTGGTAAACAAGTAAACTCAGAAGAAATGGCTCAGTTTTGGGCAGATTGGACAGCGAAATATCCGATTTTATCTATTGAAGATGGCTTAGCTGAAGATGATTGGAAAGGTTGGAAGAGTTTAACTCAAAAAATTGGAGATAAAGTTCAATTGGTTGGTGATGATTTATTTGTAACTAATGTAAATCGTTTACAAGAGGGAATAAATCAAGGAATTGCTAATTCAATTTTAGTTAAGGTGAATCAAATAGGAAGTTTAACCGAAACCATAAATGCAGTTAATTTAGCTACCAAAAATTCATATACCAATATTATGAGTCACCGTTCTGGAGAAACCGAAGATGTTACTATTGCTGATTTAGCAGTTGCTCTAAATTCAGGTCAAATTAAAACAGGCTCTGCATCAAGAACGGATAGAATTGCTAAGTATAATCAGTTGATTAGAATAGAAGAAGAATTAGGAGCTAATGCAATTTTTCCAGGAAAGTCTTTTAAATTCAAAAAATAAATATTTATATTGCATATGGTTATGGTTCTTTAATAGTCCAATTGCTTATTTGTGCTAAAGAGGTTTTTATAATTTTTTTTTTTCCTCTTTACGAGAATAAGGGCCCATCTGTGATAGAGCGGCCCGGCCATAACCTTTTGTAATATCCCCCTTAATTTATGAGTAAAATACTAGTTAAAGGCGACTTTTTGTTGGAAAAATTTCCGGGAAAAGGAGGCTGGACATACGCCGCATTACCAAGTGTAAAAAATCATAAAAACAATCCCTTTGGTTGGTTAAAGGTAAAGGGGAATATCGAAGGCTATAAAATTCAAAAGTATCACTTGATGCCCATGGGAAATGGGAACCTTTTTTTACCTGTTAAATCTGAAATCCGAAAGAAAATAAATAAATCAGCTGGTGATTACATTAATATCACTTTGTATATCGATGATGACCCTATAGAAATTCCTCAAGAGTTTATGGATTGTTTAAAAGAGGAAGCTAAAGCAAAAGAATTTTTTAATAGCATTTCCGATGATCAAAAAGAGCGAATAATTAAGTGGATTTACTCGGTAAAATCTGATGAAAAAAGAGCAGAGAGAATTTTATTGGTATTAAAAAAATTAAATGAAGCTAAGGTTGGGTGGTGAATATTATTAAATAATAAACTATATTAACCCTAACAAAATAGTTTATTCCTCTCAAATGCGGATTGCTTATATATCTTTAATCTTAATTTTTTGTTGGACTTTTCAGTCTAATGCCAGCTCATTAATTTTAAACCAAGATAGCTTAAACCTTAAATCACCCCAAAAAACGACTTGGGAAATTGGCCTTGGTAGTTTTTATCAAGTAGGAAGTTCATCATTAACATCTGTTTTTAGGTCTGAATTCATTCCGATTTTGTTACCCAATGACCCTTCGCTACAGAGAAGAAGGTTTGATTCTGATTTAAGAGAAAAATGGGAATTGGATAAAAATTATTCTACTGATCATCCGTTATTTCATTTGCCCTATTATATCGATTTTTACGTAAAACAAGAAATTGCTGATTGGGTTGATTTGGATTTAAGAGCCATTGTAGAGCATAGAGGTTTTTCTTATGGTCTAGGGAATACTAAAAATATTGCACTATTACCTCAAGCTAGGATGAATTTAAAAAAGAATTTCATTCTAAAATCTAAGGATACTGTGTTTTTTAAAGCCCAAATTGGTAATTTTAATAATTTTGAATCGGGCGAACGTTTGTATCTCTATAATTTGGATATTCTAGGTAATGTCGTAAACCTAAAATATAAATCATGGAATTTTGAACTGGTAGGCTTTGGAGATTTACATAGAAATATTGGCCTAAATATTTATGATGCTTTATTCTCAAGCATATATCAAATTAAAGATGTTGGTAATAATAAAATAAAATACGGTTTTACTCATGGTTTTTTAAGTACTGGACTGCCATTTGATTATCATAATTTCGATTTGAATGCGGCTTATTTTAATGCAGATAAATTTAGAATTTATGCACAAGGCAGTATCAGGCAATCCCCTTACTTTTTACATAAAAATGCCCCAATAGAATCATTATTTGCTGGAGTTATTGGTGTTAAATTTAATAATAAGTGGAATAAACAGGAGTTATTCACGCGATTAGAAGCTCGATATTTTGGAGATTTTTATAATAGCTTATTAATTAATCAAGATGTTTATTATCGGGAAAGAGCAGATCATTATGGCAATACTGTCGGCGAACAATTATATCCCCTATATCGTTATGATCGCCCGCATGGGCAATGGGCCTTGTACACAATGTACTATGGGCAAAAATTATGGGCAGGAAGTTTTGAATTAAATTATATGTATTCCATTTTGAGTTATCTTAAATTAAGAATAAACCTGGATATGCATTTGTTAATCCCTCAAAGATTAAATGTATTTTCATATGGTTTATATGAAATTGGAGCTCAAATTCAACTACCTCAAAACTATCAAATGTTTATGGGTTTGTCTAATAAAGGCATGAATCTGGATATTCATTTTCCTACCCATTATGTTTACCTAGAACCCGTTTTGCAAATAAAATTAGCTAAAGATATTGCGGCATTTAACAGATCTAGATAATAAATAAGGTCTACTGTATTAGACCAAATGTTTGTAATAAAGGCAACGTTTTCTTATCTTTTCCGTCTTTATCAATAATTTGAAGGCCTTTTTTAACATATTATTTATTGTTTTATTATTACAAATAAAGGTTCAAGCTCAAAATTGTTTCATTAAATCGGTTTCTGAAGTTTGTGTGGGAGATTTTATAGGCTTTGAAGATTCAGGAAACTTTGTTAACCCTGTTTCTTATACTTGGGATTTGGGAGATGGGTTCAGTTCTACCCAAAAAAGTCCGAAAATCAGTTACTCCATTTGGGGACCTAAAACCATTAGCTTAGAAATTAAAAATTCTTCAGGCCAAACTTGTAAAGTAACTAAGCAAATACAAGTAAATCCTTTGCCTAGAGCGAACTTTGTAATAGATAGCAGTACTAATTTTTGTTTAAGTCAAAATAATATTTGCTTGCGCGATTTGAGCCAAGCTGGTCCGGCCAATTATGCATTAAACCAAAGATTTATTTTATGGGGTGATGGCGCTTTTGATCAAGCTAATTTACCCGGAAATCCAGTTCAATGCCATAAATATACCCGCGAGGGAAATTATACAGTACAACTAAGAGTTAGAGATATAAAAGGTTGTTTTAAAGATACTGTTTTTACAACTCGTGTATTTAAAGATACCAAAGCACAAATATCCATTTCGAGTAATAGAGATTGTGATTCTAATTATGTTTGTGCGGAAAATTTTACTGCGGTTGATTCTAATAAAATAAAATCATTTGTATGGGATTTTGGTGATGGAACCAGAGACACCATTAATTTTAAAAGAGTTTGCAAGACTTATTTTGGAACTCAAGTCTATAATTTTAAATTTAGCCTTGTAGATGAAAATGGATGTAAATCTGATTTTTCATATTTTGTTCCTCCCAAAAGAGCCGATTTTAAATTCAATATCGTAAAAAACCAATATCAAATTTGTTCCAATAATCCCAGTCCATTCACTTTTGAAAACCAAAGCAATATTAATTATGACCGATATATTTGGTCTTATCTTGATTCTATTTCGGGTTTAAGTTATCCAATAGGGCTAAGCAATCCACAGAGTTTTAGCTTTAATTCTTTAGGTAAAAAATATATTGCTTTAACATTATGGCAAGGCACCTGTTTTAAAACTTTTGCATTTGATTCTGTTGAGGTAATTGGCATCAGGCCTGAAATTGATATAAAAAATGCTGCTCAATGCAGTAATCAAGATACCGTTTATTTTTGTAATAAAACCACCTCATACAAAGCAGATAATTATTATGTTTTCTGGGATTTTAAAGATCCAAATGCTCCCCAATGTACCACGGATACCAAAAAAGGTATAAATGTAAATCAGAATTGTAATTTTTCATGGGATAGGGATGGGAAACATAAATATATTAACCCTCAAAATTGTCAGAATTTCACTTATAAAATTTTTGATACTATAGTTAATTGTGGTGTAGAGCGAAGCGGAAGTTTAAGCTTTGGAATACCTGATACTACGGGTTTTACATTAAATCACACTTATATAGAGCCCTGTTTTGGCACAAGCGTTTTAAGAGAATATACCTTTCAGCCTAAATTTGCAAATAGCTCTTGTTATAATGTTCGGATTAATTATGATTCAGCAGCTAACCCAAATATGTTTAATGATGCCCCATTTAAAAAAGCTTATGCATCTACAGCAGACCCTGATGGTTGGGTTACTATAGGAATAATTATTGAAAATGGCAGTTTTGATCGTTTTAGTAGTTGTTCAAACAAAACCAATGATGGGGTAAGATGTGCAGATACACTTTGGTTTCATAAATATTTAAAAATATCTAAACCGGCTGATACCAGTATTTTTACTAGTTCCCTTGCGGGATGTAATCCGCTGGGAGTTAATTTGAGTTTTGCAGATAGCATTCAAAATAATTTGAGAAAAGTATTTTATGAATGGGGAGATAACCAGGTAGATTCTGTTATTTTTAATGGTCCGGATACCATAAAAAACATACAACATCAATATTCAGGGTTTGGTATCTATAATTTGAATATTAGGATGGAAACGGATAGTGGTTGTATTGATTTTATATCAAAGGAAGTAAAAGTTGGGTTTTACCGGAATGTTTTTTATGATTCCATGGTATGTTTAGGTCAGCAAGTTTTATTATTAGATACGGTAAGTTATTTTGATAATAGCTATGCTTATTGGCGCGATGCTTCAAGAGCATCTGCAGGTAAAGAAAAGATAGAATGGGATTTTGGAGATGGTAATGGTTTTTCAAAATTTGGCCCTTTTCCGGTAATTTCTTATCCCGCAAGGGGAATTTATGAGGTAAAAATGCTGGTGAAAGATAGTTTAAACTGCCGTGATACCTTAAAATTTAATATTTACGTTGATGGAGTAAAAGCGGGAGTTAAAGAAATTAATCGTTCAATTTTATGCAGCGAAATAGTTCAGTTTTATGATAGTTCGAGTATTCCGAACTCATTTGTTGGAGATACTGTGGTGGCCTGGTTTTGGGATTTTGGTGATAATACCAATCCAAGTTATTTAAAAGATCCTGTCCATTTTTACTCGGTATTTGGTGATTTTACAGTAACCCATGTAGTTTTTACTAAAATGGGTTGCATAGATACCGTTCGGATTTTGGTTAGAGTAGAAGGCCCTGAACCCCAGTGGAAATTTGCTTCTGATTCCATAGGTTGTGCCCCTTTTACGGTAACTTTTGATAATATATCCCGCAAGGTAAAAGAATATATTTGGTACATGGGTGATATTAATAATACCATAATTTCAACTGATTCTGATACTCCCATTATTTTTACTTATAATGAGCCGGGGACTTATTTTATTAGGTTATACGGAGGGGATAGTGTTTATAATCCAAGTACTGGATTAAATCAATTTTGTCAAAGTTTTTTTCCAAATCCGCTAAATAAAAAAGTAGTAGTTTTACCTATACCTGCTGTTAATTTTACCATTCCAGAAAAGGTTTGTATTGGACAATTGTTTTTATTGAACGATCGTTCAGATACTATTTATGATCGTTTTAAATGGTACTTTTTTGATGATGAAGATTCTGTGATTTCTGTAAATGGAACGGGCTCTTATTCATTTGATAGTTCAGGGATTTTTAATATTAGTTATAGGCCTAGTTATGATACATCCAAAAATTTAAGGTATTGCGCTGCTGAAACCCAAAAAAGCATTGAAGTGAGTAATGTTAAAGCTTATTTTGAACTCGATACTCCAGTGGTTGAACCTGATTTTTGTTTTAGTAATTTATCTAATAATGCAGTAAAATATTACTGGGATTTTGGTCATGAGGCTTCTGGTGTATTTAATTTTAGTGATGAGGTAAATCCTTGTCATTCATATGATAATGATACTGGAGTTTTCAGGGTTTGTTTAATTGCTGAAAATGATATTGGTTGTAAAGATACCTTTTGTAGAGAGGTTCAAAATTCGTTTTATTCTTATGTTAAAATTCCTAATGTTTTTACCCCATCTTCAATAGAAAAATTAAATGATGCCTTTGATATTGATATTTTTGGAGAAGTAAGTTATGATTTAGAAATTATTAATAGATATGGTTCATTAGTGTTTAAAGGAGATAGGGATGGTGAGAAGAACGATGGGATCAATTGGAATGGAACAATAATGAATAATGGAGATATTTGTCCGGCAGGGGTTTATTTTGTTAAGTTTCGTTATCAACTGAGAGGTAGAGACCCGGAGACGTATTTTGGTACGGTAACGATTATTAGAAAATAATGTTAAATTAAATAAACACTCCGAATAGAGGGTGGAAAACTAAAAAATCAAGTTGAATTATTAATTTTAAATTTGTGCTATGAAGTTTCAGATACCTGCTTGGGATTGGATTAAAAGTCATAGGGTGGTTTTAACCCTTGCGGGATTTTTTTTGTGGTTACTCATATTTGATTCTGACAACTTAATATCTTTAATACAAAAGCGCAGTGAATTATCGCGTTTGAATGAAGAAAAAGAATATTATTTAAAAAAGACTGAAGAAGCGCGTAAGGAGCAAGAAGAGCTTTTTACCAATATGAATGCTTTAGAAAAATTTGCTCGCGAACATTATTTGATGAAAAAAGATAATGAAGATATTTTCATTATTGAAGAAGAAGATTAATGGAAATTATTAAGTCTGAAACCAAGAATTGGCCAGAGTTTCATCAAATTTGGTCTGATTCAGTTAAAGCCACTCATCATTTTTTAAAATCAGAACATTTTGAAATAATAAGCGGAAAATTAGTTTCTGAATATTTTCCTTTAGTTGAATTATTTCATGTAGAAGTTGATGGACAAATTGCAGGATTTATTGGAATAGAACAAAATTTTATTTCTATGTTATTTGTTTCTCCTTTATTTATGAATAGAGGAATAGGTTCTAGATTATTGGAATTTGCTATAAAAAATAAAAAAGCTTATTGGGTTGATGTAAATGAGCAAAATGAGCCGGCGATAGCTTTTTACTTATCTAAATCTTTTGATATTATTGGAAGTGAAGAAAAAGATGGATTGGGTTGGGATTATCCGGTATTGCATTTAAAATTATCATCAAAAAAAATTATGGAATATGAAGGTTAGTGGATTTACTTTTATTCGGAATGCCATAAAATATGATTATCCGGTTGTAGAAGCTATAAAATCAGTCTTGCCCTTAGTAGATGATTTTTATGTAGCGGTGGGTAATTCAGAAGATGATACTCTTGGTTTAATTGCAGCTATAGACCCCGATAAAATAAAAATAATTAACAGCATTTGGGATGATAGTTTAAGAGAAGGAGGAAGGGTATTAGCTTTAGAAACAGATAAAGCTTTTGCAGCAATTCCAGATGATACCGATTGGGCATTTTATATACAGGGTGATGAGGTTATTCCGGAAACTTCATATGAGCCTATTAAAAAAGCGATGTTAAACTATTTACATGATAGTTCTGTGGATGGTTTATTGTTTAATTATTTACATTTTTATGGTTCTTATGATTATGTGGGTGATTCTTTATCATGGTATCCTAATGAAATTAGAATTATAAGAAATAATAAAAAAATTTATTCTTACCGAGATGCTCAGGGTTTTAGAAAAAATGATAATGAGAAATTAAGAGTAAAGTCTATTAACGCTTGGGTATATCATTATGGATGGGTTAAAGAACCTAAGGCAATGCAAAAAAAACAAGAAGACTTTAATAAGTTATGGCATAATGATGAATGGGTGAATAGAAATATTAAAAGTGCTCAGGAATTTGATTATAGCAGTAAGGTTAAAAAGTTAAGCCGATTTAAGGGTGAACATCCTGAGGTAATGCAAGCACGCATTAAATCCAAGAACTGGCATTTTGATATGGATATTTCTTATAATAGATTGAGCATAAAAGACAAAATTAAACTGGCTCTGAAAAAATATTTAGGATTGGATTTTTCTTATAAAAACTATAGAATAGTTTAGGATTCTGACGAAGTCGGAATAGAGGTTTAGTTTATATCAAGCTAACTACTTATCTATACATTCATAATATGGCATTTTTTAAATACTTTTTTTCACCCCAAAAAAGTATTGCAAAAAAGTGGCAACCGGCCAAAAAAATTGAATTTTTCTTGTCGCACAATCCAGCGCCTCTCAGGCCAAAAAATTCAATTTTCATTCCGATAAATCGGAACGCTTGACCCCCAGCCGCACTAATAAGCATTTCTTCTGTTTTTATGATTTCACGGTTTAATTGGCATTAAGCTGAAACGGCAAATCCAGAACGAAGCCAAATCTTTAAAATAACCATTTCCAACAGCGAAACGAAGTGGAGCGCAATTGCAGAAAACAGAAAGAGAACGAGAACGAGAACGATTGCAGAAATCAGAATGAGAACGGAAAAAGTTTATAAGTTTAGTCTTTTGCCTTATCCTAAAGTCCCAAGATGGAGAACGAGAACGAAGGAATTTCTTAAAAAATAACCATTTCCAACAGCGGAACGAAGTGGAGCGCATTCCGATAAATCGGAACGCGAAGCACAAACAGCGAAGCGCAAACTTTAAAGAACAAAGGAGAGATTAAATAATTACAATTCTAAACTTATAACCCAATATTTAAGGTAATTTTTTATCTTTTTTACTTTTAAAATCTCCCCGTTTCCAAGCTTTTACGAATTCTGCCCATGCAAAAGGATTTAGAATATTTATTGGTACAGTTTGTCCGGAATAATAATAAGATTTAATTTGATTATTTAGCTGATAGCGTTGACTTTCGCTACCATCCATAGGTAAACTAAAAGCCATTTCTCTTAAAGCCTCTGGGCTCAGACTTTCATCTAAAACCGGAGCATCGTTCGGTAAATCAGCATTTACCAAATAATGTTGAAATAATTCTTTGCTAACGAATGGCCTAACAATTACAGGATCAAAAGTTAAAGTATCTGTACTCATTACCTTAATCATGGAATAAAATTGACCATTTAAGTTTTCGGGTACAATATAAGTTTCTGTTTTATAACCAATACTTGAAAATAGAATGGTATCTCTTTTTTTAGCAATTATTGAAAAAATCCCTTTCTCGTTTGATACAGTCCCTTTATTGGTGTTTTTTACTCTCACACTAACGTAAGGAACCGCCTTTAAACTATCAGCAGTTAATAAAACACCCGAAAATTGAATTAAAAATTCTTCATCGTACTTACTGGTATCAGAAAGTAATTGGGCCTTAGCTACCGGATAGGTTAAGACAATTAGTAGAATACTAAAAAATAGTTTATTGATAAATTTCATTATATCCGGATTGATTCGCTAAATTAAGAAAAAGTAAACGATTTTTAAAACGCAAAATTCATGCTTAAATCATAAATTAGACAAAATATATTTTTCTTGGGTTAAACTCAACTTTTTTAAAACATTAAGTTTAACTTTTTGTATATTTATTTTAATAAACAAGTATATAACACCATATGTTTTGTATGTAACAATAGTTCAGAAAAAAATCTCAAAAAAAAGCGTTTTCAAACTTGTTTAATTTATTGATTTAAATAAAATTCGTAACCTAATGGACTGCCCCCAATTTAATTACGAGTTGTTTTTCGAAAACTCTACCGACTTGTTGTGTATTGCAGGTTTTGATGGCTTTTTTAAAAAAGTGAATCCTGCAGTGGTGCAGCTATTGGGATATTCTTATGAAGAATTGTATTCACAGCCCATTAATCATTTTATTCATCCAGAAGACCAAAATTTAACCTCTGGGCATAGAGAAGAGTTGAAAAAAGCCAATCCGCTTCATAACTTTGAAAATAGGTATTTAACAAAAAATGGTAAAGTAGTTTGGTTGTCGTGGACCTCTCATCCTTATCCAGAAGATAAAATTGTTTTTGCTATTGCTAAAAACATTACCCATAAAAAGTTATTAGAAGAAGAAAGAAATTTATTACTAAGTAATTTGAGTAAGTTAAACGGAGAATTAAAACATTTAACTTATATGGCTTCTCATGATTTTCGTTCGCCAGTTAATAATTTTATTAGTCTGCTCGGAATGTTAAATACCGATAAAATTAATGATTCTGAAATTGTAGAAATCATTGGTATGCTGAAACTTTCTGGGGATAAATTACAATCAGCTTTAAATGGTTATCTCGAATTATTAAAGAATAAATACTCCAAAGAAATTGAAAAGTCTGTAAATTTTGAGGAAGTTTTGATTAATGTTACTGACTCTTTAAACACCCTAATTCAAACCTCTAAAGCCAAAATAATTTCGGAATTTAAAGTTAATCAAATAGCATTTAATCCCTCCTATTTAAATAGTATTTTCTTGAATTTAATAAGTAATTCAATTAAATATTCAAGGCCTGGTTTTCCTCCTCAAATTAAAATTTCTACTAGCTTAAATGAAGAGGGTGTAAAACTGATTGTTGAAGATAATGGTTTGGGGATGGACCTAAATAAAATGGGTAATAAATTATTTGCTATTAAAGAATCTAACTTTCAAAACTATGATAGTAAAGGAATTGGCCTTTTTCTGGTTCATAGCCATGTTAATAGTTATGGAGGTAAAATTGAGGTTTTTAGCAAACCTAATGAAGGGACCCGTTTTGAAATTTTATTTTTAGATTCAAAAGGAATCTGATCATTTCCTTATTAAATAATCCAGTCGAAATTTATTAAAAAACCAAGAAGCGTAGTCAGCACTACCATTAAGGTTGGCGCAATTTTGGTATATCTAATTATTAAATAAGAAATAATAATAAATAGGAAATTAATTACATCAAAGCTATAATTATGAATTACAAAACTCCATTCATTGATAATAGTAAATAAGTGTAAATTATCTAAACCTTTAACATCAAAAATAGTTGGAACCATAAGTAATATGGCGCCAGACAGAACTAAACCGGCTGAGGCAGCACTAATTCCCGGCATAGATTTATTGATCCAAGAAGTATTTTTAAAATAATCCCATATGGGGAACAAGAAATAAATAAATAATAATCCTGGAGTATAAATTCCGATAGAGGCGATAATACATCCTAAAACTTGCCAAATCCAACCCCAGTCTTTTAAAATCATTCCGCCCATATAAGTAGCTACTGAAAATACGGGGCCGGGTAAAGCTTGGTTAATTCCAACACCTAAAATAAATTCTTGAGGACTTAAATATTGTTTAAAGCGCACAAATTGTTCAAACATCATTGGAATTAAAACATTTCCACCACCAAAAACTAGAGTCCCAAATCGGTAATTATTCTCAAAAAGTAAAACCGGAATGGCTTCATTAGCATCTTTACCTAATTGCGCTTTAATTATAAATCCCGCAAGGGCAGCAAGAATAAAAAGAGAGAAAAATAAAATTAAGTTTTTCCATTTTATTTTTACCGGATTAGGATTATGACTATGCACAAAATCCCTTTTTTTAAATGATATATATCCGGCCAAGCCTAAAATTATTGGAAAAATAAGTGGGTTTTTAAAAGCAACGGCTAAAAAAGCTGAGGCTATAAATAATTTTTTGTATAAAGATTCACTTTTAAAATTTTGAAATAAGTCGATAGCAGCTTTAAAAATATAAGCCACCGCCATGGGTTGTAAAAGCCTCGTGAAACTTAGATCAGCACCTTTTGAATCATAAAAATTTAATAATAAAACAATGGAGGTCATGATAAGCGTGGCTGGAAAAATCCATAATAAAAGAGTATAGAGAGCCAATCGATGCCCGCCTAATTTCATGCCTATTGCAGTAATGGTTTCGGTAGATGTTGGTCCGGGTAACATTTGGCAAAATGAATAAATCTCGAAAAATTCTTTTTCGCTTAAATATTTTTTTTCGTGAACCAAGCGTTTTAAAAGGCTAGATAGATGTGCCCCAGCTCCACCAAATGCACTAATTGAAATAATAAAAATATCTTTTAGGTAAATCCTTCGTTTTATTTTTCCAATTTTGTGATCTGGATTTAGTACCATATATTTAATTGCAAATTAAAAATAATGAAATTAAAGCAACTATATATTTTTTTTCACTTTTCCCTTGCGGGGATGTTGATAATCACTTCTTGTAAGAATAATTCTGAAAAAAGTTTAGAGATGCAATATACAGATACTTTAAACTCTTTTATTTATAATTCAAGTAGGACATTAAATATTGATGAGGAGGGTTTGAGAAATAGGTTAGTTGTGGCAGATTCATGGAAACTTCATTTTTTTGCAGATACTCAGGATATTGAAGTGAGGAAAGATTATGAAGCATTAACTGCATTACAAGGAGTGTATAAATCTTGGCTTTCAGAATATATGATTCATGAACAAATGTATGAAGAGAATAAAAAATTAATGGAAGAATTTGAGAAGAAAGCAGAATCGGGTGATTGGGGTAGAGATGAGTTTTTGACCGAATACTACAAAATGAAACAAAAGTTAGAATTTGATTATTTTAATTTAAAAAGAATGGCTATGCCGGTTTTCGACTTAGAAAGTAGATGGATTAGGTATGAAAACCGAATAAATAATTTTGAAAAAATAAAACAGGATAAGAAAAAACCTACCCTGTTTTAATAAGATTAGAATCTTTCGAAAGAGCTGAAAAAGAAGTTGCCTTCAATTTGAGCATTTTCATCAGAGTCAGAGCCGTGTATGGCGTTAGCGTCAATAGATTTTGCAAATAAATTACGAATGGTTCCTGGCTCAGCTTTAGACGGGTCAGTAGCTCCAATTAATTTACGGAAATCTTCAACGGCATTGTCTTTTTCTAAAATTGCAGCAACAATAGGGCCTGAGGTCATAAAGTTTACTAACTCGCCATAAAATGGTCTAGCTTTGTGAACTTCATAAAAAGCGCCGGCTTGTTGTTCGGTTAGCCAAATATATTTCATGGCTTTAATATTAAATCCGTTTGAAATTATTTGGTCAATAATTTTCCCAGTATGTCCGTTTTTAACGGCATCGGGTTTAATCATAGTGAAAGTGATTCTTCCTGACATTTACTCAAAATTTCGGCAAAGGTAGGATTTTCCATTGATTTTATCGAGATTTGCCCCTAATCAGATTAATTTAAATTATTTTGAAACCGATTAAAGGGTTAATGGATTGGTTAGACTCTCATAAAGAGGCTAATATAATTATTACCACACACCATAAACCCGATGCAGATGCATTAGGGTCTTCGCTTGGATTACATAATTTTTTCAAAGAACAAGGCTATAACTCTACAGTAATAAGCCCTACAGATTATCCGTCTTTTTTGAACTGGATGCCTGGTGAAACTGAAGTGATTAATTTTGAAAAGCAAGAAAATAAAGCTTTAGAGATATTAAAAAATGGGCATATAATTTTTTGTCTTGATTTTAACGATTTAAAAAGAATAAACGAGTTAGGTAAACATGTAGCTGAGTTACCTCTAATAAAGGTTTTAATAGATCACCATCAAGAGCCAGAAGGATTTGATGATTTTCGATTATGGACCACTAAAGCAGGTAGTACCGCTCAATTAGTTTATGAGTTTATAAGCGAATGGAAGGGTAAAGATAAAATTAGTCAAAAATCAGCAGATTGTTTATATGCGGGAATAATGACTGATACCGGTTCATTTAGATTTGATTCAGTAACAGCAGAAACCCATAGGATTACAGCTGATTTAATTGAGTTAGGCGCTCGAAATGCATTAATTCATCAATTAATCTATGATCAATTTACACATGATAGACTAAGATTTATTGGTTTTTGTTTATATGAAAAACTTCATATAATAAAGCAGTATAACACTGCTTTAATGTATATTAGCAAAGAAGAATTGGCCAAGTTTAATATACAAACAGGAGATACCGAAGGATTAGTAAATTATGGATTATCTATAGAGGGAATTGAATTATCTGCTTTAATTATTGATCGAACTAAATTGGTAAAAATGTCGTTTCGTGGAAAAGGTAAGTTTCCATGTAATAAATTTGCAAAAGAATATTTTGAAGGTGGAGGGCATTTTAGCGCTGCCGGAGGTCAAAGCACCGATACCTTAGAAAATACAGTGAATAAATTTAGAAGTAGTTTAGAAAATTATAAAGAATACCTAAAATAATATATGAGAAAAATCATCGCTTCAGCACTAGGATTAGCGCTGGCCATTACCATGATCTCTTGCGGAGGAGACGGATTTAAAACTACCGAATCAGGTTTGAAATACAAATTTATTGAACAATCAGATACAGGAAGATTACCTCAAGAAGGTGATTTAATTGAATTTGAAGTAATAGCTAAAACTCCCGATTCTACATTTATCAATTCATATATCGCTGGTCGCCCATTTAGAAACCCAGTTCTTAAACCAACTTATACAGGTTGTATTAATGAAGGTTTTATGATGATGCGTGGCGGTGATAGCGCTGTATTTGTGGTTAATGGTGATTCATTATTCAAAAATACTTTTGCATTACCAGAAATTCCTGAATTTGCTAAAGGTAAAGAAGTTACTTTAACTTTTAGAATGGTTAAGGTTTATTCTAAAGAAGAGGTTCAAGCTCAAATTCAAGAACAAAGAGAATCTGAACAACAAAGAAAAGAAGCTATGGCTCAAATGAGTGCTGAAGAATTAGCAAAAGTAGATGAGTTTATAGCTAGCAAAGGCTGGACTGTTGAAAAAACAGCAAGCGGATTAAGATATATGAAAATTTCTGGTAATGGAACGGTTGCTGCTCAAGCAGAAAAAACCGTAGTTTGCCATTATACTGGAACTTTAATGGATGGTAAGAAATTTGATTCTTCTTTAGATCGTGGTGAGCCTTTCCAATTTACTTTAGGTATTGGACAAGTTATTCCAGGTTGGGATGAAGGAATTTCATTAATGAAAAAAGGTGAAAAATTCAGATTTATTATCCCTAGTTATTTAGGTTATGGAGCTAATCCAGCAGGAGAAATTCCACCTAATTCAACCTTAATTTTTGAAGTAGAATTGTTAGATGTACTTTGATTAGAGTAATAACAATATTAGCATTATTATTTATCCGAACTCCATTATTTGCGCTCGATACGCTCGATCTCGAACATGGAGTTCGGATTATTTTTTATGTAAAAGGTAATGGGCCAACTCCAAAAAATGGAGATTGGGTGGCTCAAAAATTTATATTAAAATCGAGTAAGGGCGCTAAATTAGACCAAAGTTTACCTCAAGGCTTTAGAGTAAAATTAGGAGCAAATCAATTGCCCAAACAATGGGAGAGTGCCTTGTTTTTTATCCCGCAAGGGTCAAAAGCATTAATTGAAATACCTCGAAAATTAGCTAATGATTTTGTTTATTTTGTTAATAATCCAAGTGATAGTTCTAATTTAATAATACAAACCGATTTTTTTGCTATTGGTGAAGCACCAGTTATTGTGCCTTTTGATACCACTGGCAAAAAAGTAGTAAATACACGCTCTGGTTTAAAAATTTTTAAAGTATTAGATACCGACACGGGTGAAGAAACTTATTATAAACAATTTGTAAAAGTTCATTATACGGGATATTTGTTAGATGGAACTATATTTGATTCATCGGTTGAACGTGGCGAACCATTTTCTTTTGAATTAGGTTCAGATAATATAATTTTGGGTTGGAACGAAGCCATTAAAACCATGACTGTTGGAGATAAAATTAGGGTAATTATACCTCCTAAAATGGCTTATGGTAAAAGTGCTAGTGGTAAAATTCCACCTAATTCCACTCTAATTTTTGATATTGAATTGATAAGTATAAGTAAATATTAAATGAAAAAAATATTAATTACCGGCGGAGCTGGTTTTATTGGGTCTCATGTAGTTAGGTTATTTGTTAATAAATACCCTGATTATCAAATTTTCAATTTAGATAAATTGACTTATGCCGGAAATTTGAGGAATTTAACGGATATAGAAAATTCTCCCAATTATAAATTTATTAAAGGAGATATTACTGATTTAGAATTTGTTAATAATTTATTTGTTAATGAAAAATTTGATGGGGTAATTCACCTTGCTGCTGAAAGCCACGTAGATCGATCCATTACGCACCCTCTTGAGTTTGTAATGACTAACGTAGTTGGTACGGTTAATTTATTAAATGCTTTTAAAAGTATTTGGAAAGAAATTAATTATGAAGGTAAATTATTTTATCATGTGAGTACTGATGAGGTTTATGGTTCTTTAGATGATGGAGGTTTCTTTTTAGAGTCAACCCCATATGATCCACAGTCGCCTTACTCAGCTTCTAAAGCATCTTCCGATCATTTTGTTAGAGCCTATCATAATACCTATAAAATGCCTGTAGTAATTTCTAATTGCTCTAATAACTATGGTCCAAACCAGTTTCCAGAAAAATTAATTCCTTTATTCATTAATAATATTCGTAATAATAAAAATTTACCGGTTTATGGTAAAGGTGAAAATGTGCGAGATTGGTTATATGTAGTGGATCATGCTCGAGCCATTGATATGGTTTTTCATAAAGGTAAAAATGGCGAGACCTATAATATTGGCGGATTTAACGAATGGAAAAACATTGATTTAATTAAAGTGATCTGTAAAGTAATGGATGAAAAATTAGGTCGTGATTCGGGTACTTCTGAAAAATTAATTACTTATGTTACCGATCGTGCTGGGCATGATTTAAGGTATGCTATTGATGCAAATAAAATTATGCATGAATTGGGTTGGGAACCGAGTTTACAATTTGAAGAAGGAATTCGTTTAACTATTGATTGGTATTTAACTAATCAAGATTGGTTAGATGAAGTTACCAGTGGCGATTATCAAAATTATTACCAAAATATGTACGCAAAGCGTTAATTGATTTTCCTTGCGGGATATGAATAGAAGCCAAATTCTTAAAGAGTTTGGCTTTATTTTTTATAATAAGGCCAGTTATCCGGAAATGGATCGTAGCCATTCATCCATCGCGTAATTTTGCTTTGTTTAGCTTTAATATAGGTGCTTGGTTTTTTGGGGTTCCAGCGAATTGGATTAGGGAAACAAACCACTATACCAGCCGCTTCTCTATTATTGAGTTGAGAGGCACTTTTTTTATAATAATTTTGGGAGGCGGCTTCTATTCCATAAATCCCTTCGCCCATTTCTATAATGTTTAAATAAACCTCCATGATTCTTTTTTTATTCCATAAGGTTTCCATTAATAGGGTTAAGGGGACTTCTAAGCCTTTTCTTATCCAACTTCTTTTAGGCCATAAAAACATGTTTTTTGCGGTTTGCTGACTAACCGTGCTAGCACCTCTAATTTTTTTACCCTTTTTATTGGATTCTAAAACCTTTCTTATGCTTTCAAAATCAAAACCATAATGGTTAAAAAACTTAGGGTCTTCAGATGTTAGAACTGCTAATGGAACCGATTTTGACATTTTAGAGATGGGCATCCAATTTTTTTGAATGGGATAATCTCTAATTAACATTAAAGGGGTTATGGGTATAGGCAAAATTCTAAATATAATAAAATAGATCAATAGTAACTGAAATAGTATAAAACCAAATTTAAAAAGGTTTCCAAAACTCTTTTGAAACCAAGGTTTTTTGCTAATCTTTTTTAATTTTTGGAAGAATTTGTTCGCCACAATGCAAAGAAAATGAAAATATGAATTAAATACGCAGGGGATCTATTCTTTTAAATAATAATAAATTTTGGAATCGTCGATAATTATGAATAATTTAACATATGAAATATAAATTGAATTTTAATTTAATTTAATTAATTTGCTAATATGAAGTATAGATCATTAGGAAATTCAGGTTTACAGATATCAGAAATTAGCTTAGGTTCATGGTTAACCTATGGAACCGCGCTGGATTTAAAACCAGCCTTTGATTGCATGGATCGCGCTGTAGAATTAGGAATTAATTTTATTGATACAGCTGATATGTATAATAGGGGTGAGGCTGAAAAAACTATTGGTGAATATTTGAAAAGGGCCAAACGTGAAGAAATAATTATTGGTACCAAAGTTTTTGGTCCTATGAGCGACCATTTTATGACTCAAGGTTTATCTCTTCGTCATATAAGAAATGCTTGCGAAGGTTCATTGCAACGTTTAAAAACGGATTATATAGATTTATATCAATGCCATCGATATGATATTGATACTCCATTAGAAGAAACCTGTTATGCTATGCATAATTTAATAGAAAGAGGTTATGTTTTGCATTGGGGAGTTTCTCAATGGTCAGCAGTTCAAATTTTAAATGCTATTCGGATTTGTGAAAAAAATTCCTGGAGAAAACCCGTAAGTAATCAGCCTATTTATAACATGATTAATCGCTCTTTAGAGGTCGATGTAATGGATTTGTGCGAAAAAGAAGGGCTTGGTTTGGTTTGTTATTCACCCCTTGCTCAAGGTTTATTAAGTGGTAAATATCAAAGAAATTCTATTCCAGAAGGTTCTAGAGCTCTAAGCGAATCGGGCAAAACCTATTTTCCACATAAAAGATTAACCGAAGATTTTTATGTTAAGCAAGATCAATTAAAAGAAATAGCTGGAGATTTAGGGATAAGTTTGGGTAATTTGGCATTAGCATGGGCATTAAATAAATCTGCAATTACTTCATTAATAATGGGAGCTAGTAACGAAGAACAGGTAGAAGAAAATTGCAAAGCCGCTGATGTAGTTTTAAGTCCTGAAATTATGGACAAAATAGAAAACATTTTAAATAATGCGCCAATAGATCAGTATACTTCGGCACGTATTGGTTATGACATTGTAAAAAGAGGTTATTAATATTAATTTGCGAGCATGCAAATTTTAGATAAAATTTATTTCGGGAATGATGATGGGGAATCATTAATTCAATGGATTGATGAATATAATTTTTCTAAAATTTTCATTTTATGTGATGAACATACTCGAGTAATTATTCCTAAGTTATTAAAAAAGAAAGCTGATGTTATCATCAGAATTAGCTCGGGAGAAAAACACAAAGATCTCAAATCATGCAATAGAATTTGGCGTCAGCTGGTAAAATCGGGCTGCGATAGAAACTCCATATTAATAAATTTTGGAGGCGGTGTAATTACAGATATGGGCTCTTTTGCAGCCTCGGTATTTATGAGAGGTATTGTGTTTGTAAATATTCCAACATCTTTATTAGCCATGGTTGACGCATCAGTTGGTGCAAAAACAGGAATCGATTTTTATGGCTTAAAAAATTATTTAGGAACTTTTACTGAGGCTAATTTTACTTATATTAATAATAATTATTTGGCAAGTTTGCCTCAACGTCATCTCCTTGCGGGAAAAGCAGAAATGCTAAAACATGGGCTGATTTCTGACTATCAGCATTTTCTTGAAATTATTAATTTAAATAAAATTCCAAGTTTAGATCAAATAAAAAAATCGGTTTTAATAAAATCTGAAATTGTTAATAATGATTTTAATGAAAAGGGTTTAAGAAAGGTTTTAAATTATGGTCATACTATCGGTCATGCAATTGAAACCTGGTCTATAACTCATCAGAAAGATTATCTTATTCATGGTGAGGCGATTTTATTAGGCATTTATTTAGAAAATGAGTTAGCCAGCAACATTGGTTTTTTAGATCAGGATTTTAAAAATGAAATAAATGGATTATTAAAACCATTATTAAAAAAGATTGATAAAAAAATGACGGCTAAAGAAATTTTACATTTTGCTTTAAAGGATAAAAAAAATCAAAATGGAGATTTAAAATTTAGTCTTTTACACGCACCAAATGATGTCCGTTTTGATATTGGAATAGATCCAAATGTAGTTTTAAAAGTATTAGAAAAAACTTTTGCTTAATTAATTTAATTTATACCAATGGGTGCTAATCAATTTTTGTTTAACTTTTTTTCTCATTCAATACCCAATAAAGATATTTGTGAAAGTATAGTTTCTCGATTTAAATTAAAAGAGCTAAAAAAAGGAGATTATTTATTAAAAGAAGGCCAAATTAGTAATGAATATATTTTGTTAGAGAATGGATTTATTAGGTCTTTTTCAATTAATCTATCCGGGGATGAAATAAGCACTGGCTTTTATTCTAGTCAATCTCCTGTATTTGAGCCTGCTTCCTTTTTTTTAAGGCAGCCCTCAAAAGAATATTTTCAGGCTTTAACAGATAGTCTCTGTTGGTTTATTTCATTTGAAGAGTTAAATAAATTGTTTCATGATATACCTCAATTTAGAGAATTTGGCAGACAAATTTTGGTAAAAACTTTAGCTCAGTCTAAAATGAAATACCTAGCTAGTATTACCGAACCAGCAGAAAAAAGATACTTAGATTTATTAGAAAACAATTCTGAAATTTTTCAATTTGTTACTTTAAAACAAGTGGCAACTTATCTAGGGATTACAGATACTTCCTTAAGCAGAATAAGACGAAAATTAAATAAATAATTATATTTCTTGTCATTTGGCAAGACAGGAAATATTTGCTGCTTCTACCTTTGTTTCATATTATTAATGATATGAATTATTTAACTTTCATCACTCCAATTGTTTTTATTTTCAGTTTGATTTTTGCAATAGTTTTATTTGTTAATTCATCAAACAAGATTTATCCAATTTATTTTATTGGTTTTTGGATTTTATTCACAGGTGTTTTATCCTATTTTAATTTTTTTGAAAATACAGAATCATTACCACCTCGTTTTATTTTAGCTGTTGCTCCTCCACTTTTATTGCTATTTATTCTAGCATTTAATAAAAAAGGCCTGGACTTTTTTTCAAGGTTCAATATAAAATTATTAACCCTTTTACATTTGGTAAGAATTGGAGCAGAAATCACCTTATATCTTTTATTTCTTCAAGGTTTAACGCCAGAACTTATGACATTTAATGGTGTAAATTATGATTTGTTTTCTGGCTTAAGCGTTGGAATTATTTATTATTTAGTATTTGTTAAAAAAGCTAATCAAATTCTTCTTCTATTATGGAATGTCATCTGTTTAATTATTTTATTTAATACCGTATATCATGGAATATTATCAGCTCCTGGACCATTTCAAGCTTTTGCTTTTGATCAGCCTAATATCGCAGTTTTAAAATACCCTTATATTTGGTTGCCTTCTGTTTTGGTCCCCTTGGTTTATTATGCTCATTTTATTTCCATAGTAAAAATTATTAATGAGTTGAGAGAAACGAAAAAATAGCAAAAAAAATACTTCAATCAATTGGTTAATTATAAATTGATTGAAGTATTAAAGTTTTTATTAATTAAATCAGCTTTTGTAAATAAACTCCGTAGCCCGATTTTAAAAGAGGTTCAGCAAGTGCTTTTAATTGTTTATCATCAATAAAACCCATTCTATAAGCTACTTCTTCAATACAACCTATTTTTAAGCCTTGTCTTTCTTCAATTACCTGAACAAATTGTCCAGCTTGCATCAAACTCGCATGAGTACCGGTGTCTAACCATGCAGTCCCTCTATTTAAAACACCTACTTTTAGTTTTCCTTTTTCAAGGAAAATACGATTTACATCAGTAATTTCTAATTCGCCACGAGGTGATGGTTTTAAATTTGCGGCAATTTCTACCACGGAATTATCATAGAAATATAAACCTGGTACGGCATAATTTGATTTAGGTACTGCTGGTTTTTCTTCAATGCTAATGGCATTCATTTTATCATCAAATTCAACTACTCCATAACGTTCTGGATCCGAAACATGGTAAGCAAAAACAACACCTCCATCGGGGTTATTATTTTCTTGTAATAATTTACTTAAGCCATTTCCATAGAAAATATTATCTCCCAAGATTAAAGCTACTTTGTCATTACCAATAAAATCTTTACCGATAATAAAAGCCTGAGCTAAACCTTCAGGTTTAGGTTGTTCGGCATATACAAATTTACAGCCTAACTGTGATCCATCACCTAGCAAACGCTCAAAATGGGGTAAATCATGCGGCGTAGAAATAATTAATATTTCCTTAATTCCAGCCATTAATAATACCGATAAGGGATAATAAATCATTGGCTTATCATAAACTGGCATTAGTTGTTTACTCATTGCCAATGTTAATGGATGCAATCGTGTTCCTGATCCCCCCGCTAAAATGATACCTTTCATAATTTTTACTGAATAATAAGTTTAATAACTGAGGAGTTTTTCTCACCTTTAATATTTACAAAATAAATTCCCTTTGCAGGATTTTTATCGCTTAAATTAATATCAATGCTATTGCTGAAATTTCCTGCTTCTACTGAAAATATATTTTTGCCATAAATATCCATAATTTCAATTTCTTGATGCTTTTCTGGATTAGACCATTTTAAAGTAAAAATACCTTGATTGCTTGGATTTGGGAAAATTACCGGGTTAAATTCATTATTTCTAACGCGAATAGAAGCGGTTCCACCCCCATCAATTACTAAACTATATCTTTCAATGGTGTCTGCTTGTGATGCTGCAATTCCGAATGCTTTTCCATAAAAAACAATAGCTATTTTTAATGGGTAAATTCCGCTTTGACCCCCTTCTGCCATCCCGGTTAATATACCACAACTAGTAATTTCTGGGTAAAATGCGCAATTGGCATTAAAACAGGTGTAAACAAAATTAGCTGGAATTCCAATTACCTCAGTAATTACAGCAGAATCTAATGTTGCATTTACATTAGTTCCATTAAAGTTAATAGTAGTATCTTTTGGAATTCTAAATTGAATCGTTTGTTCGTAAGGGGTGTTTAAGTAAGCTTTTGCTAACTGGGTCGGATAAGAGCCGGTTGATTTAAAATTTGTATCGGGTTCACATGCTTGTGAATAAGCTGAATTTCCGATACTTAAGCCGAAAAGGATAAAAAATGCGATGCTAAGTTTTTTCATAACTTTTGTTTAAAAGCGTAAAAATAAGTTAATTCACTCAAAATTGATTAATGTACTTATGTATCTCCGATTAAAACTTTTGTTTTTAGCTTTAATAATTACTACAAAGTTATGGAGTCAAAACCATATTATTAATGGTTTGGTTTATGATGCTAATAGCTTAGAGCCTCTTAGTGGGGTTAATATTTTATTAGCTAAAAATTCAGGCTCCTTTTCGGATAAAAATGGGAACTTTAAAATACAAAGTCCTGAAAAATCACTTAAAATCCGTTTTTCTTTTATTGGTTTTGAAACTTTAGATACACTAATAAACATCCCGCAAGGAAAAGATAGTATTTACATTAAGATTGCTTTGCGTGAATCGGCAGTTGGTTTGGAGCAGGTGGTAGTTACTGCTGGACGCAGTGCAGAGCAGTTAAGGTATGTGGTTTCTTCAATTGAATCGGTAAAGCCTGAATTAATTGAAAATAAAAATACGACCAACTTGCGTGATATTATGGATCAAATTCCTTCGGTGCATGTAACGGATGGTCAAGTAAACATCAGAGGTGGTGCGGGTTGGAGTTATGGGGCTGGCTCTCGAGCTATGGTTATGTTAGATGGTTTGCCCATGGTTTCTGGTGATGCCTCTCAGGTTCAATGGAGTTTTTTGCCTGTAGATAATATTAAATCTTTAGAACTAATTAAAGGCGCAAGCTCGGTTTTATATGGTTCTTCGGCTTTAAATGGGGTAATCAATATTATTACGGGTTCACCAGAAAATTTAGATTATCACACCAAAATCACGGTTTTTTCTGGTATTTACGATAAACCTAGAAGGCAATCGCTACGCTGGACTAATCGCACCCTCTCTCAATCGGGTTTAAATTTTTATCATGGTTTTAAAAAGAAAGAGTGGACCTATGTTTTTGGAGCCTCTGCATTAAAAGATGAGGGTTTTAGAATGAATGAACCTGATGAAAGAATTCGAGTAAATGCCCAAATAACTTATAAACCCGAAAAACTTAAATATTGGGAGTTTTCCCTTGCGGGAAATGTTTTACAAGGCAAAAATGGTTCTTTTTTAATTTGGGAATCGTATGATTTAGGATATACACCAAGAGATTCTGGTTTTAGTTATTCCAATACTACCAAATGGAATATAGATCCTACAGTAAAATATAGCAAGGGGCAATGGTTACATCAGTTTAAGGGGCGCTGGTTTTTTACAGATAATCGCATTGATGATGGAGATCCAAGTTTTGATCAGAGCAATAGTTCCAGCATGGCCTATGGAGAGTATTATAGTTTATGGAAGAGCAAAAACGGAAATTTTAAATCGCATTCTGGAGCAACTTATATGTACAGCTTTTCTAATTCACCATTATTTCAAGGCAATCATTCCACTCGCAATATTGCAGTTTTTTATCAAGCCGAACAGAAAGTTAAAAAATCTCAATTTACTGCGGGGGTTCGTTATGAAAATTATTGGCTAGATGATTATCATGAGGCTAAGCCCGTTTTTCGATTGGGTTATAGCCGTGAAATGAAATACTCAGGTTCATTAAGGGCTTCTTGGGGACAAGGTTACCGATTCCCAACCATTGCTGAAACATTTATTTTAACTCAGGCTCAAGGGATATCTATTTTTCCTAATCCTGATTTGAGATCAGAATCAGGTTGGAGTGCAGAAATTGGATATAGACAAGTATTCAGTTTAGGGGGCTTAAAATTTTTGGCTGATTTAGCTTTATATGAAACCCGTTATGATAATATGATGGAGTTTACATTTTCTCAGTGGGGGCCACCTGTTTTACCTAATAAACCCTTTGGTGATATCGGTTTTAAATCATTGAATACAGGTAAGGTGCAAATTAGAGGAATTGATTTTAGTTTAAATAGCATTTATAATACCGGTAAAATTAAATGGATGTTTACGGGTTCTTATACCTTAGTAGATTCTCGGTCTTTAGAACCAGATAAAATTTATGGGAGCGATTTTAACGGCCAAGATCTTTTGACTTTTAATACAACAAGTTCTAATCCAGAATCGGGGCAATTAAAGTACCGATATAAACATTTGTGTAAACTGGATGTTCAAGCTTCGTACATAAGGTTTTTATTAGGTTTAAGTATGCGTGCCAATTCATTCATGGAAAATATAGATCTCGCATTTGTAGAAGGCATTGCAGCAAATTTTGTGGTTCCTGAAGTAAGTAGAGGCAGATTATTGAATTCAAATGGCACCTATATTTTTGACGGAAGATTTGGATATGAGGTGTTAGTTAGCACAAAAATTATTATTGTTGTAAATAATATTTTGAATACTGAATATATGAATCGACCAGCCGATTTGCGCGCACCTAGGAGTTTTATGCTTCAGATATCTCATAAATTTTAACCCCGCTATGAAGAGTATAAAAATATTTTGGCCCAAAAAGGTAGTAAAAGGAAGCATAAATTTACCTTTATCGAAAAGTCACTGCAATCGTATTTTAATGTTACAGGCAGTTTCTGACGGAAAAATTAAAGCGTCAGCGGTTTCTGATGCTAGAGATACTAAAATTTTGCAGAAAGATTTAAACCATGTAGCTCAGCATGTAGGTAGTTCTGATCCTGTTTTAGTTAGAGGAGAGGATGCCGGAACTGTGGTTCGTTTTTTATTGGCCTATTTATGCATTAAGCCGGGAAACTGGATTTTAGATGGTACTGAGCGTATGCGTGAAAGACCTATGGCTCCATTAGTTGAAGCGCTGCGATCTTTAGGTGCTGAAATAAAATATATGGGTAAAGAAGGGGTTTTGCCTCTTCAAATCAAGGGTAAAAAAATAGAAGGAGGAGAGGTAACCATTGATACCTCATTAAGTTCCCAATTTTTAAGCGCTCTCTTATTAATTGGCGCTACCTTAAAAAAAGGAATTAGAATTAAAACAACAGGGAAATATTCGAGTCGTCCATATATTGATATGACCATCCAAGTTTTAAAGGAAGCTGGTTTAGAAGTATATGAATACGAATCAGAATTTTATGTGCCTGGACAAACTTTTAAAGCAAAATCATTAGAACCAGAATCAGATTGGTCGAGTGCATCCTACTTATACGGTTTATGCGCTTTATCTGAAGATGGGAATATAAAATTACCCGGATTAAACCTACCCAGCACCCAAGGCGATGCCGTTTTATCTACTTGGATGGAAAATTATGGGGTAAGGACCTATATCACGGGTAAAAAAGGAGTTGATGTGAGCCGCTTTGGCGTTTTAAATTTAAGTGGAACATTCAATTTCTTAAGTCAACCCGATTTAGCGCCAGCTATCATAGTATTAACTGCATGTTTAAAGCAGCAATTAGTATTTCATGGTTTAGCCAGTTTAAGATTAAAAGAATCAGATAGAACCTCCGTATTAGCCAGAGAATTAGCCAAGTTTAATGTTCAATTCCGTGAAATGGATTTAGGAACTTGGGCCATAGATGCACGAAATTTTACGTGGAAACCTGGAATTGAGATAGATCCAGAAAATGATCATAGAATAGCCATGGCGTTTTCACTATTGAGTATGGTGGGTGAAAGTGTTACCATTCGTGATGCTGAATGCGTTGAAAAGAGTTTTCCTGATTTTTGGAATCAAATTCAAGCAGCAGGAGCGCGCGCAGAATGGTTATAAGCAAAACTTGCATTTTTTCTTTTTTTCTTACCTTTGGGCTCTTAAATGTTTGGTAATACCCTCGGTAATTTATTAAAGATAAGTTCTTTCGGAGAATCGCACGGAGCAGCCGTAGGTGTTGTTTTGGACGGATTTCCGGCAGGTTTTGAAATCGATTTTGAAGCCATTCAGCTTTTATTAAACAGACGTAAGCCCGGGCAAAACGAACTCACTACATCCCGCAAGGAAAAAGATGAATTTGAAATAATTTCTGGTGTTTTTGAGGGGAAAAGTACGGGCGCTCCCATAACGATTTTAATTCCGAATTTAGATCAGAAATCAGCCGATTATGAACATTTAAAAAATGTTTACAGACCCTCTCACGCCGATTTTACTTACCAAGAAAAATACGGTATTCGTGATTATAAAGGAGGTGGAAGATCATCGGCTCGCATTACAGCAGCCTGGGTTGCAGCCGGAGCTATTGCACTTCAATATTTGCAAAAAAAGAATATAGAAATTACCGCATTTATTCAGTCAATCGGCAGTATTGATACGGGTTTAAGCTGGCCCTTTCCAAATAACTTAAAAGAAATTAGTAGCGCAAATGTTTTATACTGCCCTGATTTAAAATCGGTAGAATTAATGCAGGCAGCTATTTTAAAAGCCAAAGAAGAAGGAGATAGTTTAGGAGGTGTAATTACTTGCGTGATAAAAGGGGCTCCTGCTGGTTTAGGTGAACCCGTTTTTAGCAAACTTTCTGCTGAATTAGGCAAAGCCATGTTGAGTATTAATGCTGTTAAAGGTTTTGAAATAGGCAGTGGTTTTGAATCTTCTCGCAAAAAAGGTTCTGAAAATAATGATGAATTTATTAATGAAAACGGAAGTATACTAACTAAAAGTAATCATAGTGGTGGTGTTTTAGGTGGTATAAGTTCTGGGATGGATATATGGTTTAAAACTGCATTTAAACCAACTGGAACCATTAACAAGGAACAGGAAACTGTTGATATGTATGGAAATAAGGTAAGTTTGCAGGCTAAAGGCCGTCATGATCCTTGTGTTGTGCCAAGAGCTGTTCCTATTGTTGAAGCATTAAGTGCTTTAGTACTTTTAGATTTTTATTTAATTAGAAAGGCTTATTTATGAAAAAAATACCCTTATATGCTCAAATTCTGATAGGTATGGCCATAGGTTTGGCTTATGGCTTAATAGCAAGTAATGCAGGCTGGGTCGATTTTACCAATGATTGGGTAAAACCTTTTGGTGAGGTATTTATTAAGCTCTTAAAAATGATCGCCGTTCCTCTGGTTTTGGTATCATTAATTGGCGGAGTATCTAGTTTAAAAGATATGTCGAGTCTATCCAAAATGGGCTCAAGAACTATTGGAATTTACTTATTAACCACTGTTTTAGCTGTTATTATTGGTTTAGTGGCAGTCAATATTATTAAACCAGGAGAGTCTTTTTCAGATAGTACACGTACCAGTTTATTAGAAAAATATGCAGCCAAGGCAAGTGAAATACAAGCAAACGCTGAAAAAGCTCAAGAATCAGGCCCCTTAAAGTTTTTAACGGATATGATTCCTGAAAATATTTTTATGGCTTCGGCTGATAACTTAAATATGCTTCAGGTAATTTTATTTGCTCTCTTGTTTGGAATTGGAATGGTGTTAATTCCAGAAGAAAAAAGTAAGCCTGTAAAAGCATTTTTTGATGGAACTAATGATGTAGTTCTAAAAATGGTCGATTTAATCATGTACTTTGCTCCAATAGGAGTATTTGCATTATTAGGTTCCATTATAGTTGATATTACAGGATCAAACCCATCCGCGGCCCTTGAAATTTTATTGGCTTTGGGTAAATATGCTTTAACCGTAATAATCGGATTATTGGTCATCATATTTATAGTTTATGGCGGTATTTTTAAACTTTTTGTCCGCAAAATTTCATACGGCTCCTTTCTGAAGAAAGTTGCGCCAGCACAATTATTGGCTTTTTCTACAAGCTCAAGTGCTGCTACCTTACCCTTAAGTATGGAAAGGGCAGAAGAGGAGTTAGGCGTGTCTAATGATGTGGTTTCCTTTGTGTTACCGCTTGGGGCAACCATTAATATGGATGGTACGTCTTGTTATCAGGCCGTTGCTGCAGTGTTTATTGCTCAAGCATTTGGAATGGATTTAACCTTGGCCGATCAGGCAACTATAGTATTAACTGCCACCCTTGCTTCTATTGGTTCAGCTGCTGTTCCTGGAGCTGGGGCCATCATGTTAGCCATAGTTTTAGGTTCAATAGGTGTTCCCTTAGAGGGTATAAGTTTAATATTTGCTATCGATCGTCCACTTGATATGTGCCGCACCGTAGTTAATGTTACAGGAGATTTAATGGTTTGTACCTTAATAGGGTCTACCACCGGAAAAATGAACGTGCCTCAAACCAATTCATAATTTATGTGTCATTATTAAAACAAGATGTTTAAGTTTAATTTAAAATTAGTTTTTTCCCTTGCGGGGATTTTTGGTTTCGGATTAGTTTCTGCGCAACATACGCATGAAATAAAATGCGCAACCGATGAAATTTATCATGAGTATTATACTCAGAACCCAGCTGCTAAAATGGTTTTAGAGAATGCCAAAATGCAGATGGCTGAGTTAAAGAAAAACCCTCAAACCAAAGCTGCTGCAGTTGTTAAAATTCCTGTAGTAGTGCATGTGATTCACATGTACGGTGATGAAAATATAAGCAAGGCTCAGATTGACGATCAAATCCGTATTTTAAATGAAGATTTTAGAAGATTAAATGCAGATGCATCTAATACTCGTCAAGTATTTCAAGGAGTAGCAGCCGATTTAGAGGTTGAATTTGTTTTAGCAAAAAAAGATCCACAAGGTAATTGTACCGATGGAATAGTTAGAGTATATTCTCCATTAACGGAAGATGCTCGTGATAATGTAAAATCAGTATCATACTGGCCTAGCGATCGTTATTTAAATGTTTGGGTAGTTAAATCTATTCGTAATTTTAGTAATGATAATACAGGTATAACTTTAGGTTACGCTCAATTCCCTTGGGATAGAGCGAGCAGACCAACCACAGATGGTATTGTGGTAAGAGCTGATTATTTTGGCTCTATTGGTACCGCAGGAAATAATAATTCGGCTGGAAGAACTACTACGCATGAAGTTGGTCACTGGTTAGGTTTATTTCATACTTTTCAAGGTGGATGTTTTGGAACAGGCGGATTTGTAGAAGATGTAGATGATACCCCTCCAGCAGCTGGTCCAAATTATGGTTGTAACCCCAATATCAATTCATGCAATAATGATAATCCAAATTTACCAGATCAAATAGAAAATTATATGGATTACTCTAATGGTTCTTGTCAAAATATGTTTTCACAAGGCCAAAAAGAGGTATCTCAATTTGTATTTCAACTTTATCGTCCTTTGATTATTACTCAGGCAAACGCAGTTTTTACTGGTATAAACAATCCCAATAATAATCCTCTTTGCGCTCCGAAAGCAGATATGAATTTTCAGCCTTATTTTGTATGTGCTGGCGATCAAATTACTCTTTCTGATGTAAGTTGGGGTGGTGCAGCATCAAATTATACCTGGACTTTACCGGGTGCAACTCCTCTAACTTCAAATCAAGTTAACCCAACGGTAACTTATAATACCCCGGGAATTTATGATGTTACTTTAACGGCTTCAAATGCTTCTGGATCTACTAATATTACTCGTGTTGGAAAAGTTATTGTAAGAAATCCGAATGGGGATTTTGGTGCTCCATATTCAGAGGGATTTGAGCTTTCAGCAAGCTTACCAAGTGGGTTTGGAACAGAAACCAATGATACCAGTTGGAGATGGAGAGTAGTAAATTCTGCTGCTAGAACAGGGAATAGATCGGTATTAATTCTAATCAATGAAAATGAAGAGGCTAATAAATTCAGCTCTTTAATATTGCCTAATATAGTTTTAAATAGTGTAGGAGCTCCCGTACTAAAATTCTGGAATGCCCATGCAAGAAGAGGTGGAACTAGTACTGATCGTTTAAGAATTTATGGATCTACCGACTGCGGTAAATCATGGTTTTTAATTACGCAAAGAGCTGGCGTTTCTCTAAGTTCTGCTCCTGATTTTAATGGTATTGATTTTGTTCCAAACCAAGATCAATGGAGAGAACAAACCGTTTTATTGGCTAATTGGCAGAGTGCTGCAAGCTTTAGCTTAAAATTTGAGGCTCAAAGTGATGCTGGCAATAATATTTATATCGATGATATCAATATTACCAGCGCTAATTCTGTTGAAAATTTAGAATTGGGTTCAGAAATTAAAATTTTCCCTAACCCATTCTACAATAGCACTCAAATTGCTTTTCATTTGAATAATGAGGCAAATGTGGCAATAAGTGTAACAGATATTACAGGTAAAGAAATTTACACTAAGGCTGAAAGCCTTTATTCATCAGGAGATCAATCATTTGAATTAAACAGCGATAATGGATTTGTTTCAAATGGTATATATTTGGTAAATATTTCTATCAACGGAAAAGTTTATACCCGTAAACTAATTCTTAATAGATAGAGTTCAATACGGATTTATTCAGCAATAAGTTCGTATTAATTTAACTGCTGATATTTATGGCAAAAAATTTAGTAATAGTAGAGTCTCCCGCAAAAGCAAAAACCATTGAAGGTTTTCTTGGTGCAGACTATACCGTAAAATCTTGTTATGGTCATATAAGAGACCTTGTTAAAGATAATAATGGAGTTCTTATTGATAAAGGCTTTTTGCCGGTTTATGAAGTTCCGGACGAAAAGAAACAAGTGGTTGCCGAACTAAAAAAATTAGCAGAAAAAGCCGAAGTGGTTTGGTTAGCATCGGACGAGGATCGTGAGGGAGAGGCGATATCATGGCACTTAAGTGAGGTTTTAAAATTAAAAGAAAATAAAACTCGTAGAATAGTATTTCACGAAATTACTAAACCGGCTATTTTAAAAGCTATTTCTAATCCGCGTTCAATCGATGTTAATTTGGTTAATGCTCAACAGGCAAGAAGAGTTTTAGATCGTATTGTAGGTTTTGAACTTAGTCCTGTTTTATGGAAAAAAGTTAAACCTAGTTTATCTGCTGGTAGGGTTCAATCCGTTTCTGTGCGTTTAATTGTGGAGCGTGAACGTGAAATTAATGAGTTTAATAGCACAGGATATTTTAAAGTAGTTGCAGAGTTTTATACCCAAAAAGATAAAAAATTAATTAAAGCAGATCTAGGCAAAAAATTCGATTCTTTGCAGGATGCTGATAAATTCTTAACTGATTGTGCTGATGCTATTTTTAAAGTTAGGGATATAGAAGTAAAACCAGCCAAAAGAACACCAGCGGCTCCTTTTACTACTTCAACCTTACAGCAGGAAGCAAGCAGGAAATTAGGATTCTCGGTTTCTCAAACCATGTCTGTAGCTCAAAAGTTATATGAGGCCGGTTTAATTACTTATATGAGAACCGATTCAGTAAACCTTTCTGAATTAGCTATTGCTGCAGCAAAAGAAGAAATCAATAAAGCTTATGGGGCTAATTTCGCGCAAGAAAGAAGATATCAAACTAAATCTTCTTCTGCTCAAGAAGCCCACGAAGCCATAAGACCAACTTATTTTAACAGACACTCAATTGATGGAGATTCTGCCGAGCGCAGATTATACGATTTAATATGGAAAAGAGCTATTGCCTCTCAAATGGCTGATGCCCGTTTAGAGCGTACTTTAATTCATATTGAAAATAATAAAAGAGCGGAACTATTTACTGCTGAGGGAGAAATAATCAAATTCGAAGGTTTCTTAAAAGTGTATTTAGAATCTACCGATGATGATTCTGATGAGGAGAATGTAGCTGGATTATTACCTGCGGTTAATGCAGGAGAAATCTTAGTCAATGATAAAATTACCGCCACTCAAAAATTCACTCGTCCACCTGCTCGATATACAGAAGCCTCTTTGGTAAAAAAACTAGAAGAATTAGGAATAGGAAGGCCGAGTACTTATGCACCAACCATTTCTACCATTCAAAAAAGAGGTTATGTGGTAAAAGAAGATAGAGAAGGTAAAGAAAGACCTTATCAAATTTTAACTCTTCAATCAAGCCGAGTAAAAAGAGAAGAAAAGACGGAAATAACAGGTGCTGAAAAATCCAAATTATTCCCAACGGATATTGGTACTTTAGTTACTGATTTCCTTCTGCAGCATTTTAAAGATATCATGGATTATGGTTTTACCGCTGCTGTAGAAAAGGAGTTTGATGAAATCGCCGAGGGATTAATTAACTGGACAAAAATGTTGGAGAGTTTTTATAAACCCTTCCATAAATCAGTTGATAAAACTATAGTTGATGCCGAGAGAGTAACTGGTGAACGTGTATTAGGAAAAGATCCTGAAACTGGGAAACAAGTTATTGCTCGTATGGGTCGTTTTGGTCCAATTGTACAAATTGGCGATTCTAATGAGGACGATAAACCTAAATACGCCTCATTAAGACCAGGTCAAATGATAGAGTCCATATCATTGGATGATGCCATGGAATTGTTCAAATTACCAAGAACAGTAGGCGAATTTGAAGGAAAGCCAATGAAAGTGGCAATTGGTAGATTTGGACCTTATATTGCTCATGATAGTAAATTTTATTCCTTAGCTAAAACTGATGATCCTTATTCAATTGATCAAGATAGAGCAGTTGAAATAATAGAGAATAAAAGGGTTGCTGACGCGAATAAACTGATTAAAGTTTTTAAAGAAAACGAAGAAGTTCAAATATTAAATGGTCGCTGGGGTCCGTATATTACAGACGGAAAAGTAAATGCAAAAATTCCAAAAGGTAAAAAACCCGAATCATTAGAATACGCCGAAGTATTAGAGTTGTTAAAAGAGGGTAAAGCAAGCGGAAAAAGTTCAGCTAAAGCTAAAAAAACTACAGAGAGTGCGACTCCTAAAAAAGTTGCTGCATCAATTAAAGCTAAGGCCACTCCAAAAGCAAAATCGAGTACTAAAACAAGCAGCAAAAAGAAATAATTTCTAATAATAACGCATTTTAAGCTACTTAAATTATTACAGTTTTAAGTAGCTTATTTTTTTGTTATTTACTCTGATTTCGCTTGAGCCAAAGTGTTTTTTAGCTCCTTGCTCCATGAGATTAATTTAGATTTTTGATCTTCAGATAATTTAGCTTCGCTATGCACCCAAAGGTATGAGTTAAGAGGCATTTCATCATGTTCTACCATTTCTTCCACTTCATCCAATTTGTGCAATTGCTTTTTTAAAGAGTAGTATGAAAAACTATCAAAATTTAATTCATGTTTACCTTCATCAATATGGTCGTTTAACCAAAATCCAATAGGTTGAATATTATGATACCAAGGATAATTGGTTTTCTCAGAATGACAATCAAAACATGATGTTTTTAAAATTCCGCTGATTTCAGCATTAACTGCATATTGAGAAATAAATGCTTGACCAGCTTGATCAAAATTATTGTTTTTTTCAGGCCTGAAAACCTGAATAAATAATAGGGCAGCAACTAAAAAAATACCGATGTTTCTGATAGCTTTTTTCATGACTCAAAGTTATAATAAATAAATAATTAGGAAGTAAAAATAATAATATGAAAATGTTTATGAAGTATTTTGATAGAAAGTTAAATTTAGCATAATTTTAAATTCGTTTATTTAGAATTTGCGCATTAAAAGAAATCTAAATTAGATAGTTCGTGGAAAGTAAAATATTATCTTATATTGAGAAATTTGTTGAATTAAACAGCAATGAAAAAGAAATTTTTGTTTCATCTTTTACAGAAGTTAGAGTAAAAAAAAGGCAATTTATTGTTCAGCCAGAATTTATCGCAAAATACCGTTATTATATATTAACTGGCGCCTTTAGAGCCTACGTGCTCGGTGATTTAGGAAATGAAAGTACCATAACTTTAGCCATTGATGATTGGTGGATAACAGATTATAATAGTTATATCTTCCAACAACCAGCAACCATGTTTGTAATTGCATTAGAAGATAGTGTTGTTCTTAAATTAGAATATGAAAAAGAACAAGTTCTTAAAGCTTACAGTCATAAATTCGAAACTTTTTTTAGAATTATTGCAGAAAGAGGCTTAGCATTTCATCAAAGAAGATTAATTGCTAGTTTAACTCAGACAGCTGAAGAGCGTTACGATAATTATGTTGAGAGATATCCTCAAATTGTGAATAGGGTTCCTCAATATGTATTAGCGTCTTATTTAGGAATGACTACTGAATTTTTATCTCGAATAAGGAAGAAAAAACAAAACAAAAAAAGTTGATATAGGTCAAGCAAATTTCCTAAACTATGTCATTTTAATTATTTCATAACAGGATGATTTTTGTATTATAAATTTTATTAAAAATACAAAAATGACAAACTCAGAAAAAAGAACATTTACTGTTCCAAGCAAAGATCAAGTATCTATTAACAATCAAAATTTATTTCAAAACCTTGAAAAAGGTTTAGGCTTCGTCCCTAATTTGTATGCTTATTTTGCTAAAAACGAAACAGCATTAGGTGATTATTTAACTCTGCAGAATAGAAAAAGCACCTTAAGAGGAAAAGAACGTGAATTGATTAATTTAGTTACTAGTGAGGTTAATGGTTGTCGATATTGTCAATCTGCACATACCGTTTTAGGTAAAATGCATGGATTTACTGAGGAGCAAATCTTGGAAATTAGAAAAGGAACTGCAAGCTTTGATAATAAGCTAAATGTTTTAGCTAAATTTACAAAAGCTGTTGTAGAAAATAGAGGTAAGATCAATGAGGATATTAAAGAAGAGTTTTTCTCAGCAGGTTTTAATGAGTCAAACATGATTGATGTGGTGATAATTATAGGAGATAAAATAATAAGTAATTACCTGCATAATTTAACAGAATTCGCAATTGATTTTCCACTTGCCGTTAAATTATAATTCTATGGAAAGTTTAGGTTACATAATTTCTGTTTTAGGATTAGTTATTGTTTTGATTTGGATAGGATTATTCAAATTTACGCCTACTGAAGCGAAAGATATAGAGCCTTATATAACCAATTCTCCTTTTATGAATTGGTTATATTCTTATTTTGATATTTATACGGTAAGTAAAATTATTGGTACTTTAGAGATAATTACTGGAGTTCTTATTTTTTCTAGCTTTTTTAATTCTTATGCTGGGCTTATTGGCGGTATATTCTCTACATTTACTTTTTTAATCACTCTAAGTTTTATTTTTTCTACGCCCAATTCAATAGAAAGAATCGATAATTTTATCCTACCCGATGCTTTTATATTAAAAGATATAATGCCTTTAGGAATTTCAATACACATAACCTATAAAGCTTGGATTGAAATATTTGGATAAAATTAATAATTGATTTTTATTTAGATTTTATTAATTTGCTTAATTTAAGCGAATTAATATTAATTTCATGGAATTTGAATCGGATGATAACTTATTACATACTCTAATAATTGATTCAATTGATTTAGATGAAATCAAAAATTGGACTGTTCAAGCTATATTAAAAGCGAAGGATGATAAAATAATCAATTCTGAATGGGTAGAAATTTATTTAGATGGAACCAATGCCTGTGTCTTTTTTCAAGATTTAGATGCAAATAAAGAAACATTAGATGATTCGAAAATTCTTCACCTTTTTTTAGGTGAATTAATGGATTATTTTGAAGATTCAAATCAATTTAACCATGAAATAGAAATCATGTTGGTTAAATCTTTAAATCATCTTAAAAGTAACTTAAATATTAATTTGCCCTTTAAATTTATTTTAAGAGATGATTTGGGGAATGAGAAATTATTGGATTAAAGTCTTTAAAGCACCTCTTTACTTAGCTTTGGTTTGAATATTAGACATTTTGTTAAACATCCCCGCAAGGGTGTTAAAAAGTAAATGCTCTGTTTTGTAGGCAAGCTTTTATATTTTATTAAGTTTGTTTGCATGATCGATCCAAGTGAGCTCAAAGCCATGATTCTTCTTTTAGATGATACCGACCAGGAGGTGGTTAATATGGTATCGGAAAGGATTTTGGCTTATGGATCTGAAATTGTTCCTGTTTTAGAAACTTTTTGGGATCATAATATTAATAATCATCAACAGTCTCAAATTGAAAATCTCATTCATAAAATTCAATTTGACCAATTAAAAACTGAGCTTGAATTATGGGCTTCTGATGATGATCCAGACTTATATAAAGGAGTTTGTTTAATTAATAAATATCAATATCCCGATTTTAAAGAATCTGATATTAATAAATTAATTGAACGTTTACGTTTAGATATTTGGCTTGAATTTAATTATAACCTAACCGCACTTGAAAAGGTTAGAATTATTAATCATATTCTCTTCGAAATACATAAGTTTACTGGGAATACCGATGATTATCAAAATCCGGATAATTCTTTTATCTCTAAGGTTTTGGAGACCAAAAAAGGGAATCCTTTATCTTTATCAATCATTTATATAATTCTGGCTCATAGGCTTAATGTGCCTATTTTTGGAGTTAATTTACCTCAACATTTTATAGCGGCTTATGTTGATTTGGATTTACCGAATCCATTAGACTTTAATTTTAACGGGAAATTATACACTCCAGAAGCCGACTCCCGAATTCTTTTTTATATTAATCCTTTTAATAGAGGATTAGTTTTTCCTAGATCTAATATCGAAGATTTTCTTAAACAGCTTAATTTGCCTTTTGAGCGTTCTTATTTTGAACCTTGTAATGCTAAGGTTATGGTGAAAAGATTATTGAGGAATTTACACTATTCTTATGCTAAAGTGGAACGGAAAGATAAGTGTGACGAAGTTCAGATTTTAATCGATATCTTTAATGATTACGATGGATTTTCTGATAATGATGAAGAATAATTGATTATAAATTTTTTCGAGTATTGGGTATTCTTAATCCGAAAATTGATCCTCCAGCTGGGTTTTGTTCGTAGAATATCTCTCCATTTAACTCATTAGCTAAATCATGACAAATCATTAATCCCACTCCAGAACCTTTTTCTGATTGTGTTCCAGGTATTGAATTTTGAGTTTGTGTAAATAAATTTTTCCTAGCCTCCTCTGATAATCCAACACCAAAATCAATTATCCGAATTTCTATATTTTCTGAGTTATTAATAAATTCTAATTGTATTTCACTTTTTTCGAAGGAGTATTTTACAGCGTTGCTAAATAGGTTTCTGATAATGGTTAAAATAATTCCTCTGTTGCTTACGAAACTAAATGAGTGCTCTTGATTTAGTTTTAATTCAATGTTCTTATTTTGTAAATTTTGTTCAAAAATGTTTGATAAATTTTGAGCAATTTCTTTGTTTGTAATTAATTCCTCAGAATATGCGTTTTTATTAAGTTTTATACCCGACCATTGTAAAATATTATGCAACATTTCTGAGCTATTACGAGTCATGGTTATTAAATCATTTTTGATTTTATTTCTGGTTTCTTCTGGAAGGTCGTTTTCTTTAATTATAGTCAAATACTGCTCAATAGTTGATAAAGGATTTTTTAAATCGTGTGATAAGATTCTTAAAATTTTATCACGTTCTAATAATAATTCTTGTAGTTCTTTACTTTGACTTTCAATTAAATTATTCTTTTCTTTTAACTTTAATGAGCCTTCTAATACCCTAGCTTTTTCTTTTTCATATTGGGCAATAAGAAAAGAAATAGCGCTTAGTATAAAAACGCTAACGATAATAAAAGAGATAAATAAATCAATACCCTGTAGGCGATTACTTTCATAAATTTGAGGAAATAATTGGGGGTTTCCGGTTTGGTACCATAATAAAAAACCTACATTTAGAATATGAGCAATGGTCCAAAATATCCAATATCTTCTTTTAGTAATTAATATCAACAAAATAAAAGTTAAGAAGAAATAAAATAGGGATGGACCTTCATAACCCTGATTGTAATAATAAGTGAAATTAATAGTGAAATAAGAAAGTAATGAATATACCCAAACCGCTAAATTAAAAAGTTGATATTTTTTAAATAAAAAGTAAACAATAACTAATGCGGAAAATGAACATGCAGCAATTAATGCTGCCTCATACAACCCAATTATTAAATTGGCAAATATTAGAATTAGTAATAATCCAAAGCTGATAATGGAAATTCCATTAAATCCCTTTACCTCTAATGCATCATTAGGATTTGGTTTAAAGTATTCTATTATTTTATTTAAAGATAAAGGAAAATTCATTTTAGCAGAGGCAAAAATATTTTAAATAGTTAGGGTGAATTAATTTAATATACCAACGCCTAAAAATTGAAGCCGAAATTTACAAATCCGCCTAAAGTTTTAGCCTGATCTGAATAATAAATACTCAATTCAAGTGGACCAATACCTGAAGCATAACCCATAGAGCACAAATAACCACTTAAAAACTTGGGTTCTAAATTTGGAACTAAGCCGAAATCATAATAACCTACATTTATTTTACCATTAATAAATAGGTTTTTACTTAATTCATACCTCATTCCAAATAAGCTTGTAATTATACTATTGGTTCTTAGTTCGTATTCTCCTAATCCTGCAAAGGTGATTTGATTTCTTAAAAAATCAATCCCTCCTCCAACAAAAAATGGATTAAAATAATTATTTGATTCATTAAACATTATGCCTATTTGTGCTCCAATGATATAGGTTATTTTATCTGCATTTTCATAACCCATAATTTTTAATTGGAATTGTTGATAAGGCCTGGCAAGTATACGTTGATCTAAACTGATTGAATCATTCAAATTGGTTTTTAATGAAATATTTTGATTAAAATAATGCTCTAAGCCTGCTGTAATATCAAAGCCAGTGGTCGGGAAAACTTGACGATTTAGGGTGTTAAATTGATATTGAAAATAAAAACCATTATGATTATTTCTTAAATCATAGGATACCAATGGGGTTACTTTAGGAATGAGACTAAAATTGATTATTCGGTAACCCAATTTTATGGCTGCTTCATGGTTGATGTTTTTTTGATATTCTAACCCGAAATTGGTAAATCGTGATCTGTAATCTGCCTTTTGATCAAATTCTTCATAAAAAGGATATCGGAAAGATTCATGATAAAATTTAGAAGCAATAATATTATCATCTTCCTTTCCAAATGAAAAACGATATTCGGCTTTGGTCCTAAAATTTTCCCCAATATTTATTTTTAGTAATGCATTGGTTCTATCAAAGAATAAATTTCTATGCGAATAATTTAATATTACAGCTAAATCACTAAAGCTATGATAATGAATCGCAGTTTTTATGTATTGCAGCGGTTTTTCAATAACTCGTATTAACAAATTAGCCTTACCTTCACCAGTAGGTTCTAAAAAATAATTAATTCTAGTGAAAAGATTGCTGCCAAATAAAGAACGTATTTGAGTTCCTATTTCTTTTCCATTATATTTTAGTCCCTTTAACAAACTTAATTTGCTTTTAATATAAGTTGCTGAAGTATGTTTGTTTCCAGTAATAATTACATCTTCAATTATAATTCCTTCATTTTTTGGTAAACGATTTAATTTAAATTCTCTCGCTTCTATTTTATTTAATGAGTCGGCTAAGGCTTTAAATAATGGATAATAAGGTAAAGCAGCTTTTTTGCCTATTTCTATTATTTCTTCAACCGAACTAAAACTAGCAGCTGAATAACCCGTTAAATCAGGTTCTATAAAGTAATCGCATAAATTCACTTCTTTTTCATGATTCATAGCGTCTTTATAAAAACCCATTTGGTAAATTATGTCTATGGCAGATGTTAAAGCAGCCGCATCTTTTGTCCCGGCCGAAACATTTACTCCAATAACGATTTCTGCTCCATTTTTTTTGGCATAGGATGCGGGTAAATTATTACTGACCCCACCATCAATTAATTTAGTTTTTTGATATTCAATTGGAGTAAAAACACTAGGTATAGCCATGCTTGATCTTAAAGCAACGGTAATCTCTCCGGTATCTAAGATTATTGGATTTCCATTTTCAACATCAGTAGCCACACATAAAAACGGAATATCAAATTTTGAAAAATCTTTAATGAAATAAACGGGTAAGAATAATTCTGATAATTTTAACCACAATTCTTGCCCTTCAAATACTCCTGAAAATATCTCTGGTTTTTTATCCCGCAAGGGAATTTCAGCTGCATAACGATCAAATTCATCTTTCTCGTCTATGTTTACATTAGTTAAGGGAGGTTTATTGGCAAACATTAATCCCCAATCTATACCCTTGGTGGCCTGTTCTATTTCTTTACCCGAATAACCAATAGCATAAAGTGAGCCCATAATACTGCCCATGCTTGTGCCTGTTATATAGTCAATAGGTAAACCTGCTGAATCAATTACTTGTAAAATACCAATATGGGCAAATCCCTTTGCTCCGCCTCCGCTTAAGGTTAAACCTACCTTTGGTCGTTTTTGCGAATGGGCGTTAAATCCAATTATTAGCAATAGACAAAAGCAAAGTATTTTTTTCATTAGCTTAAGTATTTAGCTACTATGGGCATTCGTCTTCCCATGCCAAAAGCCTTTGAGCTAACTCTTAAAATAGGAGGGGTTTGATGTCTTTTATACTCGTTTAGGTTTACTAATCGTAAAATTCTTTTTACTAAAGATTCATCATAGCCCATTTTAATAATTTCTGAAGGACCCTTTCTTTTCTCTATATATTCAAATAGAATTAAATCTAAAATGGCATAATCAGGTAATGAGTCGCTGTCTTTTTGGTTGGGTCTAAGCTCTGCACTTGGCGCCTTAACAATAATATTTTCTGGAATTATTTCAGAATTTCTATTAATCCAACGAGCTAATTCGTAAACTTGAGTTTTATATAAGTCTCCAATAACACTTAATCCACCGGCCATATCGCCATATAAGGTTCCATAACCAACAGCATTTTCTGATTTATTACTGGTATTTAATAATATAGGTCCAAACTTATTGCTGATTGCCATTAAAATAACTCCACGGCATCGACTTTGTAAGTTTTCTTCAGTAAGATCATTTTGAGTTCCGCTAAACATCCCCGCAAGGGTATTTTCAAAACTGCCAAAAGCCTCTTCAATACTAATAATATTATAGGGATTTCCTAAATTTTTACTAAGTTGAACCGCATCATTTACACTATGGTCAGATGAATAACGAGAAGGCATTAACACAGCACTCACATTTTCTGAGCCTAGTGCCATGCTGGCCAAATACTGAACCACTGCCGAATCTATGCCGCCTGATGAGCCTAAAACGGCTTTCTTAAATCCAAGTTTTCTGAAGTAGTCTTTGATTCCTGTAATTAGTGCGTCATGAATGAGCTGTACCGGATTTTCCGGTAAAAAACTAGAGTCTTCTCCTAATTTCTTTAACTCATTTTTATTCCACTCATACAAGCTAAATTCCTCTTCAAAATAGGCCATTTCATCAACTATTTGAGCCGCAGAATCAATTACTAATGAACCTCCATCAAAAATTAATTCAGTTTGAGCACCAACATGGTTGACGTAAAATAGCGGTATTCCATACTTTTTTACATTTTCTAAAAGTATATTTTTTCGCGTATTTATATGCCCTGCAGAAAATGGTGAAGCCGCAATATTGATCATAAGATCCGGCTTTTCCTTAATCAAATCATCCATAGGAGTATAGGAGTACATTTTGTCATTTCCTATATTCCACAAGTCTTCACAAATGGTTAGCGCAATTTTTATTCCCTTAAATTCTATGCAAGAATTTTTGATGGAAGGCTCAAAATAGCGGTATTCATCAAAAATATCATAGTTTGGTAATAAAGATTTATGCACTATTGATTGAACTTTAGCATCCGCCAAAAAAAATGCAGAATTAAATAAGTCTTTGCCCTTATCGTTATCGTTTATTGATGGGGCTCCAACAATTGCAGCTATTCCGACACAATGTTCAGCAATTTTTTCAATGGCTTTATAAGATAAGTTTATAAAATCATTAAATTCTAAAAAGTCCCTTGCGGGATACCCGGTTATGCATAATTCCGAAAATACAATTAAATCAGCTCCAAGCAGTTTGGCTTGTTTAATTTGCTTAATAATAGCTGTTGTATTTCCGTCGAAATTGCCGGTATGATAATTAATTTGTGCAAGGGCAATTTTCATTTATTTAAAATAATAAGCCTAATTGAATGCTGAATAAATTGGTAAAACCTTCTGTGTTTTGTGCTCTAAATGAATTGGTTAAAGCAGTATTGTATTTTAACCCAGCCATTAATGAGAGGTCTTCATCAAAATTATATTCTCCACCAATCCCTACTTGAAAGCCAAATCGTAATAACCGAATATTATCTTCTTCCATGCTACTACCCGCCGGATTAAAATCATTTCTTCCAGCATTAACGCTTCGGTCTTCATTATCATCAACATTGGCAAAAATGGCAGGGGTAACATCGGCTTTTGCTGTATACACAAAACCCGGAGTAAAACCTAAATGGAAGAAATAATTAATGAAATTATATTCCGGTGTTTTTAATTTAATGGCAAGAGGAATTTCGATATAATTAATATGGTAGCTATAATTTGCGCCAAAAACTGGCGACATTGATGATCCTCCTGCATTTGGTAAGAGACTATCAATTTTTACTTCTCCACCCATACGTGTAAAAAATAAACCTGTCATGAAGGCATAATTTTTACCAAAATAATTCTCATAATGCAAACCTGTAGTGAATCCGAAATTATTTGATTCTTTTTCAAAATTTTTGGTTTGGGCGTTTATGGATGCAAAACCAGGGCTAAATTCAAGTCCTAATCTGAATTTCCTGTAGTCGGAGCGTGGAGGAGCCTTATCTGGTAAGGGTTCAATTCTGGTTGTAGAATCTTGAGCTAAACTAATAATAGGAAATAATACAATTAATAAAACGTTAATTATCTTGCTCATGGTTTATAATTTGGTTAAATGTTAAAACGCAATATACATTTGTATTGTTCAAATACAGATTATTGCAAAATTGATAAAAAAATGCGAACTCTCTATAAATTTAATAGTGCTTTTATTTTTTTGCTTATTTCCCTCAGTTTTTTTTCATGTGGAGATGATAGGTTAGATGTTGATATTAGTGATGTTCAGGTAAATTTGAAGGTACACCGTTTTGAAAAAGAATTGTTTGAAACGGATTCCAATAATTTTGCTGCCAAATGGGAAGAATTATTTCAGAAATATCCCGTTTTTACAAAGTCATTCATTATTGATATTATGGATTTTGGTGATCCAAGCCGCAGCGAATTAACTCTGGATGCTGTAAAAGCCTTTATAAATCATCCTTCTTTGCGGGAATTATATAAGGTAACTCAAGAAAAATTCGATGATTTTAAACCTTTTGAAAAAGATTTAGAATTGGCCTTAAAATATTTTAAATATCATTTTCCCGAATATCCAACACCGGAAGTTTTTACTATGATTTCAGAATTTACCTACGGACATACTTATTATGATAGTGCAGTAGCCGTGGGTTTAGACTTTTATTTAGGTTCTGATTTTAAATATTATCCTGGCCTCGGTTTTACTGGGTTTTTAATCAGAAAAATGAGTCCAGAGTATTTAGTGCCAAACACAATAAACTCTTGGATAATCTCTTGCTTTGAGCCTTATTATAAAGAAGAAAATTGTTTAGATAAAATGGTTTTTGAAGGCAAGGTTTGGTATTTAATGGATGCTTGTTTTCCAGATATGCATGATTCCTTAAAATTTGGATTAAGTGCAGATCAATTAAAATGGTTGAAGAATAACGAATATCAAATTTGGGCACACTTTATTGAAAAGAAATTGTTATACGAAAAAGACCATTTGGTGTATAGAAATTATTTTGAGGATGGTCCATTTACCTCTGCTCCTGGAGTTCCTGCCGAATCATCACCTATGATTGGCAAATATTTAGGATATAGAATTGTGCAAACTTATCTAGAGAATTTCCCTGAAATTACTCTTTTAGAGTTTGTAAAAAACACTAATTCTGCAGCAATTTTAAACGATAGCGGTTATAAACCTTAATGAATACCGAAGAGTCTATTAAAGAGCAAATAAGAAGCTTGCCTGAGCAACCTGGTGTATATAAATATTTTGATGAAAAATCAGAGTTAATTTATATTGGTAAGGCGAAGAGTTTAAAAAAGCGAGTGAGCTCTTATTTCAATAAAAACTTATATGAAAACCGCAAAACAGCGGTTTTAGTCAGCAAAATCAGAAAAATTGAATATACCGTTGTTGAAACGGAAATGGATGCTCTTTTATTAGAAAATAGTTTGATAAAAGAGTTTAAACCCAAATTTAATATCAATTTAAAAGACGATAAAACCTATCCTTTTATTCGAATTACCGCAGAGCGTTTCCCTAAAATTTTCCCGACTCGGCAGCCTGTTAAAGATGGATCAGAATATTTTGGTCCATACGCCTCGGTAAGAATGATGAATACCATTTTAGATATGGTAAAACAATTATATCCCGTAAGGAATTGTAATTTAAATTTATCAGATACCAATATTAAATCCGGGAAATTTAAGGTTTGTCTCGAATATCAAATAGGCAATTGTAAAGGACCATGCGAAGCTTTGCAAAGTTTGGAAGATTATGAATACAGCATAGGTCAAATTAAAAAGATTTTAAGAGGAAATATTTCTGAAGTTTTACAACATTTAAAAGCCTTGATGTTAGAAGCTTCCCAATCTTTAAAATTTGAAGACGCAGCTCGGTACAAACAGAAATTAGAAATCTTAGAAAACTACCAATCTAAATCGACCATAGTAAGTAAAACCATACATAATATTGATGTTTTTTCAATTGCTGGAGATGACAAAAGGGCCTTTGTAAATTATTTAAAGGTAAATAATGGAATGATTATTCAAACCCTTACCATGGAGTTTTCAAAGAAATTAGATGAAAGTTCAGAAGAAATATTAGCCCTAGCAATTGCAGAAATTAGAGAGCGTTATAATAGCACTTCTCAAGAAATTATTGTACCCTTTTTGCCTGATTTAGAAGATGAATCTACTTTAACTTTTAGTATACCAAAAGGGGGGGAGAAGAAAAAACTTTTGGATCTTTCTTTGAAAAACGCCCAAATGTATCGTAAAGAGAAATTGGAGCAATATGAAAAATTAAATCCTGATTTAAAAATAGATAGAGTTTTAACTCAAATGCAAAAAGATTTGCGTTTAAAGGATTTACCCAAACATATTGAATGTTTTGATAATTCCAATTTTCAAGGGGCATATCCTGTATCGGCAATGGTTTGTTTTAAAGATGCTAAACCGAGTAAAAAAGATTACCGACATTTTAATGTAAAAACCGTTGAAGGACCGAATGACTTTGCTACGATGAAAGAAGTGATAAGTCGCAGGTATTCAAGACTTATCGAAGAAAAGGAAGAATTGCCTCAACTAATAGTTGTTGATGGGGGCAAGGGACAATTAAGTTCAGCCGTTGAAGCATTAAAAGAATTGGGGATTTATGGAAAATTAGCCATTGTCGGAATTGCTAAAAAACTAGAAGAAATTTATTATCCTGAGGATCCCATCCCATTACATATTGACAAAAAATCGGAGACATTAAGAGTAATTCAGCATATGCGAGATGAGGCGCATCGTTTTGGAATTACCCATCACCGAAACAGAAGAGATAAAGGTACTTTACAAACAGAGCTTACCCAAATTAATGGAATAGGAGATGAGACCGCTCGACTCTTATTAGCCTATTTTAAATCAGTTAAAAAAGTAAAAGAGGCAAGTTTAGAAGAGTTAATACCAATAATAGGTCAAAAGAAAGCCGCTATTTTGAGGGAGTTTTATGGAAAATAAATCAAAAAAAAAAGATTCTTTGCTCAAAAGCGTTTTGATTTTAATTTTTCCTCAGGGTTCCTATAATACCAATAATCGAAGGGAAATTATTATTCGCCATATCATCATATCGAGGGTCTCTAATTACTTTATTTATGCTTCCAGCTGCTGATTTATTTAAATTGTCACCATTCTCTTCATTCTTAATTTTTTCTGTTTGTTCAAGGGCTAATTGAGTGGTAATATTTCCTTGATTAAAGAAATTGAATATTTTATTTTGGTCCTGTGGTTTTAATCCATTGCTTACAGGACTTAAAATATTAACTGTATCTCCAGTTTTTTCTGAAATAACAATTAAATGATAGTAAAATTTGAATTCATTAAAAACCACAGGTTCTTGACAGGCATAAATTAATTTCACAGCTTCCTTATCTTCTAAAGCATTATCAACTAAATTAAATTTAGATAAATCCCAGAATTCATATTTCTTTTTTTATCACAGCTGTAAGCAAAAATAGTAAGCAGAGTTAGGGCAATAAATGATTTTGTGTTCATGGTTTTGGGAAAAAAATTTATGAAGCAAGTATAAGATATATTTAAGAGAATTAAAATAGTAAAAAACTCTAGAACCCTCACCTAATCTCTATCGATTGCCCTTCGCATAAAATATAATTGCCTTTTGAATATTTATGAATCACTCTATTTCCGTCTTTTATTTCAATGCTGCTGAAATGGGCAATGGTTTTTTCTTTGTGAAATCTTTTATATAATTCTTCTTTTTCAATATTAAATCATTATATTTAATTGAATATATTTTACTTCGAATTTATTCTGATAAATTCATTAAACAATGAAATATTTGGTTTAATCAACGGCTTTTTACCTAAACTTATTAAAGATTAAAGTAAAGGTGCTTCCTGTTCCAAATTCGCTTTCAACCATAATTTGTCCACCTTGAGCCTCTATAAATTCTTTACTTATGGCAAGCCCAAGACCTGTTCCTTCTTTTTTAGTACCAGGCACTCGAAAGTAACGATCAAATATTTTGTCTTTGTATTGAGGGGCAATTCCCTGACCAGTATCACTAACTGAAATTTGGACATGATTTTCTGTTTGTAGAATTTTTAAATAAATAATTGAGTTCTCGTATGAATATCTAATTGCATTAGAAATAAGATTAGTCAATACCCAAGCAGTCTTTTCATTATCTGCCTGAATTTTTGAAATATTTTTTGGCAAATTAATTTCAAAAGTTATTTGTTTTTGTTCGGCTTGAGTTTTTGTTGAATTTATTGCATAAAATAATATTTCTTTTGGGTCACTTGGTAAAATTGAAAGTTGAATATTCCCACTCTCTAATTGAGTGATATTTAATAGTTCTCCAGTAATTTTTAATAGCCGATTAGCATCGTCTTTAATACTTTCGATTAAATTTTTTTGTTCATAATTTAACGACCCAATTTGTTCATTTTCTAATAGTTGTAAACTCATTTTAATGGAGGAGATTGGGGTTTTAAACTCATGTGAAACTGTTGCTATAAAATTTGTTTTGGCAAAATCTAATTCTTTGTAAGAGGTAACATTTCTTAAAAAAATTACATGACCTACTAATTTAGAATTTGCCTCACCAGTTGGGGTTATTGAAATATCTAAAGTTTCTTTTTCAAAATAACTTTCTTTATTTTCAGAAAATATTTTAATAGTTTTTTGCTTTTGTTCATTTTCTTTTTCCCCAATCATAAGGTCTTGTGTAAGTGATCGGATTAAATCGTTTTTAAGAGCTATTTCTTGTGAAAACTTTCCAATTAATTCATGGTTTGAAAGCCCTGATATTTTTATGGCTTCTTCATTTGCAAAAATGATCTTGAGGTTTTCATCTAAACCAATTACGGGGTCTTGCATGTTGTTAATGAGGGTTTCAATTCTTCGTTTTTCCATCATTAACTTAGCTAGGTTACTGTTATTATACTCTTCTAATTTTTCAGCCATTGTATTGAAAGATTTTGCTAATTCACCAAATTCGCTATTGCTTTCAAAATGCACTCTTTCAGAATAGTTTTTTGCTGCTATTTGTTTAATACTTTCGGTAAGTTTTTTAACTGGATCTGCTATATTCGAGGGTAAATTAACTAATAAAATCAATGCAATTAGTAAACAAATGGTACCTGTAATTGCTATCCAAAATACTGCTTTATCCGCTGTTGAATTTGCGATTTCACTTTTTTGTTGAATAGCTAGCATATTCATATCCATAAGTCGAAAAATATCCTTTCTGATTTTGGCTTTATTCAAGCTATCTAATTTATTCAATCTTTTTTGTTCAAAATTCATTCTAATTTTAAGGGTAGTTTCTTTTTCTCCTATTTCAGTTATGTTTTTTTCTTGATTTTTAAGGTTAATTTCGAATTTTTGAATTGCATCTTCAGAGTCTTCATCCAAGGAAACAAGCATGTTTCGACAATATTCTAAAGAGTTGTAATTCGCAACTAAAATATTTTCGGAATCTGCTTTTAATTCATTGATATATTTAGCTGAAACGAAACTAAGAAGTATTATTAAAAGGAATAATAAACCAACACCTAAATTCAGTTTTGTTTTAATTTTCATTTATGAAAGAATTACAAGATCAATTTCGCTAGAAGATAGTTTTTTTAATAATTCATTAAAAACGTTTGTTGCTAAAATAATTTTTAATAAACTTAAATGTGGTTTGCCAACGCATATCGTTGTTATTTTTCTCTGTGCAGCTTGCTCAATTATCGCTTTAGAAATAGTGATACTTTCTACTTTAATAATTTCTGCTCCTAATTCAGTAGCTAATTTTAAGTTATTAATTAAATGTCTCTGTTTATCTAGTGGAATTTTATCAGCACTTTCTTTAGGGGTTTGAACGTAAAGAACATACCATTTACTATGATAATAATTTGCCAATCGAGCAGTTTTGCGAATTACTATTTTAGCAGTTTTTTCATTACTACTAATACATGCTAAAAATCGTTCATGTTTTAGCGTATTGGGTTTTGTTATTTCAGCTTCTACTTTTCTTTCAACTTGCGAAGCTACTTCTTTTAATGCAAGTTCTCTTAATTGAAGAATATGGTCGCTTTTAAAAAAGTTTTGAAGTGCTGTTTCAATTTTTTCGGCTTGATAAATTTTACCTTCTTTTAGCCTAGTAATTAATTCTTCTGCTGTTAAGTCAATATTTACAACTTCATCTGCTTGGGCCAATACACTGTCAGGAACTCTTTCTTTCACTTCAACTCCTGTAATTTGCTTTATTTCTGCGTTTAAACTTTCAATGTGTTGAATATTGACCGCTGAAATTACATTAATACCTGCCGAAAGAATGTCTAAAACATCCTGCCAACGTTTTTCATTCTTGCTCCCTTCTATATTGGTATGTGCTAATTCATCAACAATTACAACTTCTGGACGAAGGTTTATTATAGCTTGAACGTCCATCTCTTCCAATTCCTTGCCTTTATAAAATAGCTTTCTCCGTGGAATTATTGGTAATCCATTTAATAGTTCATGTGTTTCTTTTCTATTGTGTGTTTCGATAAATCCAATCTTAGCGTCAATTCCATTTTTTAGTAATGTTCGGGCTTCCTGCAACATTCGGAAAGTTTTGCCTACACCAGCACTCATTCCGATGTAGACTTTAAACTTTCCACGCCTCGACTTTTTAATTAAGTCAAGAAAATGTTGAACGGTTTTATCTTTATCTTTCATTCAGTAAGGCGAAAAGCAAATGTATTTATAAGCTATTAATAAGATGTTTGTTAAAGTCTAAATAGTAAAGCAAAGATTATTTTACTTTCATTCCTTACTAAATCCGGTCTCCAATTTCCGTTCGGGTCAACTGGAGTTGTAATTAGTCCAGTTGTTGACGTAACACCACCTCTACCAGCAAAGTATCCTACAGAGGCGTTTCTATTTACATATTCTAATCGAAACGTTATACTTTGGTTTGGCATCCAATCTATATTGGTGCTCCAATCCCAGCCTTCAAATTGGTCACCCGGATTTGCACTAAAAGGAAAAGCACCTTCAGTTTTTGTTGGATCTTGTGGATTGGGGAGTGGACTAGCTTGTCCTGTTGGATAAAGGACTAAATAGCGTCCTGGGTTTTTCATCCAACCCCCACCAATGGTCCACGCCAGTTTGTTTTTTGCAAACCAAATTCGATTATAAAACATAGCACTCATAAAATATTGAGCTGGATTATTAGGGTCGCTATTATCAAATCCATTTACTCCACCTCCTTTTTCAAATCCTATATCTCCTGTTACAGAAAATGCAATTCGACTGATTCCATTGCTTTTAGGTTTATTATAATATCGGTGCAAAATACTGTTATCAGAATGAAATCTAACTCTATTTTCTATTCCAGCTGCATCAGTTCCAAAATAATCATTGGTTAATATTTTCCAATTACCATTGCTGCTCATATAAGTGATATTTCCGCCAACCCCAGGCATTTTATTAAACTTTCCATAACTTTGCCATCCATTAATAATCCAAGGTTCTATTTTCCAATTTTTATTTGGATGTATTTGGATACGACTACCCACGAAAAACCAAGGTGTATTATCAGAAGTAAATGATGCCTGATACTCCCAATTCTCTGGTTGATAGTATGAATTCAAACCGATATAAGACATGAACATGCCAAAGTCAATATTAATGCCATGCCATTTATTGAAGTGGTAACCTGCATAAGCTTCACTTAGATAGCGGTAAACATTTGCCAGATTGTATTGACCTCTATATGGACTAAAATCATTTCGTGGAACAACTGTTGAGCGCGTGCCAAATTGGGTCATTACTCTAGCCCTTGCATTTCCATAATTAAAGTCTCCTCCAAAATGAAGAGCTGATAGTTGTAATTCATTATGGCGTGCTAAAGCAGTCGATCCAACTACAGTATTATCTATTGGGTTATTAAACGAATAATTATAATTTATGTCAATTAAAATACTAGGTGTAAAGTATTTCATTTCTTTAAAAACAGATGAATCTCTTCTGTCTGAACCATTTTGCCAAGTTTGATCAATGCCTTCGAATGGTTCTCCTTTTTGCTGTGAAGTTCCAGTGAGCCATGAAAAAACAAGAAGGCCAAATAAAACCGGTGCTGCTAAATTGTTAATTTTTATTTTTTTCATTTTATTTTTTTAATTTGAAGTATTTAATCTGTCTAGTGAAAGGTTCAATTTCAGGACATTAATTTTCTCGGTACCAAATAATCCAAGCAATGGTTTTTCTGTTTCTTGTTCAATGATTTGATGGATAATTGTTTCACTGATGTTACGAACTTTAGCTATCCGCTTTACTTGCACCTTTGCGGCTTTAACGGAAATGTGTGGGTCTATTCCGCTACCACTTGCAGTTACTAAATCAGAAGGAATTTCATCCTTTTTTATATCGGGATTGTGAACTAAAAAAGTGTCGATTCTTGCTTTTACTTCTGCTAAGTAGTCAGGATTTGATGGTCCTTTATTGCTGCCGCCCGAACCTGCTGCATTGTATCCAACAGCGGAAGGACGGGAATTAAAGTATTTGTCACTTGTAAAACTTTGTCCGACATTTTCATAGAAACCCGATTTGCTTTTCGTGAAAGAACTATTGCCGGGAGCAAGTTTGGAAATGCCCAAAACTGTAAGTGTGTAAATGCCACAGAAGAACACTAAACATACGAGTGTCAAGCGAATGGCAGGTATTAAATTATTTTTCATTGTTTTAATTATTTAGATGAATACTGAAACTAAAAGGTCAATGGCTTTGATGCCAATAAATGGAATGATAACACCACCAAGACCGTAAATCAGCAGGTTTCTACGAAGCAAGGCACTTGCTCCAATAGGTTTATAGGAAACCCCTTTCAACGCCAATGGTATGAGCATTGGAATGATAATGGCGTTGAAAATGACCGCTGAAAGAATGGCACTTTCAGGACTATGTAAGTTCATAATATTCAATCCTTGTAGTGAGGGAATGGCAACTATGAAAAGTGCTGGAATAATGGCAAAATATTTCGCCACATCATTGGCAATACTGAAAGTGGTGAGTGTGCCTCTTGTCATTAAAAGTTGTTTGCCAATTTCTACAACTTCAATCAGTTTAGTTGGGTCGTTGTCTAAATCCACCATATTACCCGCTTCTTTGGCTGCCTGAGTTCCGCTATTCATGGCTACGCCCACATCTGCCTGAGCTAATGCAGGTGCATCATTGGTGCCGTCACCCATCATGGCTACTAAGCGCCCTTCTGCCTGTTCTTTTTTAATATAGTTCATTTTGTCTTCGGGCTTGGCTTCTGCAATAAAATCATCAACTCCTGCTTTTTCAGCAATGAACTTTGCTGTTAATGGATTATCACCTGTAACCATCACGGTTTTAATTCCCATTTTTCGCAACCGTTCAAAACGTTCCTTAATGCCGGGTTTAATGATGTCTTGCAACTCTATTACCCCAATTACCTTTTCGTTTTCAGAAACCACTAAAGGAGTGCCACCATTGCTCGAAATGATTTTAACATGTTCGGCTGTTTCAGAAGGAAAAATATTTCCTGCATTTTCACATAAATTTTTAATGGCATCAGAAGCTCCCTTTCTAATTCTTGTGTTTTCAAAATCAATTCCGCTGCTTCTCGTCTCGGCTGTAAACTTTATGAAACGTGGATTTTCAATTTTAAAACCCAGCGGATTTACATTAGCCAATTCGATGATGGATTTTCCTTCGGGTGTTTCATCACTCATAGAACTTAGCACAACACATTTAATTAAGTGCTTTTCATCAATTCCATTGGCAGAATAAAAATTGGTTGCTTTTCGATTACCAATGGTAATCGTTCCTGTTTTGTCTAACAGCAAAACATCAATATCACCTGCTGTTTCTACTGCTTTACCACTTTTGGTAATTACATTAGCCCTTAAAGCTCTGTCCATCCCAGCTATGCCAATGGCAGATAATAAACCGCCAATAGTTGTAGGAATTAAGCATACAAATAATGAAATGAAAGCGGAAATGGTGATTGGAGTGTTTGCATAATCTGCAAAAGGCTTTAGTGTAACCGTAACAATGATGAAAACCAAAGTAAAACCTGCTAAGAGAATGCTTAATGCAATTTCGTTGGGTGTTTTTTGCCTGCTTGCCCCTTCTACCAAGGCTATCATTTTATCCAAAAAACTTTCTCCTTGCTCAGTATTTACTTTAACAGTTATTCTATCTGAAAGCACTTTCGTGCCGCCTGTTACAGAACTTTTATCTCCGCCTGCTTCACGAATTACTGGGGCACTTTCTCCTGTAATGGCACTTTCATCAATGGTTGCTAAACCTTCCACAATTTCTCCGTCCATTGGAATGATGTCCCCTGCTTCGCAAAAGAATAAATCACCTTTGTTTAGTTGAGAAGATGGAATTATTTGCACTTCATCTGAGTAGATCTTGCCAATTACAGAAACTTTCTTAGCAGGGGTTTCTTCTCTTGTTTTGCGTAAACTGTCTGCTTGTGCTTTTCCCCTTGCTTCTGCTATAGCTTCTGCAAAGTTTGCAAATAATAATGTAAGCAAAAGGACCAAAAATAAGATGAAATTATAAGCGAAACTGCCTTGCGATTGTTCGCCAAACAATATCCATAAACAAACTAAGAACATAACTACTGTTCCTATTTCAACCGTAAACATTACAGGATTGTGGAACATTATTTTCGGATTTAATTTCATAAAAGACTGTTTGAATGCTTCTTGCATTAAGTCTTTTTGAAATACAGATTTATTTTTTGTCATTTTCTGAATTACTTAATCATTGAAAAATATTCTGCAATCGGGCCTAATGTCAGGGCAGGAAAAAACGCTAATGCAGCAATAATTGTAATTACTGCAAATACCATTAATCCAAAGGTTGAAGTATCTGTTTTGAGCGTACCATTACTTTCAGGAATGTATTTTTTATTTGCTAAAATTCCAGCAATGGCTACAGGACCGATGATAGGCAGGTATCGAGCCAATAACATCACTAAACCACAAGCGATATTCCAGAATGGGGTATTGTCTCCCAAGCCCTCAAAACCGCTTCCATTGTTAGCACTTGATGAAGTAAACTCATAAAGCATTTCACTAAAACCATGATAGCCTGGATTGGCTAACCAGCCTGCATATTCAGTTGGATTACTGGCATATAAAAAACTTGAAATGGCTGTACTGACCAAAATTAAAAATGGATGCAGCAAAGCAATAATCATTGCAATTTTCATTTCCTTAGCTTCTATTTTTTTGCCTAAAAATTCAGGCGTTCTACCAACCATTAAGCCACTTATGAATACTGCCAGAATTATGAAAATGTAGAAGTTTAAAAAGCCAACTCCCACGCCACCATAAAAACAGTTTATCATCATTCCCAATATTGTAAACATTCCGGTTAATGGTGTCATGCTGTCGTGCATTGCGTTTACTGAGCCGTTGCTGGTGCAGGTTGTATTTATGGCCCAATAAGCAGATGCAGCCGAACCAAATCGAACTTCTTTGCCTTCCATACTTCCCATGTTTTGCTGAATGCCCATTTGAGAAATGGCTGTATTTCCGTTCATTTCAAAATAAATAGAAGGGATAAGCAGTAACAAATAACCAAGTGTCATTACCCCAAAAATTGTTAATGCCAATTTCCTTCTTTTCAGTACATTGCCCATTGCAAAAATCATTGCAATAGGAATTAAGAAAATCGAAAACGTTTCAACGATATTGGTAAAGTAACTGGGGTTTTCCATCGGATTGGTGGAATTAGGCCCATAAAATCCACCCCCATTTGTTCCGAGTTGTTTGATTGCAACAAAAGCAGCTACTGGTCCGCGGCTAATTTGTTGTCTTTCTCCTTCTAAGGTTGTAATGATGTCTTTCCCTTCAAAAGTCATTGGTGTGCCATTAAAAGCTAATAGGGTTGCAACCACCAAAGCCAAAGGAAACAAAATTCTAGTGCAGGCTCTTACAAAGAAGGAATAGAAGTTCCCCAATGTTTCGGATTTTCTTTCTTTCATTGCCATGAAAACAACTGCACAAATAGCAATACCAGTACCTGCACTGATAAACTGCCAAAGCATCAAAATCAATTGTCCCAAATAAGATAAGCCTGTTTCGCCTGAATAGTGTTGCAAGTTTGTGTTGGTTACAAAACTCACCGAAGTATTGAATGCTAAATCAGCACTCATAGAAGGATTTGCATCGGGGTTAAGCGGTAACCAACTCATATTGGTAAACACCAACATGGAGAGTATAAACCAAACAACGTTTACCGTGAGTAATGCTAATAAATGTTGTTTCCAATCCATTTCCTTGGCTGGGTCAATGCCGCTTAACTTGAAAAAGAGTTTGTCAATAGGATTTAAGATTTTATCGAGCCAAGTATTTTCATAATTGAAAATCTTTCCGAAATAACGACCTAATGGAATTGCCAAAGCAACTACGGTCGCGTACATTAAAATTACGCCAAGTATTTCTGTGTTCATGGTTATTAAAATTTTTCAGGATTAAACAATACGTAGCATATATAGATGAATACTGCAATTGCAATTATTAATAATAGGGTCATTGGTTTATAGTTTATCTATCCATTTAATCATTTTAAAGAAAAGCCCAAATACCAATAGGCCTAAAGCTATATAAATGAGTGTGATCATAGTCCTGAAGAATTTACTTGATTGTAATATTCGTTTTTCAAATTTTTAGGAAATAGTTCAATAATATTCCTTTGTTGTAACTCAATGTAACTAGACAATGAAAATAAGAAGACATTTGATATAACATTTTTTATCTCAATGCTCCCACTCAAATAGTAGTCTTCCGCTTTTTGTAAAAATTTACTAGCACTTTTTAAATTTCCACCTTGAATTAATACTTTAGTGAGGTCAGCAAACTTTTGAGCTTGCTTATAGATGTTAGAGTTTGATTTGTAACTCATTTTTTAAATTTTATTGGTTGTGCCAAAACAATATCAATTCACAATCCTTTTTAAAAAATTTGACAGATAGTATTGATTATTAAAGGTTTGATTTCATTTAGATTATTTGAAAATAAAAAAACCCTTTCGTTTTGAAAGGGTCTATCATATCGTTTTGAAAGGGTTGATTATTCTAACCCGTAATCAGAAATTTTCCTGTAAAGCGTGGTTAATGCTATTCCCAAAAGTTCGGCTGTCTTGGTTTTGTTGCCGTTGGCATAGTTCAATACTTTTTGAATATGCAGTTTTTCAGCACTTGCCAATTCAAATGCAGAAAGGGCTTTACCTTTTGTACTTGAGTTCTCAGCCTTTTGTAATTCAACTGGTAAATGCTCTGTGGTCAACTCCTCATCACAAAGTATAACACTACGCTCAATTATATTTTTTAGTTCACGAATATTTCCCTTCCAATGATGTTGTTTCAGGGTTTCATAAAAATCTGTTGAAATATTACTAATTCTTTTTTTGCTTTTTACCGATGATATATTAATGAAATAATTAGTGATTTCTTCTATGTCTAATTGTCTTTCTCTTAGTGGCGGTAAATGAATTTGAAAAGGTGAAATACGATAAAATAAATCTTCTCTAAAATGGCCCTTCTCAATTTCTCCTTCAAGGTCTCTATGAGTTGCTGCAATTATTCGGACATTTATTCTTGTTGTTTTAGTTTCACCAACCCGAATAAATTCTCCAGTTTCTAATACTCTTAATAGTTTTGCTTGTAACTCCAACGACATTTCTCCAATTTCGTCTAAGAAGATAGTCCCATTGTTGGCTTCTTCAAAAAGTCCTTTTTGATCTTTATTAGCCCCTGTAAATGCCCCAGCTTTATGCCCGAACATTTCGCTTTCTAATAAATCTTTACTAAAAGCTGAGCAGTTTATTGCCACAAAACTTTGTTTATTTCTTAAACTTGCTTGATGAATAGCTTGTGCAAATACTTCTTTCCCCGTGCCAGTTTCACCCGTCAACAAAACTGTTGTGTCTGTAGTTGAAACTTTTTTGGCTAATTCTATGGCTTTTTGGATGGCTTTCGACTTTCCTAAAATTTTGTCAAATGAATGTTTGTCTCCTAATTGCTTTTCTAGCAGTTTAACCCTTTTACTTAAGTCAACTTTCTCTAAAGCTCGATATAAAAGAGGAATAATTTTATTGTTATCATCTCCTTTGGTAATATAGTCAAAAGCCCCATTTTTTATTGCTTGAACTCCGTCTGGAATATTTCCATAAGCAGTTAAAAGTATAATTTCCGGTGTTTGAAATTTATCTTTTATAATTTTTGAAAACTCAATACCATTTCCATCAGGTAATTTAACATCACAAAGAACTATATCTATATCATTCTTTTCTAAAGTCTTTAGTCCATTTTTGCAATCACCTGATTGAAATACTTCAAAACCTTCTAAACTGATAATTTTTGATAAAAGGTTTCTGAGTTTTTCCTCGTCATCTATGATAAGAATTTTTCTCAAAACGTTTCAATTCTTTAAGAGCACAAAGTTATTATTATTAATTCAAGAGCTAAGGAAAATGGTGTTTTTATGAAAAAAATGTTTTGGTAAATGACTTTATATATTCTATTAATTAATTAATTTGTTGAAAGTCCTTATCCAAATAACCCTCACCTAATCTCTATCGATTGCCCTTCGCATAAAATATAATTGCCTTTTGAATATTTATGAATCACTCTATTTCCGTCTTTTATTTCAATGCTGCTGAAATGGGCAATGGTTTTTTCTTTGTGAAATCTTTTATATAATTCTTCTTTTTCAATAT
>VFQN01000133.1_pt1 | contig 162168 bp, 127 predicted proteins | sample 3512371 | NCBI WGS metagenome assembly VFQN01 (sample SAMN10412370, study PRJNA504923) | tailings metagenome | isolation source: Replicate 2 from Balatoc abandoned mine | place: Philippines: Itogon, Benguet | collected 2017-08-28
TCAGCCCTTTTAAGGATTTAAACTCCTTATCATAGACCGATAAAATCTGTAAAAGGGCGTACGATAACATCGCTTCCTGGTCTAAAGCTTCTTTTGTTGTGTCGTCAAAGCGCAGTTCCGAAATCAGTTTGCCCATCCGTTTCTCCAAAGCTTTCTTTTCTCCTCCCGACATATTTCTATATATAGGACTAACCTCTCTTAAAAAATAACGGTGGTTTACATTGAACTTAATCGAATCTTCGGTGAGTTTCTTCCGCAAGGCGTTTCGCAACCAAATACGAAGTGCCAGCCAGGTCAAAGCAATCAATACGACTCCAAGAATCTTTGCCGGAAAAACCATTCCGGCCATCAATAAACACGAAATCGTTATTAATAAACCTACAATCGGAATCAGAAAAGGCAAAAAGCGTTTCATGCTACTCTATATTATATAGTGTCTTATTTCTTTTGCTCTCTAAAGACTTTCAACAACCACGGCAAAAACACAATCAGAATCACTGTTGCTCCCATCATCAAATAGAAGTTCAACATGAAGAAGGATGATTTGTCGTCATACTGATCCCAAAGCGATGCGATCACGCCACTCAGCTTGTTTCCGATTGAGGTCGAAATGAACCACGCCCCCATCAACAATGCCGTTAAGCGGGCCGGTGATAATTTCGAAACCATGGACAAACCAATCGGCGACAAGCATAATTCCCCGACGGTAATAACTCCATATGCCGCGAAGAACCACCAGTAACTTGATTTCATATCGCCATTCTGAGATGCATTTGCCGCCGCAACCATTACCAAACAGGATAAACCTGTGATCAATAATCCCAAAACAAACTTGATCGGAATGGACGGTTCTCTTTTTCGATGGCGCAGGAATCTGAAAATCCCGACAATCAACGGTGTCAATACAATTACCCAAAACGGGTTTACGGATTGGAAGATATTTGTGTTGAACAAGGCAACCACTTCGCCTTCTTTCCGCTCCTTCTGATCATTTTTAAAATATGCAGGATAAGCAATCGCTTCTTCTCCTTCTACTTTTCTAAAATGCTTATCCAAAACCTGAACCGGTTCATTGGATTTTTGATATCGGATCGTATCAGCCAAACTCATCTTGATCAATCCAGATTTGATGGAAGCCGGCACTTCTCTGTCCGTATAATTATTCGCCCAGGTATTCAACACCGTTCCGTTCTGTTTGAAAATTGCCCAGAAAGGAATCACTGCAATACACACTACCAAAATAGCGCTAACTACTCTTCGCTCATTTTTAGGAGAAGTGAACAGGACATATCCGAAGAAGAAAATCACCGGGATACATGCAAAAAGGAACGCATCCGTCACATCATCCTTCACCAGGTAGGAATGCTCATTCGTTGCAGAAGGAACACCGTTGATGAAATATCCGATCACCGCAAAAATGGCAGAAGGTACAATCACGATCAACAAATCGATCCACCAGGCTTTTTCACCAGGAACAGCAACTTTTTTGACGTCCCCGGAAACATAATGCTTGTTCCCAAGAAGAAAAACAACTACTCCGACAAACATTCCGATTCCGGCACCGACAAACGCGACCGAATAACCGTACTTATTAATCAGGAATGCAGAAACAATGTTACACACAAAAGCACCGACGTTGATCCCCATGTAGAAAATATTGTAGCCTTCGTCTTTTTGATCGCGGTAATCATCGGTATTGTACAGGTTTCCAAGCAACGTTGAGATATTCGGTTTGAAAAGTCCGTTCCCGGCAATCACCAGGACCATTCCCGAATACAACATCGGGAAGGAATGCACTCCCATCATGCAATATCCGACTCCCATCAGGATTCCTCCTATGACAATCGGAAGGCGGTATCCCAAAACACGATCGGCCAACAACCCGCCGATAAACGGTGTGAAGAACACCAAAGCAATGAATGTTCCGTATAAACTTGCCGATTCGGCTTCCGACATTTCGAATCCCTGGTTGGCATCTTTTAAATACAGCGTAAAAATTCCGATCATTAAATAATAACCGAAGCGTTCCCACATTTCAGACAGGAACAGGAAAGGAAGTGCTTTTGGGTGTTTGCGTTGTTTCATTTTTTTATTTTTCTTCTTGCATCAAATATTTCATCAGCGGGTACAATGCGATCAGTAAAACTCCCGCAATAATTGCATACCACGCAAAGTCATAGTATCCCTGAGTATACAATTCCATTTTGCGGATTCCGCTGTCTGTATCTTTCGGTGAAATTCCGGCTCCAAACAAACCTGCCACATATTGTCCGTATGCACTTGCCAGGAACCACATTCCCATCATGAATCCCTGCATTTTCTGCGGAGACAATTTGGTCATCAAACTTAAACCGATCGGTGAAAGAAATAACTCTCCCATGGAAATAACCAAATAAGCCAAAGCCAAAAAGTTCAAAGAACCTTTTCCGTCATCCGATGCGCCAAAACGCATGAAAAAGAAAATGAAAAATCCAAGTCCAAGTAAAAGGAATCCCAAACCGAACTTCAAGGTAGAATTCGGTTCCAGTTTCTTTTTAGACAAACCAATAAATAGCAAACCAATAACCGGAGCCAGCAAAATCACGAACAATGCATTGATCGAATTGTTTACCCCATTCGGATCCATGGTAATCCCAAGCAACTTGTTATCGACGTTCGTACTTGCAAACAAAGCCAAAGAACCTCCCGCTTGTTCGAAAATTGCAAAAAAGACGACCGAAAACAGGATAAACAGAAAAGCAGCGATCAATTTCTTATTTTCCTCATAGCTATACTTCGTCATTTCGTACATGAAGTAAAGCAAACTGAATGGCCCGATCGCATACATGAAATAATCCGTATAGGTAATATTGGAAACCATGATCATAATCAACGGAACCGAAGCCAATGCCAGTACATAGGTTGTGATCTCAATGGAAGTTCGTTTAACCGGTTTCATTTTCAGCAAAGGTGACAAACCGATTGGTCCCAGGTTTTTCTTTGTCAAAAGAAATGTAATCAAACTGATTGCCATGGCAACTCCTGACGCTGCAAAGGCAATATTCCAACGGGATCCTTCCGGAATCATATCTGTAAACATGGTTCCTTTTCCAATGGCAATCACATATCCTCCGATCATTGCACCGATGTTAATTCCTGAATAGAACAGCAGGAATCCTGCATCGCGTCTGGAATCACCGGACTTATACAACTGACCAACCATCGAAGAGATATTCGGTTTGAAGAAACCGGTTCCGACAATGTTAAATGTAATTCCGACAAAGAAAAATTTATGCGGGTCGATTGCAAGAATCACCGAACCGGCAATCATTAATGCACCACCCCAAACCAATGATTTCCGAAATCCCAGGATTTTGTCCGCAAGCATTCCTCCTAAAAAGGTAAATGCATACACAAATGCCTGGATTGCTCCGTATTGAAGATTACTCAGTTTGGAAGAGAAAGCCAATTCCGAAGTCATGAAATAAGCCAGCATTCCGCGCATCGCATAGAAGCAGAATCGCTCCCACATTTCGCTAAAGAATAAAGCCCATAATTGTTTCGGGTATTTCCCTTTGAAATTCTGAATACTCTCCAGCTGATTCTCACCCGCTAACGAGGAATCCAAGATTTGTTCTGACATACAATTTCAGTTTAAGGTTTAAAACTAAGAGAATTTTTTAATAAAAAATCCCTCTGTCATTCGTTATGAAGAGGGATTTATATAGCTGTCTGAAGATTTATTTACTTAACTCCGTGCATCATCTTACTCAAACGACGCGAAAGAATCAACATCACAAGACCAAGAACAATTACAAAGCCTGCAATCGTTGCGAAAATGTTCGCCGCTCCCAATCTCTCTACGAAAGCAGAAAGGAATCCTCCGATAATATTTGCTACGAAAGTCGCCAACATCCAAACCCCCATCAACATGGAAGCCAATTTTACAGGCGCCAATTTCGTCACAACACTCAATCCAACAGGAGAAAGGCAAAGCTCACCAATCGTATGGAAGAAATAAGTCATAATCAACCACATCAATGCGGCATGCTGCGTTACAACTTCCTTACCATCTACCATTTCAGTCTTAGCCTGGCCAGTTGCACCCAACATGAATAAAAATCCGATTCCCAACAAGATCATTCCCAGGGACATTTTTACAGGCGTTGTTAAACGTCTTCCGTATTTAGAGTTCCAGAACCATGCAAACACCGGAGCCAGGATTACAATAAAGGCCGGATTGACCGACTGGAAAAGTTCCGTAGGAATCGTCCATCCGAATAAATTACGGTCAATGTAATTGTCTGTATAAAGCGTTAATGAAGAACCGGCTTGTTCAAAACCTGCCCAGAAAAAGATTACGAATAATGTCAGAATTACAATAACTGCAATGCGTTGTTTCTCAATAGATGTCAATGGTTTTTTAACCGCTGGAACTTCTTCTACAACACTATCAATTACTTCTGTTTCAGCCGAAACAACCGTACCCGGCTTTTGCCCGATTTCCAACAAGTATTTCTTAGCGAACAAGTTAAAGATAATTTGTCCTAAAGCCATTCCAATTCCTGCAGCAAGGAATCCGTACTTATATCCGAACGCCAAAATCACTTCTTTCCCTGTTTTCGGATCAATTCCTTTAACAGCAAACCATTCGTTACACAATAAAGCTATAACGATCGGAGCCATCAGTGCCCCAATGTTGATTCCCATATAGAAGATCGAAAACGCAGAATCGCGTCTGTCATCGCCTTCTCTGTAAAGTCGGCCAACCAGGGTTGAAATATTCGGTTTGAAAAACCCGTTTCCGATAATTAAAAGGAACAATCCGATTGCCAATCCGACATGCGTATTGACTGCAAACAAGACCATTTGTCCGAAGAACATAATAATCCCCCCGATAGTAATCGCATTTCGCTGTCCGATAAATCGATCCGCAATCCAGCCACCGATAATCGGCGTAAAATAAACGAAACCGGTGAAGAAACCATAAACAAGCGAAGCTGTGTCTGCCGGAATTTCCAACCCGTTTTCCATCCAAAGTTTCGTCATGTACAACATGAGGATTCCGCGCATCCCGTAATAGGAAAAACGTTCCCACATTTCTGTAAAGAACAACAAATACAATCCTTTAGGGTGCCCGAAAACAGTTCCCTGCTTTTCTATTTCTGCTATAACATCTCGTTTTGAACTCATCTTAGTTTTTTCATTTTTAGCGTCGGTGAAAATAGGTAAAAAATGATTGAATGATTCAGATTGTCTTAATTTTAACGCTTTGTTGATTGCTTAATGACTGATTTAGAGAAACTTTTCGATACGCATACGCATCATTTTGATTCCGAAATGCCGGCGATTGTTCAATTAACGGAATCATTTTCCGGTGATTTACCACCCCGTTTTTCGTTCGGAGTTCATCCGAAAGAAGCAAATTCCGTGGATTTCGAACAAATCGAACAGCTCTCTAATCAGCTGATTGAGAACCCCGGATTCCTGGCTTTCGGAGAAATCGGCCTGGATAATCGCTATGATAACACCGACAAACAGGAAGCTGTTTATGTTTTTCAATTAAAATTGGCCGCCAAATTCGGGAAGCCGGTCATTCTGCATTGCGTCAATTCCTGGGACAGATGCCGCTTTTTGCATGAAAAACATGCTCCGGAAACCACGCTGATCTATCACGGATTCAACAAAGCATCGATACTGGAAACGGTTCTCAATTACCCGAAAGCAATGATCAGTATCGGCGAATCCGTCCGGACCAATCCACAGCTTCAGAAAAGTGTCGGAATGATTCCTCTTTCGCGTTTGCTTCTCGAAACGGATACCGGTTCGGGAGCATTGATTGACACATATCATGCAGTGGCTGAGATAAAAAACGTATCTTTGGCTGCCCTGACCGATTCACTAAACCAAAACGCAAAACGTATTTTTAAATTATGAGTAAGTGGCTGGAGCGTACTGAGCTGATTCTTGGACCGGATGAAATGAATCGTTTAAAATCTGCTCATGTACTCATTGTGGGACTTGGAGGAATCGGATCTTTTGCAGCGGAATTTATTGCCCGCGCGGGAGTCGGAACAATGACAATTGTAGATGGCGATGCGTTTGACATCACCAATAAAAACAGGCAGCTGACCGCTTTGGATTCCACCATCGGAAGAAACAAAGCAGTGGTGTTGGCAGAGCGGATTAAAGACATTAATCCCGATATTCAATTACATGTGGTGGAAGAATTCGTTCTTCCCGAACGCGTTTGGGAATTATTGGACGAATACAAACCCAATTATGTGATGGATTGCATCGACAGTGTGACCCCGAAATTGGAATGGATTATTGCCTGCAAAAGCAAAAAAATCAAAGTAATTACACATTTGGGAGCCGGCGGAAAAATCGATCCGACCCGTGTTCACGTAGCAAAACTACCTGATAGTCACAACTGTAAATTAGGTGCACACGTTAAAAAAAGACTCAAGAAAAAAGGCGTTCGCTTCGAAAAGATCAAATGTGTGTATTCCTCTGAATTACAACAGAAAGACTCTTTAAAAATGACTGACGGATCGAACTTCAAACGTTCTTTTTACGGAACGGTCAGTTACATGCCTGCCTTGTTCGGACTTCTCGGAGCAGCTGAAGTGATTCGCCACCTGAGCCAAAAAGATACTAGCCTGAACAAGCGCTAATTCAAAGAAAAAAGTATATTCGCATACCTCAAATTAAGAAAATGAAACTAAATTTTTTGTTCGGCATAGCTGCACTTAGTCTTGCTATTACTAGTTGCGACATCGATGCTGAACCTCTCAATAAAGACAAATCCAACAACGGTGCTGTAGCAGGTCATGACTCACATTCTTTTTCCAATACCGACGAAATCAGAACCAGACACCTGGACCTGGAAATCGATGTAGATTTTGAAAAAAAAACCATTTACGGGGTTGCACGCCACAAAATGGAACGCCTGAAAGATACAGATACAGCTATTTTCGATATCAATGGTCCCGAAATTCAAAAAGTCACGCTTGGTAAAAAAGGCAATGAGGTAGAAACCGATTTTATTATTGGGAAAGAACAGGAGTTTTTGGGCCAGCCATTGAGCATCAAAATTGACAAAAACACGGAATACATCAATATTTACTACAAGACAACTGAAAATGCAGCTGCTTTGGATTGGATGGATCCGGAATTGACAGAAGGAAAAAAACATCCGTATTTGTATACGCAAGGTCAAGCCATCCTGACACGTACCTGGATTCCGGTTCAGGGAACTCCGGCAAACCGCATTACGTATAGTGCAGACGTCAAAGTTCCGGCTGAACTAATGGCTGTAATGAGTGCTTCCAATCCGCGCGTGAAAAACCCGGAAGGAAAATACCATTTCGAAATGAAACAACCGATTCCGGTTTACCTGATTGCTTTGGCTGTAGGAAACCTGGAATACAAAAGTTTGGGTGAAAATTGCGGCATTTATACCGAACCAGAAATGCTGAAAAAAGCCGTTTGGGAATTTGTAGACCTTCCGAAAATGATTCACGCAGCAGAAAATCTGTATGGTCCGTATCAATGGGAACAATACGATGTGATTGTACTTCCGTCCTCCTTCCCTTTCGGTGGAATGGAAAATCCACGCCTGACATTTGCCAATCCGACATTGATTGCCGGAGACAGAAGTTCCGTTTCGGTGATTGCACATGAATTGGCACATTCCTGGTCCGGAAACCTGGTAACGAATGCAAGCTGGAACGACTTCTGGCTGAATGAAGGTTTCACGGTTTATTTCGAAAACCGCATCATGGAAGAACTTTACGGAAAAGAAGTTGCAGATATGCTGGCTTTGATCGAATTCCAGGAATTGCAAACCGAATTGGAAGATCTGAGCGAAGAAGACACGCACCTGAAACTGGAATTGAAAAAACGCAATCCGGATGACGGAATGACTTCTGTTGCATACGTAAAAGGAGCTTTCTTCCTGAAAACATTGGAGCGCGATTTCGGAAGACAACGTTTCGACGCCTTCCTGAAGAAGTACTTCAAAGATCACGCATTCCAGACCTTGACAACGGAGCAGTTCAAAAAATACCTGAACGACAACCTGATCAGTCAGACAGATATCAAATTCAACGTAGACGAATGGCTTTACAAACCGGGATTGCCGAAGAATTGTTATGCTGTAAGTTCTCCGAGATTTGAGAAAATCCAAAAACTTGCCAAAGACTTTGCTAGCGGAAAAGACATTTTCAAAAAACCGGCAAAGAAAAAAGGAAAGAAACAAGTTCCGGCTTTGAAACGCGATCAGTATGTTCCGCAGGAATGGCAGGCTTTCATCCGTGCTTTACCGAAGAAAATGGATCCGAAACGTTTGGCCTTGATCGATGAGAAATTAGGTTTCAGTACCTGGGGAAATGCAGAAGTTGCAACAGAATGGTATGTGCTTGGAATCAATTCCAACTACAAAGAAATTCGTCCTCAGATCGAGAAATTCATCTCAAGAGTAGGAAGAAGAAAGTTCTTACTGCCAATTTACACGGCATTGCATAAAAATCCGGCAAGCCAGAAATGGGGCTTGGAGGTTTACAAGAAATACCGGGAGAATTACCATCCGGTTTCCATCATGACATTGGATGATTTGCTGGATTATAAGCCTTAAACAGAGATAAAGTAATTGAAATCCATTCGTTTTTGCGGATGGATTTTTTTGTTTCGGACTTTTCGCTATTTGAACCACATAGGTTAATCTAAAAACCACATAGAAACATAGACCACATAGTTTTAGGGAATTACGTACTATGTTTTTTATGTGAGCTATTGTGGTTGAAAAACGAACCACATAGAAACATAGGTCACATAGTTTACAGGGAATTATATGCTATATGCTATATGCTATATGCTATATGTTTTATGTGCCTATTGTGGTTAAAAATCAAATAATCCCGTTTCAACCACGAATAATCAAAAGGTTCTTTCGACTCCTAAAACGCCTTATTTCATTCCCTCAAGTCACATCATATTTGACATAACAAATACAACAACAGTTATGTCACGCTTCATCGTTTTCCTTGCTATTGCTTCCAGCGTTCTGGCAACCATCTTCGCTTGTTCCAGCAATAAAATCATCTCGGTAGATCCCAAATTCCGCAAATGGGTTTCGGGCTACACTTCCGGAATTATTTCCAATTCAGACCACATTGAAATCGAACTCCGGGATCAACTGGATTCGAGCAAACTCGCTGAACTGGGAATGAAATCCCGAACGGATGAAAAAATTCTGAAAGAAATCATCGAGATCAGTCCGGAAGTGGATGCCGATTTCGAATGGACTGATTCCCGCACCATCCGGATTCTTCCGAAGAAACCCTTGAACTCCAACCAGATTTACACTGTGAGTCTGGATCTGGACGAAATCATGGAAGTGGAAAACGGCTACGAAGAATTCAATTTCCAGTTTGCCACCAAACCACAGAAAATCCACGTTTCGGAACCAAGCCTGATCGAATACGATTCCTACAACCTGGAATGGTATTCGTTGCGCGGTGAAATTTCCATGACCGACAATTTCGACACCACGAAGTTGAAGGATCTGATCAAAGTACAATTCGACGGTTCTTCCCGAAAAGTGCGTTTCGAAGAAAGTTACGGAGCAAATGAATACGTATTTATCGTCGACAGCATCAAACGCGCGGCAAAAGAAACAACTATTTCCGTTGAATGGAACGGCGATCCGATCGCATCCTTTTCAAACGGTTCCACCAGTGTGAAAGTTCCTGCTCTGGGCGATTTCGAACTGAGTTCATACGCTGTCAACGAAGACGACGATCAAAGTATTCGCCTGAGCTTTTCAGAACCACTTTCAAGCAACCAGGATCTGAACGGGTTGATTGACCTGGAAGGAGTAAGCGGAGAAACTTTTTCCATTTATTACAACGAAGTCACTGTGTTCATTCCGAATCGCATCGAAGGAAATTATCGTTTGAAAGTCAATTCCGGCATCAAAAACATCAAGAATTACTCTATGTTGAAAGGCTGCGAACGTTCCCTGATCTTCACTCCTTCCAAACCGAAAGTGCGCATCACCGGAAGCGGTTCCATTCTACCCGATTCCAAAGGATTGATTTTTCCTTTTGAAACCATCGGACTGAAATCTGCAACAATCCGAATTATCAAAATCTACGAAGAAAACGTACACCATTTCCTGCAGGTGAATGATTTGAATGAATCCGAAGCCATCTTCCGTTTCGGGAAAAAAATTGCAGAAAAGAACATTTCGCTGGGAGTCAAAAAAGAAGATAAGAGCGATTGGGTTTCGCACGTACTTGATCTGGAAAAATGGATTCGTCCGGAGCCAGGAGCAATCTACCGCATTTCCATCAAGTTCGAACAAAAAGACACCTATTGTGAATGTCCGGTTTCGGATGAAAACTCCGAGGAAGAAAGTGAAACCACTGCTTCAAGCAACGAAGACTGGTCAGAACGTCCGTGGCATCTCGACGATTGGGACGACGGTTACGAAGATTGGGGCGGATACAATTCCGAATCTCCATGCAGCTCCGATTATTACTATGGAAAAGCGGTTTCAAGAAACATTTTGGCTTCCAACATCGGTGTGATTTACAAACTGGACGCGAAAAAAGAAGCACATGTATTCCTAACTGATATGATCACCACGCAGCCGATTCCGAATGCTTCCGTGACATTCTACGATTTTGCGAAACAGGTGATTGCTTCCGGAACAACCAATGCAGAAGGAATGTACACAAAAACATTGTCCGAAAAACCATTTTTATTGATCGCGAAATCCGGAAAACAACGCGGCTATTTGAAAGTCGGTGACGGACATTCAAACCTGCTTTCCGAATTTGATGTCGAAGGGGAAGAAGTTCAAAACGGGTTGAAAGGATACATTTACGCAGAACGCGGAGTTTGGAGACCGGGCGATTCCATTTACGTCAACTTCATCTTGCGCGATTACGAAAACAAACTTCCGGCAAACCATCCGGTCACTTTCACGCTAACGGATCCTTCCGGGTATGAAACAGCTAAAATCACCCGTTCCACAGGACTCAACGGACATTATGATTTCCGTACAGCAACCGGTTCTGACGCAAAAACAGGAATCTACACCGCACGAATCGTTGTTGGCTCACGGGAATTCATCAAATACCTCAAAGTCGAAACGGTGAAACCGAACCGCTTAAAAATCAAATTGAATGTGCCGAAAGGAGCAAGTTCCGATAGTTTATTGTCGTTGGAATCGTACTGGCTTCACGGAGCTCCGGCCAAAAATCTACGGGCAACAGTTGATGTCGAATACCAATCCACCAGAACCATTATTCCGGGCTTTCCGCGCTTCGAATTCGATTCGCCGATCCGGAAAATGAACTCGGATAAAAATACCTTGTTCGACGATGATTTGGACGCAAACGGGAAAGCACAATTCAAACAGGAAACGGCGAGTCTTTCTCATGCTTCCGGAATGCTGAATGCTATTTACACGATGCGCGTATTCGAACAAGGCGGAAATTTCTCCATCGATCGCTTCTCGCAATTGTACTCACCTTACAAACAATATGTCGGGTTCAGAACTCCGGATACGGAAGCAGATAATTCCCTGATTTCGGGTAAAAAACACACCTTCGATGTCGTGATGGTGAATGCTGCCGGCGAACTGCTTAAAAAAGCATCCAAAATCCGGGTGAAAATCTACCGCATGGAATGGAGATGGTGGTACGAAAGCGGTGACGACGATTTGGGGAATTTCATTGCACGAAACGGCAACATGCTCGTTTACGATTCCTTGCTGAATTGCTCCAATGGAAAAACGGCTTTCAACTTCGGACTGAAAGAATCGGATTACGGACGTTTCCTGATTACTGTAACGGATGAAGAAGGATTCCACCAGGCCGGAAAAATCGTTTCCATCGATGTTCCTTTCTGGAGCCGCGGAAACCAGAAAAACAACGAATACGCTTCCATGCTGAATTTCTCCACAGACAAGAAAAGTTATGTCAAAGGTGAAACCGTTAAATTGAGTATTCCTTCTCCTGCTTCCGGAAAAGCATTGATTTCCATCGAAACACGCACCAAAATTGTCAAGAAATTCTGGGTCAATACCATCAAAGGTGAAACAACCTGCTCGTTCGAAACAACCGAAGACATGGCTCCGAATGCATACGTCCACGTGAGTTTGATTCAGCCGCACAGCGCAACAACAAACGATCTTCCGATCCGCATGTATGGAATTGTACCGATTTTGGTGGACGATCCGGCAACACATTTGCACCCTGAAATCGCCGTTGCAAAAGAATGGCGTCCGGAATCAACAGCGAAAGTAACTGTGAAGGAAAAGTCCGGAAAAGGAATGACGTACACGTTAGCCATTGTCGACGAAGGATTATTGGATCTCACCCGCTTCAGCACCCCGAATCCGTGGAATACATTCTACGCAAAAGAAGCTTTGGGAATCAAAACCTGGGACATGTACAATGCGGTGATCGGAGCTTATTCCGGGAAACTGAACCGCTTGTTGAGCATCGGTGGTGACGGTTCCGCAGACGACGGTGCAGGTCCGAAAGCCAACCGTTTCAAACCGATGGTTCATTTCTTAGGGCCATTCGTTTTACCGGCCGGTTCTTCCAAAACGCACCAGGTAGAACTTCCGACTTATATCGGTTCCGTACGTGTGATGGTGGTAGCGCATTCCGCAACTGCCTTCGGAAACGCGGAAGAAACCGTGACGATCAAAAAACCTTTGATGGTGTTGGGAACGTTGCCACGCGTCATCGGGCCAACGGAAACCATTCACTTGCCTGTAGATGTATTCGCGATGAAAGACAATATCAAAAATGTAGATGTTGAGGTTAGCTGCAATGAGCTTCTGGCAATTAACGGAGCGAAAAACCAGGGCTTGAAATTTACGGGAGAAGGAGACCAAATCGTTAATTTCGAACTGAGGGTTGCAAACAAGATCGGTATTGCGAAAATCAAAATCCTCGCAAAATCGGGAAGTGAAACCGCCACACAAGAGTTTGAAGTCGATGTACGAAGCCCGAATCCGCAGGTATTGGAAAGTGAAACAAAAGAAATTGCTCCTGGAACTTCGGTAAGTTTCGCTATGGAACAGGATGGAATTTCCGGCTCTCACTCCTACTCGCTCGAAACAAGCCAGTTCAGTTCCATCAACCTGAGCGGCCGCATGTCAGAACTGATCAATTATCCGCATGGCTGTATCGAACAAAGTACGTCGGCTGTTTTCCCTCAATTGTTTGCAATGGATATCATGCAATTCAGCGAAAAGGAAAAAGCGGTCATGGTTTCAAACATCAAAGCAGCATTGCTGAAATACCAGAGTTTCCAGCAATACGAAGGCGGTTTTGCCTACTGGCCGGGAAATCGCGAAGCAAGTGATTGGGGTTCAAATTACGCCGGACATTTCATGATCGAAGCGGAACAACATGGATTCACACTTCCAAACAACCTGAAAGCACGTTGGATTGACTACCAGAAAGCCCAGGCAAACAGCTGGTCAGCGAGTTCCTATTCGAATTATTCCAGTCATGCGGAAGAATCCAACCAACTGGTTCAGGCGTATCGCTTGTATACCTTGGCGTTGGCAGGAAAGCCGGAATTGGGCGCCATGAACCGTTTGAAAGAACAATCCAATTTAGGAGTAACTGCAAAATGGAGATTGGCAGCAGCTTATTATTTGGTCGGGCAAAAAGACCTGGCAAAACAAATGACGCGCAACCTGAGTTTTACACCGGTTTCTTACCGCGAATACGCATACTCGTACGGTTCAACGCTTCGTGACAAAGCCATGAACCTCGAAGCAGCATTGCTGATTGAATCCAAATCGACGGATCAACTGGAAAAAGAAATTGCGGACGTGTTGAAATCCAACCAATGGTTGAGCACACAGGAAGCCGGATATTGTATTCTCTCATTGACCAGCGGAAAAATAAAGAATAATGGTACGCTGCAGTTTGAAATCAATTCGGAAAAAGTAAGTGCTTCGAAATGCCTGCTGACTAAAAACTATTCCGATGCGGATGGTGCAAAACTGAAACGACTGACGGTTAAGAACACTTCCTCCAAAAAACTGTTTGTGACTTTCTGTACGAAGAAAGTTCCGCAAATCGGCAAGGAGAAAAAAGTTCGCAGCAACCTGGTGATGGATATTGCATACACGAATCTCAACGGAGTGGAAATCGATCCTTCCAAAATCATGCAGGGAACGGACTTCATCATGAAAGTGACACTGAAAAATCCGACAAAAGATCAGTTCTACCGGGAAATGACCTTGAACCAGATCATGCCGAGCGGCTGGGAAATTCACAACGCAAGATTGTACGATGAAGACAACTCTTCAAACATCGATTACCAGGATTACCGTGACGACCGGGTTTACAGCTACTTCAAACTGGCTCCGAATGAAACGAAAATCTTTAAAATTCAGCTCAATGCTTCTTACTTAGGTCGTTTCTATCTGCCGGCGGTATTCTCGGAAGCCATGTACGATCATACTGTCAATGCCCAGGAAAAAGGCCGCTGGGTAGAAGTGACTAAAATCATAAAACAACCCAAATCATCCTAAAAAATCAAAAAGAGCCTGCGGAGATTCGTTCGCGGGCTTTTTAACGAACCACATAGGAACATAGTTCACATAGTCTTACAGAAAATACATGCTATGTTTTCTATGTGAACTATTGTGGTTGATTTAGTTGAAGTTGTTCTAATACAAAATTTGTGAATCAATGAAGCATTTTACCGACGATTTCGTAACTTATGGTCAAATAACAGGCTATGAAAAGCTTAAAGGACTGGTTTGCAGAATATTCGGTTAGTCATCAGAACCCGACGAATAAAAAGATTCATTTCGTCTGCGTACCTGCTATTTTTTTCTCGGTAGTCGGTTTATTGATGAGTATTCCCACCGTCTGGCTAAATAAGCTACTCGATATCGAACAATTTCTCTTTATCAACTGGGCAGTTGTCGTGCTGATCCCGGTTTTGATCTTCTACCTTCGCTTATCACTACGCATGGCTTTTTTCATTCTCATCTTTTCAATTCTTTGCCTGATCGGAAATTTTTACCTGGCAAAATTCGGTCCGCTTTGGATCAGTTCACTCATCATCTTCGCCCTGGCCTGGGTCGGGCAATTCTATGGACACAAAATAGAAGGTAAGAAACCTTCCTTCTTCAAAGACCTTCAATTTCTATTGATTGGTCCGGCCTGGATTCTGAATCATCTGTTGAAGGCCAAAAACTGATTCCGTTTTTTTTCGGAATTTAAGCTCGGGACTAAAGTTGTTCAAGCATCCGCACCACGTCGGCTCTTTTACGGGTGGAAACCGGAATCATTTTTCCGTCCGACATGATCAAGTGACCGCCTTCTACTTTCACAAATTCCTGGATCATTTTCGTATTCACCAAATGTGATTGATGTACTCTGAAAAAACCCAATTCTCCTAAGATATCTTCAAAATCTTTCAATGTCCTGGAAACGACAATCCGTTTGGAGTTCGTAAAAAAGAATTCCGTGTAATTCACATTGCTTTCACAGCGAATAATATCCGCAATCTGCACAATGTGGATTTTATCCTGCGCATGAAGCGCCAGGCGTTCCTGGATTTTATGACTTTGTTTCAACGATTCGTTCAGCAAACGATAATTATCCTGCTCGTTGTGATTGTGACTTCTGAATTTCTTCAATGCTTCCGTCAACTCATCCGGGTCAACCGGTTTGAGCAAATAATCGATTGCCGCATAACGAAACGCTTTAATCGCGTGGGCATCGCTAGCCGTTATGAAAATGATCTTGAACGGAATTTCGGGTAAAATATCTAGTAAATCGAAGCCGGAGCCATCCTGCATCTGAATGTCGAGGAACAAGATATCGATCTTCATATTCTTCAGCAATTTCGCGCCTTCAACAACTCCGGATGCTTCTCCTACCACTTCAATATCGGGAGCATAGACTTCCAGATCCTTTTTGAAAGTAATCCGCGCCTGCTCAATATCATCAATAATTACTGCTCTAATCATTTACAAGGGTATAAAAAGTTGTACTTCCGTTCCGATTACTTTTCCATTCTCATACAAATCTACAATTCTAACCTTATGCGTATTCGAATTTGTACTCAATAAATCCAATCTTTCTTTCGTCACGTTGAATCCCCGCGAAATATGCTGCGGTTCATTGCTGATCTGCTGATTTTTCAATGCTGCTTCACGACCGATCCCGTTATCGCGGATAATGCAGGTGATTCCGTCATTTTCTTCTTTAAACCAGCAGGTAATTTTCCCGACTTTTTTCGATTCAGGATCAAATTTGAATCCGTGTTTGATGGCATTTTCTACAAAAGGTTGAATGAGCATCGGGGGAATTTGAATGAAATTCAGTTCGGTTTCCAGGTCTACCTTGATTTCATACTCGAAACTGTTTCCGTTGCAAAATTGTTCAATCAGGAGATAATTTTCGAGGGTCGAGATTTCTTCTTCCAGTGAAATCGTTGCATTTCGCGAATTGTCGAGAATCTGGCGCATCAAGCGTGAAAACTTCGCCAGGTAATAACGCGCTTTCGTTTCATTTTCCGTTCCGATCAATCCCTGGATCGAATTGAGCGCATTGAAGATAAAATGCGGATTCATCTGCAAACGCAACGCTTTTTGTTCCAACTCCAATAAATTCCGAGCGAATTCCGCATCTTTCTGAGCTTGTTTGGCTTTTCTCCTGATGCGCGCAGTCTGAATCCAAATAATCCACCACACGAACAATCCGGCTAAAATGCATTCCAGTAAAATGAACCAGGTTGTCTTCCAGAAAGGCGCTGCAATAGTAAACACAAAACGTTCCGGCTCCGGATTGATGAATCCATCTTCATTTTTTGAGCGTAGCAAAAAAGTATATTTCCCCGGCGACATATTGGAATAAACAATGCGCTGTTCTTTTGTCCAAGGCGACCATTTACTTTCAAAACCACTCATTTTCCACGAATATTCCACTCCATCCGGGTTTTTCAGGTTGATTCCTTTAAACAGGAAACTCAGGTGATTCTGGTCGTAAGGCAAATGAAGTGTTTTGTAGCTGTTCCACGGTAAAATCACATCTGCATAATCCGTTTTGGAAAGCGATTCGTAGAACAACTGCACATCCAGGATACTCAGAATCGGTGCTGTTTTATTCACCTGGAGATTGGACAAATTGTAGCAGCTTGCTCCGTTGATCGTTCCGAACCAGATTTTTCCGTCCGTATCTTTCCAAACGCTGTTCTGACAGGTTTCTACTCCCAGAAATCCGTCACTCTTTCCGTAATGTTTGATGCTTTTGATCTGGTTCGTTTCATTCAAATCCAATAAATCCAACCCGGATTCCGAACCGACAATCAAATGCTTGTTCGAATCGAACACCATCAGGTACACATTCGAAGAGTACATTCCGGATTCAATGCTGATCTTTTTGACCACTTTCAGTTTCGGGCCGTATTTTACGCAGTTGATTCCTGCTCCTGCAGTTCCGACCCAAATCTGTCCTTTCGAATCTTCGACAATACTTCTCACCGCATCGGCACTCAGTCCGGAATCTTTGGTCAAAACTTTCGTTGCGTGCGTCCGCGGATCATAACAGGCAAGTCCGGCAGATTCTGCTCCGTACCAAATCAAGCCCCTGGAATCGACGTACACACAAGTCAACCGCATGTGCAATAAACCTTCATCGAAAGAAATCGTTTCAATGCGCTGTCCTTGTTCCGATATCCGAAGCAAACCCGATCCGGAGGTTGCAACCCAAATATTTCCCTGTTTATCTTTGGCCATCTGGCGCACATAATATTTCCTTGTTGCATCCAACCAGGAAAATCCGCCGGCAGAAAGCATCCCGATTCCCTGCCCTTCCGTTCCGAAATACATCAGGCTATCGTTATCTTCAATAATCGCCTTGACTTTAATGGCTTCAAACCCGGTTTGAACATTCAGTTGCCGGAAGTTTCCGTTTTCGTATACACTGACCCCGTTTTGTGAAGTTCCGAACCACAGCCTTCCGCCCGAATCTCTGAAAATCGAATAGATGAAATTTCCACCTAAACCAGAAGACATGGAATAATGTGAGAACAATTTTCCGGCAAACTGGGAAACTCCACCACCGGAAGTCCCGATCCACAAATCGCCCCAATTGTCTTTGATAATCGAACGCACATGATTATTCCCCAAACCGTTCTTTTCGGTGTAATTGGTAAATTCTTTCGTCTTTTGATCGTATTGGAAAATCCCGGCATTCAAAGTCGCAATCCAGCATACATTTGCTTCGTCAAAAAACAAATCAAAGACCGTTTGTTTGTATAACTCGCGCTTCAGATCAATCCGGTAATAATCTTTCCGGTTATGAACATAGGCTCCGTCGCCATAAGTCCCGATCCAGATAAACCCGTTTTTGTCTTCCTTCAAACACGTGACGGCATTCCGCATAACGCGCGTTTTCGCTCCGTGATTGGTCAAAATTCGTTTGCCATTCTTTTGCTCCGAAGAATACAATCCGGTTCCGGTTCCCATCCACAAAATTCCTTTTGAGTCACAAAAAATGGCATTGACCGTTCCATCTTTCATTCCCAAATAGCGATTCATACAAAGCAATGAATCTCCTTTCACCTTAAAGACCCCATGATTTGTTGCCAGCCAAAGTTCCTGCTGTTGATCCAATGTCAGTCCGAAAACCGCAAAATGATTCGTGTATTTGGGATGTTTGTAAGTCTGAATTTTCTGACCGTTGTAAGAAGAAAGTCCGTCGTTGGTTCCGATCCAGATGCGGTGTTTTTCATCTTCGATCAATGAATAAATGTAATTATTCACCAAACCTTTCCGGTCGGTAAAAGATTCAAAGTTCTGTCCGTCAAAACGGGATAATCCGCCACCTCTCGTACCAAACCACAAATATCCTTTGTGATCCTGGATGACGCTATACACCTGCGATTGTCCTAAGCCATTTTCAACGGAAAAGTTGCGAAAACTTGCCAGTTGACCGAAAACAGTTGCTCCGGAGATCAGGCAAAGGAAGAAACATAAAATGCTGTATTTGCTCATCAGGTTGTGAGAATCTTTCTAATGTTGAAATTAGCAAAAAGTGTGAGATAGTATGTCTATCACAACTATTTGGTAATTCTTTGATGTGCTTTTGTTTTAAATAAGGAAGTTGAACTTGAAAAGCACTTCAGAAAGTCCGAAGTGTCTTGCTATTGGTGAGATTTGATATTGATGGCTATCGGGGTGGTAATTGAATGCTTGAATTCTTAAGATGGTTGGGTTTTGACGGGGAAGTGTAGGAGTTTGTTTTAGATGACTCAACTTTTTCTCCTAAAATTCAAGCTTTGGTACCTTTTTGAAAAATCGCTGTACAATAATACCATATTGTAAAATGAGCAGTTTAATATTGAAATCCTAATACTCTTAAAACACATTCAACGAGGATTACCGACTCATTTAATCAAAAAAAAGAAGCAGTTTTCATTCAAGTCACTACGAATAATAAAGTCGCTTTCCGTCATCCATATTTCCACTTTACTTTCAGTAAAAAAACGATGAAAGAGAAGCTTTTTTGGTGGAGAGAACAATACCGATGGAAAAAACGATTCATCAAGCGTGTTTGTTTCTATTCTTTCCTGATTTGGTACGTTCAGGCTCTTCCTTCGACACTTTTCAATGATTCGTATTCAACCGTTCTTGTGGGGAAAAACGGTAAATTATTGGGAGCCCATATCGCGAAAGACGGACAATGGCGTTTCCCTCCCAGCAATAAAACTCCCCACAAAATTGCACTTTGTTTGACCACTTTCGAAGACAAAAATTTTTACTACCATCCCGGAGTCAGTGTGAAAGGTATCTGCCGGGCGTTTTACCAAAATGTTTCTCAAGGCAAAATCGTAAGTGGCGGAAGCACCATTACACAACAAGTCATTCGTTTGATGCGAAAAAATCCACCGCGAACTTACTCCGAAAAAGCATTGGAAATCATTCTTGCAACCCGCCTGGAGTTGAGTTATTCAAAAAAAGAAATTCTGAATTTGTATACCGCCAATGCTCCCTTCGGAAATAACGTTGTCGGAATCGACGCTGCATCCTGGCGGTATTTTGGCCGCGCTCCTGAATGTTTAAGCTGGGCAGAAAGTGCAACGTTAGCTGTTCTTCCGAATGCTCCCGGATTGATTTATCCGGGAAAAAACCATCAAAGTCTCCTCAAAAAACGTAACCGACTGCTTAAAATGCTGTACGACGACGGTGAGATCGAAAAATTGGATTATTTCCTGGCATTGGAAGAACCTTTACCGGATAAACCGTTAGCTCTTCCACAGGAAGCTCCGCACCTCTTACAACGTTGCATTTTACGTGGACAAAAAGGTCAATTGATCCAATCTACTTTGAACGAAGAGATTCAAACGATGGTTAATAATGAAACGGAGCAATATGCTTTGCGCATGAATGAATTGGGAATTTACAATGCTGCCGTTTTGGTAACTTCGGTAGAAACCGGAGAAGTTGTCGCTTATAAAGGAAATCTGAATCATACAGACGATGATCATGCCTTCGATGTGGATTGTATTCAAGCTCCGCGAAGTACGGGAAGTATTCTGAAACCTTTGCTTTACGCGAAATCCTTGCAAGCGGGAATTATCACTCCGAAGCAACTTTTGTGTGATTTCCCTTCACGTTTCGGGACATTTTCCCCGAATAATTTCAACCGGCAATTTTCCGGCGCTCTTCCGGCAAACAAAGCTTTATCGAAAAGCTTAAATATTCCAATGGTTTTCCTTTTGCGCGAATATGGCCAGGCGAAATTTCATAATGATTTAAAGCAATTCGGCTTCCGGCACATGAACAAGCAGTCGAGTCATTATGGTTTGTCCTTGGTTTTGGGGGGAGCCGAAGCGAGTATGTGGGAAGTGAATGCCTGTTACAATTCACTGGCTCAGCATTTAAACAGCCCGGCTAATCTGAAATTGCATTATTTATCTCAAAAAGACGAACAAGCCCCGAGACAGCTTTTAGATAAAGCTTCCATTTATGCCACGTTCGATGCCCTGATCGACGTTAACAGACCGGACGAAGAAAACAATTGGCGGGCTTTTGAGTCTTCTCAAAAAATTGCCTGGAAAACCGGTACCAGCTTTGGCTTCCGGGACGCATGGGCAGTTGGTGTGACTCCCAAATACGTGGTTTCTGTTTGGGTTGGAAATGCAAATGGAGAAGGCAGACCCGGACTTACTGGAGTAAAAGCCGCTGCACCGCTTTTGTTTTCCATATTCAGAAACCTGGAAGCACCACAAAAATGGTTTCCAAAACCCCTGGCGGAAATGACCAGAACAGAAATTTGCAATGAAAGCGGTCAGATTTCCAATCGCTATTGTGAACACACGCATTTTGAATACATTCCAACCAGCAGCCTGATCAGCAAAAACTGCAGCTATCACCAACTGGTTCATTTAAATCAAACGGAAACTTTCCGGGTAAATGCAGATTGCGAGAATAGTAGCATGATTAAACACAAATCCTGGTTTATTCTTCCTCCAAGCATGGAGAAATACTATGTTCAACAAAATCCAAATTACCATTCTGTTCCTCCTTTCGATCCGAAATGTACAGCTAACAGGCCGGAAAGTATTATGAGTTTTATTTACCCCAAACGACAAACCCGGATTTACATTCCAAGGGAATTAAATGGTCGGAGAGGGAAAGCTATTTTCGAAATCGCTCACACGCGTAGAAACAGTATTCTTTATTGGCACATCGACGACGAATTTGTGGGAAGTACTTCGGAAATTCATCAAATTTCAGTTCAGCCGGAAAAAGGTTCCCACAAAGTAACTGTAGTTGACGAAACCGGAGTTTTACTCAGCGAATCGTTTGAAGTGCTCTAGGTAAATTTGCAAAAACAACCGATTGCTCGATAGTCGCTACCGTTAAGGTTTTTTATGAGTTTTTTAAACAACTTTCGGAGTTTTATTGCGTTCCTTCATGTAGAAAACAAACTCAAAACTCTGTCACTAATGAACAGCGCAACTATGAATCAATTAGAAAACTACAAAGCAATCGAAGCTGTTTGCGTAGAAAATCACAGTTCCTGGTCGAACATCAAGGAATTTCGTGGTCCTTTTTCAAGATTTGCGCTGAAAGTGGCTCAATTGGATTTAATTTTAGAGAATTTGGTTACCAGATCGTCTCACAACCTGGAACATTTGGTGAAAGAAATCGAACAAATTCTCAAACAGCATTTTGACCGGTATTTCGACTATATCGAGCATAAGAATTCAGAGTTATCTCAGGTTTACAAACAAATTCGGAGAAGCAACTGATGGTTTTCATCTATCAATTCCTGTAGCGCAGTATTGAGTGGTAAACCATGCTTCTTCCGATTGTTTCGAATATATTTCAGGGTGTTCGATAATTGATCCGTACTCCGAACCCGTTTGCAATGGTATTTCTGTGTCCAAAAAGGAATCGATTTATCTTTCAACGTTCGGGGATCGTACACACCTCGTGTGGCGTCAAGGGGATTAATCCCCTTGGACGCGCGATGCGCGTTACACACACGTGCTGTCCTCCCCTTTATGCGATGCATAATCTTCGAAACCTCATCCTTTCCGCAATACACCAACAAATGCATGTCATCCCGGCAAACATTCACTGCTGCCAGTTCAAAGTCCAACTCTTTCGTCAAAGCAAAAATTTCCTTTGCGACCAAATATTCCTCTTCCGGACTCATATAATAAATTTCCGGGTAAGGAAGTGTCCCGTTAAAGCGTCTTTCACGGGCATTGTAAACAATCATTCTGCGGGAGGTACGACTATCATGAAGACAAGTAGTCAAATGAAAATAAGCGTGTTGATTCATATACGAACAGTTACTTTCTTATATAAGCTAAGAAAAAAGTTCGTTTCAAACAACAAAAAAAGACGCCCGAAAGCGTCTTTTCCTTTATTCAGATTTTCTTTGAATTAATTCAAACTTGCCAATTTTTCTTCCAAAACGGCAATTTTTTGCAAAGCATCTGCTTCCTTTTTACGTTCGTTGGCCAAAACTTGCTCCGGCGCACCGTTTACAAATTTTTCATTGCTCAATTTTCCCTGAACGCTTTTAAGGAATCCTTTGGTATAACTCAATTCTTCTTCCATTTTTTCCTTCTCTTCGGATACATCAATGGTATCTCCGAACGGGATAAAATATTCGTTGGATTGAACCAGGAATGAATTCGCATTAACAACTTTATCATTCGTATACTCCATCAACGAAAGGTTTCCGATCTTCAGGATTACAGAGTCGAAAGCAGTATTGATTTCATTATTCTTCTTCACAAACATTTCAATACGAACCTTATTCGCAATGTTATTCTTTTTGCGGATATTTCGAATGTTCGTAACAACTTCCTCAGCGATCACAAACTGCTTCAATACTTCCGGATCGAATGCTTCAACAACCGGCCATTTTGCGATAATGATATCTTCACCTTCCTGGCGATCTCTTAGCAAGTGCCACAATTCTTCGGCTACAAACGGAGTAAACGGCTGTAACAAACACAACAATTTCTCAAAGAAAACAATGGTTTGATCCAAAGTCGCCTGATCGATCGGCTGCTCGTATCCCGGTTTAATCATTTCCAGATACCAGGCACAGAAATCATCCCAAACTAATTTGTAAATCGCCATCAATGCTTCGGAAATCTTAAACTTCGCCATCAATTCATTGATGTTTTCCAATTCCTGGTTGAAACGCGCATGAAACCATTCAATTGCTTTTTGAGAAGCTTTCGGCTGTTCAATCGGTTTCACTTCCCAACCTTTTACCAGGCGGGCAGCATTCCAGATTTTGTTCGTGAAGTTTCTTCCCTGCTCACACTGACTTGAATCAAAAGGCAAATCGTTTCCAGCCGGAGAAGAAATCAGGATTCCTAAACGAACTCCGTCCGCTCCGTATTTCTCGATCAATTCAATCGGATCCGGTGAATTCCCCAATGATTTGGACATTTTACGACCTAACTTATCGCGAACAATTCCGGTATAATATACATTTCTGAATGGCAATTCCCCCATGTATTCGTAACCTGCAATGATCATACGCGCTACCCAAAAGAACATAATCTCCGGAGCAGTTACCAAATCATTGGTCGGATAGTAATACTTGATCTCCTCGTTTCCAGGCTCTGTCAATCCTTTAAATACGGAAATAGGCCACAACCAGGAAGAAAACCAGGTATCCAATACATCTTCATCCTGCTTCAAATCTGCAACAGAAATTGCTCTTCCAGACTTTTCAGAAGCCAATGTTGCTGCTTCATCTGCAGTTCGGGCAATCACATAATCTTCCGATCCTTCACCGAAATACCATGCAGGAATACGATGTCCCCACCACAATTGACGGGAAATACACCAATCCTTTACGTTTTCCATCCAGTGACGGTATGTGTTTTTAAACTTATCCGGATGAAAGGAAATGTTCCCATTCATGACGTTTTCCAATGCCGGTTGCGCCAATTCTTTCATAGCAACAAACCATTGCAAAGACAAACGTGGTTCGATTACACAATTCGTTCTTTCGGAATACCCGATTTTATTGATGTGATCTTCTACTTTTACCAAATACCCTTTATCATCCAGTTCTTTGGCAATCTCTTTACGTACATCAAAACGATCCATTCCCGCGTAATGTAAGCCATTATCGTTTACAATTCCGTTATCATAGAAAATATCAATGGTCTCTAAATCGTATTTTTTACCCAATTCGTAGTCATTCACATCGTGAGCAGGCGTTACTTTCAAACAACCTGTTCCGAATTCCATTTCTACATATTCGTCACAAATAATCGGAACTGTTCGGTTCGCAATCGGAACAATCGCATGTTTTCCATGCAAATGCTTGTAACGCGGATCATCCGGGTGAATACAAATCGCCGAGTCACCTAAAATTGTCTCCGGACGAGTTGTAGCAATTGTCAACCATTCATCATCCGTTCCTGCAATTTTATAGCGAACGTGAAACAATTTGGAATTCACTTCCTTATGAATTACTTCTTCATCAGAAAGAGCCGTACGCGCTTCCGGATCCCAGTTAATCATTCGGACACCACGGTAAATCTTTCCTTTTTTGTAAAGGTCGATAAACACATTGATAACGGAATCAGAATACTCCGGATCCATTGTAAATGCGGTTCTTTCCCAATCACAGGAAGCTCCCAACTTTTTCAACTGTTGAAGAATTACTCCTCCGTATTTTTCTTTCCACGCAAATGCATGTTTCAAAAATTCATCACGGGATAGATCCGACTTTTTGATTCCTTCTTCCCGCAATTTCTGAACTACTTTCGCTTCTGTTGCAATGGATGCGTGATCCGTTCCGGGAACCCAACAGGCATTTTTACCTTCCATTCTCGCTTTGCGAATCAAAACGTCCTGGATGGTATTATTCAACATGTGTCCCATGTGCAAGACTCCCGTTACGTTTGGCGGAGGAATGACGACAGTAAAAGGCTCACGATCATCTGGTTCTGAATGAAAGTAACCCTTAGCCATCCAATGGCTGTACCATCGTTCTTCTGCTGAACGGGGTTCGTACGTTTTTGGAATTTCCATGTTGTATAATTATGTTATTTAAAGTACAAAAATACTAAAACGCCCCTATTTAACAAGGGACAAATCAAGTACGTCCGAACAATTATCCAAAAGATCGAATTGCTTTTTTTCTATTTTTGTTCAAACGACCTCATGAAGAAAGTCTGGAACATACTTGCTACGAGCATTCGAATTTTCTTCGAATTGTTGTTTGCTTTCATTACGATCTATATCCTGATTTTCCTTTCTCTATCTCCGTTTACAGTCTCTGAAGAACAAACAAATGATCCGAAAACGGAGATTATCTACATCAGTTCAAACGGCATCCACTCGGACGTAATTCTTCCGATCAGGCATCCGCTGATGAATTGGGAAAAGACCTTATCCTTGCATCAAATGCTTTCCGTAGATACTTTTCAAACACATCTTAAATTCGGCTGGGGTGATAAAAACTTCTTCCTACGGACTAAAGAATGGAGCGATATGGAAGTCGGAACGGTTTTGAACACGGTTTTTGGAAGAGGTCCGGGAGCCATGCATTTGATTTTATGTACTCCGAAAGACCTGGATAAAAAGAGTTTGGTCGAAATTCATTTGAGTAAAAAGCAATACCAACGGCTTTGCATTTTCATTAAACGCAGTTTCCTGTTTGAAAACGGGAAAGCGAAAGTCATTGCGAAACATCCGTATGGGACGTATGATTTCTTTTTTGATTCGAGCATTGAATACAACATGACTTACACATGCAATACCTGGACGAATAATGCCTTAAAACGGGCGGGGCAAAAGGTAGGAATCTGGACTCCTTTTAAAGGAGCCATTTTTTCAAAATACACCAATTCTTCATCCGGAAGCCACTAAATTCCCGGTTTGCCATTTGGCAAATTGGCAAAAATGATTTTTGTAATCCGAAGCACTGCCTTAGAAGGTCATTTTTTTATCAAATCCCAATATCCCTCCTGAACACCCTCTAAAATCGGGTGGTTCGCAATATTGCGATATGGCAATTTTGAGTTTTCCTTAACTTCTGATCTATTTACTGAAATAGTACTGTAACTCCCTAAAAAAACAAAGCCCGGCATTCACTGCCAGGGCTTTTTATTATCTTCATGGCCGCATTAAAGCTTGCCATTTATCACAAACTCGTCTGTTCTTATTTCTTTCCGTTTCCTTTACCGTTCCCATTCGATTTTCCGGAGTTTCCTTTGGATTTGCCATTTCCTTTGTCTCCTTTATCCTTCGAATTTCCTTTCGATTTATCTTTCGCTTTCCCTTTCAAAGCGTGAAACTCCGCAGAACCAGGTTTAATTCCCAATTCTTTTGCCATTGCTCCCCAACCTTTCGACTTACTTGTTTTATAAACCGTAATCACATCTTCAATTGGTTTTTTAATAATACTTGAAATCTCAAAAGCTATAAACGCATCTCCGGGGTTCATCCCAACTTTAAAACAAGCTTCTACTTTCGGTAAAGCAACATTAAAGGTTTTGGTCAACTCCAGTTTGAAAGCTGCCAAATCCTTGTTCGCATTCGTATTTACAATTTTCAGGTTTGCATCCAATTCCGTGTCACCGGAGTTATAATCCTGGCCAAAGCTGATATTGGCAAGTAGCATCAATGCTAAAAAAATAGTCTTCTTCATAGTTTGTTTTTTATCAAATATATCTCTTCTACGCAAAAAGCGTACACTTTTTAAATCAGAATGTAAAAAGACGGATAGACATCCCGCAGTGGCGGGACAAGTTACATCTATTAGCCCAGTCCTGACGTGGGATAGACTAATTGGTGATTCGCTGCAATCCAACCCGTTTCCGCGCCTCGTCAATTTCCGTAACACGCACTTCCACATGTTCATGCAGGGAAATAACCTGGGTAGGATCTTCCACATAATGATCCGCCAGGTTGGATTTATGAATCAAACCGTTTTCCTTGATTCCGATATTGACAAAGGCTCCGAAATTGGTCACATTCGTTACAATTCCGTTCAAAATCATTCCTTCCTTCAAATCCGAAATGGTTTTAATACGGCTGTCGAACTCCAGTACTTTTGCTTTTTTGCGCGGATCTCGTCCCGGCTTCTTCAATTCCTTGATAATATCGGTAAACGTAAACGAATCGATTTCCGGAAAATCAGCTTGTTTAACCTCATTCAATTTAACTTCATTTCCAATCAGATCGCTTAATCCGATTCCCAGTTTTTTAGCCATTTGATTCACAAACTTGTAGCTTTCCGGGTGAACGGATGAATTATCCAATGGATTTTCTCCATCTCGCACACGCAGGAATCCTGCAGCCTGCTCATAAGCTTTATCACCTAATCGCTTCACTTTTTTTAGTTCCGCACGTGATTTAATTCCGCCATTTTCCGCTCTATAGGCAACAATGTTTTCTGCCAAACCTAAACCAAGACCGGAAACATAACTCAACAAATAAGGCGAAGCCGTGTTCAAATCCACTCCCACAGCATTTACTGCGGAAACAACCACATCATCCAGGGCATCTTTCAACGAAGTCTGATTCACTTCATGCTGATATTGTCCTACTCCAACCGATTTCGGGTCGATTTTCACCAATTCTGCCAAAGGATCCATCAAACGGCGACCAATTGAAACCGCTCCTCGAACCGTTACATCGTAATCCGGGAATTCTTTTCTGGCAATCGGGCTTGCGGAATAAATGGATGCACCATCTTCACGAACAACATATACTTCCAGATCGCGGTCAAAACGAATATGCTTGATAAATGCTTCTGTTTCACGACCTGCCGTTCCATCTCCGATCGCGATCGTTTCAATTTTATACGCCTGTACCAGCTGCGCAATTTTTGCTGCTGCTTTGTCGCGTTCATTTTGCGGCGGATGCGGATAAATCGTCACATTCGTCAACAAGGTTCCGTGTTCATCCAGGCAAACAACCTTACACCCCGTTCTGAATCCCGGATCGAGTGCCAAAGTTCGTTTGTTACCAACCGGCGGAGCAAGCAATAATTGTTTCAGGTTTGTGGAGAAAACAGAAATAGCTTCCTTATCAGCTTTCTCTTTCGTCTGAGCCAGTAATTCGTTTTCCAATGATGAACACATCAATCGCGAATAAGATTCCTTGCATGCTTTCGCAACCAAATCACCGCATTCATCTTCCGATTTAACAAAGAATCGTTCCAATGATTCCAACGCATCTTCTTTTTCAGGTTGTGCTTTGATAGACAAAATCCCTTCTCTTTCTGCGCGGATAATTGCCAAAAAACGGTGCGATGCCGTTTTATAAAGCGGTTCGGAAAAATCAAAATAATCCCGGTATTTCGCGCCTTCCTCTTCTTTTCCTTTCACTAATTTGGAAGCAAAAACAGCCTTTCGCTGAAACAACGTCCGCACTCTTCCACGAGCAATGGCATTTTCGTTGATCCATTCAGCCATAATATCCACTGCGCCTTGCAATGCCATATCTTCATCCAAAACATCACCTTTCACAAAACGTTCCGCCATTTGTTCCGGATCACCACCACGCTGTGACATGATCATTTTCGCCAGCGGCTCCAAACCTAATTTCTTGGCCTTGTCTCCTTTAGTTTGTCGTTTTTGCTTGTATGGCAAATAAATATCTTCCAAAATCACCGAATCAAAACAATTCAGCAACTTACTTTTCAATTCATCCGTCAGTTTTCCCTGTTCTTCAATTGAAGCAATCATCGTTTGCTGACGTGCAATTAATTCATCGTATTTTTTAGCCAGGTCACGAATCTGGGCAATCTGAACCTCATCCAAACCACCGGTCATTTCCTTACGGTACCTGGAGATAAACGGAACGGTTGCTCCACCTTCCAATAATTCGATCGTATTTTGAATCGCCTTCTCTTTTAAACCGGAAGCGCCGATAATGAATTCATTTTTTTGCATAATGACAAATATAGATGTTCGGGAAATTCCTTGGTCACCAACCGGAAAAAAGAAGTTTAAAATTCTGATCAGCACTCAATCAAAACAACAATCAACACAATAACAATCAATATTTTACAACCTTTCAGGATTTCAGGAGTCTTTCATAAAACTATTTGCTATGAAAAAGAAACTTTACCTTCTTTTGGCGTTTATCGGTATGGTAAATCTTACTGCTTTAACGCAAACAATAAACTATTCTATTTTCTCGGACACTGCTTCCGGGTGTCAGACTGCTGTGGCGGTTCAAATGACAATCGGGACACTTCCGGAATCAGGCGGAATCCTTTCCATTGATTGGGGAGACGGAAACGTATCCACCCATAACTTTTCTACGGCAAGTGCCAATACCACCTACTTTGTTCAACAGTCTCACGGTTATTCACTTGCAGGAACTTATAACATTTTATTCAATGTTTACAGCGGAACTTCCGGCGCAAATGTGGATGCGGGACAAAGTATGACGATCACTGCTCCAGGGCCTTCCAATTGCGGATTTCTATGGATTTACACCATGCAGACAAGTCCTTCAGTGAGTTATCCGAATGTTCCGTATCAATTCACGGATGTCAACGGCACCATTACCGTTCTCTCACCTTCAACTGGTTCCGGAGCAACGGTCTACACCGGATTGAACCCGGCCAATGCGCCTTACACGGTGCAAGTCGATCCAAGCTGGCTGGCAACAAACGGATTGATTCAAACAAGTCCGAACTTCACGATCACTTCTTTTAATGCAAACGGAATGGCCAACAATCCGCAGCAAACTGTAACTGTTAGTTGTACAACACCAAGTCCAAATCCCGATTTTGCTCTCAGTTACGGCTGGGCTTCCAATTTCGTAGCTCCTTTGCAAAGCGGGCATCTGTATCTGAACATATGCAACTATGCCTGCTCGGATACTTCGGATGTTTCCGTTACGCTTCAAATGCCCGCGAATTTTGTTCCAAATACAAGCGGACTAACAAATCCGGTAGTTTCAGGAAACACCTTGACATTCGATATTCTCGGGCTTTCCGACTGCCAGTACATTCACATTCCATTCAGCTTCCCGGGAAATACTCCGGCAGGAACTCCCTACTGTTTTTACCTGGCATTGGTCAATCCGACAGACAGTGATCTGAGTAACAACCTGGACACCATTTGCGGAGTCATACTCAACTCTTACGATCCGAATGAAAAACTCGTAGATCAGCCGGAAAACGTCAACCCGAACCAGGTGGAAGAATTCGAATATGTGATTCATTTCCAGAACGACGGAAATCTCAACGCAATGGATGTTGTCGTTCAGGATACCATTTCTCCGCATCTCGACCTATCGACCTTCAAATACGTGGGAGCAAAACACGGTGTAGCCACTTCCATCAATACAACAACACGTGTAGTCACTTTCTCATTCAACAACATCAACTTAGCACAAAGTGCTGTTGATCTGGACGCTTCACAGGGCTTTGTCATTTACACGATCTCTGAAATGCCGAATCTGCCGCTTGGTACGGAAATTGAAAACACGGCTTACATTTATTTCGACTTCAACCCGGCAATTGTTACCAATACAACGTACAACATCAATCAACTTCCGCTTGGTTTATCGGAAAATAAGAGCACGCAAATCGTTCTTTACCCGAATCCGGCACAGGATAAATTGCATTTCAGCGGTTCTGTAAACGAAGTGCTGATTTATGATTTAACAGGAAAGATTGTCTTAAAAGCAAATGAAATTCTCAACAACGAAATTTCGCTCAATCACATTGAAACCGGTATTTACCAGGTCGTTTTGAAAACGACGAACGGAATTTCCAATCAAAAATTAGTCATTAAAAAATAAACTTCATTGATTCAAATGCACCGTGTTTTTCATTGAAACATGGTGCATTTCTTACTTAAAAAACCATCCCTGTACAACCTTTTAACCATTTAGCACGTCTATAACAACATCTAAATCAGTAATTATGAAAAAACTACTCTCACTTTCATTACTTGCTTGTATCATGAATGTTACAAGTTTTGCACAAACAACCTACTACCATGCTCATTGTATAACTCCTATCGGTTGTGAAGCCAATTATACGGTATTCATGGAAATCGGACCCCAACCTGAAACTGCAGGAGTTCTAACTGTTGATTGGGGAGACGGTAATACTTCTACCCACAATTACACAACAACAAGTGGGCAATCTATCAATTATCTCGATGTGTCGCACCCTTATGCGCTTGGAGGAACTTATCCTGTGTCCTTTAACGTCTACAGCGGAACTGCAGGCGCAAATGTCGGTAGTGGACAAGATACTGTTATCACTGCTCCGGGACCGGGAAGTTGCGGATACATTACAGTCTATACCAACCAGACATCTCCGTCAATGGGATACGCAAATGTTCCATACAAATTCACCGATGCGAACAACAATGTCACCTTCCTAACACCTTCGATGTGGAGTTATGATTATGTCGGTTTGAATCCTGCCAATGCACCATATACCGTGCAGATTGATCCGAACTGGTTACTTGCAAATAACCTGGCTCAAACAAGTCCGAATATTACCATTAATTCGTTTGATGCGGATGGACGTGCAAGCGGAAGCCAATACCACATTATGAATGTCACTTGTTCCAGTCAAAACCCGGATTTCGGGCTCAGCTATGGCTGGGCAATTAATTTCGTGGCTCCTTTTGAAACCGGAACCCTGAAATTGAAGGTTTGCAATTATGCCTGCAACAATACTTCTCCTGTTTCTGTCTCGATCCTGATGCCGCCGAATTTTGTTCCGACCACCACCGGATTGACCAATGCAGTTGTTTCAGGAAACGTTCTGACTTTTGACATTCCTTCCCTTTCCGGTTGTCAGCAGCTGACCATTCCGTTTACTATTCCGGGAACTACTCCGGCAGGCACGGATTTCTGTTTCGATCTGACTCTGAACGGAACAAACGACAGTGATTTGAGTAATAATTGGGATACCATTTGCGGAGTTGTTTCAAATTCTTTTGATCCGAATGATAAAACAGTGGACTTGCCCACAAACATTAATCCAAATGCAACAGATCAATTACGTTATATGATTCGTTTTCAAAATGACGGAAACCACGATGCAGTTAATGTAGTGATTCGCGATTCGATTTCAGAACACCTGGACTTGTCAACTTTCCAATACCTTGGAGCGAAACACGGAGTTGCTACTTCCATCAATCCTTCCACGCGGGTCGTCACATTTACTTTCGAAAATATCAACCTGGGGCAAAGTTCCGTTAATTTGGATGCTTCTCAAGGCTACGTGGTTTATACAATCTCTGAAAAACCGAACCTTCCGGTTGGTACAGAAATTGAAAACACAGCGTATATTTATTTTGATTTCAACCAACCGATTGTGACCAATACAACGTACAATATCAATCAAATTCCGCTTGGTTTGTCCGAAAATAAGAGTGAACAAATTACTTTTTACCCGAATCCGGCACAAAATAAGCTCCACTTCAGCGGTTCGTCCGTTCAAAAAGTTTCGATCTATGATCTGACCGGAAAATTGGTTCTTGAAGAAGCGCATATTATAAACAATGAACTTTCCCTGAATCCCATTCAAACAGGTATCTACCAGGTAGTTTTGCAAACAGGAAACGCTATTTCAACTCAAAAATTAGTGATCCAAAAATAGTTTCAAAAGCGTGTTTTTTGAGCCCGGTTTTAAGCTTAAAACCGGGCTTTTTTGTGTTAACGATTTGTAAAATATGCTGTTATAACTTTCAGGTTTTCCTATCTTAGCTACCCAACTTTTAAATTTAATGGTTTGAAATACTGGGTTTTTGGAATTATGACACTAGGTCTTTTGGTAAGTTTTACAAACCAAAACATCTTCAAACAAACTGGAAATGCGAGTTATTACTCCAGCAAATTTCAAGGTAGAAGAACAGCATCAGGAACTCCTTATCACAAGGACAGCATGTACTGCGCTCACAAATCTTTGAAATACGGAACACTTCTAAGAGTGACCAATCTGAAAAACGATTCGACAATCATCGTGAAAGTCGTTGACCGCATGGGAAAATCTTCCCCGCACATCATTGATCTGAGTTTTTCAGGAGCTCAAAAACTGAACTTTGTCCGAAACGGAATCACAAAAGTACAGGTCGAAGAAATCATTCCCGTAGCGAAAGCAGATTAGATTCCCTTGAATGACTTCCGGATTCATGTTTCTTGTATTCGGGTCTTCAAAAACTGTCGCTTTTTCGCTAATTTTACTTCATGTTTGAAGATTTAATCGTAGTCGATTGCTCTACCGTTTTGGCCGGCCCTTCCGTAGGAACTTTCTTTTCAGAATTGGGCGCTTCGGTGATCAAAATTGAGAATCCGGCTATTCCGGATGTAACGAGAAGCTGGAAGTTGAGCAGTGAAGACAAAAGCACGTCTGTTTCGGCCTATTTTTCATCGGTTAATTACCGCAAAGACTACCGGAAACTGGATTTCAAAAATCCGGACGATTTGAGTCAATTAACGGAACTGATCCGGAATGCCGACATTTTTCTATCTAATTTCAAAAAAGGTGACGCGGAAAAATTCGGAATCACGGACGATTTCCTGCATTCGATCAATCCGAAACTGATTATCGGGAAGATTTCCGGGTTCGGAACCGAAAGTGATCGTGTGGCTTACGACTTGATTCTCCAGGCAGAAACGGGCTTCATGTCGATGAATGGAACTCCGGAATCCGGACCGGTGAAAATGCCCGTAGCTTTGATCGACGTGTTGGCTGCTCATCAATTGAAAGAAGGAATTCTGACCGCTTTACTACAGCGCACCAGAACAAACAAAGGACAAACGGTTTCTGTTTCCTTGTACGACGCAGCGATTTGCTCACTGGCAAACCAGGCTTCCAATTATTTAATGGAAGGACACATTCCTCAAAGAATCGGGAGTTTGCATCCGAATATTGCTCCGTACGGCGAAATTTTCGTTACCAAGGATCGTAAATCAATCACTTTTGCCATCGGGAGCAACAAGCATTTTGAAATTTTGTGTGAATTTCTCGGCCTTTCCAAGCTGGTTTCCGACGAACGTTTCGCAGTAAATGTAAACCGGGTAGCTAACAGAATCGTACTTCGGGAGCTTATCCAGGAAGTTATTTCACGGTTCGAAGCTGCTGAAATCCTGGAATTCATGCACCAACATTTTGTTCCTGCCGGACTCATTCAAAACCTGGAGGAAGTGTTTCAAAATCCGGAGAGTCAACACCTTGTCAAAACGGAAAACATCGAAAACAAGGAAACCAAACGCGTTTCCCAAATTGCATTTCAATTCAAATCATGATAGAAGTTAAAATTCCGCAAACCCAACAGGAATGGGATTCCTACTACGATCTGCGCTACCGCATTTTACGAGAACCTTTGGGAAAAGAACGGGGTTCGGAACGCAACGAAGGCGATGAAACAGCTACACATTTTGCCCTGTTCGAAAACCAGGAATTGCTTGCTGTAGCGCGTTTGGATCGTGTAGACGAAACAACTTGCCAGGCGCGTTTTGTAGCAGTTGAATCTCATCTGCAAGGTAAAGGATATGGAAAAAAGATCATGACCACGCTTGAAAATGAAGCGATTGCTTTGGGTTACGAAAAACTCGTTCTTCATGCCAGGGATTACGCTTTGCCGTTCTATGAAAAATTGGGTTACACGCTGGTTGGTCCTTCCTATAAACTCTTCGACGTATTGCAACACTTTGAAATGTTCAAGCTTTTAACGCATTGAGAAGGAAACGCAGATTTTCATTCCGTTTGTCCCGTCGATATCGAGATTCCCATTCAGGTGTTCCACCATTCCACGGATAATTTCAACTCCGCTTCCGGTAAATTCGCGGTTTCCTTTCACACCTTTTCCGTTATCACTGATTTCCAAAACTCCTTTCGGCCCCTGCATCTGGAAATCAATGCGGATGACTCCGATCTCATTTTCGGCAAAAGCATGTTTGTATGAATTCAATACCGCTTCGTTGATGATAATTCCGATGCACATGGCCAATGAGCTTTTGATCTCGCAACTATCGATACTTGTCAGCAACTGCAATTGCCTTTGCGGAAAAGAAAGGCTGTCGCGCAGACTTTGCACCAAACGATTCACATAATGGCTTAGTGATACGCGCAGGTTTCTCGCATTATTATCAGTCAACATTTCATGCAATTTCAAAATGCTCTGCACCCGATTCACAGAATCCAGCATCAGGTTCCGGTGAAACGGATCACGCGCTTTGTTTACCTGGATATTCAATAAGCTTTCCGTGATTTTCAGGTTATTGACAATCCGGTGGTTGGTTTCGATCAACAATCTTTTTTGCTGGCGCAATGCGGCTTCTAATTCCTGCTGAGCCAGTTTTCGTTTATGTGTTTCAACGGCAAGTGAAACCATTTGAGCCGCAATCAAACCGAATTTCTGATCATTCAACGACCAGTTCCGCGTTTGCTTCACCTGTTCAAAGCAAATGACTCCGATAATTCCTCCTTCCGAACGCAGCGGAATATCCATCAAAGAGACAATTCCGTTCGGAACCAGGTAACTTTCGTTCAACTCAGAAGTATAGGGCGAAGTTTGCGCATTTGCCGCAATGATGATTTTCTCGGTTTCGAAGAGCATGAAATAGGTCGGCATATCAATTACCGGAAGCGATTCCTGCGGAACCATTTTTCCAGAACGCGTATCGTAATTCCCGATACATTCTATCCGGTCATGTGATTCATCGAATAACCAGGCGTTGACTCTCGTGACACCAACAGCTTTGGATGACATTTCCAGGATTTCATAAATCGCATCGTGTAATTTTCCGTTGCGGATCTTTTTCGATTTGGAAAGTAATTCAATGGTTAAGGTCTTTCGGAGCAAATCTCTCCTTTTTCGTTCAATATGCGTAGCATCCACCAAACTTCCCAAAATCAGGTATTCGCCTTCCCCTACTTTCCAGGCTGCCAAACGCATCCGCGCAGTGAAAACTCCTTTGGATCTTTTGAGAATGACCTGGAGATCGATGTACTTGGAAGTATTCAGTTCTTTTAAAAATCCTTCGATTCGTTCGTGATCGTAGGTCAGGTATTCAAAGATGGTTGTTCCTGTGAGATCGCTCCTTTCCAACAACTTTTCCAGGTCAAACGAAGCGTGCAATATTTTACCGCTTTGATCGAAAATAACCAGACTCTCATCCATACCTGAGATGAGCTTACGCAATGTAGAGAGAATATCTTGCTGTGCCATAGTAGTTTACAGTGGTCAAATGTACGTGATTTTTCATTATCCAGGTGACAATATCAGACTAAGTTTTTAGTAAATTTATCGTATAGCGGTTTACAGCGAGTAAAATAGCCTTTTTACGGAGAAATTGAAGGTGTAACGGTAGTGAAATTGACAAGATTGGTTACATTTGGTTGACAAATGATAAAAAGACTCTTCACAATATCTCTTACACTAAGCATTCTGATCGTGTTTTACTTCAGTAAATTCAAGTCGATCGAGCTCAGTCAGACGGATCATTTTGTCATTGGCGAAGCAACTGCAAGAGGAATTTCAATCGGTAAACGCATTTCGCAGTACTATTCTTTAATTTTAATCGGAATTGCTTCTTTTTCAGCTTTCTACTGGATTTTTTCGCGTTTTAAAACACACATCCAGGAAAACAAACTCATTCATCTCCTGGATGCAATGCTTCCTTTTTCCTGCTTGCTCCTGTTCATCAGTTGCTTTCAACCCACATTCATTGAAAGCGCACAGGTTTCGCTCTTTTTCACACTGCTTATTTTTGGTTTCGGTTTTCTGAAAAATCTCAATTCTTCTTTGAAAAACGGAAGTACCTGGATGGTAATCGGATTGATTTTCACTACAAATTATTTATTATTTCATTCTGCTGTAATCGGAGCAATTCCCGCAATCATTACGGTCGTTCTGATCCAGTTTTTATCCTTCGAAAACAAAAAAACGCAATGGATTTCCGGGATTCTGATCAGCGTTCCATTGATTGTTTTTCTGGGAGTCGAAAGTACCTTGATTCTCAATCAACGTGGGATTTTCGCAGGTTCTTATGCCTATTTACTCATCTTTTGGGCTCTGGCGCTCGGATTCTGGCTTTACCGCGTGGTAAATTCCCGAAAGTTTTCTCTTGAAAAGTACATCTTTGGCCACCTGGCTTTCATTGCCCTGATCGGAATCGGAATTGTTCAGGCTTATTCCCCGCTTTTGGTTCAGCTTACTGAAACCTTTGAAAATGCCAACATGCTGAACCCGGTGATGCAGGCTCATTTCTTCGGGGAAATTCCGATCATCGACAATTTATCCAGTCATTTGGTGAGCGATTTCTTCTGGGAATTCTGCTACTACGTTCTCAACGGCTATCAACCGGATGTGAGCATGATGATTTACTGGGAATTCAATTACATTCTCAGTTTGCTGTGCATGTATTATTTCTTGCGCACCGTTTTCGGGAACAAACCTGCCATCATTATCGGATTGCTTTTATTGCCGGCAACGTATTATGTATTGACTCTGTATTTTGCCTTTGCCCTGCTTCCGGCGGCATTTTTGTACCGCTACATTCAATCCGGAAAACCGAAACATTTTTACATCTTTTTAGCGAGCGTTATTTTCATCGTCATCTGGCGTCTGGATTTGGGAATTAGTTTGGTTTCTGCCATTTTGCTCTTGCTGCCATTTTGGTTCTACCAACGAAAAACAGACCGGAAATTATTGATCAGATCACTTGTGCTTACAGCTTTGATCGGCGGTTCGATTGCATTGGCTTTTGTGGTATGCTGCCGTGATCAATTTATTCAGATGAAAGGTTATTTCGGAGCAAACCAGGCGCACGGCTTGTATTACCTGACTTTTGACGAAAACAATATTTTCTTTCTGCACTATGCGATTCTTCCGATTATTGTCGTTGCCATTTTGATTCATTCCGCATTTCAATACCGGAAATCAGACAATCGTGCGTTGGAATTCATCATCATTCTTTTCTCCTTGTTCTACTTATTCAACCTGCAGCGCGGTTTGGTACGACACAGTTTTGCAGAACAAAGCGACACCTTTATTTCTTCTTTTGCCTGGTTGATTCTGATGCTGAAAGGTTGGACCTTGATTCGCAAAAATCCGAACACTGCCTGGTCGCTTTCTGCCGGAGCAGCTGTTTTGAGTTTGTTTCCGCTTTTCCTGAGTATCAATAATAAGAACGGAACTCAAAACATCTTCCAGCGCACAGCTCATCTCAGCCTGAAAGATCTTCCGAAGTTGGAAAAGGAAAAAATCAATCGCGTAATACCGAATCCGGAGTTTTCCAACCGCAACGACCAGATTATTTACTTCCTGAAAACGCATTTGAAACAAGACGAAACGTTCATCGATCTGTCCAATACTCCGATGTTGTATTTCTACAGCGAAAAAAATGTACCGTCCTACTTTAATCAGTATTTGCAAAATACCGTTACGGACGAATTACTGGAAATCAATATAAAGGAACTGAAAACGATGAAACTTCCGTTCGTGGTATTTTCTCAAATTCCGGAGGTGTTTTTTGACAATATCGACAATATTCCAAATAAGGTGAGACATCATCAATTGACACATTTCATTTACGCAAACTACAAGCCTTTTGCTCAAATCGGAAGTTACCGCGTTTGGAAACACATCGATCATTCCTGTGATTCAACGAACTTATTGCCCTATCCGAATCATCCGGAAAACTGGAACCTGGGCCTTATACCCTATTTTTGGAAAGCTTCGAAAAGCAGTCATTTTAATCGGTCTGCGAATCAATACAAACTGAATCTTCAGCGAAATACGATTCATTGGGAAGCTCCGCTGAGCGGAAATACATTTTTGGAGTTGATCATTCATTCACCGAAAGAACAAGCGGTTTATTTTTCAAATCCGTCTTTCAACCTGGAAATAAAAGCGTTGGCAGGTAAACACCGCTATCGTTTGCCACTCGGATGCAGCGAACAATTGAACTGGTACAAAGCCGATTCGTTGAATATTCAGTCAAGCGAGAAACAAATTCAGTTGAAAAACGTTCACTTTGTCAGATTAAATCCATAATGAAAACCAGAACCGTCATAGCTTTAGATCGTTTAATCGGCATTTTTGTCGCTTACCCGCTCAACTTTTTGGTTCGCCTGGTTGGAAAAATTGCCCGTTTCGATCATTCGCTCGAAAAAGAAATGAATAAGATCGTGGTGTGTAAATTCAAAGGAATGGGAAGTATTATACAGGCTACTCCTTTGTTGCAAACCTTGCGGAATCGCTATCCGAATGCCCAGATCATTTTTGTGAGTTCGGAAGAAAACCGAAGCGTTCTGGAAAAGATTGATCTCATCGATGACTTGTATTGCGTCAAAGACAAAGGATTTCTCTCCCTGATTTCAAGCACGACCAAACTGGTTTTCAAACTGATTCGCTTTCGTGCAGATGTGTACATCGACCTCGAAATCTATTCCAATTACAGCTCGATTGTAACGACTGTAAGTTTGGCAAGAAACCGTTTTGGCTATTACCTGCGTTCGAACCGTTACCGCATGGGAATGTACACGCACATGATGTATTTCAATACCAAAGCTCCGATTTCGCATGCGTACCTGCAATTTGCGCGTTTGCTTGGAATTTCGGATATGAAAACCGCCTTGTACAGCATTCCTGAAAATACCGCGTTTCAAATCCAAAATCTCCCGGACGAATACCTGGTAATTAATCCGAATGCTTCCGATTTGCGTTACGAGCGCCGTTGGTCAGCAGAATCATTCACAGAACTCATCAAACGTATCCGGAAAGCACAACCGCAACTTCGGATCTTCCTGATCGGTTCTAAAAACGAGCAAAGTTACGTACACGAAGTCTCCAAACATTTCACTTCGGATGAATGCGTGGTCGATCTGAGCGGAAAAACAAACCTGGGAGAACTGATCGAAGTCTTGCGCGGGGCAAAATTGCTGATCACCAATGACACCGGCCCCATGCATTTGGCTTCCTCTCTCGACACACAGGTTCTGGCTTTATTCGGACCTTGTTCGCCGGCACAATACGGTTTCGGAGACAATGTAAAAACCATCTATAAAAACGTTTACTGCAGTCCTTGCGTACACGAATTCGTCGTTCCGCCATGCAAAGGAAACAATCAATGCATGCAGCTCATCACCGTCGATGAAGTATTCGATTCCTACATTCAATACAACGAAATTGCTTTTGACTCTTCAATTGAGTATCTTGGAAATGACAAAGAAGCTTTAGGTAAAGTGCTTCGGTAATTATTTATTGCTATGCTTGCATAGTATTAGATAATTACTTATTTTAGAGCCAAGAAACGAATTTAAAACAATATAGAATTATGTCACAAGCTATCAAAGGCGGAGAATTCATTATCCGCGATGTTACCCATCAGGAAATATTCACACCGGAAGAATGGTCGGAAGAGCAACGCATGATTGCACAGACCTGTGATGATTTCATCGAACAGGAAATTACACCACTTTTGGATCGTATTGATAAGATGGAGGAAGGTTTGATGCCATCCTTGATTCAGAAAGCCGGGGAACTTGGAATGCTTGGTTTATCCGTTCCGGAAGATTTGGGTGGAATGGGAGTTGATTTCAAAACGTCACTTCTTGCAACGGAACGTTTGGGGAAAGGACATTCCTTTTCAGTTGCCTACGGTGCACATACCGGAATCGGGACGCTTCCTTTATTGTATTACGGAAATGCGGAGCAAAAAGCGAAGTACATTCCGAAATTGGCGAGCGGTGAATGGAAAGCGGCTTACTGTTTGACAGAACCAAGTGCAGGATCGGATGCGAACTCAGGAAAAACCAAAGCAGTTTTGTCTTCAGACGGAACACATTACGTTCTGAATGGTCAGAAAATGTGGATTACGAACGGTGGATTTGCAAATATGTTCACAGTTTTCGCGAAAATCGATGACGACAAAAACCTATCGGCCTTTTTGGTTGAAGCAGATTCGGAAGGAATCAGTCTGAACCCGGAAGAGAAAAAAATGGGGATTAAAGGTTCATCTACCCGCCAGGTATTCTTTAATAACGTGAAAGTACCAGTTGAAAACATGCTTTCAGAGCGGGAAAACGGATTCAAGATCGCATTGAACATCTTAAATATCGGTCGAATCAAATTAGCTGCCGGAGTTTTAGGAGGAGCAAAACAAACCATCACGGATTCGATTCGCTACGCAAACGAGCGCGAGCAATTCGGAAGATTGATTTCAAAATACGGAGCAATTCGCTTTAAAATTGCGGAACAGGCAATCCGTGCATACGTTGCTGAATCAGCAATTTACCGTGCGGGTCAAAATATCGACGACGCTATCCAGGCTTACATTGCCGGCGGAATGGAGAAAAGTCAGGCTACATTGAAAGGAATCGAGCAATTTGCTCCTGAATGTGCTATTTTGAAAGTGGCAGGATCCGAATGTTTGGATTACGTCGCTGACGAAGGTGTTCAAATCTTCGGAGGAATGGGGTATTCGGCAGAATCTTCTGTTGAAAGAGCTTACCGCGATTCCCGCATCAATCGTATTTTCGAAGGAACGAATGAGATCAACCGCTTGTTGATCGTTGACATGGTTCTTCGCAGGGCAATGAAAGGTGAATTGGATTTGATGGGACCTGCAATGAAAGTTGCTTCCGAATTGATGAGTATTCCGGAAATGACAGAATTGGGTTCTCACCCGCTTGCAGCTCAAAGACAAGCATTGGCAGGATTCAAAAAAGTGATTTTGATGGTTGCCGGGTCAGCAGTTCAGAAATTGATGCAGACGATGTCGAAAGAACAGGAAATCCTGATGAACATTGCAGATATCTCGATTTGGGTTTACCAGGCTGAATCTGTTTTGCTTCGTGTGGAGAAACTGATCGAAACACAGGGTGAAGCTGCGGCTGCCATTCCGATCTCGATTGTGAAAACATATTTCTACGATGCGGCAGAGTGGATCGATAAAGCTGCTAAAGATGCAATCTATAGTTTTGCTGAAGGCGATGAAGCACGCATGATGGTAACAGGAGTGAAACGTTTCACGAAACTGGATCCGATCAATCCGAAAAACGAGCGCCAGGCAATTGCTCAGTATTTAATTGACAAGAATGCTTACACGCTTTAATAAGCAATTGAAATAAAAGAGTCGGGGCGAATAATTATTCGCCCCGACTCTTTTTATATCCTTCGATCTGAAATTTACTTCAGATACTTATCTTTCATATCCTGGAAAGTCATTTCCTGACCATCAACTGCGATCATACGTAAATCCAAAGCAACCAACAAACGGTTTACAACATTCAGGTTTGATTCTTCGTTTCTTGTCAACGTAACTTTCAGCTTATCTGTTGCTTCATTGAATGCTACGGAGAAGTAATCTTTATAGTAACCTTTAACTGCATCTACTTTTTCAGCGGTAATTGATTCCGGTACGGAGAACTCATAAACTCCATCCGTTTTGCCGGTTTTCAATTGGCTTGAAGAGATTGATGCTGAATTTTGACTAAAAGCAAATGAACTTGCTAAAGACAAAACAAATATCATAACTAACTTTTTCATAATCTATAACAGTTTAATAAGTAGACGTAAATAATACCTAAAGGTTGTATGCGCTAAATATACAACATTTTTCATAACATTTGTAGCATGCAATTATTAGACCATTTTGATAAAACGAAGCTGGAAGCCGGATGTGATGAAGCCGGAAGAGGTTGTTTGGCAGGGCCTGTAGTGTGTGCTTCCGTGATTCTTCCGAAGGGTTTTTCTCATGAACTGCTGAACGATTCTAAACAACTTTCTGAAAAAAGTAGAAATTTATTACGTCCGATTATTGAAAAAGAAGCACTTGCCTACTCCGTTCAGTTTTTGCATCCGGATGAAATTGCCGAGCTCAATATTTTAAAAGCTTCACTTACAGGAATGTATCGTGCTGCGATGGATTTAAAAGTAAGACCTGAATTGCTTCTGATCGATGGAAACAAAGCCTTGCTTTCCAATGAAATTCCGTCTGTTCCGATCATCAAGGGAGACGGGAAATACAAGAACATTGCTGCAGCTTCTGTCCTGGCAAAAACGTACCGGGATGAGTACATGGAAAAACTACATCACGAATTCCCGCACTACGACTGGAAGGTGAATAAGGGTTATCCGACCAAAGCACATCGCCTGGCTATTCATGCTCACGGGGCGTGTATTCATCACAGAGCCGGATTTAATTTACTCGGAAAAGGACAATTATCACTTTTCGAAGAGTAAACACTCCGCTGTTAACTTCTTCATCGGAAAGATGAAAAAGGGGTATTCTGAAAGCGTATTTTTGATGAACAGTAAAAGGTATGCTTAGTCGTTCGATAATTATTTTTCTCGTTAGTTGTTCGTTAGTCTGGATCGGTTATGTGGGCTTCACCATCGTGGAAGGTTCCAGCACTCCCCCGACTCCGGAAAATGTATTCTCATCAAAAGACGACACCATTATTGTAGTTCACAAATCAGTGGAGGTTGATTACAACAGCCCGATTGTGGCTTCGCTTCAGAAAAACAGCTTTTTTACACTTTTACTCAACGAACCTGAACGCATTCAGCATTTTTATTTTTCCACTACCCGCGATTTGGTTTTGCTGGAACGAAGCAAGCCCTGGACGAGTGATATCGTGAAAAAATATGCGGAAAAACTGGCGCTTTCATCTACCATCTCGACTCAGAAACACCTTTCGCTTTCGAACAGTTGGAAAGGAGAATTCCACGGAAAATTCCTCGTTCTTTACCAAGGCGATTGGACTCCGACAGCAAAAAGTATCGTTACCTGGAAATACCTGGATCGCAAGAGCAGTTTGTCCTTGGTTTACAAAACACCGGATAACACCTACGAAATTGAGGATTCTTATTTCATTGCGAGCAACAAGGTCAAATACATTACACATACCGGAAGCAAGGCTTTGCCCCTGATCAACGACCAGGAATTGTTCCAGGGTTTGATTCCTGCTGATTTCGATTCGTATACGTTCTTCGAAAAGAATTACCTGCTTTCGAAATTTCCGAAAAAATCAATCATTTTCGACTGGATGGATTACGGTTTGGGGTTGGTAGTCAACCAAAAAGATACCTGTTTGATTTCCGACTACAAACCGGGACAGGATCCGCTGGCAATTCTCAGTGAACTGAACGGAGTAACGATTTCCGACAAGCAAAAACAAGCAACACTCCAAGGACAATACTTCCCTTTTCTCCGTTCGAATAAAAAGATTTACCTCGAATTGTTCAATAACAGTGTATTGATTTCCAATTCCCAGCAAAGCATCAACCGCATAATCGGAGCATACGAAACCGGGGCAACTTTGGAGCAATCCACGACTTTGAAGTATAAACTATTCAGCAATACTCCACAAAAGGTTTCTTACCGGAATTTTGACAAAAATCAACAGCTCACTATGAGCCGTTTGACACATGCGAACCACAGTACGCTTCAGATTTTAAATGAAGAAGGACAAACAGGGGAAAACGACAATCCAACGGAGATTCCGAAACTGAACCCGTTGCGTCTCGACGATAACCTGCGTTTGTTGACTCCGATTCCAGGATCGAACAACCTGATCGCGCTGACACAATCAAATACTTTGTATTTCGTTGGAAGCAAACAAATTCTTTGGAGTAAAACACTGGAATCCGAAGCAATCGGAAAGCCGGTTCTGATCGGAAACGGGATTTTCCTTGCTACCAAAACCGGGATTCTTGGTTTGGACAGGGCGGGAAATAATCTTTCGGGTTTCCCGATCGCTGCCGACCAGGTAACCAGTAATTTGTTTTCTTATTTCTGGAACGGGAAGGATTATATCGCATTTATTGCTGACGGGCAAATTCAGGCTTACGGAACCAACGGAAAACAAAATCTGAAAATCAGTGTCAACGGCAGTTCATCACGAAAAGAGGCTCAGCTGGCTATCCAGGGAAAAAAGGGCGAACTCATTGCGCATGTTTGTACCAATACGAATTGGTCGATCCTTTCTCTTAAGCGCAAACGCGTAATCAAATCCCACAACCTGAGTGAAGGCGAATGGCATTTGGTGAAAGTAAACGGAACCATTAGTTTATTAGGCTTAAGCAAAAAGCAATTTGTTCGTTTTACCGAAAACGGAACAAAAGCCATGCTTGTCGGAAATGTATCTTCTATTCTGAATACACAGACTTTCGGGGATGAGCAATTGTTTTTCCTGACACAGCAAAATACGGTTTATGTCATTTCCGGAACGGGAACTATTTTGGGTCAATTCAACTCTACCGTAAGCAATATAGACGATGCGGCGCTGATAAAATTACCAAATGGAAAAACTGTTGTTGGGATTATTGACGGTATTGCTAATAACTGTTATATTTATACCATACGTGGAAACGAATTGAATAAAGAAAGCTACGAAGGATCGAATAAAATTACGTTCCAAAAGCAAACGGACGGAACGATTTTATTAGTTTCGCAGGCAAATGGTTATTTGATACGCTATCCATTGAATTATTAATAAACACTACTTATGAAGAAACAGTTACGCAAATTAACTTTCTTAGCTTTTTCGTGTTTTACTACTATTGCTGCATTTTCTCAAAATTATTTGGGTGTTCATAGTAGTAACTACGTCGGAGTGATGGGATTGGATGCACAACCGGCAAGTTTCGTTGACGGTCGATTTATCGTCGATATAAACCTGGGAAGTGCGAATGTTGGAGCCTGGCAGAATGCGAAGTATTTCAATACGGACGTCATGCCGAAATGGTGGGTCAAATCCTTTAAAAAGGATACCATGTGGATGAAACCGGACAGTACCTTGTACGATCGCTCCATTTTCAACCTGTACGACTACCAAAAACCGGGAATCAAGCCGCGCGGTGTTTATTTGAATTACCAGGTTGATATCTTAAATTTTGCTTTCCATATCAACCCGAAAATTGCGGTTGGATTTGCTGCAAAAAGCCGGATGATTACCAATGTGGATGATATCGATCCGAAGTTGTCAAAACTGGCAGAAGAAGGATTGGATTTTGCCGCTTTGTGGAATCTGAAACTGAATGACAAGCTTGTAACCACAAACATGATGGCCTGGAACGAATACGGAATTAATTACGGACAGGTTGTGATGGATAAAGGCCAGCATTTCCTGAAAGTCGGCGGACGCGTGAAATTGCTCCAGGGATTGGCTTCGGCTTATGCGTACACAGACGAATTGGATTACGAATTATTGAACAAAGACACGGCAACGACACTTGTCGGGAACTTCAAATATGGTTATTCCAACAACCTGGATGATCTGAAAAAAATCAATTCCAAAACCTTCTTCAAATCAGCTTCCAAACTTGGTTTCGGATTGGATTTGGGTATTGTTTACGAATGGAGACCGAAATACAAGCAGTTCAAATATGAAATGGACGGTGAAACGGATCTTTGGATGCGTAACGAGAACAAGTATGAATTGCGTGCAGGTGTTTCCATCGTTGATATCGGTGGAATGAAGTTTACGAAAGGTGGTCACAGCCGTGATTTCTCCGTAAACACAACGACATTAGATCTTCGTATTTTCGACAAGGCAAAATCATTTGCTTCTTTCGACTCGATCATCGACAGTTTGATTACTACACCCGGTTCAGGTTGGAATTCCAATCAAGGAGTAGGACAATCCTACTATATGAATACTCCGACTGCGATTAACATCCAGTTGGATTACCATATCTGGAAATGGTTCTACTTAAACGCCACAGGAAACATTAACGTCATCGGGAAGAGAAATCCTTCACGTGTAAAAACGCCACATCAATTCGCTATTACTCCAAGCTTCGATTATGCGTGGTTCGGATTGTATGTTCCGGTTTCAGTGAATACCTATTCCGGATGGAAAGCTGGTATTGCTTCACGTTTAGGTCCGATTACGGTTGGAGTTGTGGATTTCCGCTCTCTTTTTGCAACCGGAAAAGTACGTGGTACGGAATTCTATTTGGGACTTCGCGTTCCGATTCTTTACTCTAAACCGGATGACAGAGACAACGATAAGGTTTCAGACAAGAAAGACGAGTGTATCGATATCCCTGGAATCTGGTCATTCAAAGGATGTCCGGATACGGATGGGGACGGAATCAAGGATACGGAAGATTTGTGCCCTGAAACACCAGGTTTAGCGGAATTCCAGGGTTGTCCTGACCGCGACGGTGATAAAATTCCGGACAAAGACGATGCTTGTCCTGATTTACCGGGAATCGCTGCATACAGAGGATGTCCGGATACGGATGAAGACGGAATCATTGATCCGCAGGATAGCTGTCCTACTGTGAAAGGATTGGCAGCGTTCAACGGTTGTCCTGACCGCGATGGCGACGGACTACAGGATTCTGAAGATGATTGTCCGGATCTTCCTGGTCCGTTGGCAAACAAAGGATGTCCGGATACGGATAATGACGGATTGTTCGACAACGTTGATAAGTGTCCGAACGAATACGGTTCGATTGAAAACGGTGGTTGTCCTTGGCCGGATACAGATGGCGACGGATTGTATGACCGCGATGATGCTTGTCCGACAATTCCTGGTCCGATCGATAACCGTGGTTGTCCGAGAATTGAGAAAGAAGAACAGGAAATCCTGAATACTGCGTTCGAGAACTTAGAGTTCGAATCCGGTAAATCAGTGATTCTTGCATCTTCCTTCAAATCGTTGGATGACCTGGCAGCTTTGTTGATCAAGAAACCGGAATGGAAACTGCAGATTGCAGGTCACACGGACAACAAAGGTGATGCTAAGAAAAACATGACGCTTTCTAAAAACCGTGCTGAGGCTGTTAAGAAATACCTGGCAACTAAAGGTGTAGATGCAGCTCGTTTGAAAGCAGAATGGTATGGTCAGACCAAACCGATTGCTACGAATGCAACACCGGAAGGACGTCAGAAAAACAGACGTGTAGAAATGAATGTGATTTTCGAATAGGAATCAATCATAAACTAAAAAAGATCGGGGCGAAAAATTTTTCGCCCCGATCTTTTTGTTTCTAACCCTTGCTACCACAGGGCTAATAGACACATGTCTATCCATCATTTCAAGATCATTCAAAGCACATTTCAAACGCTATTTCCCCAAGACTTCTTTCCGATGTGCCAGTCCCCAATAATGCAATTCCTCGATCACTTTTTCCAGGGATTTCCCGTGTTCCGTAATCGTGTATTCCACCGTTGGCGGAAAGGTATCGTACACTTCTCTTGTGATCAATTTATTTGATTCCAGTAGTTTCAATTCTTTCGACAGTGTTTTATCTGTAATTCCACTCACTTCGCGCGACAATTGTTTGAACCGCTTCGATCCTTCCGACAGGGAAAACAAAATCAATAATTTCCATCGGCCTTCAACGGCTTCCAGGGCATCTTTGATCGACAAAATATTTTTAGGGCAACCTCCTTCACTCAGCATCTTCCTGATTTTTAACGTTACTACCATTTCGGATAGCGCTATCCAATGGGAAAGTGCTTTCGAACGGAAAGCGAATGTACATACTTTTAATCCCGGATTCAAAAATTAAATCAATGAAAAGACAAACAGCAAATAGGTTATTGTGGGTTCTGCAAATTCTCCTTTCGGGGAGTTTGATCTGGGCCGGAAGCTTGAAATTATTTCAACCGATTGAAACATTGAAAACAATGTGGCCCTGGACAGGAGAAGTTTCACCTGCTTTTGTGAAAATGACCGGTATTTTTGACCTCCTTGGCGCTTTCGGATTGATACTTCCTGCTCTTTTCCGGTTGAAACCGGTCTTCATTCCACTGAGTGCGATTGGAATTATCTTACTAATGATTGCAGCAGGCATTTTTCATATTTCCAGGGGCGAAACAGAACAAATCGGGGTGAATATCGTGTTTGCGGTTCTTGCCGGATTGATCGTTTGGGGCCGGTTCAAAATTCCTTCCGGAAAGACAAGAAAGGTCAATTCATAAAACTATTCTCCTAATATTAGGATCAGGAATGACTGCAAAATCCTTTGCGTTTAAATAAAAATTGTATTCTCAGAGTTAAATCGCTTACATCGAATTATCCTGTTTCAGCCATCTCTTCCGGATCCGGCTCAGGGTTTCCTGTCGGATGTTTAAGTAACTGGACAAAATTTTCAAAGGTATTTTGAGAATGGTACTTTTCCCCCGGTTGTAAAAATGGGCGTACCGTTCTTCTGATTCGTGAATCTGGTTGACAATATACCGGTCTTCCCAATACATGACACTTTTTTCCAGGATAACCGAATACAAAAACAGCATTTCCCTGTTTTCTTTCATCAATGCCTTGATTTCTGCAACCGGAATCATCAAAACGGATGTATCTTCAATGCAATCAATGGTTTCGAGACCTTCCTTTCCTGTAAAAAAGGAGTAAAATGAGGTAATAAAATCACCTACTTCACCAAACCAGATGGTCATTTCTTTATCTCCACCCATAATAAACGAGCGAACCAATCCTTCTTTTACGATGCCGACCGAATCTACGACAGAACCTCTTTCATAAATTTTTTCATTCTTACTGAAACGACAAATCACTGAAATTTTAGAAAGCTCCAGAGAGAGCTCGTCACTTATAGTCAAATAACCCTTAAATGCTTCTTTAACTAACTCAGGATCTGTCATGTTTTCAGTTTAGTCAATTTAAATAAAAATGTTTCCGATTGTCTCCGAATATACGGTTTTGGGACTTAAAAGAAGCTTCAAATTCCATTATTTTTTGACCTACATCAAATAAGCTTTCGACATCTCTTCTTTTTCACGATCGCATAAAAAAAATGCGGTAGCTTAACAGCTGTTTATCACTTTGATACAGCAGAGAAAAGAACCTATGCTATGAAAAAACTTATGCGGACGAAACCGAAATTACAGATGTATTCATTCGGTGTTTTAACATTGATTTTCATTTCATTGTCAAATCAATTGAAATCTCAAACATTGTGCAATCCTCCGATTCCTGTCAATGCGGGAGCAGACGTTACCATTCCATGCGGGGGAAGCGCAACTATCGGGGAGATACCTGTGACTACAACTCCAGGTCCGATGGCTCCTAGCTGCACTACTCCGAGTCAATTGACTCAAGGCGGCGGAGTGTATATCAACAATGTCTCAACAACCGGAGGAATTAACGGAAATAACATCTCCAACTTAAACACGTTGATCGGAGGAATTGATCCGATGGGACCGAATGCATGGCAAAGCGTCTGGTATAGCAATTACACAGCTCAAATCGTAGAATCCACACCCGGAGGAACATTTTATTTAACCGTTTCCGGACCATCGCTTTACAACAATAATCCGTATTCTTTCAGAATCTGGATCGATTGGAACAACGACGGAACGTTTGACAATGTTCCGGGAAGTGAATTGGTTCATACCACTGCTATGACGAATTCCAACCCGGTTTCTTTCAGCGCCATTCCGATTACGGTTCCGGCAGGTCAGCAAAACGGAATTTTCCGGATGAGAATTCGTGCAAAAGACAATGCACCTTTCGTAGCGTCAGACAATGCCTGTACTTATGACAATCCGCAGGGAATTGTAGCTCCTTATGCCGGTTATACCGGAAATCAGACCGGGATGTATTGGTTTTCATCAGAAATAGAAGATTACGGCGTGAAAGTATCCGGATCGGGTTCCGGAGCCGGTGGAAATTACACCTATTCCTGGACTCCAACTACGAATTTAAGTAACCCGAACATTCCCAATCCGACGGCAACTCCGCCGACAACCACCGTTTACACGGTAACTGTGACGGATCCGGTCAACAATTGCATCACAACGGATCAAATCACCGTAACCGTCAATACAACAACTCCTACATTTACGAATCCGGGACCGCTTTGCCAGGGAACTCCATTCACTTTGCCAACAAACTCAAATGAAGGAATCACCGGAACGTGGTCGCCGGCAATGAATACCAATGCGACAACCACTTACACTTTTACTCCGAACGGCGGACAATGCGCTGCAACCGTTCAAATGACTGTTGTCATCAACACCGGAACCGCGCCAACATTCAACAATCCGGGGCCAATTTGCGCAGGAATGATCTATACACTTCCGACAACTTCCAACAATGGTATTACAGGAACCTGGTCGCCGGCCATTGACAATACACAATCGACAACTTATACGTTCACACCCGATAATCCGGGATGTAATCCTTCTGTTACAATGACCGTTTTGGTTAACAGCCAGGTAACTCCCACATTTACGAATCCCGGCCCAATTTGCTCCGGATCTTCCTTTACTTTACCACTCACTTCCAACAATGGAATAACGGGAACATGGACTCCGGCTGTCAATAATTCACAAACAACCACTTACACTTTTACACCGGATAATGCCGGTTGTGCCACTTCGACCAATCTGACGGTTGTTGTTAATCCCGGTTTTGAACTCACTTTATCCGGTGACGGATCCATTTGCCAGGGCGAAGAACTTCCTGTTGTTATGATCAAAGCCGTTGGAGGTACAGCGCCTTATACTTTCACATACAGCTTAAATAACGAAACCCCTATTACGGTAACAGTTGCTCAAAACACATCTGCCATCGACTTTGCGAATTACCCGGGATTTCATGCAACTACTCCCGGATGTTATGATATCACGATAAGCGGAAGTACTGCGGGCGGTTGTCTTAGCGGAAACACCACTTTCCCGGATTACTTGTGCATTTATCCGCAACCAACTGCCTCGTTTTCGATCAGTGCAGGAAATAACGGTCAGTATTCGATGACCAATACGAGTACCGGAGCCACTTCCTATGAGTGGAATTTCGGCGATCATTCCATGAAAGAATACACGCAGCATGCATCGCATCAATTCCCGAATGAAAGTTCTTCGGATTACACCATTGTGCTTATTGCAACCAATGATGCCGGCTGCAGTGATACAACGCAGCGGACTATAACCATCGAAGAAGAGCTTGTTTTTTATGTTCCGAATACATTCACTCCGGACGGAGACGAACACAACAATATTTTCAAGCCCGTCATGACTTCAGGCTACGATCCGTTCAATTACCAGATGGAAATCTATGACAGATGGGGCGAATGTGTTTTCGTCTCCAAAAATGCTGATGTGGGTTGGGACGGAACATACGACGATAAAATGGTCCAGGATGGTACTTACACCTGGAAAATTACTTTAAAACTCAAACGCAACGACGATAAAGAGGCTTATGTCGGTCATTTGAACATTATCCGTTAATCCACAATTTTAATCTCCCGGAGTTATGCTCCACCTGCTAAAACAAAAAATTAAAACATGAAAATTTCTCCCGCTTTCATTCTGCGTACCTTTTTTCTAATCGTTCTTTTTACGACTTTCCTGAACGAAACTTCTTTTTCACAACCTGCAGGGATGCCGCCTTGCGCACCCAGCACAGCTCCCGGAGAAAGCGCCTGCCTGGCAACTCCGATTTGTGACTTGAACGGATATTGCGGACGTACGCTTTCTTCTTATACGATTGATGCATGGACTATTTTGCGAAATGCAATCATCGCCTGCAGTACCAACGGCCTGGATCAAATGGACATCAACAATGACAGTTACTTGAAATTTGTTGCCGGATCGACCAGTATTTCATTTGATGTGTATGTATACGATTGTATCAAACCGGTAACAACCAAAGCCATTCAGCTGGCGGTTTTTTCAGCCGCGAATTGCAGCGATGGACCTGTCGATGTGAAATATTGCAACAAACAGATGAACCAGCAAAGCACACCGCACAATGTTACAATCAATAACCTCACTCCCGGAGAAACTTATTACATTTTGATTGACGGGTATTCCAGTCAGAATTGCGCTTATTCGTTCGTTGCAACTTCCGGAGTCAGCACCGGTTTATCCGTCAATCTGAGTGAAACAACGATCTGTGCCGGAGAAAGCGTTACAGCAACTGTCAGTGGTGGTTCAGGCACTTACACCTGGTCGGGAAGTAATGGTCTTGGTGCTACTTCCGGTTCTTCCGTTACAATCACTCCTCCGGGAACACCCGGAACGTATAATTACCATGTGGAATCTTCGGGATCAACTACCGGTGGAACACTTTTTTGCCCGACATCCACCGAATACGATTTCACCATCACAGTGTCCAGCGGAACAAGCCCGACTTTTAATCAGCTTGGAGCATCTTGTTCCGGTCAAAGCTTTACACTTCCGGCAACTTCTTTGGAAGGAATCAACGGAACATGGTCACCGGCAGTCAACAATTCGCAAACCACTACTTACACTTTCACTCCGGCTTCCGGTTCATGTGCTGTCACTACAACGATGACTGTTACGATAAACAACCAGGTTACGCCAAATTTCAATAACCCCGGGCCTTTGTGTTCCGGTCAGAGCTTTACACTTCCTGCAACTTCTTTGGAAGGAATCAGCGGAACGTGGTCGCCGGCTGTCAATAATTCTCAAACGACTACTTACACCTTCACTCCGGCTTCCGGTTCATGTGCCAGCAGTCAAACCATGAGCGTTGCAATCAACAACCAGGTCACACCGAATTTTAATAATCCGGGGCCATTGTGTCCGGGTGAAAGTTTTACACTTCCAACAACTTCTTTGGAAGGAATCAGCGGATCGTGGTCGCCAGCCGTTAACAATTCGCAAACAACAACCTACACCTTCACTCCGACTTCCGGGCAATGCACCAATACAGCTACTATGACTGTTGCGATAGGAAATCAAATTACACCCCATTTCAATAATCCCGGGCCTTTGTGTTCCGGTCAAAGTTTTACACTTCCTACCACCTCTTTGGAAGGAATCAACGGAACATGGTCACCGGCTTTCAACAACATCCAAACGACCACTTATATCTTCACTCCGACTTCCGGTTCGGGAGCATGTACTGCAACTTCCACAAGTATGGAAATTGTGATCAACCCCACACCTGTCGCAACTGCACAAGGACAAAACATCTGCACCGGAGACATGACCGCAATTCCGTTAAGTTCCAATCTTCCAGGAACCACATTCACCTGGACTGCCGTTTCTTCAAATGTATCAGGAGCCGCCAACGGATCGGGTAACGAAATCAACCAGGCATTAACTTCAGCTGGTGGCGGAAATGTCACCTATACCATTACTCCGACGACCGGAACTTGCGTTGGAAATCCGATCAGTATTGTTGTAAATGTCAATTCAACGCTTCCAATTACCATTTTGCCCGGAAACAGCAGTATTTGCCCTGGAGAATCCGTTTCATTAAGTGCATCGGGAGCGGTTTCTTATACCTGGTCGCCACCAAGCGGTTTGAATACAACTTCCGGTTCAACTGTTATCGCTTCTCCTTCAGCAACGACAACTTATACCGTTACCGGAGTTTCCTCTTCAGGATGCACCGGAACAGGGACTGTAACCATCACGGTTTTACCGGAACCTATTGCGGATTTTATTCCTTCGGTAACCAACGGTGAAGCTCCGCTAGAAGTTGTTTTTCAAAATACTTCGGTAAATGCTAATAGTTATAGCTGGAATTTCGGAAACGGTCAATCCAGTACCTCATCAAATTCAAGCGTTTCTACAGTTTACCATGATGCAGGAAATTATCCGGTTATCCTGGTCGCAAGCAATGGAATTTGTACGGATTCTATGCAGCTTACCATCGTTACTACAGTATCTGACTTCCTGATACATCTTCCGAATGTTTTTACTCCGAACGGTGATCATGTAAACGATGTGCTTTACATCGGAACAACGAATGCAAAATCGGTGTCTGTCGAAATCTTTAATCGCTGGGGAAATATCATGACCAAATTGGAAAAACCCACCGATACCTGGGATGGAGAGAATGCTCCAAGCGGAGTTTATTACTACAAATACACGATTACGGATCATTTCGATCAAGTTTATGAAGGGCAAGGATTCTTTCACCTGGAAAGGTGATTGACTAGTGATGCGCACATCTTACGCTATTACTCGGTTTCTCTTACTTTTTTCATTGCCAAAAAAGTAAGCAAAAAGTCTAGGCCTCCCGCAGTGGCGGGACAAGTTGTACTCGAAAACCTGTAAACTACGCGGCATTACGCGAAAGCATTCAAAACTCGTCCTACGGACTCAAACACCGAATGCTTTTTTTCGCTTCATTTACTTGTTTACTTACGGTTTTCAGCGCAAGGGCCATTTTTACACCCTCTTCTAGAAGCTATTTCTGTTTCAATTCCGGAAAAATAACGGGTTGTGCTAATAAAATAGGAAATCGCCCCTGGAAAGGGGGAAATGATTTTCAATCAGACTTGATTACGCTTTAATACCTGCTGCTACACCATTCAAAAGAAGGTCGACTCAGAAACGAATCGACCTTCTTACTAACCAGGTTTCAGTTGTAGTATATTTACTTTGTGCCCTGTACGAAAATGGAGGTGATGAACTGATTTTTTTAGTGTCATTTTTACAACTATGTAACCTGTTTTGATTTTAGGACTTCAAGGCTTCACGGCTTCTTCTTTCCGGGAAAAATGCTGAAAAAGGGGTTGAAAACGGCTGAAAAGCCCTAAAACCGTGTGTTAAATCTATAACATTTTCATACTGTATCTATGCTTTATCCATACTTGATCTATGCTCTATCTATACTTGACCCGTATCTAAGCTATTTAAATTCGGTTTTTAGGGATTTTGGATTCCTTTTTTGAAGGGTGTTTTTTTACAATTGTGTGAAGCGGGTGCTACGTATTGTTCTTGATTCTATTTTGCCGCTGTCAGTTCGTGTCCAGAGATTTCAGTCGAGATGTATCAAAATCACACATATTACATTATTTCTTGGTTTCTCTTACTTTTTGGCATCGCCCCCTGGAAAGAGGAAAATGATTTTCAATCAGACTTGATTACGTTTTAATACCTGCTGCTACACCATTCAAAAGAAGGTCGACTCAGAAACGAATCGACCTTCTTACTAACCAGGTTTCAGTTGTGGTATATTTACTTTAATAAGTTCACATGCCCCACATATTCGTGGTGCTTGTCTTTGTTTCTTTCCTTAATCAGAATTTTCCAGGTATATACTCCTTCTTTACACAATTTCCCGATGTATGTTCCATCCCAACCAAAAGCAACATCGTGTGATTCGAACAAAACTTCTCCCCATCGGTCAAAGATCAAAAGCGTATAATTCTGTCCGTCAAATCCGGAACTGAACACCGGGAAAAATACGTTGTTATGCTCATCTCCGTCCGGAGTGAATGTATTCGGAACGTAGAAGATCAATTCATCGATTACCGAAACAACCAATACTGCACTGTCGTTACACCCGGCAGGATTGGAAGCATACAAAATCACGTGATACACTCCCGGAGTTTCCGCATATTGATGCGTCGGGTTCGTTTGATTGGAAGTCGTTCCGTCTCCGAATTCCCAGGAATAAGTCGTCGCATTCGTGGAGTTGTTATCGAAAATAAACACCGGATTCAAAATGGATTGTTCAACGACATTCACTCCAAAAGCTGCATCCACTTCCGGATAAATCGTAACCATATTGGCATCTGTCAACGAATTCACACAGCCATTCGCATCCGTAATCGTTAAAGTCACATCAAACGTTCCAGCCGTATTGAATTGCTGTGTAACTGTTCCACAACCGGTTTGCGTTCCGCCGCCTTCAAAAGTCCAGACACAATTCACCGAATTCTGACTCGTATTGGTAAATGAGATGGAAACCGGAGCACAGCCGTCTGTAGCACTACTTGTAAATGAAACAAGTGGCAACGGATTCACCGTAACAGAAACGACATCTGTTGCAATGCATCCAAGCGCATTGGTTACCGTAACGGTATAGGAACTCGTTCCTTCTGTCGAAGCATTTACCCGCGGATTGGAAATGGTTGCATCGTTCAATCCTGTAGCTGGATTCCAGTAATACGTATTCCCTGCAACCGGAGCTGAACCAATCTGATTCCCGGTTGTTGAATTGATACAAAGACTGATATCCGCTCCTGCATTGGCAAGCGGATTATTGCTCACTCCAATCGTAAATGTCACCGGCGCACCTGCGCAACCATTCAAAGTCGGCACAACGCTGATTGTTCCACTGATTGGTGTTGTACCCGGATTCGTTCCTGCAAAAGCCGGAATGTCTCCTGATCCGCTTGCTCCCAATCCGATCGAAGTATTGCTGTTCGTCCAGGCATAGGTTGCTCCTGTTGGCGTCGAAGTAAAGGCAGGAATTACCACATTGTCATTCGGACAAACTACCACATTTGAAACCGGATCCATCACCGGAATCGGGTTCACGGTAATTGTAACCGATCCTGTTAAAGTATTACTGCACGACTCCGGGGCAGCAGATTGAGCTGAAACCAAGGTATACGTCGTCGTGGTGCTCAAAACTCCTGTGTTGATCGTCGCAGTTCCGGCTGCATTCAATGTAGTTGTTGAATTTGTTGTTCCATTCGAATAAGTAATCGTCGCATTTGGCGTACCAGAAATCGTAAACGTTGTTGCAGAACCGGCACAAATCGTTGTTGTTCCGGAAATCGTTGCGGTTGGCAATGCATTCACTGTTATTGTAGCAGTTTGAGAACAACCGTTGCTGTTTGTATACGTGATTGTCGTTGTTCCGGCTGAAATTCCTGTTACCAAACCTGTGTTGGAAACAGTAGCAACCGCAGCATTTGAAGAAACCCACGGACTGGTTGCATTAGCCGTTCCCGAACCTGTTAATTGTGTGGTTAATCCCACACAAACACTCACTATTCCGGTAATCGTCGGCAACGGATTGATCGTAACCACTGCCGTACTTTGACAAGACGAAGAATTCGTAAACGTAATGGTTGCAGTTCCCGCTGAAACTCCCGTCACCAAACCTGTATTGGAAACGGTAGCAACTGCTGTATTCGATGAAACCCACGGATTGGTTGCATTCGGTGTTCCGCTTGCAGACAATTGAGTTGTCGCTCCCACACAAGCTGTCAGTGTTCCTGTTACAGATGGATTTCCGACCACATTCAGCGTCATCGTATTGGAACATCCATTCGAATTCGTATACGTAATCGTCGTTGCCCCAACTGAAACTCCATTCACCAAACCGGTATTGGAAACAGTAGCAACTGCAGTATTCGAAGAAACCCATGGATTTATCGCGTTAGCCGTTCCTGAACCTGTCAATTGAGAAGTTCCGCCCTGGCAAACATCAGCCCCCGTTACTGTAGGCAAGGGATTTACCGTGAAAACCTTATTATCGAGACACCCGCTTGAATTGGTGTACGTAATCGTTGTTGTTCCGGCTGAAACGCCCGTTACCAATCCTGTACTGGAAACTGTAGCAACCGCTGTATTCGATGAAACCCACGGATTTGTTGCATTCGGAGTACTTGTTCCACTTAATTGACTTGTGCCGCCAATACAAACACTTAAAATCCCGGAAATGGTTGCACCGGATGTAATGGTCACAGCTTGAGTTGCAGAACAACCATCTGAATTCGTATAGGTAATCGTGCTCGTTCCGGGATTCACTCCGGTTACCAATCCGGTATTGGAAACCGTTGCAACGGCCGTATTTGAAGATGTCCATGGATTGGCTGTCGCAGCAGTTCCGCTTCCGGTCAATTGAGTCGTTAATCCGGCACAAACGGTAAACACACCACCGATTGTCGGAGTCGGATTCACCGTAATGGTTGCACTTCCGCTTTGGTTTTGAGAACAGGTTGTCGCACTGGAAACGCTTACCAGGTTGTACGTAAATGTTCCGGTTGTCCCCGTTGGTGCTGTAACGCTTGCAGTTGCTCCTGCTCCACTGCTCACCGTTTGATTCGCGCCGCCATTAATCGTATAGGTAAAAGTATAAGGCGCTGTACCATTGGCTCCCGTAAACGTAATCGTTGGTGCTGTTGCATTTTGACAAACCGTGGCTGTTCCTGAAATGGTTGCCGTCGGTAATGAATTGACTGTAATAACAGCTGAACCGGTTTGGTTTTGAGAACAACCCATCGCACTGGTAACACTCACCAAATTGTATGTAAACGTTCCCGCTGTTCCGGTTGGTGCCGTAACAGTTGCAGTTGTTCCTGCCCCGCTGCCCACCGTTTGGTTGGCGCCGCCATTGATGTTATAAGTAAAAGTATACGGAGCTGTGCCGTTTGCACCTGTAAACGTAATGGTTGGCGCAGTTCCGTTCTGACAAATCGTCGTTGTTCCCGAAATCGTTGCAGTCGGTAAAGGATTCACTGTGATTATTACAGAACCTGTTTGATTTTGAGAACAGGTCATAGCGCTTGAAACACTCACTAAGTTGTAAGTAAATGTTCCTGCTGCTCCCGTTGGAGCTGTAACGCTTGCAGTTGCTCCTGCTCCGCTGCTCACCGTCAGATTCGCACCACCATTAATCGTATAGGTAAATGTATATGGCGCTGTACCATTGGCTCCGGTAAACGTAATCGTTGGTGCCGTGGCATTCTGACAAACTGTTGTTGTTCCCGCAATCGTTGCTGTTGGCAATGGATTCACGGTGATTGTTGCTGAACCGGCCTGGTTTTGTGAGCAGCCCATTGCGCTCGTTACACTTACCAAACTGTAAGTAAATGTTCCGGTTGTTCCGGTCGGAGCTGTAACTGTGGCGGTCGTTCCTGCACCACTGCTCACCGTTTGGTTTGCACCACCATTAATCGTATAGGTAAATGTATAAGGCGCTGTACCGTTGGCTCCGGTAAAGGTAATCGTTGGGGCTGTTCCGTTTTGACAAACCGTTGTTGTCCCTGCAATCGTTGCCGTTGGTAAAGGATTCACTGTTACAATCGCCGAGCCGGTTTGGTTTTGCGAACAACCCATCGCGCTGGTCACACTGACTAAATTATACGTAAATGTTCCTGCCGTTGCGGTTGATGCCGTAACGCTTGCGGTTGTTCCTGCGCCGCTGCTTACCGTTTGGTTCGCGCCGCCATTGATGTTATAAGTAAAGGTATAAGGTGCCGTACCGTTCGCTCCGGTAAACGTAATTGTTGGTGCTGTTCCATTTTGACAAACCGTTGTTGTCCCTGCGATAGTTGCTGTTGGCAAAGGATTCACCGTAATAGTTACCGGATCACTTGCCGTACATCCTCCTACCGGATTGGTTGCCGTAACGGTATAAGTTGTAGTCGCCGCTGGTGTTACCGTTGGCGTCAAAGTCGTTGAGTTGGTCATATTGGTGGTTGGTGACCACGTATATGTAACCGGCAGATAATTATTGAATGTGATCGACCAATCCCGTAATATTCCCACGTCTCCGGTAGCGAGATCATAAACCATCAAGGTCCAGGTACCGTTTACTCCACATCCGTTCAACAGTGAAAAGGCATTTTCCGGGGTAAAGTTTCCTGTAAACGGAGCTGTTCCGGTAGTAATGGAAGGTGCTCCCGTCGGAACGAAAGTTGTATTGGTATAATTATCTCCTGCTCCACCATTATCGGATGAAAGATCAATCTGACTTCCATTCGGGCATTGAAGCCAGATCGTAATGTCTTCATCATACGTATGCGTGATATTTACATTCACGGAAACAATCGGAAGAACACCTGCTGTTTGCGGCGTAATTCCAGAAACTACGATTGTGGAATTAACCGGTGTCACACTCCCGTCATTGAGTGGAAAATCAGTTGGATTTGTAAAGGTTACCGGGTTATTGACTCCCATCGGAGAAAGTGTTGCATTTAAGTTCACACTTCCGCCCGGACAAATTGCCTGATCTGCTGTCGTTACATTGATTGAAGGTGAAGCATTCACAACCACCGTTACCGGTTCAATTTCATAACAACCGTTTGCATTCAGAATCCGGATATAATATGTTCCACTCGTTGCAACAGCGTTTGGCGCAGGAATCGGAACAGTACAGGCTGCATCAGAGAAATACCCGATTGTTCCGGAACCTGAATTGATTGTGACCACGCTCGAACTGGTCAAATTGACCGTTGCAGGAGAACAAACCGCCGGCGGATTCGTAACCGTAATCTGAGGTGACGGCAATACCGTTACTGAAGTGGTTAATGTCGAGTTGCAACCTGTTACCGATGTCATCGTACATTGATAATTGAAGGTTCCTGTTGTTGTCGGCGTTACCGAAAGCGTATTTGAAGTACTCAAAACAGTTCCCGGAGCAGAAGTCTGCACCCAGGAATAAGAAGCCGCACCCACCGGAGCAGTTAATGTTGACGTTTGATACTGACAGATATTCGGTGGAGCAATAATCGACATCGGAGCACAACTTGCATCCAGGTAAGCATATGCGTAATGTGCACCGATCGAACAATCCCCGACCGTGAATCGAATCGTTACACAAGATCCGACGTAAGGAGTTAAATCCAACATCACTGCTGTCCAGTCTTTCCAAAAGATTCCTGAATTCCCGATTTGTGTAAATCCGGGGATTCCCGGACCACCGGTTACCAATAAATTTCCGCATGCAATGGGATTTCCTGCACAATCAAGCGCATCAATCTGGAAATAGGGTTGTTCCTGCGGAAGGTGCAAAACCGTATCACCGGTTGAGGTATTAATCGTATAGGCGTTTTGTAGAACCGCAGCATAATAATACGTAAACAAAGCATTGGAAGCTGTAACGGAAAATTTCTGTTCGATTCGTGATCCGCCAAAAGCTCCGTTCGGTCCGTCGCCCAAAAGCAGTGAATTCGTATTTCCGGCAATCAAGGGGCAAACCCGCTGAATTGGTACCTGAACATCTGTTCCCGGAGTTGTAATCGTATGATGTCCGCCGGTTGTATTGTAAAATAGCGGAGTATAAGTCGGAGTTGGTTGTGGCGCTACTCCATTCTGCATGGAATGTCCCCAGGATCCCAGCCAGCCGGAGGTCGAACCGGCATCAAAACCGATATTCGTACAGGCAGGTTGTGTCGGATTCGCCGGGTGCGCCGGAACCGTATTGGAAATATTGATATTGTAATTGAATCCTGTACCATCATTATCAATGACAAAATAGTAACACTGTCCGGCAATCGGTGTAAACGGAATTCCGTATGTTCCGGAAAGATCTCCGAAGATTTGCGTTTGTCCCGCCAAAGCACCAGCTGATGTCAGGACACTGATAGATGGCATTACCGGATTCGCAAGTCCGCCGGGAGTGAAACTGACAGTTACCCAAATCGTTGCTGCTGAAGGTGCGCAATAGTAATAATACCAATCGGGCCCGTCATCGTAAGTATAAGGCGTGGCGTTGTATTCATCTGTTGCAGCAATTGTTGAGCCGGCAGCAGTGAAAGGCAACGTAATCGGAGCAGCCGTTGCTCCTGCCTGTGTGTTCGATCCCTGGGAAAACGAACAGAAACCTAAGAAGGTAAATAGAGGTAATACGAAGTAACCCCAAACAACATGTTTTTTCATACCGGAGAGTAGTATTAGAGTAGTATTATCTGGTTTTAGGATTGCGATAGACGTATAACATTTCCATTCGTTGAATGAAAAGATAAATCATCTCATGAGTAGTATTTTCTTTGAATTGAATGGAAACATCCAATCCGTTTATTTGAACATCTGTGATCGCATTCAACGATTCCAGATAAGTTTCTAGTTCATCTAAAATAGTAGTTCCCAAAGAAGTCGTCAAATGATAGACAACCGTGGGTGTTCCAACTCCCGTCACATGCGGATTTGAATAAACACTATCACTGTGTTTTTCAAGCTGTTGCCCATAACTATTGAACCCGTGGAATAAAGAGAGAAAAGTAGTAATGTACAAACAGTTAATGAAATTAGTCTTCATTAAAGTGTATTTTAGTTCTGCACAAATGTGACGAAAAAAAACGTTGCTAGTTGTCTTTTTTTCAGACGAATACTGTTTTTTAACAGTTTATTTTCAATTTTCTGTGTGATAATTCACATGAAAAACGCGCTGTTCGTCTTTGTTTTCAAGGGATTCGTCGAAGTAGAATCATCGTCATCAAACAAAATATAATTTCGCATCCTGATAGAAAAAATCATTCAAAAGATTAAATCGTTGATTCCTAAGTACCTTATCCGGGATTCTTTTAACGGTTTCTTTTCCCGAAACGGAAGTTTAACACCTTTAGTGTCGTTGTATGGACTCCTGTATTATTCCTTGAATGCTATTTTTAGACTCAAAAAAGGTCGACTCAGAAACGAATCGACCTTTGTATTATCCAGGTTTAGTTGTGGAATAGTTACTTTAATAAGTTGACATGCCCCACATGTTCGTGGTGCTTGTCTTTATTCCTTTCCTTAATCAGAATTTTCCAGGTATATACTCCTTCTTTACACAATTGCCCGATGTACGTTCCATCCCAGCCAAAAGCCACATCGTGTGATTCGAATAAAATCTCACCCCATCGGTCAAAGATCAAAAGCGTATAGTTCTGTCCGTCGAAACCGGAACTGAACACCGGGAAAAATACGTTGTTATGCTCATCTCCGTCCGGAGTAAAAGTGTTCGGCACATAAAAAATCAATTCATCTATGACGGAAACTACGACAACAGCACTATCGTTACATCCCTGTTCGTTTGACGCATACAACACAATATGATAGACTCCTTCATGGTTATCATACGTGTGTGTCGGACTTGTTTGAGTGGATGTTGTTCCGTCACCGAATTCCCAAACATAAGATGTTGCATTCGTTGAATTATTATCGAAAATAAACACCGGATTCAAAATAGATTGCTCGATGACATTCACTCCGAAAGAAGCGTGTGCCTGGGGCAAAATGGTAATCATATCACTTTGGGTTACCGAACCGGAACAACCGCTTGCATCCGTCACAGTCAAAGTGACATCATACGTTCCCGGAGTATTGTATTGCTGGGTAACCGATCCGCAACCAAACTGTGTTCCTCCGCCTTCAAATGTCCAGACACAATTTCCTGAAGAAGAACTGGAATTGGTAAAAGTAATCGAAACAGGAGCACATCCTCCGGACACATTACTGGTGAATTGAACAGGTAACGAAGTGTAGGATACAACAACCGGTTCCACATCCGAACATCCTGTTGGACTTGAGATCCGGATATAATAGGTTCCTGCCGTAGTCACTGTAGCTGGAGATGTCAGCGGAACAGTGCAAGCCGCGTCCATAAAGTATTCCAATGTTCCGGAACCCGCGTTGATAGTCGTCACACCCGGAGCAGTTAAGTCAACCGTTGCAGGTGAACAAACTGCGGCAGGATTTGTAACCGAAATATCCGGACCCGGCACTACCGTTACCGTAGTCGTTACTGTAGAATTACAGCCAACAAGAGATGTCAGCGTACATTGATACGTAAATGTTCCGGTTGTTGTCGGCGTAATCGACAAGGTATTGGATGTTCCGAGTACTGTTCCGGGATTAGATGCTTCCACCCAGGAATAACCTGCAGCTCCAACCGGCGCAGCAAGCACAGAAGTTTGATATTGACAAACATCCGGTGGTGAAACAATCTCCATCGGCGCACAAGTTGCATCCAGGTAGGCATAAGCATAATGCGCCCCCTGGGAACAATCACCTACCGTAAATCGAATCGTGATACAAGAGCCAATATATGGGGTCAAATCGAGCATCACCGGTGTCCAATTCTTCCAAAACACTCCTGAATTACCAATCTGGGTAAATCCGGGAATTCCGGGGCCACCCGTAACCAATAAGTTACCACAGGCAATCGGGTTACCGAAACAATCCTGTGCATCAATCTGGAAATAAGGTTGCTCTTGTGCAAGGTGAGGAATCGTATCTAAGGTTGTCTCATCAATAGTATAAGCATTTTGAAGTACTGCTGCATAGTAATACGTAAACAACGCATTGGATGATGTTACCTGGAATTTCTGCTCAATCCTGGATCCGCCATAAGCACCGTTCGGACCATCTCCTAAACGGATCGAATTGGTATTTCCCGGAATTAGCGGACAAACCTGGCTGATCGGAGCCTGTATATCTACTCCTCCGGATGTAATATCATGCTGTCCGGAGTTCATCGTAAAGAACATCGGTGTATAGATTGGCGTTAAATCCGTGGATGAGCCGATCCGCATGGAATGTCCCCAGGAACCTAACCATCCGGCAGTTGAGCCCGAATCAAAACCAATATTCGTACACGCAGGCTGCGTAGGTGAAACAGGGTGAGGCGGAACAATATTCGTTATCTGGATAGCATAATCGAATCCGGTTAAACCACCGTTATCGATCCAGAAAAGATAGCATTCTCCTGCCACCGGATCAAAAGGAGCGCCCATTGTTCCGGAATTATCGCCGGCTACTTGTGTAATCGCTACGACATCCAGGGTTGCAGCATTATAAATAACAATCTGTGGAAATACCGGGTTGGCTGCACCTCCGGGATTGAATGAAATCGTCGTCCAGATCGTAGCATTTGAGGTGGCACAGTAATAATAAAACCAATCCGGACCATCATCAAAGGCGGAACCCGGAGTATCGAAATCATTGGTTGCAAACACTGTTGAACCGACGGAATTAAACGGTAGTGAAATCGGAAAAACCGATGCTGTTATGTCATCATCCCCACCCTGCGAAAACGCAGTAAGGTTTAAAAGGGAAAACAGAGATACAAGGATATAATACCTAAAATTAATATGTTTCATAACGGAGAAAAGTGGTCTTCGATTTAGTTGGAAGTTTGATTTTTGTAGATATAATACATCTCCATCCGCTGAATAAACAGATAGATCATTTGATGGGTGGTCGCTTCTTTGAATCGGATGGAAATATCCTGTCCGTTGATTTCAACTTTAGTAATTGCATTCAGGGACTCCATATAATTCTTTAGTTCATCTAGAACATTAGTTTTCAAAGGAGTATTTAAGTGGTACACAACTGTATTTGATCCTACTCCCGAAACATTCGGGTTTGCATAGGAGTGATCCTCGTGTGTTTCAACTTGTTGACCATAACTACTAAATGCAGGAAATAAAAAAAGCGCAGTAGTAAAGCACAAACAAATAATAAAATTCCGGTTCATTAATTAAATGATTAGTTTAGTTCAGTGCAAAATTGACGAAAAAAACGCATTCGGGTTGTCTCATTTTCAAATAAATTCCCTTTTTAACAGTTTATTTTCAGTTCGTTGTGTAATAATTCACCCGAAAATCGCGCTGTTCGTCTTTGTTTTCAAGGGATTCGTCGAAATAGGATCATCGTCATAAAACAAATCGTAATTTCGCATCATGATAGAAAAAATCATTCAAAAAAGACTAAATCGCTGGTTACTAAGCATCTTATCCGGGGTTCTTTTAACAATTTCTTTTCCTGAAACGGGAAGTTTAACACCTTTGGCATTCGTTGCATGGATTCCTTTATTGTTCGTTGAATCCTATTTTTATACTCAAAAGAAGGCCTTCAGCTTGTTTTTACACGCATATTTAACCTTCATTATTTACAATATCGGTACCACCTGGTGGGTTTATTACGCCAGTGCTGAAGGAGCATACATGGCCTTCCTGGCGAATAGCTTGTTAATGGCGCTCGCTTTTCTTTTCTATCACTTATTGAAACGCAAATTGGGTACGAAATGGAACGGTCCGATCCTCATTTGTGTCTGGCTGAGTTTCGAGTTTCTTCATTTTCACTGGGAATTATCCTGGCCGTGGCTAACACTGGGAAATGTGTTTGCCCCAAGAGCTTCCTGGGTTCAGTGGTATTCCATTACCGGAGTTTTGGGAGGTTCGCTTTGGATTCTGATTATGAACCTGCTCATCTACAAATTAGTTATTCAACCGAAAAACATCCTGAAAAACCGTTACTTCATTCTTTCGATCCTCATCTTGCTTCTTCCTTTGAGTTTGTCCCTGATCCTGTACGTTACAAAAAGTATAGAGGGAACTCCTTATAATGTTGCGATCATTCAGCCCAACCTGGATCCATATGGCGAAAAGTTTGTTCTTGGAAACGAAGAGCAATTGAAATCCTTATTGGAGCAAGCTGACCAGGCTGTTTCAAAGGAAACTCAATTAGTCATTGCTCCGGAAACATCGCTTTACCCGACTTCCAATATCTACGAAAGAGGTTTACGCAAGGAAATTTTCTTTCACGTGATCAATGAACATCGGGCACGTTGGAGAAATGCGGGTTTGCTGATCGGAGCTTCTACTTACCAGGTTTTTGAGTATAAAAATTCTTCTGCAAGCAGGTTCATTCCGCAAATCAATGCATACGTAGAAGATTACAATTCTTCCGTTTTGTTCGACAATACGGCAAATCCTAAAATCATTCACAAATCAAAATTGGTTTTGGGTGTGGAGAAAATTCCGTTTGTAAGCATGTTTCCTTTCCTGGAACAATTGGCGATTGATATGGAAGGTGGTTCCGGAAGTTTAGGAATTGAAAATGAACCGAAAATCTTTGAAAAGAACCGCGTGAAGTTTTCCCCGGTTGTTTGCTACGAATCTGTTTACGGTGCTTTCCTTGCTAAACAAGCAAAAAAAGGATCACAATTTATCGCCATTATCACTAACGACGGCTGGTGGAAAGATACTCCCGGCTACAAGCAGCATTTTCAATTTGCTCGTTTGAGAGCAATCGAAAACAACAAGTACGTGGTTCGTTCGGCAAACACGGGGAAGTCAGGAGTGATTTCAAACCGTGGAGATGTTCTGAAAGAAACAGGTTGGTGGGTCAAAACGCAATTCAATTATACCATTCAATTGAATTCAAAACAAACGCTCTACCAGGTTCTGGGTGATTTTATCGGGTACTTTGCAATGGTTGGTTTCGGAATGTTCCTTGTTTTGAGAATCCTGAAAATTTTCACCAGAAAAGCAAAGTAGCTGGTTTAAAACCTCTATGTCCTTTGCTACTCTGCGTTTCAAAGAATAAAAAGTGAAGTCACGTCTAATTTTAACGCAAAGAATAGAAGAGCGCAAAGGATTTGTTCTAGAAGATATCTCAGCGTCCTTTGTTTCTATATGGTTTGTTTTTGAACACAATAGCTCACATAGAAAACATAGCATGTAATTTCCTGTAAAACTATGTGGTTTTTAGATTAACCTATGTGGTTATCACACCGACATCACTCAAACCGCAGCACTCCGTATTTATCCCGTTTATTCGACGCAGCAAAAATAACCTGGCGCGATTTGTAATTGACACTCGATAATTTCACACAAACAAAAGCGCCGATTGCATCATACGGAGAAAACAGGTTGCGTTGTGTATCTCCGTTACTCAAATCCATCTGCACCCTTGCCAGGCAATAATCTTTGTATCGCAGGGAATTCGAAAAAGGAATTCTGCTTCCTTTGTAAGCACCGAGCAGGTCGTAATTCTGCGCGTTATCGTTGAAGAAAATGACCAGGTTCCCTTCACTGACATAACTGATTAAGGAAGAATACTGCCCGAAATCGTTCACCGATTCCTGTTTTTTGTTGATCTTTTTAAACCAGTTAAAATCCCCAGAAGCACTGATCGAATAAACGATACAATCGTTGTAATTGTAGTAATTCGTCACCTGGCTCATGCCTCTTGAATCAGTCGAATTGACCTCATAAATGTAGTATTGCTCGGCTAAAACTGTAAAAGAACCGTCAGGAAGCAGCAAAATATTCCGGAAAGCGTAATTCAACAATTCTCCGTCCACATTCTGATAGCTGTAAATATCATCGGAATGTGCATTTTCCTGTTCCAGTATTTCCTGGGGAAACTCCATAAAATGTGGCGTTTCCAACTGTTTCGAAGCAAATGAAAAAGAAGCATGAAAAATCCCTTTTGCCCCCTTGGAATCTTCATCGCCCCAGGTTCCGGTCACAATCGCAGATGAATCATTGGAATGAATGGCAAAATTGTAGACCTTTCGCTGATCGAGATCCAATTCGTACATTCTCAGGGAATCTCCGGCACTCATATGAATCAGAACCGATTTATCCACCAATCCGAAATCCTTCCAGATGCTGTAATAGGCTTTCGAAAACACGGAAACACCGAGAAAATAATCTCCCTTGTTTGTTAAATGCCGCGCTTCTACGGCAGAAAGCCGCGAATCGTATGGAATTTCATATTCTCCTTCGCGAACGGTCTGCATCTTTTCATCCAGGATATTGTACCCGAAACGGTCATACATTTCTTTCTTCGCAGGAATCAGGTAATCTACGACGAGAAAATTACTTTTGGGAGAAACTTTCGTTGTAACCAACACACTTCTGCTCCAGCCTTTCGGTACCACATACGATGCAACAACCAATGCTTTTCCCAATGGATCCGCATCGTCATCGTATTCCTGGAGATAAAGAGTCACCGATGCACCGATCTTATCCGAAAAAAGCCCGAACAGCCGGTTTGAAAACAGGAACATGTCTTCCAGCGTCACCATTTTCTCTTCTATTCTCGGCTCAATACGCTTCGAAATGACTTCTTTCCCAAATTCAAAACGGGAAATTTTCGCAACCGGCATCAACGAGGAATTCGTATAATGAAAGGTAAAAAAGACTCCGTTGTCTTTCGGTAAAACGGCTAATGTATTTGGCCTTGAAAGATTATCAGGCCCCCAGTCAATTTGCGGCGGTAACTGCCCGAAAAGGGAAGAACCCAGGAATAGAAAAAAAGTAATTTGAAGAAACCGCAAAGCTTTTTTTCTGTAAGATAGTAAAAGATTTCTTACACCAACTTCACTCCGGTATAATTTGCCGGAGTAATTTCTTTCATGCGATTTTTCAGGGAAACATCGATATCCAATGTGTCAATAAAATCGTGAACCGTCTGCTGTGTAACCTTCTCATTCTTACGCGTCAAACCTTTCAAAGCCTCGTATGGTTTCGGGAAACCGATGCTACGCAAAATAGTCTGAATGGCTTCTGCTACAACCGCCCAATTTGCTTCCAGGTCTTCCTGGATTGCCTGTTCGTTCAACAACAATTTATTCAGTCCGACGATTGTTGCTTTGAATGCGATCAATGAATGCGCCAAAGGCATTCCAACTGCTCTTAAAACTGTCGAATCCGTCAAATCGCGCTGCAATCTTGAAACCGGCAATTTCGCTGCAAGGTGTTCGTACAACGCATTTGCGATTCCGATATTTCCTTCTGAATTTTCGAAATCAATCGGGTTTACTTTGTGCGGCATTGCCGAAGAACCCACTTCTCCTTCTTTCAGTTTCTGCTTGAAATAATCCATAGAAATGTAGGTCCACATATCGCGGTCCAAATCCAGGATGATTGTATTGATTCTTTTCAGACAGTCAAAAAGGTTTGCCAATTGATCGTAGTTTTCGATCTGTGTTGTCAGCTGACTTCTTGTAAGTCCCAATTGTTTGTTTACAAATTGATTGGAAAACGCCACCCAATCCGTTTCAGGGAAAGCAACAAAATGCGCATTGAAATTTCCGGTTGCACCACCAAATTTCGCAGCGTAAGGAATCGTTTTCAAGATTTCAAGCTGTGTTTCCAAACGGTATACAAAAACCGCCACTTCTTTTCCTAAAACTGTCGGAGAAGCCGGCTGACCGTGCGTTCTTGCAAGTAATGAAATTCCTGACCAATCGTTTGAATATCCTTTCAAAACGCGGATCAACTCTTCCAAAGCAGGAATGTAAACTTCCACAACCGCTTCTTTCAAACTCAACGGAATGGCTGTGTTATTGATATCCTGGGAAGTCAATCCGAAATGAATAAACTCCAAGTAATTTTCCAGATCCAGGTTCTGCATCTTTTCCTTCAGGAAATATTCCACAGCCTTCACATCGTGGTTGGTTGTTTTTTCAATGTGTTTAATCGCCAGCGCGTCTTCTTCTGAGAAAGAAGTTACGATTGCTCTCAATGCCGGGAAAACCGAAACCGGAACAGATTTCAAAGGCCCGATTCCTGCTTCAACCAACGCGATAAAGTATTCAACCTCTACATGCACTCTGTATTTGATCAATCCGAATTCGGAAAAATAAGGAGCGAGCTCGCTGACTTTTGAACGGTAACGCCCGTCTACCGGACTGATTGCAGTTAAAGATGTAAGAGACATTGAATTACTCATAGTTCATTTTTTGAAGGTGCAAAGATAGTTCTTAATTAATTGCGAATTCCCAATTACGAATTCCCGATGAAAAAAATATCCAAATGATTTATCCTTCAACAATTCCTAATTCCTAATTAAAAATGTTCAATAGTTCAATAGTTCAATAGTTCAATAGTTCGTAATTCGTAATTCGTAATTTGAACGAAGTTCACTAAATTTGAGCATGCGATTCATCAAAAACCTTTTTATTGGTTATAGAGCATATATCAAAGCATTCCGGCTGATCATCGATTACAAGCTGTATTTCTATATTATTTTCCCGGCCATTTTAATGCTTGGAATTTACCAGGTCGGTTTTATGATTCACCTTCATGAACCCAAGCCAACAGCTACCAGCATGAACGGAATTATCTGGTATATGATCAAATTGATGGCAGAAATCCTGATCGCCACCACCTTGATGCGTTTTGCAAAATACCTGGTTGTGATCTTACTTTCCCCGATGTTTTCGAAGATTTCTGAAAAAGTCGAATTTATTCTCACCGGAAACCGTTACCGTTTTAACTTCAATCAGCTGGTTAGCGATGTCAAACGCGGAATCCGAATCGGGATCCGGAACATGATGTGGGAAGTTTTCTTTTTTACCGTGGTATTTTTAATCGGAGTGATCGGCTGGGGAGATTTTGCACTAAGTCCGGTGCGGCATATTTTATTCTTCATCAGTTTCTATTACTACGGTTTTTCATTCATGGATTACATTCACGAACGCTTGAAAATGAACCTGCACGAAAGTATTCAGCTGGCACGAGAAAATCGCGGAATCGCTCTTTCCATCGGTTCGATTTATTCAGTATTGATCTGGAATTTCATCGATCTGAGTACTCTTTTCGACTGGTCTTCATTTGGCGCTGATCCGTGGCAGTTTATGCTCACTTTCTTCACGAATTTAGGACTTTGGATTTGTGCTTCTTTCGCACCGATCTGGGCTATTGTTGCCGCAACCATTGCCATGCACGATCTCCTGGATCTGAAATCCGTTACAAAAGACGAGTTCGCAGAGAATGTGATGAATTAATTTCCAATTACGAATTCCTAATGAAACATCTCCTTACTTCGCAAGTTGCCCCCGTGATGTCGTTCTCGATATACCTCCATTACATTCCGGCACTCGAACTGACACCATGGATTTCCTAATTCTTTTCAAATTTCTTGTGATAAATACCAAATCCGCACCATCAGTTATCATTCACTGAGCGAATTTTGATTTTTTTATATTACTTTGTCTCCGAATTATAGAACAACTTCATATGAAAATCCTTTTCGGAACTTTGTTATTACTACTTTGTACTACTAAATCCTTTGCTTTTCATACAGCATCAAAAGATAGTGTCACAGGAATCATTGATAAATCCGCAGCTCTGATCAAAATTGACCAGGGAAAACAATTGGTAGGTGAAAATAAAATTCGTGAAGCATTATTGGTCTTCCGTGAAGCCGCAATTAAAGATCCGAATACCTGGAAAGCATCTTACTGGATTTCGTATTGCCACTACCGTTTGAAAAACTTCGGTTATGCAAAACAATACGGTTTGGAAGCAATTCAAAAAGGACCGGACGATGTGGATGCAGAAGTGTACGACATTTTGGGTGTCGCTTGCCACAACTTAAACGAATTGGATTCTGCGGAACAGTATTTCCAGCTTGCTTCGACACATTTGTCCAAATCCCGTGCAAAAGAATTGAATATCCTTGGGAAACTGGCTTCCGTTCAATATGCAAAACAAGGAGCTGCGACACCGAATCTGCGACTTTCTTTATTGGGAGATATCAACTCCGGTTACAACGATTATTCGCCGGTTTTGACTGCTGACGGAAAACGCATTTATTTCACATCCAGGAGAGCAAATACAACCGGAGGAATGATGAACCCGGATGACCAGGAATATTTTGAAGACGTTTATACGGGTGTTTGGAATCAAAAGATGCTTCGTTTCGACAGCATTACAAACAATGTAGAACGAATCAACGGACCAGGCTTTGAATCGATGAGCTGGTTGTCGAAAGACGGATTGAAAGCAATTGTTATTTTAAACAACACGGCAACCAACGCCAAAAAAGTAACCGGAAGTTCGGATATCTGTGAAGTGGAATTCACGAAAAAAGGAAAATGGAATCTTCCGAAAGTGATCGACAATAAATCCATCAATACCAGTTTCATGGAAGGTTATGCAACCCTAACTGCAGACGGAAATACGATGTATTTTGTTTCCGACCGAAAAGGAGACAAGCGTTCAACAGATATTTATGTGGTTCAGCGCACCGGAAAAGTATGGGGCGAAGCAAAAATCCTGAGCGACAGTGTCAACACAACCATGCGTGAAACAACTCCTTACATTAGTCCCGACGGAAGATTCTTGTTCTTCAGTTCCGAAGGGCATTTGGGAATGGGTGGTTTGGACGTATACGTTTCCGAGAACACCGGTTCAGGCTGGACAAAAGCAAAAAATCTCGGACCAGCAGTAAATACTGTTAACGACGATTCACATTTTGTGATCTACAAAGATTTAGGGAAAGCTTTTGTCAGCGGTCTAACTGTCAGTGACAAGAAAAGCAGTATCGATATTTTTGAAATCGATTTAAGTAAACTGGTTTTACCGGTAAAACTTTAAATCCGTTTTGAACGAATTGAACAGATAAACGTACCTAACCGGGTACGTTTTTTTTTACATAGAGAACATGAAAAAAGTAATCTTTATTTTATTCCTTCTTCCACTATTCGGCTGGAGCCAAAAGGAAACAAAATCGGAAGCTTCCATTAAGAAAGTAACCGTTTTTAAACAAGGTGCTCAAATCGAGCATTCCAAAGAATTGAACCTAAGTCCCGGAAAACAAGTCATTATTTTTCAGAAACTGACTGATTTCTTAGATCCGAGTTCTATTCAGTTAAAGTGTTCGGACCAGGCAACAATCCTGAGCGTCCGCACCAGGAAGAATTTCGACGATAAGTCTATAGCTGAAACAGAACTGGCTGAAAAGAATGACCGTAAAAAAGTCCTTGAGAAACAGGAACGTACTTTACGTGACGAATACAAGGTATTGCTCCTGGATGAGCAGCTTTTATTAAAGAACAACAGTTTGAGCAGTCAACAGCAAGCCATGAAGATTTCCGAGTTGAAAGAGGCTTCTACGTTCTTTCACACCAAACTTTCGGAGATCAATACCCGTAAATCGCAATTGGATTCTGAGATTGAAGGAGTCGTGCGAAAGATCAACACGATCGAGCAGGAAATCAATACGAGAAAAGGCTTACCGGTTGTAAACTACACGGAAATCGAAGTGGAACTCAATGTGGAGAAAGCAGGAAATGTGGATTTCACGTTCACATACATTACACACAAAGCTTCCTGGAAACCTTACTACGACATGAGAAGCAACGGAGTAGGCGCCCCGGTTTTGCTTGAAGCAAAAGGGCTTGTTTCTCAAAGTACGGGAATCGAGTGGAAAAACGTTCAGTTAATCCTGTCGACAAACGATCCGTATGACAACACCCAGGAACCAATGATTTATCCGTGGGAAGTCAATTACTACACTCCTGCTCCGAGAAAACAAATCGCAACGCGTTCCGTTCCGGAATACAATTTCGACGGAGAAATGATTCACGGGGAAATTACCGATGCAGCTTCGGGTGAACCACTTGCTTTTGCAAAGATTTCGATGGTCAATAACCCTCTGAATGTATTCACAACGGACGCAACAGGTCATTTCTCGTTTCTGGTTCCGCGTGGAGAACGTAGTTATACCGTTTCTTATTTGGGATATCACGCTCAATATGTAACGATCAATGCGCCATATATTAAAACACAGCTTTACCCGGAAGCGATTGCCATGGAGGAACTGGAAAATCCTTTTGAGGGTTCCGGAAGAGGAAATGGAACCGGAGCCGGTTTTTCCAAAGCAGACGATGCAGCAGTTGCGGATTATTATGTGGGTTCAAATCAATTGGAAAGCGTGGTTATTCAACAAAAAAACACGCGCAACAAATCAAAAAGAGAGGAAAAGCTTTATGATCTCGCACAAACCGAAACAACCACCGGAGCATACAATATTTCGATTGCAAACCAGGTTGAAAAAGATCTGCGGATGGAATTCCAGATCGAAACGCCGTTTACCGTTCCTTCGGATGATGCCGAACATCGTGTAGCTATTGCAACCTACCAGATGAAAGCCGATTACGAATACCATGCTGTTCCGAAACTGGATGAATCCGTTTATTTGGTTGCGCAAATTTCAGGCTGGGAAAAACTGAACCTGTTGAACGGTGAATCCAACCTGTATTTCGACGGAACGTACATCGGAAAAAGCTTCATTGATGTGAATTCAGCAAAAGATACCTTGAGCTTCTCTTTAGGAAAAGACAAGAAGATTGTGGTAGAAAGAAAACGCAGCGAGGAAATGAGTAAAACCCGTTTGCTTGGAAGTCGCTACAAATACGAAGTAACCTGGGATTTCACCATCCGAAACAACGGTGGAGCTTCCATTCCGATCATCATCAAAGACCACTTCCCTATTTCTGTAAACGATGATATTAAAGTAAAACGCGGAACATTTACAGGAGCAACTTTGGATGAAAAAACTGGAATCCTTACCTGGAGATTTACTACCAACAAGGGAGAAACAAAACAATTCAAGTTTGATTACCAGGTAGATTACGGTAAAAACCAACCGGTTTACCTAGAATAAGATAAAGTAATCATTTCGATCATTCTTGTTTCCGAGATTGAAACAAGAATGATCTTTAGAATAAGAGCGCAAATGGCCCTTACGCTGAAAACCGTTGTAAGCAAGCAAATGAAGCGAAAAAAAGCATTCGGTGTTTGAGTCCGTAGGACGAGTTTTGAATGCTTTCGCGCAATGCCGCGTAGTTTACAGGTTTTCGAGTACATCTTGTCCCGATTTCTTCGGGAGGCCTAGACCTTTTTGCTTACTTTTTGGGGCGATGCCAAAAAGTAAGAGAAGCAAAGTTGTAAGATGTGCTGTTAAATGGGAAATGCCTTTTACGGATAAGTATAAAACTTCAAAAGCATCCGTCAGTGACGGATGCTTTTACCTGATTATGAAGAAAAATTACTATTGCTTCACTCGCTGTACCTTCTCAACCTTCATCCCTGAAACCAAAAAATATCCGGTAATCTGAGCTGTTGTCAAAATACAGAAAAGTGGCAATAAAAAACTATTGCTGTCACATAAATAAACATTGGAACTTATTAGTAGTAAGTGCGTCTCTTAGTTTCAGCTCTACGAAAATAAAAAACAAAGTTTTAAATTTCAAACTTAATCGACCAATTCTGTGCAGTAAATGATAAATGGTAAATATTCAGTCTGAACGGCAAATTACTCATTCAAAGCATGTAAATGTTCCCAAAAACCAGGATAACTTTTCGCCACAGCTTCCGGATTCTGCACCAATGTTTCACCATTTGCAAAGCTTCCGGCAATTGCTAACGACATCGCAATCCGGTGATCGTGATGTGAAGATACAACCGCACCTTGCAAACTTCCTGTTCCATGAATCAGCATTTCATCATCGTTCAGATCAATTTTCAAGCCCAGCTTCCCGAATTCCGATTGAAGCGTTAATCCGCGATTGCTTTCTTTGTGTTCCAATCTTCGCACGCCTTTGATCGTTGAAACTCCTTTGCATTTTGCCGCCAATACCACTAAAGCAGGAAACAGATCCGGGCAATTTTCCGCATCAAACTCAAAAGGCCGGATGTTTTCACCATCAATCCGGATTGATTGATTTTCGATCTGAATTTTGCATCCGGCGTTCATCAAGGCATTCAAAAACGCTTTGTCTGCCTGCAAACTTCCCATATTCAAACCGGAAACAGAAACCGGATGACCAATAGCTGAAGCCGCCAGCCAATAACTCGCGGAACTCCAATCTCCTTCAATCGCATAATCCGTTGCCCGGTAAGACTGATTTCCGGGAATGCGAAACACATTTTCCCGGTTTTCAATTTCAATCCCGAAGGCACGAAGCGTTTTGAGCGTCATTTGAATATAGGATCCCGATTTCATTTCAGAAACAGTCAACACGCTTTCCTTTTCACTTCGCGGAAGCGCCATGAGCAAACCGGAAATGAATTGAGAACTCATCGATCCGTCAACCGTAACCACGTTTCCTTTCAAAGGCCCGCAGACTTCAATTGGTAAAAAACCATTCGTTGTTGTCACTTCGCAGCCGAATTCCGGAAGTACCTCATCAAAAAAATCCATGGGACGTTTCAGCAAACTTCCGCTTCCGTTCAAAACCACTTTTTGATGAAATCCCGCACTAACACAGGTCAATAAACGCAATCCTAATCCGGATTCTCCCGCCGAAAGATTCAACGATCCGGTAATTTCGGTGATTCCTGTAATTTCAGCAACAGCAGGTGAACTGAAGTCTATTTTTGCACCTAAAGCAGCAATCGAATGAAGCATTGCTTTTTCATCGTCACTGGTTCCGATTCCGTTCAAACGCGACTTTCCGTCCGCCAAAGCAGCACACAAAATAGCACGTTGTGAATCACTTTTTGATGCCGGAATCTGAATGGTTCCGGAAAGAAGTCCGGGCTGAATTTTCTGTTCCATCATTCGTCTTTCTCAGCAGCATTGTTCATCACACGTACCTGGTGACGAATGGATTCCTGGTGAATCGCGTCCATTACCTGGCGCACAAAACGGTCACTCAGATTGTATTCCGAAGCTCTTCCCAAACGCGCTGAAATCAGTTTTCTCCAGTGCTCCGGTTGCAAAATCGTAATGTTATGCTCTTTTTTGAACTTACCCAAATCCTCGCTTAGCTGCATACGAACAGTCAGAATATCGAATAAACGATCATCCAGATCACCGATCTTTTCACGAATAATGGAAATGTGTTCCGTATTCAATTTTTCGGAATCCTGCGATCTCAAGACCAAACTATCCAACAAAATTCCTAAGTTTTTCGGAGTTAATTGCTGCGCTGCATCAGACCATGCCAAATCAGGATTGCGGTGCGTTTCGATAATTAATCCGTCGAAATTCAAATCCATTGCTTTTTGGGAAACTTCCAGCAGCAAATCGCGGTTTCCGGTAATATGACTCGGATCATTGATAATCGGCAGATCCGGCAAGCGTTCATGCAAAGCAATCGGAATTTCCCAATTGGGTACATTTCTGTATTTCGCATGTTTATATACCGAAAAACCACGGTGAATCGCTCCAACTTCCGTGATTCCTGATTTTTCCAATCGTTCAAAAGCACCGATCCACAATTCCAGATCCGGATTCACCGGATTTTTCACCAAAACAGGAATTTTCACTCCTTTCAAAGCATCTGCAATTTCCTGCACAGCAAACGGATTCACAGTTGTCCGCGCACCGATCCACAACACATCAACACCAGCTTTCAACGCCTGTTCCACATGTTTGGTGTTCGCAACTTCAGTGGTTGTCGGAACTCCCAGTTCTTTCCCGGCATTGACCAGCCAGCTCAAACCGATTTCTCCGACTCCTTCAAAAGAATCCGGGCGTGTTCGTGGTTTCCAGATTCCTGCCCGCAACATGTCAATTTCACACGATTCTTTGATTTGAAGCGCAGTCTCCATGACTTGTTCTTCCGTTTCCGCACTGCAGGGTCCCGCTATAATAATCGGTCTTTTTCCTCCTTTTTGGATGATGCTTTTCATGATAGAACCAAATTACTTTTTTTAATCCATATTAAACGAAAAATCCCGCTCCAAAACGAAGCGGGATTGACAACTATTAACAGTTGAGCTTCGAAATTAATGCATTTCGATGCGCCAAATATTGTTTACTCTTTGTGTTGCTTTTTTCATGATCTTCCCTCAAAAGTAGTGTTATTTATTTAACTAAAACGCAAATTAAAAATAATTATTTCACAATTTTTCTTGGAAGTATCATTTGTAGTCGTATCTTTGCTCCATGATTTTTCAACAAACAATGAAATTTTGGTGGTGTCTGTGTACTAAAAAAGTGACGGACGCATAATTCATTATATCTATTTTTTTGAACGGCTTGTCACTCGTGGCAAGCCGTTTTTTTATTCCCAAAAATCTCATTTTATGCACATTTACACACAAGAATATTCCTTTAACGCCGACAATTACACTTCTGTCGGGCTTTATTTATCGTTCAAAAACCGTTTCCGGTCGCCCTGCTTATTGGAAAGCAATGATTACAACGACCGGACTTCCAGCAAGTCTTTCATCGGCTTGAATCCATTGATCGATATCCAGGTTTTTCAAACGGAAATTCGCATCCGGGAAGTTGATTCCGTACAGGTGATTCCGCTTGAAGATCCTCAGAAAATCACACAGCAAATTCAGAAGCTCCTCAACGCGTATTCTTTCAAAAACGATTTTGAGCATAACGGGTTCCTGAGTTATTTCAGCTTTGAGTTTGCTCATTTCGAAGAGCAAATTTCCACTTCGGAGTCTCAACTGCAACTTCCCTTAGCACGATTTACACTTTTCCAATACTTGTTGATCATCGATCATTTTCACGATCAGGGAAGTATTTTGTTCAATGCCTTTGAACCGGTACAAAAAAGTGAAACCGAGTTCCAGGAATTACTCCGGTTCAACAAAGCTTCCGATTTACCTTTTGAGTTGGTCAACGAAGAAAAAACAGCTGTTTCCGAAAACGATTTCCTGCACTTGGTTCAGCAAGCCAAAACGCATATTTACCGCGGAGATGTCTTTCAATTGGTGGTTTCACGACCCTTCGAGCAAGCATTTTTCGGGGATGATTTCCAGGTTTACCGGCAATTGAGACGACTCAATCCTTCGCCCTATTTGTTCTACCTGGACATGGAATCATATCGTTTATTCGGCTCTTCACCGGAAACGCAAATTCAGCTGAAAAACGGAATGGCGGAAATACATCCGATCGCCGGAACCGTTCGAAAAACAGGTGACGATCAGTTAGACAAACAACTGATTCAGCAATTAATTGAAGACGAAAAAGAAAATGCCGAACACACGATGTTGGTGGATCTCGCGAGAAATGATCTGAGTAAATTCTGTACTTCCGTCAAAATTGCTTCCTACAAGGAAATTCAGCATTTCTCACACGTCATTCATTTGGTTTCGAAAGTCGTCGCTCAAACAGAAGAACCTGCGCTTTCGCTGTTTAACGGAACTTTTCCAGCCGGAACACTTTCCGGAACCCCCAAACCGAAAGCGTTGGAACTACTCAACCAATATGAAAAATCCGGTCGCGGATTTTACGGCGGCGCTGTAGGATTCATTCACAGCAATGGAAACATGAACCTGGCGATCATTATCCGCAGCGCTTTGAGCAGCAATAATACCCTCAGATACCAGGCCGGAGCCGGAATTGTCCTGGATTCCGTTCCGGAAAACGAACTGGAAGAAGTAAACAACAAACTCGGCGCAATCCGGAAAGCCATTCAATGCGCCACTAAATCTCATGCTTTATGAAAATTGCAGTCATCGACAACTTTGATTCTTTTGTTTTTAACCTGATTCGCTACATCAAAGAAGAACAGCACGAAGTTGTTGTTCAGCGAAACAACCGGCTTGATTTTGACATTCTCGAATCAGCTGATGGGATTTTGCTTTCTCCCGGGCCGGGAATTCCCTCAGAAGCAGGTGAACTTTTAGAAGTTATCAAGCAGTTTCACGGAAAAAAGCCCATCCTCGGAGTTTGTTTGGGACACCAGGCCATTGCCGAACATTTCGGAGACGCACTCATTCCTTGTCCTGAACCTGTTCACGGAAGAGCTTCCCGGATAACGATTTCAACGAAATCAGGAATTTTTCAAAATCTTCCGTCGGAAATCGAAGTGGGAAGATATCACAGTTGGCAAACCCGGATTTCACCTTCCAGCGAATTGGAAGTAACGGCCTCAACAGCAGATTCCGTTGTGATGGCTCTTCAACACAAAACCGCTCCTACTGTCGGAGTACAATTCCATCCGGAGTCGATTCTGACGCCTTTGGGACGAAAAATGATTCAAAACTGGTTAAGAATCTGTTCAAGTGTTCAAAAGGTTCAAAATTGAACTCTTTAAACCTTTTGAACAATTTGATGCATTATCTCTCATATGTCATAACCTCTTTAAAAATAATTACAGATGAATTACCTCAAAAAATTAATCGACAACGGCACATTAAGCCGCGAAGAAGCACGTTTGTGCATGATTCAAATCGGGAGAAACGAAATTTCCGACGCACAAATTGTTGGCATTATCACAACCATCCAGATGCGTGGTTTACAACTTTCAGAACTGGAAGGTTTCCAGGATGCACTGATCGAATTGGCAAAACCGTTAAATCTCCAAGCGGAACAAAGCATTGATTGCTGCGGAACCGGCGGTGATGGAAAAAACACCTTCAACATTTCCACTTTGACTTCTTTCATTCTCGCGTCCATGGGATACAAAGTGGTGAAACACGGAAATTACGGTGTTAGTTCGCTCTGCGGTTCGTCCACTGTTCTGGAATATTTGGGCTACGAATTCTCTTCGGACCCAACGGAGCTGCAGCGTCAATTGGATCAGAACAACATTTGTTTTCTCCACGCACCTTTGTTTCATCCGGCCTTACTCCGGGTTGCTCCTTTGCGGCAATCCATGGGAATTGCGACTTTATTCAACGGGCTTGGTCCTTTGGTCAACCCACACCATTCCACACATCAATTAACCGGGACTTATTCCCTGGAACTGGCGAAACAATATCAGCACATTCTGAAATCGAAACGAGACAATTTCGCAGTGCTGCATGGACTTTCAGGCTACGACGAGTTGACTTTCATCGGAGGAACCCGCGTTCTGAAAGCCGATAGCGACGAGTTGATCCAAAATCCTCCGAATCAGCAATTGATTAAACCTGAAGAAATTTCAGGCGGAAATTCCGTTTCAGAATCCGCCTGGATTTTCACTGCTCTTCTGCGCGGAGAAGGAAACGAAAGTCAGAATACGGTACTTGCCGGAAATGTTTCCCTTGCTTTGCAAACACTTGAACCGGAATTGACTTTTGAACAGGCTTTCAGTAAAGGATTGGAGCAAATCAAAAGCGGAAAAGCATTTTACACCTTTAAAAACGTTTGTTTATGACACACATATTAGACGAAATCGTTGCCAACAAACGGAACGAAATTCAACAATTGAAGCAGTCAATCACTGTTTCGGATTATGTACAAAGTCCGCTTTTTAACCGGAATGTGATCTCATTCAAAAAAAACATCCGGGATCAATTCGGGATTATTGCGGAAATCAAACGGAAATCTCCCGGAGCCGGTGAAATCAATACGAACCTGGATATTCTTTCACAGGTCAAATCGTATGAAAAACAAGGAGCTTGCGGCATTTCGGTTTTAAGTGATTTTCACTATTTCGGAGGTTCAAATGAAGACATTATGCAAATTCGTAATATTACGAATCGGCCAATTCTGAGAAAGGAATTTATCCTGGATGAATACCAACTTTTCGAAAGTAAAGCCGCCGGAGCAGATGCTGTTTTACTGATCGCTTCGATTTTGGAAAAAGAACAAGCCCATCAATTAACCATCGTTGCCAAAAGTTTGGGTCTCGAGGTTTTATTTGAAATTCACTCGTTTGAGGAATTGAATAAGATGAATGATGAGATTGATATTCTATTGGTCAACAACCGGAATCTGAAGACGCAGCAAACATCCGTGGAACATTCATACGGATTAGCGTCTTATTTACCCGAAAACATATTGAAGATTTCCGCTTCCGGGATCTCCAATTCGAATCAGTTGAAACAATTGCAGAATCTCGGATTCAACGGGGCATTGATCGGCGAAAGCTTATTGAAAGGAAATTTCAAATTCGGACTCACTTCCAACTCATTCGCGCTATGAAACTGAAAATTTGCGGCTGCAGTACGGAACAGTTCTATCCCGGCTTGTTCGACCTGGACGAAGTGGATTATTTCGGGTTTATTTTTTATCCCGGTTCTCCCCGGTATGTGGAACGCACTCCCGGAATTTCCAAAGAGAAGGTTGGTGTTTTTGTCAATGCACAAGCGGAATTCATTCTGCAGAAAATCAAAGAAGAATCATTGAACATTGTTCAGTTCCATGGAAATGAATCGGCAAAAGAAATCCGGAAAATAAAAGCCCCTGTGACAAAATGGAAAGCTTTGGGAATTCAAAATTCCAGCGACTTTGAAGCTTGCAAAGCCTATGAAGGAATCATCGATGCATTTCTGTTCGACACCAAAAGTCCGCAATTTGGTGGAACGGGAACATCTTTTGATTGGGAAATCCTAAACGAATACAGCGGAGAAACTCCCTTCTTCCTCAGTGGTGGAATTTCCATCGGGCACGTGAACCGCATTCAGAAAATACAACATCCCAAATTCATCGGGATTGATCTGAACAGCCGCTTTGAAATTGCCCCGAAACAAAAAAACGTTCCCTTAATCGAATCATTCATCAAACAATTGAAACATGAAAACTGCTGAATTTATTCTTCCGGATGAACTCGGATTCTATGGCGAATTCGGAGGTGCTTACATTCCGGAATTGTTACGTCCTGCCGTTGAAGAACTGAACACCGCCTTCCGGAATTATTGTTTTACGGAAGCGTTCCGAACCGAATACCTCGACTTATTAAAAAATTACGTCGGAAGGCCAACTCCCTTATATTTCGCAAAGAATTATTCTCAGAAATACGGTGCAAAAATCTATTTCAAACGGGAAGATTTGTGTCATACCGGGGCACATAAAATCAACAATACGATCGGTCAGATTTTGCTCGCCAAACACATGGGAAAGACCGAAATTATTGCGGAAACCGGAGCCGGACAACATGGTGTGGCAACTGCAACCGTTTGCGCATTGATGGGTTTGAATTGCATTGTTTACATGGGCGAAAAAGACATGGAACGCCAGGCTCCGAATGTACAACGCATGTTGATGCTGGGAACAGAAGTGCGTCCGGCGACTTGCGGCAGTAAAACATTGAAAGATGCCACGAATGAAGCGATTCGTCACTGGATCAATTTTCCGGATTCTTATTATTTGATCGGTTCGGTGGTCGGACCTCATCCTTATCCGGCTTTGGTCGCTTATTTTCAATCCGTCATTTCAGAAGAAATTCAAAATCAGTTAAAGGAAATCGGATCGGCTTCTCCCAAAAAGGTAATCGCCTGTGTTGGAGGTGGAAGTAATGCCGCGGGAGCTTTCTATCATTTTTATGCGGATCAAAACGTCGAATTGATTGCTATTGAAGCTGCCGGCGAAGGAATTGACTCGGGAAAAAGTGCTGCGACTTCTGTGCTTGGTTCGATCGGTGTACTTCACGGAAGCCTGACCTTATTAATGCAGGATTCGTTTGGCCAGGTTACGGAACCGCACAGTATTTCTGCAGGTTTGGATTATCCCGGAATTGGCCCGCAGCATGCACACAGTATTTCGGCCGGAAGAACACAGGCTGTTTCAATAACCGACGCAGAAGCTTTAACCGCCGCTTTGGAATGCAGCAGATTGGAAGGAATTATTCCGGCTCTTGAAAGTGCACATGCGCTGGCAGTTCTTGAAAAATTGTCTTTAAAACCGGAAGAAATCGTTGTTGTAAATCTTTCCGGAAGAGGAGATAAAGACATTAACACGTATCAAAAAGCATTTCAATAATTATGAATCCATTCAAAAAAAACGGGAAATCAGTCAGTATTTTCATTACAGCAGGCTACCCCGAAAAAGAGAGTTTAACGACACAAATCTTATCCTTACAAAAGCAAGGAATTGACTTCATCGAAATCGGCATTCCTTTTTCCGACCCGATGGCTGATGGGCCTGTTATCCAGGAAACAAGTGCGGTTGCTTTGAAAAATGGCATGAATTTGAATCTCTTATTTGAACAGCTTTCAGAGATCAAAGAGTCAATTCACATTCCTTTGGTCATCATGAGTTACCTGAATCCGATTCTTCAATTCGGCACGGATCTTTTTCTTGAAAAGTGTCAATCGGCAGGTATTTCAGGATTGATCATTCCCGATCTTTCTTTTGAGTTGGTCCGGGAAAAATATCGGGATTCGTTTGGTTCGGGCAAGATTCCACTGATTTATTTAATCACTCCTTCCACTTCTGATACCAGAATTGTTCAAATTGCAGAAGCAAGTTCAAATTCCTTTATCTATTTGGTCGGGCAGAACAAAATCACGGGTTCTTCCTATTCTTTGTCGGAACATGCGGATCGTTATTCGGAACTCAAACAACTTTGCAGGGAAGTTCCTTTGTTCCTTGGTTTTGGAATCTCCAATGCGGTACAAAAACAGGAAGCATTTCAATCTGTGGACGGAATCATTGTCGGAACAGCTTATTTGCGAGCAATTTCGGAGAAAAATGAAGACGAGTTTATTGAAAAACTCCTGAGTTAACAACTCCTTAACGATTGAAGCGTTAATTTTGCAGGTATGAAAGCGGATACACAATCGTACGATTCAACCAAAACAACCTATCCGATTCTTTTTGCAATTGCTTTCGGGCATTTACTGAATGATTTGATCCAAGGTGTTTTGCAACCATTATTCCCTTTGATCAAAAAAACTCAACACCTGGATTACGGGCAGGTTGGTTTCATCATGTTTGCATTTCAGATTACTTCTTCGCTCTTTCAACCCATTGTAGGTTCTATCACAGATAAATATCCACAACCTTATTCCTTTAGTTTCGGGATGTTATTTGCCATTGCCGGGATTGTTGTTTTATCCTATTCTGATAATTTCACCATGACATTGATCGCAGCTTGTTGTATCGGGCTCGCATCATCGGTCTTTCACCCGGAAGCTTCCCGCGTGGCTTATTCTGCTTCAGGAGGCCGACGTAGTTTGGCACAAGCTATTTTCCAGTTAGGTGGAAACGGCGGAACTGCTCTTGGGCCGGTTTTGGTGACTTTATGCGTAATTCCTTTCGGACAAAAATACACTTTGCTATTTGTCATTGCCGGAATAGCCGGGTTTGCTATCTTGTTATTTGTGAGCCGCTGGTATAAAAACTATTTGCACGAACATCTGAAAAACACAAAAGCCAGAGTAGTAACACATCAACTTTCCAAACAACGGGTTTACATCTCAGTCGGGATCCTGTTGGTATTACTTTTTTCCAAATATTTTTATACCGCAAGTATTTCAAGCTACCTGCTTTTCTACGCAGAAGAACGCTTCCACCTGGTAGAAAGCGAAGGGCAATTATTACTGGCCGTTTATCTTTTTGCAATTACACTCGGTACGGTCATCGGTGGATTAGCAGGCGATAAATACGGACGAAGAAATATCATTTGGTTTTCGATTCTCGGAGCAGCTCCGTTTACCTTGCTTCTTCCCTACATGGATTTAACCGGAACAATTGTATGTCTTGCTTTTGCGGGATTCATTCTCGCTTCTGCCTTCCCTTCCATCCTCGTATATGCGCAGGAATTACTGCCTGGAAGAATCGGGATGATTTCGGGAATGTTCTATGGTTTTGCTTTCGGAATGGGTGGAATCGGTGCTGCTTTCCTTGGAGATCTGATCGATAAGCGCGGAATTATTGAAGTGTATCACATTTGCTCCTTCTTACCGCTGATCGGGATTATTGCAGTGTTCCTGCCTTCATTCCGGGTAAAGAAAACGTAATTTTCAGTCTTTGCAGTTTTCAGATAATGTCCATTTTAAAAATGACCTCATTGCCAATTTGGTGATTCGTAATATTACGAATCGCAAAAATGACAAAATGGGAAATCAATTCTTTTTAGCCGGAGCCTGGTAAAACTCCTTCAGATAATCCGGTTCGAAATAAGCTACATCTTCGAATTCCTGTTTCAAATACTTGTGATAAGCCAACGAGATTTGCCCTGAAGCAGATGGTTCCAACTCCGCATCAAACGTAATCTGACGATCTGCCCACAATTCCTGCATTTTTGCTGCTCCGTCACCAAAACAAACAAAAGGCTCAAAATCCGCATAGGAATGCTCATCCAGGACATCCGCACTAACCGCTTTCACGATTTCCGATTGCGGATTTACAATCAATGAAAACACTTCCATTCTGCGCGCATCAATCATCGGACAAAGATTGAGAGCCGGGTATTTCGTTTTCCCGATAGCAGTCATTGATTCCAATGTGTTTATTGCTATTAGAGGAATTCCCAGGGCATAGCAAAGTCCTTTTGCTGTCGACACCCCGATTCGTAAACCGGTATAAGAACCAGGTCCCGCGGAAACAGAAACGGCAGACAACATTCCCGAAGTCATTCCCTGTAAATCCAAAACTTGCTGAATCAGGATTGTCAGCTCCTCGCCGTGCGCATATCCGTCGTCCTTCAATTCCTGCAGCTGTTTCAGTTCTCCGTCAACCGACAAAGCGACTGAACATACTTTCGTTGCGGTTTCTATGTGTAAAATTGTTGTCATTTTTCTTTAAAAAGTCTTTCCGATTTTCAGCAGCAGATTCCGGTTTGATTGAGTAATGTGACTTATTGCTGTACTTCCAGCTTAAACCCGATTCCGTGAATGTTTGAAATCGAAATCTTCTCATCCATGGAAAAATACTTTCGAAGTTTGGTAATAAAAACGTCCATACTTCTTCCTGCAAAATAGTCATCCTGTCCCCAAACGGCTGTCAGGATATTTTCTCTCGGAACTACCGCATTTTTAAACTTACACAGGATTTTCAGCACCATTGCTTCCTTCTTCGTAAGCGTTTTTTCAAATTCCGGGTGTTTCAAGGTGAAGTTTTCGGTATCAAAAACATAGCTACCGATTTCGACTACTTTCTGTTCCGGTTCATCCTGGATATTTACGCGTTTCAGAAGTGCTTTTACGCGAACCGAAAGTTCATCAAAAGAGAATGGTTTCGTCAAATAATCATCTCCTCCGGCATTGAATCCCGCAATCTTATCTTCCGTCATGGCCTTCGCTGTCAGGAAGAGAATCGGAATGTGCTGATTCATTGTTCTGATTTCTCTTGCCAACGTAAATCCATCTTTTTTAGGCATCATAACATCAAAAATGCACAGGTGGAATTCGCCTTCGGAAAAGCGCATATGGCCGTCCATTCCATTCGTACATAAAACTACTTGATATCCTTCTGATTTTAGTTGGTCGGAGATAACAAATCCCAGGTTTGCATCGTCTTCAACCAATAATATTTTAGCCTTTGGGTTCATTCTAAGATGATTATTTCCGTGAAGATAATAAAGAAATGTCTTGGTTCATTCCGGACCGGAAAATAGATTCCGAACCGCCTGAAAAAGATAAGAGCTCAAGACGGGCGTCTCAAGCTCTTATCACACTAATCAACCTAACCTACTACTACTTCAGCAAAGATACGTCATAATAGCATTGCTTTCGCAGTTTTCACTGAAAGAAACACAAAAGGACAAATAAAGGATTTAAAGAATGGATTAAACGAATGTATTAGGTGGACGTTAAATAATTCACTGACGAGTCAATTATATCTAAAATTGAACAGATTAATCGGTAAACACACCCGATTAAATATTTCCATGGTAAATACTTTATTGATTTAAGATTCCAAGAAAGGCGGTTTTTTTGTTTGAAAAAAAATGCATTTTTTGATGTTGAATGGATGAAATGATAGATGAACGGAGTTTTCAGTGGAAATATTAAAAAGACCCGTTACAAGCCTCGTTTTCAACTACCTCGTTTTAGCGTCCCGAATATATTATCAGATTCTAAAGCCTACTCGAAATACTTTCTTAACTTTGAAAGTGTCTCAGAACTAATAAGAATGGATAAAATTTTAATAGTTGATGATGAAGAAGATATCCGCGAAATTCTCGGGTATAATCTAAAGAAAGAAGGGTTTCAGGTTTTCCTGGCTGAAAACGGACAAACAGGAATTAGTCTTTGCAAAGAGGAGAAACCTGATTTGGTGATTCTTGACGTGATGATGCCCGGAATGGATGGAATCGAAGTCTGCGAACAAATCAGGAGTACACCCGGTTTGGAAAATGTATTGATTTGCTTTCTTACCGCACGTAATGAAGATTACAGCCAGATTGCAGGTTTGGATGCCGGTGCCGACGATTACATCTCAAAACCGATCAAACCACGCGTATTGGTGAGCAGGGTTCATGCTCTTTTGCGCCGCAAAGAAATGGTACAGGCAAAACCTTCCGGAACTTCAGATTTGGTGATTAACCGTGAAAAATACCTGGTGATCAAAAATGGCGAAACGCTGCATCTACCCAAGAAGGAATTCGAATTACTGGCTTTGCTGGCTTCCAGACCGGAAGTAGTGTTTGAACGTGATGTGATCCTGGAACGGGTTTGGGGAACTGACATTGTTGTCGGAGACCGGACAATTGACGTTCACGTAAGGAAACTGAGAGAAAAAATTGGTGATGATTATATCCAAACCGTCAAAGGAATCGGATATAAGTTTAAAGGATAATAAAAACAAGTCGGGGCGAAAAATTTTTCGCCCCGACTTGTTTTCTGAATGTTAGATTCCAAATTCAATCTGGAAAATAGCGCCGAATCTTCCCGTATCCAATTGATCCCTCAAATCGGTTGTGAGCTGATAAAGGATATTTCCCTGAACTTTCACACGATGTCCGTAAATGTATTTCGTAACTCCCAACTGGAATTCCTGGTTCTTTTTTAAGTTGATCCCGGAAAAAGCAGGATTGTTATACACCGAAGAAAAAGGCGTAATTTCCGCATACCTCAACGCTACCTCCCAATTGGATTTGAACAGGTAACTCACTTGCTGCATAAAACCATTTCCGGCAAAAACTGCCTGAAGTCCCAACGAATCACTTGTAAATGTGATCGGATTCGTACAGTTTCGCTGCATGAATTCCGTGTACATCGCGAAACCTTTGTATTTGAACAACAAATCCAACGAAAGGGTCGACATGTCTGTTTTCTTAAACAAATCACGTCCCAATTGTCCGCCGGAACGAACGGCATCATCATTGAAATTATAAGAGGCTCCCAAGGACAATTTCGGTTTTTGTTCGCGCTCCAAATCCCCTTCCTGGTAATCGTTCTTATTGGTAAAAGCTCCGAAAGGCAACACTTCTACCCTTCCGGTATAAGACAAGCCACTATTGGAACTGATACTGTTTCTTCCTTCTCCGGAAGTCAATGCTCCCAAAACAGCAAAATATTCATGCTTGTACGATCCGAAAAAACCGAAATCACGATCAAAATTAAAAGTCGCATTTACAATCGAACGGTCTGCAAATTGCTGATCTCCGGAAGAAATAACCCGTTGTCTGTTTCCGGGCAATTTGGTTTGTCCGAAACTGAATTTCAGGTGTTTCGTCGGTTCGTAATTAATCACCGCGTCACGCACAATGTTCACACTGGTATTCACCTGCGACATTTGCGTCATGTCCCAATCCATATCTCCTCTTGAAAAAGCCAGCTGCAATTTATAGGTCAACTTCGGGCTGTAAACAAATCCTTCCATCTTCAAACGAACACGGCGCACACGAAACTCGTAGCTTTCCGCTGATAAATCTTTTTCGCTTCGCGTCAGCATAGCAGCTCTGTTCTGCATCCGGAATTGAAAACGCATGGAAAACAGCGAATCCTTTCCGATAAATTCGATTCCTCTCTGTGGTTTCGTCAAAATAGACAAATCAATTTTCTTTTGACAAAAAACAACACTGGTACTGATCAGTAAAAGGATTAAAAGTAGAATATGATTCATGTTGGACTATTTTGATTTAAACATGTTTCTTTTTAGGGGTGTGCTTAATCACTTTACTAAAAGTAATCTGCGTGTAATCTTTTCTTCTATCCGTTGTATTCATATGAAGAAACTGATGCATCAGTCCCATCTGGATCGAAGCCGTTTTGAACTTAAATCCAAGTCCTACAAAGAAACGATTTTGATTGAAGAACGGTGCTTTATGTGTGAACATGATTTCATCCGAAACATTTGCAAACAAGGTATTTTCCTGCATCGTTTTATGCGTCAGCGGAACAAAAGCCTGTAAACGGTAACGAAAACGGTAACGATCATCATCAGTCGTTCCATCATAATTAGACGTGAATCCGTTCTGTGCGCTATTCCATTTCTGGATAAAACGGTACTCAAAACGATACCGGTGATCAAATTGAATGCGCTTGCCGTTTGTCTTTAATATGAACTCCGCCCAAATACGATTCTCTACTTGTTTTTGCGGTGTTCGGAAATTCTCATAATCCGCATATTGATGGTAAGTCCCCACACCTAAACCTCCGGAAAGCTGCTCCGTAAACAAATAATGAAAGAACGTTTTCAGCTCCCAGTAATTCAGGTCATTGTACAATTCCTGGCTTCTGATTTGACCTTCCGCAATAAAATGCAGCTTATGAAACGCTTCATACTTCACATTTACCGTATTCCAGGTACCGGTTCTGAAACGCGTATCGTTTGCCCAACCCTGAGCTTTAGGCAACATCGGGAATACCAGGAAAACTAAAACAACAATTTGCTTCATTTGTTTTTTTTCGGCAAAACTATATGCTTCACATTGATTTAACACATCACAAACAACAGTTTAATCGTTTGATAATATTTTTAATATTCAGTTAACATTGAGGTGCTTTTTTGCCGTTTTTAGAATTCGATTAAACCCAAAATCCGATGCAGATTCAGTCTCAAAACAGCAATCCTTAACATTGAGTTAACATTGCAAAAAGTATAAACACCTCAAACACTGTTATTTTGAGTGAAATTCGACTTTGCTCACCGCTCTGAGGGGCAACTTTACCATTTCGTTAACATTTACATTCAGCGAATCATCCTCTCCAAACTCCAAGTACATTTGCACCATCAAATATTAAGATTAATAAAATGGGAATTTTAAAGTTTTTCTTACCTAAAGACAAAGTGTTTTACTCTTTATTTGAAGAAGCATCTCAAAACCTGGAAGCAATTGCAGGAAAATTGGTTCTTTGTGTAAACGAGTCTGATTATAACAAGAGAGCGACTATCATTAAAGAGATGGAAGATTTAGAACATCAAAACGATGATTTGACGCACAAGATTTTTGTTGAATTAGGAAGAAATTTCATTACTCCTTTTGATCGCGAAGATATTCACTCGTTAGCTACATCTTTGGACGATATCGCTGACCACATTTATGCATCCGCAAAGAAAATCAACTTCTACAAAGTCATCCCGAATGATGACCAGGGAATTTTGAAAATGGCTGATGCTATTCACGATGCGGTTTTGGCTGTAAATGCAGCTGTAAAAGAGCTTCGAAACCTGAAAAACACGCAAAAAATCGTTGAGTGTGTGATCAAAATCAATTACGTTGAGAACCAGGCAGATGATATTTTCGATTTAAGTATCGAGAAATTGTTTGATTCTGATGTAGATGCTAAGAGCCTGATCAAAAAACGTGAGATCTACCAAATTATGGAGGTTGCAACAGATAAGTGTGAAGATGCAGGAAATGTCATCGAATCCATTGTTGTAAAATACGCTTAATACTAATTGGAAAACCAATAAAGATATGTTTTCATTATTAATCGCCATCATCATTCTTGCGTTATTGTTTGATTTGGTGAATGGTTTCCATGATGCGGCAAACTCCATCGCGACAGTTGTTTCTACCAAAGTACTGACTCCGTTTCAGGCGGTAGTTTGGGCTGCTGTATTCAACGTCGTTGCTTTCTGGGTATTCGACATGAGCGTTGGAAACACGGTTGCAAAAACAGTAGACAATAGTGCGATCGATTTGTACGTAATCCTTTCGGGATTGATTGCTGCAATGATCTGGAATTTATTGACCTGGTGGTTGGGAATTCCTTCTTCCTCTTCTCACACCTTGATCGGTGGTTTTGCAGGAGCAGCAGTAGCTCACGCCGGATTCGACGTAATTGCTTCAGCTGAAATCATTAAAGTAACTTGTTTCATCATCTTAGCCCCGTTTATCGGTGGTATCATTGCCTTTGTTATCGCACTCATTACAGTGAGCCGAAGCTTTGCCAAAAAGATGATTTCCATTTTGATTCTTTCTACAATCACTTATTTCATCATGCATTACATGGTGGAATACCTGGATGTAAAACCGGTTATGATGTACATTGTAATGGGTATGATTGTCATCTTTATCCTGACATATACCTGGTACCAATTGGTTCACGGAAAACGCCAGACTGCTTTGAAGGAATCCAATATGTACAAAAAATTGCAGTTGCTTTCTTCCGCGGCCTTCTCTTTGGGTCACGGTGGAGCGGATTCGCAGAAAGTAATGGGGATTATTTGTGCTGCCTTGATGGTTTTCGCTAATTCACAGCGAAACGACCAGGGACAAATTGTGGGAGATATCCCGAAAATGTTCCAGATTTCCGAAGTATTCCAGATCGAGTTTAACGATTCTTACGGTCGTAAAGCGAAATTCAAACCGGAATACACGCACAATATCGATTCATTGAAAATTGAAAAAGAAGATCACATCCTGATTTATACCAAAGGTGATGACATCTACGATGCTAAAACGCATGACATCATTTTCAAAGGGAAAAATCTAAACCGCGATTATTTCGAAGCAAGCATCTTTGATAAATATGTGAACAAAAACGGTGAAATCCGCAAAGGGCACAAGATCAAAGCGAAAGTAAACTCCGAAACAATGCCCGGTTGGATTGCTTTTTCCTGTTACCTGATGATTGGTTTGGGAACCATGATGGGAGGATGGAAAATTGTAAAAACCATGGGGACAAAAATTACGAAAGTAACTCCTTTGGAAGGTGTTTGTGCTGAAACTGCAGGAGCATTGACTTTGTTTACCGTTTCGAATTTAGGAATTCCGGTTTCTACAACACATACGATTACCGGTTCCATTATCGGGGTTGGTGCTACCAAACGACTAAGTGCTGTTCGCTGGGGAGTTACCATCAACTTATTGTGGGCATGGATCTTGACAATTCCGGTTTCAGGATTGTTAGCTGCGGGAATTTATTATCTTTCGTTGCTATTCCACTAGAATGAACATAATTTACGAACTGAAACTCTCATCTACCCGGTGAGAGTTTTTTTGTAACCAAACTTCCCGTTCAACGTTTATCTTAACTCACAAATCTGACGTTATGAAAACAACCTTGCTCACCTTAATCACGGCATTTAGCTGTTTTTTACTTTCGCTCAAAACTCCGGAAAAGGCTATTACTTCTCTTTCCGGAATGAAAAAAATCATGAAAGACAGATATGCTTATGTTCCTTCCGGAAAAACTATTGCCGGGAATGATACGGTTTCTTGCCAGGGCTTTTTCATGCTTAAAACAGAAATCTCCAATATCGATTACAAAAACTACCTGTGGGATTTAAAACAAAATGGAAAAACAAGTGAATATCAAGCTGCTCAAATCGATTCTACCAAGTGGATTGGCAAAGGCTACTCACTGGGAAAATACGTTCAATACTACCACAACCACCCAGCTTACCATCATTATCCGGTAGTGAATCTGACACGTGAACAAGCAGAAAAATATTGCGAGTGGTTGACTCAAATCTGGCGTAAAAAAACCGGAAATGAAACCCTTGTTTTGCGCTTACCAACCAGAACAGAATTTTTACGTGCAGCCAATGGAAGTAACCTGGCTCGTCCTTATGCATGGAGTTCTCCTTATTTGAGAAAAAGTGACGGAAGGTTTCAATGTAATTTTCTCACCATTGGATCCGGATCAATTTCCAGAGATCCCGAAAGCGGGAAGTTCGTTGTCATGAATACTCCTTTAGATTTTCTGGTAAATGATGGAGATTGTGCAGACCTGACGGCTCCTGTAACCTCATTCTGGCCAAACGAATTCGGAATTTATAACCTGAACGGGAATGTTTCTGAAATGGTCGCGGAGCCAGATATCGCTGTTGGCGGAGACTGGAATTCTCCCGGTTATGATATTCGTAACGAAAGCAGCAAAAAATTTACGGAAGCAAATCCGATGGTTGGATTCAGACCTGTAATGACATTTATTGAAGGTAAAAGGTAAAAGTGAGAAGTATCAAGACACAACACCTTTCTGCAAGAACTCCTTTGAACTTTTGAACTAAAAAAGTCACGGAGATTGTATATTTGTGGAAACACAACAAAAATGACACTCAAAGAAACCATTTCAGCAGTTGAAACATTCCACAACGCTTTTAATATTCCGAATAATTACGAACCGACAGCTCAGTTATCAGAAGCAGATATCACGCTTCGTTACAACCTGATGAAGGAAGAAAATGAAGAGTATCTCGAGGCTGCAAAAAATGGGGATATCGTAGAAATTGCGGATGCTTTGGGCGATCAGTTGTACATTTTGTGCGGAACTATTCTAAAACACGGACTTCAGGATAAAATTGCAGAAGTATTTGCTGAAATTCAGCGCTCAAACATGAGTAAACTTGACGCGGACGGAAACCCGATTTATAGGGAAGACGGAAAGGTTTTGAAGTCAGAATTGTATTTCAAACCGGATATCCAGGCGGTTCTTGAAAAATAAGATGCAGCGATTTAATATCCGTATTTACGGCATTTGTATCAATGAACGGAATGAAGTCTTGCTTTCGGATGAAACCTACCAGAGTTTAAATTTTACGAAATTTCCCGGTGGTGGTCTCGAATTCGGTGAAGGAACTATTGATTGCCTGAAGCGTGAGTTCCAAGAGGAATTCAGTTTGGAAATCGAAGTGGGATCTTTGTTTTATCTCACTGATTTTTTCCAGGTTTCTGCATTTTCTGAAAACGACCAGGTTATCTCCGTTTATTACCTCATCAAAGCAGATTTACAGGCATTGGATCAGTTAATCAACGATCAGACAAGTGTCGAGAAATTGCATTGGGTAAATCTTTCCGAATTAACGGAAGAACAGCTTTCTTTACCGATTGATCGGATCGTAGCGCAAAAATTAATTCGTAATTCGTAATTCGTAATTCGTAATTCGTAATTCGTAATTATTTAAGCAATTTCTTATTTTCCTTATGCCGCGTAGCATCGCGTCCGGTTTTCTTCGCCAGGTTTTTCTCCAACGCTTCTTCCAGGTCAACTCCGGTTTGATTCGCCAGACAGATTAACACAAATAACACATCCGCCAGTTCGTCTCCCAAATCTTTCCCCTTATCGCTTTCCTTTTCACTTTGCTCACCATATCTGCGCGCAATGATTCGTGCCACTTCCCCTACTTCTTCCGTTAGCATCGCCATGTTTGTCAGTTCATTGAAATACCGAACTCCAACTTCTTTGATCCACTGATCTACCTTTTTCTGAGCTTCTGAAATTTCCATTATTCCCTGTTTTTTGAATCAATTGTAATGGTGACCGGGCCATCGTTGATCAACTCGACTTTCATGTCAGCACCAAAGATTCCGGCTTCCACTTTTTTTCCTAATTGCAAAGCTGCTTTTTGAATAAACAATTCATACAACGGAATCGCTTGTTCAGGTCGTGCTGCAGCAAGAAAACTAGGCCTGTTTCCTTTTTTGGTCGATGCATGAAGCGTAAACTGGCTCACCACTAATAATCCGCCGTCGATATCCTGCAAGGAACAATTCATTTTTCCTTCGGAATCTGAAAAGATCCGCATTTGAATCAGTTTCTGAACCAACCAATCAATATCTTCTTCCGAATCTGCCTGTTCGATTCCCAGGAGAACCAAAAACCCTTGATGAATTGCTCCGGTGATTTGATTTTCCACCGTGACACTTGCCCGGGAAACCCGCTGAATTACTAGTCGCATGTTCAAATGTAAGAAAAATCGGCAGTTTTTGAAGCCCGATTGCGATTGCCGATTCCTCGCTTAAGCAGTAATAAAGCTGGAAAACATCACGTTTGTTGACTCAATATTGGGATTTTGCAAAATTTGAACATAGCAATATTGCAATATTCAAATATTTCTATTTTGCAATTTTTCGTTATTCCAGCCCGCGCTTGTTCCTGCGATGCACATCTTCATCATCGCCGGTCATCAACTGCAAATACGTAAAATACCGGCTTTCATAAATCTCCCCGCTCTTCACGGCTTCTTTCACCGCACAAGCCGGTTCGTTCAAATGCTGACAATTGTGAAACCTGCACTCCCCGATCAATTCCCGCATTTCAGGGAAATAATGAGAAATCACTTCTTTTTCCAGGTCCACGATCCCGAAAGCCCTGATTCCTGGCGTATCAATAATAAAACCACCCGATTGTAAGGGATGCATTTCAGCAAAAGTAGTCGTATGCTGACCTTGATGATGAGCCGAAGAAATTTCTCCGACACGCAGATCCAATTGCGGATCCAATGCATTTACCAACGTACTTTTTCCGGTTCCGGAATGCCCGGCAATCATCACTTGCTTGTCTTTGATTTCTTCTCTCAGGAAAGACACATCTGCATCGTTGGTTGCTGAAATAGGGTGACAAGGATAACCGATCGACTCATACATAAACATGATGGCTTTCAGATCCAGCAAACCTTCGTCGTCCAATAAGTCCACTTTGTTAAAGATGATCGTTGTTGGAATTCGGAATGATTCTGCAGCTACCAGGAAACGATCAATAAACACAAAATGCGTTTCCGGAAATTTCAGCGTGACCATTAAATAAGCACGATCAATGTTCGCTGCCAGAATGTGCATTTGCTTACTGAGATTGGTACTTTTCCGTACAATGTAATTTTCCCGGATCTCGTAATCAATAATAACGCGCTTTCCTTCTTCATCACTTTTCGGATCGAGGATTACGATGTCACCAACAGCAATCGGATTCGTTGTTTTCAAACCTTCCAAACGCAATCTCCCGCGAATCCGGCATTCCACAACCTCTCCGTTCGGCATCAAAACCTGATACCATTTCCCTGTTGATTTCAAAACTCTTCCGCGAAGATCACTCATGGGTGTAAAATTACGGAAAGCAATCAAAAACAATCGTCAAAGCATCATTTATATCTCATTTTGATGCATGCTTCTTTAAAACCAACGTTATTCCGATCTCATTCGTTATCTTCGTAGCCAAAGTTTTTAGTATGTCGATTGAAGTAAAGAACCTTTCCAAATATTACGGTGAACAAGCTGCTGTAAATGATATTACTTTTTCTGTCGGTAAAGGTGAAATCATCGGTTTCTTAGGTCCCAATGGTGCAGGTAAATCAACGACGATGAAAATGATTACCGGGTTTATTCCTGCAACAGAAGGAAGTATCAGCGTATGCGGAATTCCTGTTTCGGTTGATTCGATTGAAACCAGAAAGCGAATTGGATATCTTCCTGAAAACAATCCCTTGTATCTCGACATGTATGTGAAAGAGTACCTGGAGTTTGTAGGGAAAATTTACAAAGTGAAGAACATCAAAGAGCGTGTCAAAGAAATGATTCAGCTTGTTGGTCTGGAAGTTGAACAAAACAAAAAAATCGGGATGCTTTCCAAAGGTTACCGTCAGCGTGTTGGTTTGGCCCAGGCGATCATTCACAATCCGGATGTATTGATCCTGGATGAACCGACTTCGGGTCTGGATCCGAACCAGTTGGTGGAAATCCGTGAATTGATCAGACGCATCGGAAAGGAAAAAACGGTGATGCTTTCAACGCATATCTTACAGGAAGTAGAAGCCATTTGTGACCGCGTAATCATCATTCGCAAAGGACAACTGGTTGCTGATAATTTAGCTTCGAACTTACAGGTAGCTACAGATATCCAGGTTGTTTATGCAGAATTTGACGGAACAGTTGCTAAAAACTTGCTTCAAAAAATTCCGGGAGTATCGAAAATCGAACGTGTTTCCGATTCCAAATACCTCATCGAAAGTCATTCTGCGGATGATTTACGTAAAACAGTTGCTCAATTCGCGCAGCAGCATAATCTACTTGTACTTACTTTACGTACGGAAGAAAAATCACTGGAAGAAGTCTTCAAATCACTTACAAAATAAGTGTTCACTTGATACAGAAAAGGCTCAACAAAAACACGTTGAGCCTTTTTCATATCTTCTTAAATCAATTACAATGATTCTTTATTCGGAGCCAGGTAACTGTAAACCGCACCGGCAATAATTGCTCCTGCAATCGGCGCGACCCAAAACAGCCACAATTGCTCAAATGCCCATCCTTGTACAAAAATTGCCTGGCTGGTACTTCTTGCCGGATTCACGGAAGTATTGGTAACCGGAATACTGATCAGATGAATTAATGTCAATCCCAAACCGATAGCCATTCCCGCAAAACCCTGCGAAGCATTTTTATGTGTGACGCCCAAAATGATAATCAGGAACATAAAAGTCATGACGAATTCGGTGATCAAAGCCGACTGCATGCTGAAACCTCCTGGAGAATGATCTCCGTATCCGTTGGCCGCAAAACCACCCAATTCAAATCCTGGTTTTCCACTTGCGATCAGGTACAAAATCCCTGCACCTGCAATTCCTCCTAAAACTTGTGAGATAATATAAGGAAGTACATCTTTTGCTTCAAATCTTCCGCCAACCCATAAACCAACTGTTACAGCCGGATTCAAATGACATCCCGAAATGTGCCCGATTGCATAGGCCATCGTTAAAACAGTCAATCCGAAAGCGATGGAAACACCAACAAATCCAATTCCCAATTCCGGAAATCCTGCAGCAAGAACGGCGCTTCCGCAACCTCCCAATACCAACCAAAAGGTTCCGATAAATTCAGCCAATAGCTTCTTCATAAATAGTGAGTTTATAGTTAAAAACGTATCGCTCTTTGCAATAAGTCAGACTAAATATAAACTTTTTGTCGAAAAAAACAACTAATTGGTTTCAGTAACAGGTTTGTCTCCCAATATTTTTTTGGCCAGGGAATGCATCACATAAATCATCGGTGTCAGACCTACAGCGATCACCAGCTTGGTTGCATAACCTGTAATCCCGAAAAACAAAAAATCCTGGAAGGAAATTTTTCCCGGAATCAGGAACCCGATCATTAAAACAGTATATGAATCGACCAATTGCGAAATTACCGTTGATCCCGTACTTCGCAGCCAGATCATTTTTCCCTTGGTCAATTTGTTGAATAAGGCGAACAACTGAACATCCAGAAGCTGTGATAAAATAAACGCTGTAATACTTCCTGCCATGATCGGTAAAGAACCCGAGAATATTTTCCGGAATTCCGGATCTGAAACAGGAGAATTGGATGCTGTAGGTAGTTCAACAGCCACAAAAACAATCAAAAAGCAAAATGCAATCAGGATAACCGTGATCCAGCTCAGTCTTCTGACAGCTTGTTTCCCGAAATACTCGTTCATAACATCCGTCAATAAAAAAACAACCGGCCAGGGAACAATTCCTGCAATAATCGGGTACAATCCGATATCTACGATCTTACAGGAAATCAATTCCGCCACAATAGCACTTGTGATGAAAATTCCGGCCATCACCATGAAGGCAATTTCTTTTCGGGTCTGAAGCATGCCCTAAAGTAAGGAAAACTTTTTCAAAGAAATCTTCCTCCGGAATAAAACAAAAAGCGCTTGCCGCAAACTTCTCTTACCGGGAACCAACAGCCCGGAGCAAGAATACATCTGTTCGCAACAAACGCTTTCACCTATTAAAACCAGCTTATCGAAGTAGTTTCACTTGCTTGAATGTTCCTTCGTTTGTTTGGATTCGAATCAAATACATTCCGTTCGAATACGTACTCAAATCAATTGTTTTATCCGAAGTTGTTGCTAAAACCTGCCCGTTCATGTTGATCAGACTCATTGTAGCCGCTTCTTCCGACAACAAGGTGAATTTCTGATCTTTGAAAAGGTATTCATCCGGATTCAGATTTTCCTGTAAACCTGCCGTGCTTCCTCCTGCAATGGTGATGGTGTAGTCTTCTGTTTCACCCCAATCAGCATCGGTTCCGTTAAACTGGCAAGGCAATACCGGCATATCCGTTCCCGACATCGTGTAATCATCGTCTTCGTAAACCCGGATGCGCATGCGCGTTGTTCCGCTTACTGCATTTGTGGGAATCGTCACCGAATACGTTTCCGAATTTCCGGTTGCCGGATCATCGTCACCAGGCCACAATGTTTGTCCGACCTTTTCTCCGGCATCATCAAAATCGTGATCACCGTTGAAATCGATCCAGGCAGCCATCCCGTGAATGGTCGTACCATCATCATGTGTGATTTTCAGGTTCAATGTCTGGCCTTTATTCACCGTTACCGACAAATTGTTGTAAAACACATAATGCGGAAGTGCATACTGAGTCGGTCCGGAATTATTATCCAACGTTCCGAACTGAACACGCTCCACGGCATGCGGCACATTCATAAAATCATCTGAATACTGCGACGCGCAATACGGAGACGGATTGGTTGTCTGTGCTTGTGCAAATCCTGCAACAAACAAAGAGAGATACATGTAGTTTTTCATTGTTAATCGTTTCCCTAATAACTCAGGCTATTTCCGACGCGTTGCCTTCCGAATCTTCTACAAAACCCGCCATTATTGAGTTCCTAGATAAATTGTCAGCTTTTCAAGTGTTCGGGTCATTTTAGAGGCAACCCTCCAAATTTGATGATAATTACCGATTCCTTTTTTCAAGCGCTTTGATTCAAAAGCAAAAGCCCTATTTTTGCACCAACAATAAAATAAGTACATGAAAAAGAATGTCATTGAAGAATTAAGATGGAGAGGAATGATACAGGATATCATGCCCGGTTTGGAAGAACAACTGCTTAAGGAAATGACTTCTGGTTATGTGGGTTTTGATCCTACGGCAGATTCTCTTCACGTCGGGAACCTTTTACCGATCATGTTATTGAAACACTTCCAGTTAGCAGGTCATAAGCCGTATGCGTTGGTTGGAGGAGCGACAGGAATGGTTGGGGATCCTACCGGTAAATCTGCAGAGCGAAATTTGTTGGATGAAAAGACATTGAACCACAATATTGCGTGTGTTCAGAAGCAACTGCGCCAGTTTTTAGAGTTTGAAGAAGGAGAAAACAAGGCTGAATTGGTCAATAATTTTGACTGGATGCGTCATTTTTCCTTCCTGGAATTCATCCGTGATGTCGGAAAACACATTACCGTGAATTACATGAGCGCTAAAGATTCGGTGAAAAAACGCGTGGAAACAGGTATTTCATTCACGGAATTCTCATACCAGCTGATCCAGGGTTATGATTTCCTGCATTTGTACAGAAACAACCAGGTGAAAGTACAATTCGGAGGATCTGATCAATGGGGAAATATCACCACCGGAACGGAATTGGTTCGTAAAATTGACGGTGGAGAAGCCTATGCTTTCACTTGTCCTTTGCTTACAAAAGCAGACGGAGGTAAATTCGGGAAAACAGAATCGGGAACGGTTTGGCTGGATCCTGAAAAAACAAGCCCTTATGCATTCTACCAGTTTTGGTTAAATGCGTCGGATGAAGATGCCGCAAAATTGATCCGTTTCTACACCTTGAAAACAAAGGAGGAAATCGAAGCAATCGAAAAAGAACACAGCGTGGCACCTAATCTGCGCGTATTGCAAAAAGCAATTGCTGAGGAAGTGACGGAACGGGTACATGGAAAAGAAGCTTTGGACATGGCTGTTGCCGCATCGAATATTTTGTTTGGAAAATCCACTTCGGAAGATTTGAAGAAATTGTCGAACGATACGTTTTTGAGCATCTTTGACGGTGTGCCGATGGCAACTGTGAAACGTGCCGAGTTAACTGAAGGAATTAGTATCGTTGACCTATTAGCTTCTAAGACAGGGTTTTTATCCTCAAACGGAGAAGCAAAACGCGAACTAAAAGCAAATGCCATTTCCCTGAACAAAGATAAAGTGTCTGAAGGAACCTTGGTTGGTCCGAGTGATTTGATCAATGACAAATTCATCCTGCTTGGGAAAGGAAAGAAGAACAATTACATTGTGATTATAGAATAAACGAAAACAAGTCGGGGCGAATCCCGCACCTGCGGGACGCCCCGACTTGTTTTTATCTCCTTACTTGTTTTTCTTCGTGATGATCGGGATCGAAACTTCCACCTTAGTTCCCTTCGAATTTCCTGCTTCATCCACGATTCTCTCAATGGTAAAGTAAAATTCTACCTGATATTTTTCCCTGAACAAGTTGAGTCTTTCAGATGTAATCTGGGTTCCGTAAGATTTGTGATCTTCTGCTGTCGTCTTTTTACCGGATTCGTACCCCAAACCGTTATCAATGATTTCAACATGCAAGACATCATTCGAAACACCTCCGATATTTAATTCCAGCTTTCCTCCGTCCCGAAGTTCTTTGAATCCATGAAGAATCGCATTTTCCACAAAAGGCTGAATCAGCATCGGTGGAATGGATTTTTGATGATCCGCCGGCGTCAGTGAAACCTTTATTTCGAAATCAAACCGGTTTTTGAAACGCATTTGTTCCAATTCGATGTACTTTCTGAGCACGTCAATTTCCTTTTCAATGCTGATCTCACTTTCCCTTGAATTACTCAAAGTCATCCGGATTAATTGAGACAATTTCAATAAATACCGTTCGGCGAGATCGTTTTCGTTAAAAATCAAAAAGCTTTGAATGGAATTCAGGGAATTGAAAATAAAATGCGGATTCATTTGTGCCAGAAGTGCCTTTTGTTCCAGCAATTTGATCTTTGCCTGCATGGCGTTCCGGTGCTGAATCACCCGGATCCGGCTTTTAAAGAATAGAAAACTGATTGTCAGAATCGCAAGCACGATCAACGCCGTGAACCACCAGGTCGAATAAAAAGGCGGGAGAATGGAAAAACGCGTCAGAACGTACGACTTACTCCAACTTCCATATTCGTTCAGGTATTGTATTTCCAGTTCATAAGCTTCGAAAGCCGGGTTGATCATGATTAATTCCCCGTTGAATCCAAGCGACCAGGGATCTGTCTTCCGGAAACGGTATTTGTAAGGCAATTTATGCTGTGATTTGTAATTGCTCGTTTGCAATAAAAATCGGATAATCCGGTTTGAAGCATTAAACTCCATTCCGTTTCTGAAGTCCACAACCTGCTTTCCATTGGTATAAACAGCCTGAATACGGATCTGTTTTTCGTGCGATGTTTTTGTCCACTTATAGGAAGACGGAATCAGGGTAATTCCTTCCCGGGTCCCAACGTATATATCATTCCTGTTGCTATAGATTGTATTGATTTCCTCGGAAGCCAATCCGTTCAATGCCGTCAGGTTAAAAATCTGAACCTGGTGATTCTCAAGCCGAACAATTTTCGAAATTCCTTTATTGGTAGCTACATAAATGATTCCTTTTTTATCAATATAGACCGAGTTTATCTCATTTGAAATCAAGCCGTCTTTCGCCTGGATTTTCCCGATGACTTTCTCATTTTTAAGCAAAATCAATCCTTTACCTCTGGTTGCTGCGACCAAACCCCAGTTTTCATGATATTTGAGGTCGGTAATCCTAATTCGATCCAGTTCTCCGGGAAGTCTGCATTTTTCAACCTTTCCTTTACCCAACCGGAATAAACCAATCAAAGACCCGGCATACAATTTCCCGTTTTCATCAAAAACCAGGGACTTAAAATGATGCGCCGAGTATTTTCGCTTATTGTAGATTTGGTCCAAACTTAGTAATAACTCCCGGGCACCACTTTTTTTATGAATGATATACGGCATGGTGTATGACGCATAAAAATTACCATCGCGGCCAACTGTCCAACCCTGAAACTGAGCAATGATAAAACCCCATTTCTTTTTCAAAAAAGAATTCTCAGAAAAGAAGGAAGCGTTGGATGTCACCATCAATTGATTATTCCAGATTCCAATCACATTTTTAGCGCTCCCTATTGAAAACAACTTCTCACCGGTTCTCAGGTTAAAGTAACCAAAAGCAGAAGAATAATAGACATCGTTTCCTATTCCATTAATATCGTGAATAGCTCCTTTTTGCTCCTGTTCCTCCGCAGTCCAATTCGTTATTTCCAGGCATGGAGTATAATAAATTCCGTTATCCAAAGTCGAGAACCAATATCCACCTTCTGAATCTTTTGCGACCGAAGATACTTTTTGATCTTTCAGATAAACTCCATCCGGTTTAGCCAGATCTGCCGTCTCCGGTTTTTTATACCGGTAAGCACCTGTCAGGGTTGTCACCCAAAGTTCACCATCCACACGAAACATTCCGGTATAATCAACAAACTTTGTTTTTTTGGAGGGATTACGAACATCAAAAACGAAATCATCCGTACATAAAAACTGGTGTTTATTCACTTCAATGACATCAAATTTTGTCCGGTAGAATTCATTGAAATAATAAAACACGTTTCCATTTTCCAGGATAAATTTCACTCTGAACTGTCTGCTTCCGAAAGGTACATACACACCCGAAATCAACCATTCAGTTCCTACCTGGATCAGTTCTTTATTGTTTTTCGGTTTATGCCGGAATACATTCCCATTCTTATCTATCCGTGCAAAATCATAGTTCCCGGAATAATACACATTGTCTTTTTTATCAACTACAAACGATTTCAGGGAGTTAAAATCCCCGTGATTCAATTTGCTCAATAAATGATTGTATTTGTATGGAAAAATTTTTCGTTTTTTATGATCATAATAAGCCAGTGTACCATTATACAGGAAAAACCATATACGACCGATTTCGTCTTCGTAGATTTCAAAAACAACATCATCCGGCAATCCATTCGATTTGTTGTATAAATGCGTCCGGAAACCGTCGTATTTCACCACGCCGTGATCCGTACAAAACCACATATATCCATGGCTGTCCTGGTGAACAAAATACGTTTCGGAGCTTGGCAAACCATCATTTAACGAAATATTCATGTAGGAAGGCTTCCATTCCTTCTCCTGCGAAAAAGAACTATGAACTGAAGAAAGAAAAATCATCAGTAAAATGATGCTGTTCCGAAGATTCAAATACATTCCGATTAGTTATGTTTCATTCTAATGTTTGTCAAATATCTTTAAATTACCGGAATAATCATCTTCACAATCGTGCCTTCCGCTTCCCCGTTTGTTCCCATAATTGTTTCAATGTGATACTCGAATTCTCCCCCGTATTTTTGTTTAAACAGGTTCAGTCTTTCAGAAGTGATAGTCGTTCCGTATGATTTATGCTCTTTGGTGTTCTTTTCAATCGTATTGTGATAGCCCAAACCGTTATCAATGATTTCCACAAACAGGAATTGATCCTTGATTTTCGAAAACCGAACCGTTATAATTCCACCCTCTTTCAAATTTTTGAAGCCGTGAATAATCGAATTTTCCACAAAAGGCTGAATCAGCATCGGTGGAATGCACTTTCTGACTTCTGCACCCGAAAGGTGATTTTTGAACTGAAAAACAAAGCGGTCTTTATACCTCATTTGTTCCAATTCCAGGTATTTTTCAAGCACTTCAATTTCCTTTTCAATACTCGTTTCACTTTCCCGCGAATTGTTCAAAGTCATCCGGATTAGCTGTGAAAGCTTCAATAAATACCGTTCTGCCAGTTCATTTTCGCGGTACATCAAAAAGCTTTGAATGGAATTCAGCGCATTAAAAATAAAATGCGGATTCATTTGTGCCAACAGCGCTTTCTGTTCCAGTTTTTCGATCTGGCGCTTGTAATCCCGCTGTTTATTCAATTGAATACTTCTTCTTCTGATCAGCAAAAAGGCTCCTGAGAAACTCATCAGAACCAATAAGATGTAGAACCAAAGGGTTTCAACAAAACGTTTTTGTTTCTGAATATGCAGGATGCCGTAAGGTTTTTGCCAGATTCCGTTGTCGCTCATGTAAGATAATTCCAACTGGTATTCCCCGGAAGTCAGATCGTAAAAATCGATGTTCCCCGAATTTCCATACGTCCATTTGTCCTTATCTGACAAGCGGTATTTGTATTTCTGATTTCCGAAGCTTTTATAGTTGGTACTTTTCAGCTCGATGTGAATCATTTTCGAATTGTTTTTCAAGACCAAGCCATCAACATTCAATTCCGCAGAAACGCCATCAACACTCACTTCTTTAACGGTAACTTGCTTTTTTAGCGGGTTGATCAAAAAACTCAGATCCAGCGGAAGTTTGGAAATCCCTCTCTTGGTTGCCAGGTAAACTTCATGATGGGTCAGGAAAAGGTTGTTTACTTCATTGGAAAGCAATCCGTTTACTCCCAACACATTCTGAATCCGGACACAGCTATCGTTCAAAAAAGTCAATTTTGAAACTCCGTTGTTCGAAGTCAGCCAGCAGATTTTTCCGCCCCATCCTACCGCAATCCGGTTGATTTGATCACTGATCAATCCTTTTTCACTGGTAATGTGATGTGTAATCCGGTTATTTTTAAATACAATGATTCCGTTTCCCCTGGTTCCGATAATTAATCCCAATTCTTTGGAATACCGCACATGAGAAACACGATTATTTCTCAATATTGCAGGGAACATCGAATTCTCCCAGTGACCGTTTTTCAGACAAAACAGGCCTTTTGCATTTCCAGCAAAAACTTCTCCCTTGTCAGAAGAACAAACCGTTTCAAAATAATGGTGCAGGTTTTTATGGTATTTTTTACTCGCAAAATAATCGTAAAGTGTATCAATCTGGCCATTTCTGTGAATCCGTGCAACCCGCGAATAGCAAATCAATGCACTGGTATCTGCTTCGTTAAAACAGTCATAATAATTAAAAACCAACCAGTTTTTTCCCTTCAACGAAAAGTCTCTTTTGTTTTTCGAGATCAGCACAATATCCGAAAAGGTCGAAATGGCATTCCGCGACATCCCGGTCGTTAAAAACATCGGGACATTCCCTTTCAAATAAAAAACACCTAAATGATTGGAATAAATGACTTCATTTTTCGAATTCACGACCACATGTGTTGCATCCAGTTCCTCCCGGTTATCATAGATCGAAACGTTTTTCACAACCATGTTCGGAACGTAAACCACCCCTTTATCCAAGGTTGAAAACCACAGCCCCTTTTCCTTATCCCTGAACACGGACGAAACCCTGTATCCCTTCAGGTATCGTATCCGCGGAGCTTTTGTGAACCCGTAACGGGAAATATCTTTCAATTTGTAAACGCCGTCAATCGTGGTGATCCACAAATCTTTCCCGATCGGGAAATATCCGGTTGCACCCGGAATCCGAACCACGTCGTTCGGAAATCTCAAATCAAAAAAGCAATCCTGCATCCTGGCAACATCCACTTCTCCGACCTTTTTCAGTTCCGAAATGAAATTCGGCATATAGATCTTAAAAACGACATTGCTGGTCACTTTTTTAACCGGCTGACCGTTCTTCCGGATGTTCATGATGTAGGAATCCGGATAAATCAACCGGGTTCTCTGCATATTGATGGTAGACAGATAAGTTCCGTTTACCAAATCAAAGGTGGAGTAATCGTTTTTGTAAAAAAACAGTTTGGATTTTCCTTTTGAATCAATCTTCAGAATTCCGGTGTTTCCCGACCCGAAATAAACATTGTCCTGCTTATCAACCGAAAAGGTTTTATGTGGGTATAAATTGTTCCCGATATGGCCGGAAATCAAGTGATTGTATTTGTACTTTACAATTTTATTATTCTCGAAATAACTCAACAATCCTCCGTAACTGATAAACCAGATTCGGCCTTTGTAATCTTCGTAGATCCAGAAAATCACATTATCAGGAAGGCCGCTTTTCTGTGTAAAAACCTGTAAATGAAAGCCATCATACCGGACAACTCCGCGGTCAGTGCAAAACCACATGTATCCTTGCTTGTCCTGGTGCACGAAATAGGTTTCCGAACTCGGCAATCCTTCCTTGATCGAAAAAACCTTATTTGACGGCTCCCAATCAATTCCCTGAGAATAAACTGCAGTTCCAAAGAAAAGCAGTACCAACAACGAAATGATCGGTTTGATTTTTATCATTACAGCTGCTTGTTCGTTCTTAAAAATCCGTTTTCAGGATACGCAACATCCACTAAAAACAAGCCTTTTGCAGGAACCGAAAGCTTTGCTTCACCGCGGTCTTTCAGTTCAATAATTTCAGCTAGCTGTGCTTCTGTCAATTTTCCGTATCCGACCTCCAGCAAAGTACCAACAACGGCTCTTACCATGTTTCTCAGGAAACGATCCGCCTGAATTTCAAAAAACCAGGTGTTTTCGTCCTTTTGAATCCATCCTGCTTTGTATACCGTACAGATATTCGTTTTCACATCCGTGTGGAGTTTTGAAAACGATGTAAAATCCTGTTTGCCCAGCAGTAATTTTGCGGCCCGGTTCATCGATGAAAAATCACACATCTGTGTCAAATGGCAACTATCCAGCGAAAACGGATTTTTTTCCAGGTGTACGAAATAATGATACGTTCTCGAAACAGCAGAAAAACGTGCGTGAAATACTTCATTTACCGGCTGCGCAGAAAAAATGGAAATATCTTCCGGCAGCATTTTATTCAGCTTATAAACCAACTGATCGCTGTCCAGTTCTTTCAATGCATCGAAATGCAAGACGTAATAAGATGCATGAACTCCTGTATCCGTTCTTCCGCAACCAACCACTGAAACCGCCGTATTTCCTGCTAATTGAGAAAGTCTGCGCTCCACTTCCTCCTGAACAGAAGATGCATTGGGCTGAATTTGCCAGCCATGATAATCCGTTCCGCGATAGGCGAGTTCTAAAGCATATCTGAATGTCATAACGCAAAGTTAAACAATCCTTTGGCTTTAAGCCCGAAACTTCTGCTGAAGTAGCGATACCGGAACTCTCCTTCGCTCAAGCGGGATTTCCATTTCCCGAATGGAAAAGCCATTCTTAACATTAAAATAATCTACCTCTTATTAATTAATTATTTCGTAACGCAGCAGTAATTATTAAGGAAACTTACAAGGATACTTTTGCTCAAACAATAACAAGGAGCACAATGCAGGTAAGTAAGGGACAAACCATACTTTTAGTGGACGATGAGAAGGATATCCTGGAATTTTTACAGTATAATCTTGAGCGCGAGGGATATAAAGTATTTGTTGCCAATGACGGCCTTGAAGGAGTCGAAATGGCGCAAAAAGTTTCTCCCGATCTGATTCTGATGGATGTCATGATGCCACGGATGGACGGAATTGAAGCTTGTCAGACGATCCGCCAGGATTTACAGTTAAATTCTCCGTTGATCGCTTTCTTAACTTCCAGGGCTGAAGATTACTCGCAGGTTGCTGGTTTCGAGGCGGGTGCAGACGATTACATCACCAAACCGATCCGGCCGCGTTTACTGGTTTCAAAAGTAGAAGCGTTGCTTCGCAGAGCCGGTCGTATCAATGGCGGAGAATCGGAAATCAAAACTTCTTCAATCACTGTAAACCGTGAGAAATTCCTGGTTTTCATGAACGATGAAGAGATTCAGCTACCGAAGAAAGAATTCGAATTGATCGAATTACTGGCATCAAGACCCGGAAAAGTATTCACCAGAGAACAAATCCTGACAACCGTTTGGGGTGACGAAACAATCGTCGGTGAACGAACCATTGATGTTCATATCAGAAAATTAAGAGAGAAACTAGGAGAATCGTATATTCGTACCATTAAAGGTGTTGGTTATACATTTTCTGAGAAGTGAAAAAATTAAATCCGTTTACCATTGTTCTTGTCGGGAGCGCCATTGTTGCAGCTTGTTTGACACTGATTCTGTTTATCGTCAACTTTGTTTCGCCCATTTCTGTCGGAGCATTCATTTCGATTATCTTTTTCGGATCGCTGGTTACATTCACCACGTTCTTCTTCCTCTTCAGGGAATTCATTTACAATCGTCTGAGACTCCTTTATCGTTCTATCCGGAAAGGGAAACTTGCTCCGCATGAAAAGTTCTACATCAATATGTCGAAGGACATTATTGGTCATGCGGAAACCGATTCAAAAAAGTGGTCCGAACAGCGGAATTCGGAAATTACCCAACTCCAGGAACAGGATAAATTCCGACGTGAATTTATCGGAAATCTGGCTCACGAATTGAAAACCCCGGTTTTCTCTATTCAAGGTTATGTCCTCACTTTGCTGGAAGGTGGTTTGGAAGACGAAAAAGTCAACCGGATGTTTTTGGAAAGAGCTTCCAAAGCGATCGACCGGATGACCAATATTCTCAATGACCTCGATGAATTGACCAAATTGGAGGTAAACGACCTGAAAATGGATTTACGTCCGTTTGATCTGAAGGAAATTGCCAAAGAAGTATTGGACAGCCTGGAACTAAGAGCCCAGGAAAAGCATATCAAACTTCGCTTTGCCAAAGAATATCACAAAGAAATCATGGTTCTGGCCGACAGGGGAAAAATTGCCCAGGTTTTGACCAATCTGATCAGTAATTCGATTTCATACGGAAATGAAAACGGGGAAACCCAAATCCGTTTTTACGAAGTGGATGATCTTGTTTCCGTGGAAATTTCGGATAACGGACCGGGAATCGAACCGCATGAATTACCGCGTCTGTTTGAGCGTTTCTATCGTGTGGAGAAAAGCAGAAACCGAAACGAAGGTGGTTCCGGATTGGGATTATCCATCGTGAAACACATCCTGGATTCTCACAACCAAACAATCTCTGTTCGAAGTACAATCGGCGTGGGAAGTACGTTTACGTTTTCACTGGACAAATTCGACGGAACTTCTTCGACATTGGTTACCTCAAGAGGGATTACAATCAAGTAATTGAAAACTGAGAATTGAAAAGGATTATCCTCTTTTCAATTTTACATTCTCCATTTTCGATTAATGAATTTGCGCCAAATATTCCTGTTCCAATTGTCCGGGAGTCGGGATCAGAATGGCTTTTTTATTGAGGAATTGCAAATCCATCAAGGTCGAATACCCGTTTCGGGAAACGATGAGTTCTGCAGAAGCGATTTCCTGGTCAGCTGTTTGCCAATCATTGATTAATTGAATATGTTCCGGGACTTCCGAATACGCTTTCGGGCAAACGAGAACCAAATTCTCATCTCCATATTTCTCAATGATCCAGTGAAATAACTGTTCGGAATATGGTTCCGGGCCGCTAACGATTCCCACAATTTTGTTCGGAACTACGGAAATTTCCTGCTCATCAAAACGCGAATAAAACCCGATATACACTGATTTCTCATTCGATTCACTCAGGATTCCTCCCAAACGTCTGTCCGGATCATCCATGATCCAGATTCCGTCGAATTGATTCATCCATTTCCGGTGAATCCGCTGTGCAAACCAACCGGCTTTCGGAGGTAATGAAACCTGGTGCGTAATAAAGAAAGAAGGTACTTTTCCGGACCGGAAACCGTAACAATGATCCGACAAAACGATGGTAATCCCATGTTCCTTCACCCATTTTTCCGTCCGGATATTTTCTTTCCGGATATGCGTCAAAAAACGAAACGCATTTCGCCGCATCTCAGAAGCGAAGTTTCCATCGCCCTTAAAACGAAACCGGAATCCATCCGTAAGGATATAATGTGCCACAATTTCATACGACTCAAAAAGCGTTTTTTGAGCCGGTGTGCAGCAAATAAACAAGGTGTTTTCCTGTTGAAGCAATTGTTTCAACAATGGAATCGATCTGGCCACATGTCCACTTCCCCAATTGAGGCACGCAAATAAAATGCGCTCTTGAGACAATTCAGCCGGAACTTTCATTTACTCTTTTCGTTTCATGTTAATCGGAGCCGCTTTTGAAAGAACATACGGGAATGTTTCCTCCACAAAAGAACTCGGATCCAGACCAAACTCATTCTTCTCAGACAAACTTCTTCCTTTGATGAAGAAATAAGAGTTCATAATCAGTTTATGGAACCAAGGAAGCTCGTTATCATTCGACAAGAACTTACGGATCACGATAAACTTAAAATCGCCGATATGATCACTGTGATGGTATTCGCAAGCGTATCGTGAACGGATTTCAATTTCGTTATTCTGCACCAATTCTTCCACCACTTGTTTGAACATCGTGTCCAGTTTCGGTTGAATTCTGAATCCAAGTCTGAAATCAATGCGAATCAGATCGTTTTCATCGTGTTTGGTGACTTTGTATTCCTTAGTATACGGTTCATCCGTTGTTTCGACATGCACAAACCAATAACGCTCGGCACGTTTCGGCTGCTGTTCCAGGATCGAATAAAACACTTTCGATTCTACTTCATCGATCCGTTCTGCACTTGTCAGATACACGAGATGCGTTGCGTAAGTCGGAATCTGATCATCAACAGACAATTTCTGTAAAATCGGCAGGTAACTCTTGATTTTCACGAAATCCACAATGCTGTTCCGGATGATTTTGCTTTTGAAAATGATATACATTATAGCTATAATAGCAGAGGCAATGATGATTGTAATGTATCCGCCATGTGGGAATTTATCGATCTGGGCAATTAAGAAACAGCCTTCAATGAGGAAGAATAATCCCGTCAAGGTAAATCTGACCACCGGATTCCAATGGCGTTTGATCATGTAGAACATCAAAAGAATCGATGTTGAAATCATTGCCAAAACGATCGAAAGTCCGTAGGCAGCTTCCATATTTTCCGATTCTTTGAATCCGTAAACAACTGCAATACATCCGATCATCAAAAACCAGTTGATGGAAGGAATATACAATTGTCCTTTGATTTCAGAAGGGAAATTCACCTTCACACGTGGCCACAGATTCAATCGGATTGCTTCGTTGATCAATGTGAATGAACCGGAAATCAAGGCCTGAGATGCAACAATTGCTGCAACCGTTGCAATAATGATCGATGGTATTAAGAACCAATCCGGCACCACCATATAGAACGGATTACTTCCTTTTGGTAATGGCGCACCGTCCATGGATAATAACATCGCTCCCTGACCTAAATAGTTGATCAAAAGCATCGATTTTACGAAGATCCAGCTCACGCGGATATTTTCGCGTCCGCAGTGTCCCAAGTCGGAATACAAGGCTTCAGCTCCTGTCGTACATAAAAACACCGCTCCCAACAACCAGAAACCTTCTCCCTCCGTGTAATTGAAAAGCAAATCGATTGCGTAATACGGGTTCAATGCTTTGATGACTGTCCAGTCATACTTAAAGATCGCGTAAAATCCTAAAGTTCCCAACATCAGGAACCAAAGTACCATGACAGGACCGAATGCCCTTCCGATAAACTTCGTTCCGAATTGCTGAATGACAAAAATTCCAACGATAATGGCAATAATGATCGGAATGGTATCCAACTGGGGGTTAAATATTTTCAATCCTTCTATGGCAGAGGAAACTGAAATCGGCGGTGTAATAATTCCGTCGGCAAGCAAAGCTGCTCCACCGATCATTGCAGGAATTACCAACCAGCGCCTTTGTCTTCTTACCAATGTATAGAGCGAGAAAATACCACCTTCCCCTTTGTTATCCGCACGCAGCGTAATAATTACATATTTGATGGTGGTTTGCAGTGTTAATGTCCAAAAAACGCAGGATAATCCTCCGAGGATGAGTTGTGGCGTTAGTTCTCTGTTTCCAGCAACTGCTTTTAGTACATAGAGTGGTGAGGTCCCGATATCTCCGAAAATAATTCCGACCGTAATAATCAATCCCGCGAAAGAGAGCGCGTGATGATGGCTTTTTGACATAACACGTATAAATTAAAGTGTAAATGTACATATTGCCCGGATCACTTGCTACGATTTCAATAAATTTCAACAAAATACTTTGGAACGGAATTGCTACTTTTGCAGCGATTTATGGGAAAGAATAAACTAAGACGCTTTGCTGAGATGAAATTGTGGGACAATGTATTTGAACCCACTTTGGAAGTGAACCCGCAGGAAGCGTTTCCTTTGAAAGGAAAATGGCACCAGGACTATTTTAAGAACTCCAATCCGATTGTTCTGGAACTCGGTTGTGGAAAAGGAGAATATGCTGTCGGGCTGGCAAAACATTATCCGAACAAAAATTTCATCGGAGTAGATATTAAAGGTTCCCGCATGTTTATAGGTGCGAAAGAAGCTTTGGACGGAGGTTTGAATAATGTTGCTTTCCTCAGAACTAAAATCGATTTCATTGATGCTTATTTTGAAGCGAATGAAGTCGATGAAATCTGGTTGACTTTCTCGGATCCACAGCCTATAAAACCGAGAAAACGTTTGACTTCCGAGCAATTCGTTGCACGATATAGACGCATTTTGAAACCCGGAGGATTGATCCATCTGAAAACGGATTCGGACGTGTTGTTTGAGTCAACGGAAGAGCAAATCAAGGAACATAACTATGAAGTTGTTGAACTGACCTGGGATTTATACCAATCGATTCCGGAAGATCTTGACCCGACAATCCGTGACATTCTACACATCAAAACGCATTATGAACAGCTTTTCACTGCCAAAGGATCGGTGATTAAATATTGTTCGTTTAAAGTGAATTAATTAGCAATTATAAATTATCAAGGGGATTCATCTTCATAGACAAATCCCCTTGATAATTATTCCATTTATAATTTCTAATTCTTCTAAGCCACCTTTAATCGTGCGACTTTACTTTTAGAGAATTGTGCTTTTGCATATTCGAGATCAACTCTGAATTCTTTTTCATCTTTTGAAGGAAGCTCATACATCGCATCCATCAGAATTGCTTCACAGATCGAACGCAAACCACGAGCTCCTAATTTGAACTCGATTGCTTTCTCCACGATAAAATCCAGAACTTCCGCATCAAACTTCAAACGAATTCCATCAATTTCGAATAACCGTATATATTGTTTGATAATTGCGTTTTTAGGCTCTGTGATGATTCGTTTCAGGCTTTTCGCGTCCAATGGCTCGAGGTAAGTCAATACCGGGAAACGACCGATCAATTCCGGAATCAATCCGTATGATTTCACGTCTGTCGGTGTGATGTATTTCAGGAAATTATCTTCATCTACTTTTTCAGTAACCTGGGAACCGAACCCGATTGTTTGTCTGTTCACACGACTCGCAATGATGCGCTCAATTCCATCAAAAGCTCCACCACACACGAACAAAATATTTTTCGTATCGATCGAAATCATTTTTTGTTCCGGGTGTTTTCGTCCTCCTTGCGGCGGAACGTTTACCGTAGAACCTTCCAATAATTTCAACAAAGCTTGCTGTACTCCTTCTCCGGAAACATCACGTGTGATGGACGGATTATCGCTTTTTCGTGCAATTTTATCAATCTCATCAATGAATACGATTCCGTGCTGAGCAGCCTGAACGTTGTAATCTGCAGCCTGCAATAAACGAGAAAGAATGCTTTCCACATCTTCTCCTACATAACCCGCTTCGGTTAAAACCGTTGCATCGGCAATACAGAAAGGAACGTTTAACATTTTTGCAATGGTTTTCGCAAGCAAGGTTTTACCCGTTCCGGTTCTTCCTACCAAAATCACATTGGATTTTTCAATCTCAACATCTTCAATTTTGGTTTGATGTAATCGCTTATAGTGGTTGTAAACAGCTACTGACAATGTTTTCTTCGCATCATCCTGACCAATGACGTATTCATCCAAACGCTCTTTGATATCTGCCGGTTTCAGCACATTTACAGGAGCGGTTTCAGGAGAAACTTTCGTTGACTGATCTTCTTCAATGATTGCTTTCGCCTGCGTGATACAATGATCACATATATGACCGGACAATCCGGCAATTAATAAACCAACTTGGCTTCGCGGTCTTCCGCAAAACGAGCAAGAAGTTTCTTTTTTTGACATATTCTACTTTTTATCGACAAAAAAGTCATCCCAATTATGTAATCGAGATGACTTAGATAATATTGTGCAAAGTTAGACTATTTTGGGTTGCGAAGCAAGACCTCGTCTACCATTCCGTATTCCTTCGCTTCAGCAGCTGTCATCCAGTAATCACGGTCTGAATCTGCCCATACTTTTTCGTACGTTTGTTTTGAATGCGTTGCAATAATATCGTAAAGCTCTTTTTTCAATTTTTGAATTTCACGAGCTGTGATTTCGATATCGGAAGCTTGTCCCTGAGCACCACCAAGCGGTTGGTGAATCATCACACGCGCATGCTTCAATGCAGAACGCTTTCCTTCTGCTCCTGCACACATCAGAACTGCTCCCATGGAAGCTGCCATTCCTGTACAGATTGTTGCAACATCCGGCTTGATGTACTGCATCGTATCGTAAATTCCCAAACCTGCATAAACAGATCCTCCCGGAGAATTCAAATAAATTTGAATGTCTTTTTTCGCGTCAACTGATTCCAAAAACAACAATTGAGCATTGATGATGTTTGCAACCTGGTCATTGATTCCTGTTCCAAGGAAAATGATACGGTCCATCATCAAACGCGAAAACACGTCCATTTGTGTCATATTTAAATGACGTTCTTCAATAATATATGGTGTTAATGAAGATTCGATGTAGCTTTCCAGGTGCATGCTGGAGATTCCCACATGCTTCGTTGCGTACTTATTAAATTCGTTTTTATCGAACATGATTGATAGATTTTTTACAAGTATTAAAATTAATAGGATTCAGAATAACTGATTCTTTTTTTGACAGAAATTAACGAGAATAATTACAACATCCAAACGTTCAAAACTTATTGGTAGCTAAACTCGATTTCATAGCTCGTGTGTTTCCGCAGATTGATCACGCTTTCGTCCTCGAAAATCAAATACTGACCTTTGATTCCGACCAGTTTTCCGCGCACAACCGGAGTTTTGTCGAAACTGACACTTTTTACTTTTGACGGATATTTTTCTACCGGATAATTCAATTCGATAACCGTATCGTCCATGCTGACAAAATCGCGCAAATCAAACGGAAGCAGGTCTTCTGCCTGGCCTTTTTCATCCAATAAATCAATGTCTTCCCGGATTTCATTCTTCAGCATTCGCTGCCAGTTGGTTTTGTCCGTCATAACTGATTTCAGTGCAACTTCGATAACTCCGGCTTCATAGCGATTCGCTGTTTCGGCCAACACAATTGCCTGTGAAGCTCCCTGGTCAATCCAACGGGTTACTTTTTGCTCGAGGCGTGTCACTCCTACTTTCACGGAATCCGAAGCTGCCAAATAAACAACATGAGGTTGATTGTGGTGCTTTTCTTCCCATTCCACGTCTCTTCCTTCTCCTAAATGCGCCCGGCACAATTCCGGGTTGATGATGCATGGAGCCGCTTGCGGAGCAGACTGAAAACATTTAAAACAAAATCCTTGTCCGAAGGAGTTTTTCGTTTGCTTCCCACAATTCGAACAAATGATTTTTCCCGTCCAGCTCAACTCAATTTCGCGCCCGATCAGGTCATTCATCACAATCTGTGTTTCACCATTCAGTACTAATTGATACTGAACCGGATTATCAAATGAAACCCGCATTTTATCTAATAATCCTTTCATACTTTTTTTGATTTTATGATTCTAAGATTTCAGGACTCATACTGACTTTATTCTAAAGTCTGGCAGTCTTAATATCCTGATGTCCTAAAGCCCTGATATCTTAATCGTGTATACTTTCCAATTCTTCCGTTGCTTCCAGCCATAATTCCGAGTAATAATCCAATTTGGATTTCGCTTCTTCAAAGGCTTTCAAAACCGGAGTTGTTTTCGATGAATCCGAAAAATCCATTGTCGCCAATTCGTCTTCCAGCTTTTTCACTTCACTTTCCAATTCCTGGATACGCTCTTCGTGTTGTCTGACTTTATTCTGAAGTTGATTTTTCTTTCGTTTCAACTCTTTTCGCTCTTCATTGGATTGCGCTTTCACACTCGTTTCCGGAGTTTCTACCGAAACCGAAGTTTTACTTTCTGCTTTTGCAGGTGTTGAAGCTACTTCCGTTTTTAGTTTTCGCTGCAGGTAATCATACACTCCGAAATGGTGAATTTTCAAGGTCTGGTTCTCGATATCCCAAATGCGATTGGTCAATCCGTCCAAAAACTCCCGGTCGTGAGATACGATCAAAAACGTTCCTTCGTATTGCTGCAGTGCTTTTTTCAAGACCTGCTTGCTTTGAATATCCAAATGGTTGGTAGGCTCATCGAGAATCAACACATTCGAAGGACTCAACAACAATTGACACAAAGCCAACCTCGTTCTTTCTCCTCCCGACAAAACACCAACTTTTTTATCGATGTCTTCGCCCGAAAACAAAAATGCTCCCAAAATGGATCTCAAGTCTTTGCGTACATCACCGGATGCCACCAAATCAACCGTTTCGTAAACCGACAGGTTTTTATTCAGTCGTTCAGCCTGGTCCTGTGCGAAATAAGTAATCTTGACATTGTGTCCGTATTCTACTTTTCCTTCGAAATCAATTTCTTTCGTCAGACACTTAAACAAGGTCGATTTCCCGACTCCGTTTGGTCCTAAAAGCGCAATTTTCTCTCCTCTTCCGACTGTAATCGAAATATCTTTGAATAAGGTTCTGTTTCCGTAGCTCTTTCCCAAATGTTCCATTTCCAGAACCCATTTCCCGGGTTGAACATTTAAGGGGAAGAAGATATTCATTTTCGCAACCATGTCGCTTTCTACTTCGATACGTTCCGTACGATCCAGTTTTTTGATCAATGATTGTGCGAAAGCTGCTTTATTTTTCTTTGCCCGGAATTTATCAATAAGCTCCTGGGTTTGCTTGATTTCTTTGTCCTGCTGTTTTTTCGCATCTACCAAACGCTCCAACTCTTCGGCTCTTAATTCCTTGTATTTGGAATAGGCATATGGGAAATCCAGGATTTTTCCGAATGAAATTTCCCAGGTTCTATTGGTCACATTGTCCAAAAACAAACGGTCGTGAGAAATGACAATCACTGCTCCATCAAATTTGGTCAGGTAATTCTCTAACCATTGAATCGAAACGATATCCAAGTGGTTTGTCGGCTCATCCAGTAATAACAAATTCGGACGATTGACCAATATTTTAGCCAGTTCGGCCCGCATTTTCCATCCTCCGGAAAACGACTCCAAAGGTTTCGCAAAATCGTCTTTCTGAAAACCCAATCCGTCCAGAACCGAAGCTATTTTTTCTTCCCACTGAAATCCTTCGTGGATATTAAACAAATCGTTTGCAGCATTCAATTCATTCAGCAATTCCAGGTAAGATTCAGAATCGTAATCTTCCCGTGTGGTGATCTGTTTGTTGATTTCATCAATCTTCGTTCTCAGATCATTCAATTGTCCGTTTGAGAAAAACAGGTATTCAAATACCGTTTGCCTGGTATCGATGACAATATCCTGAGTCAAAAACCCGACTTCCAGTCCTCTCTGACGGTGAATTTGTCCGTCTGTCGGCTTTTCCGTTTGTGCAATCAGGCGTAACAAAGTGGATTTCCCCGCTCCGTTTTTACCAACCAAACCAATTCTATCTCCCTGATTAACCTGGGCAGAACAATCTTCAAATAAATACCCCTGTGGGAAATGGACTCCCAACTTTTCCAAAACAAGCATGTGCAAAGGTACTATTTGAAAAGTAAAATCGGGATTAGTAACTCCTCCAAATTCCTTGCTTTTTAACAATTCTGGTATTGTATGAAAGGATGTTTTAAGCTAAATTAAATAAGAAACATCAGAAAATGGGCTTAATTAAACCAAATAACTATTCCAAAAATGAACTGAAATTTGATGCTGTGAGTAAGGCGGTTAGTCATCCGGCTCGCTCTAGAATTGTAGACTTGCTGGTAGATTATACGTTTGTTCGAAACATCGATTTATCTGGATACCTCAATTTAAGTCCGGCAATGGTTACGAAACATTTGGAATATCTGAAACGTGCCGGGGTTATTTATTGCGACTATGAAATTCATTATGACATTTTAAGGTTAAATCAAGAAACCTTGGATTACTATTTCGCTGAAGTCGAGAAATGGAAGGAAGGAAAACGACGATTGAAATAACCATTTCTCTATCGATTTGCTCTTTTTTACAATATTACCATATTGTAAAAAAGGGTCGTTAATATTGAAATCTTAAATTTAGAAGAGCAGCAAAATCTCCAGAAATTCAAACGAGCCAGATCTTCCTCATCCGACTCGTTCTACTAAAATCATCACACTACAAATGCAATCGTCTTCCTTTGTAGAATTTTATCCGGCCCCATATACTCCAATCTGAAGTTGATAAAACTTCCTGGCTTGGCTTGTTTGATCAATCTCAATCCTTCCGCAGAAAGCTGACTTCCTTTTCCTCTTTCAGGTCTTGGAGAAGTACTCGTACTCAATTCCCAGCTCAAAATATCAAATTTCGCATCCAACGGGCTGTTTTTGTATCGCGCAAACAACCTGGATTCTCCCGGAGGAATTTTGCCTCCTGTTTCCACTGCTCCGAAAAAGAATTCGGGATCAGGAAGTCGCATCACACGGAACGAAAAAGTCCCTAATTTCACCCGTTTGTTCGTCACCGAATTCACTCCGACCACATCAATCGTTGCCGTTTTGCCACTTGTGGTTACTTTCCCCACATGCTGATTCCCATTCTTCGTAAGATCTACCCCGTTTCCGACCAATACCGTCTGATCGTATCCGGAAGCAACACCTTCGATCCTGTTTTCATAGCCTTTATACAACACATTCAATTGCGGAAGTGAAACCGTTCCTTGTGGTCTCATAATTTTGACTGTATGTGACCAATTTTCCGTCTTCACCAGTCCGACTTTATTCTTAATTGAAACCGTTCCGTTCAAAACCATTTCACTTCCTGATCCTACTTTCGCTTTAATTACTCCTTTTCCACCGGTTCCTAAAAACGAACTTCCGTTATAAGTAATTGTCGGCTGATTATCCGAATCAAATGCTGCCATCATGACGTTTAATTCCACATCGTCGCCGGTATTTGCAACTGCAGGACCATAAGCCAAACCAACGATGCTGTTGAAGGAGAATTCCCCGATTCCAACTTTCGATTTCAAATGTGCTAAAGCCAAAGAGCGCGCTGAAAGAATATCCTGCTGCAAGGAAGAAAGAGAAGCCAACGCAGCTACCAAAGGAGCATGATCGAAGGTTTGCCCAATCCAATGAACTCCTTCCATATCGTTTTGATTCACACGTTCCGGTTTCGTCAAATCCATATAAAGCGTTGAAAGAATTGCTTCATCATCCCGCAAGTTTGCTTTCGAAGATTTCAACATCTGGTTCACTTTCTTTTTCAAATCCGGAAGATCCTTGAAATCATTGATCGCTTTCGGATTGATTGAAAACGATTTACTACCTTCTTTGTAAGTTCCCACTGTCTGGAGCAATTTGGAGCGAAAATCATTATAATCATTCCAAATTTTCTTCCCTTTTCCTGTTGGTTCCTTAATGTCATCACCAACAATTACATACATCGGGACATCGTATTCATCTTTCGCATCCACAGCCATCAGATTCATCCGGATTGGCGTACAATCTTTTCCCTTTTCCCACAAAATGGTTTCTTTATTTTCAGGTTTGTACTCATCTACATTTTCTCCAGATTCCTTCAAAATTTCCAATTTTACCTGGTCGATTTCCTGAACCAGTTTCGCTGTCAGAACATCTACCTGTTTCATCTGAGAAAGAATTCGTTTCAATTTTCGAAGCTTCTCCCTGTTCTCATTTCCTTTCGTGATTGCAATTTCACCTGAAATATCAGAGATCAGTTCGTTTCCTCTATCCACCTGGGTGATATTCGATTTTTGAGTATTTTCCTCAATTGCCACAAATGCATCCAGGATTGTTTTTGATACATTCAATGCCAGAAGTGCGGTCAGTACCAAATACATCATACCAATCATCTTCTGTCTGGGAGTTTCTTTTCCGCCTGCCATGATTTAAATTTTTAAGGTTATATCGATTGAATGTCATTCTTTGAAATAGTAACAAACAAAAAGCCCTGACAATAATTACCAGGGCTTCAGATCATTCAATGGATTCCTTTAAAAATTCCAGACATCCTGTTCGAACGTCCGGATTCCTTCGATAATATCGGCAGATTCCAGTAACGCATCTACTCCGGTTCTGTAGCTGTCAATAGAACGATCAAAGACATTACTTTCTTTGTAAACTGTACTCGAAAATCGCCGCTTCCAGAATAAATCATCGAAACTCATCCACTGCGCATCATTTTTATCGTTGTACACATAATAATTCGTCAACAGATAACGGAAATGCGGAAAATAGATCCAGAACTTCGTTTCCAGGCCAGAAATCATCGTTTTTCCGTCAGAACTTGTTTCTTCTCTATAAACAACCGGGGCAATTCCCATGATTCGCACATCCATTACAGAGCGTTCCTTGTCGAAAAACCAGTCTTCCTTCAACAAATACTTCACAATTTGTTCCGAATCAATCCAGGTTGTATCACGCGGCGGATAAACAAACTGTGAAACCCCGTTAATCACAGCAACCGAGTCGTCTCCATAAATGGTTGAGTAAGGTCTCTCGGGTTCCGGACCCAATTTCCCCAGGTAATAGAAAACGTCATTTCTGAAAGTCGAATCATTGCAATAGTTTCCTCCGGGTTTCGGAGCAACCGGGTATTTGAACTGATCACCATCCAATACCGTATATTGATATGGATTATATGGTGAGAATATTTTCAATTCACCGTTCATAATGTGGTGGCGCATAATCGTCCAAAGTGACCAGCAATTGGTGTTTCTGATGTACTGTCCGGACGGAGTATGATAATCGAACGGATAATACAACGAATGATTGATCTTTTCTCTCAGATCAATTTCCCGCCAGACTCGTTTGCTCCAGACGACATCGGCTTCACGAACATTTTCATAAGGAATCGTCTTTTTCGTGAGGATGTTTTCCTTCACGTAGGGATAATCCAAAACGGGAGTTAAGGAAAGAAAATCGGTCGACTCGCATTGAGCCAACAGGGCATCCGTACTGCCCAGAATCAAGATAAAGGGTAAAAGTTTCATGGCTTGGGTTTCTCCAATAGCGCCAAATCACTCTTTTCGTTACAATTGTTAGCCAGGTAGTTATAAACAAAAATCCCGTCTCAGCTAAGCCAAGACGGGATTTCATATTTTCTTGATTCAATTAGAAATTCCAAACATCGTGTTCGAAATTTCTGATCTCTTCAGTAATCTTCTCAGATTCCATCAGTGCGTCTACACCTGTTTTGTAGCTATCAATCTCGCGATCGAATACGTTACTTTCACGGTAGATCGTACTTGTAAAGCGACGTTGCCAGAACAAGTCATCGAAACTTTGCCACTGCGCATCATTCTTTTCGTTATACACAAAGTAGTTAGCTAAGATATAACGGCAATGAGGGAAGTACAACCAAAATTTCTCTTCCATTCCGGTGATCGTTTTTCCTCCTGTAGGAGAAGTTTCCTCCTTATAAACTACAGGAGCAATTCCCAAAATACGCACATCCAATACGGATCTTTCTTTGTCGAAGAACCAGTCTTCTTTCAAACGATACTGTACAATTTGTTCCGAATCAATCCACATGGTATCCGCTGGTGGGTACTTGAATGTAATTGTTCCGTCAGGAAGTGTAATTTCGATCGGATCACCGTATTCGTTCGTCAACGGAACGTCACTTTGAGGACCAAGTTTACCTAAATAATAGAATACTTTGTCACGGAATAAAGAATCTGTGTAATAATTCTTACCTGCTTCCGGTACAACAGGGTATTTGAACTGATCACCATCTAACATATCATACTGATATGGGTTGTATGGCGAGAACACTTTCAAATCTCCATTAACGACATGGTGACGCAAGATTGTCCATAGAGACCAACGGCTTGTATTTCTTACATACTGTCCGGATGGCGTGTGGTAATCAAACGGTAAATAAATCGGGTGATTCATTTTCTCACGCATGTCAATCATTCGCCAAACACGATGACTCCAGACTACATCAGCTTCACGAACAAACTCATACGGAATCATTCGTTTTGTAGGAATGTGTTCTGTGATATACACCCCGTCAACAACATCCGCCTGAGGAACATTCACTGGCCCACCATTGATTTCCTGTGCGTTCGTTAAAAACGAACCAGCAAACAAGGTACTTAATAGAACTAAACGTTTCATGATTGACACTCTATTACTTAATTATTCTTCATTAAATGGTGAATACACCACTTTTCTTACGTAGGATTCCATCCGGCCCTTTAACTTGCGTCATAAAGCTGATTGTAGATCCTGGTTTTGATTGTTTCAACAAGCTGATACCGTCTGCATTCAATGTGTTACCAGATCCTTTAGCAGGACGAGGCGCACCAGCAACGTTCAACTCCCAAGTTTGAACTGAGAATTCAGCTTTCAATGGGCTATCAGAGTAACGAGCAAATAAACGAGTTTCTGCTTTAGAAGCTTTACCACCATCTTCCGTAGCTCCGAAGAACAAGGATGGAGGAGGAAGGTTCATTACACGGAATGTAAATGTTCCTAAAGAAACTGTTTTGTTTGTTACAGAGTTTTTACCAGAGATTGAAATCGTAGCAGTTCTTCCCGCTCCGCTTACGCGACCGATGTAACCGTTACCTGATTTCGTCAAAGATACTCCGTTACCGTTCAGGATTGTCTGATCGTAACCAGAAGCAACACCTTCTACGATATTGTTATATCCTTTGTAAAGTACGTTCAATTCAGGAAGAGAAACTGTTCCTTGTGGCTTCATAATTTTGATTGTATGAGTCCAGTTTTCAGTTTTCTTAACTCCTGATTTGTTTTTGATCGATACAGTACCGTTCAATACCATTTCAGCTCCACCGGAAACTTTCGCTTTCAATGTTCCCTGACCACCTTCAACAGTGATTGCTCCAGGACCAGTTACTTCCGGTTGGTTATCCGAGTCAAATGCAGCCATCATTACTTTCAATTCAACTTCATCACCTGTGTTAGCAATAGAAGGACCGTAAGCTAAACCAACGATTTTGTTGAATGAGTATTCTCCAGTCGAAACTTTTGATTTCAAGTGAGCCAAAGCCAAAGCTCTTGCTGACAAGATATCCTGCTGCATAGAAGACAAAGATGCCAATGCCGCTACCAACGGAGAGTGATCAAATGTTGCACCGATCCAGTGTACTCCATCCATATCGTGAACTTTCATACGCTCCGGTTTTGTCAGATTGATATACATATCCTGTAATACCTGATCATCATCACGGTGATTCACATTACTTTTTTGAATCATCTGTTGAACAGATTTCACCAAATCAGCATTTGTCTTAAACGTGTTAATCGCAGTTGGATTGATTGAGAAATTCTTTCCTCCGTCATTGTAAGAACCAACTGTTTTTACTAAATCTGCACGGTACTGGTTGAAATCAGCCCACAATTTCTTTCCAGAACCTGTAGGAGTTTTGATGTCTTCACCGATAATTTCGTGCATTGGGATATCGTATTGATCTTTTGCCTGAACAGCAGCTAAGTGCATACGAATAGGTTTACAAAAACCTTCTTTTTCCCATAGAATGTGCTCTTCGCTCTCTTTTTTGTATGTCGTGATTTCCTCACCTGACTTCTTCAAGATATCCAACTTGATTTTGTCGATACTCTTCAAGATTACATCTGATAGCTTATTTACATCATCCATTTGCTTAATAATCTTTTGAAGCTTATCGCGCTTCGCTTGGTTTTCAGCATTTTTTGGTGTAGTGCTCAATTCTTCGTCAACTGCTGACTTAAATCCGTCACCACGTTCCATCTGGGCAACGTTTGCCTTCTGGATATTTTCTTCAATTGCGACAAAAGCGTCAAGGATTTGTGTTGATACGTTCAACGCCAAAAGCGCTGTCAATACCAAGTACATCATCCCAATCATCTTCTGTCTTGGGGTTTCTTTTCCACCTGCCATGACTTCTTAATTTTATTGGTTTACTTGTTAGTAATAATTCAATTTTAAATAAAGTTTCTATCGATTAAAATTAATCTCTAGAAATTGTCATAGCTTTTAGCATGTTACCGTAAACTGCGTTCAAATCAGTTAAGTTCTTAGACAACATTGCCATATTCTCTTTGTAACGTTTTGTATCTTCAGCTGAATCAGACAAGTTCTTCATCATTTCAGTTACCTGACCCTGGAATTTCTCAGTAGCTTCCAAGTGAGCAGAAGATCCTTTCAATTGTAATTCGTATACGTTGTTCAAAGCAGCCAAGTTCTTAGAAACTTTTTGCATTTGCTCTCCGAATGATTCACCTTCCTGAGTGTTAGAAGTCATACCTGAAATAGATACAGATGCTCTTTCATATGCTTCAGATAAAGAAGAAACTTTATCAGATGCTGCTTGTAATGAAGAAACATAAGAGTCAGTTGCCGCTGCTGCAGATGTTACTCCTTTCAATTGAGCTGCATTTTCACCCAACTGACGCATCCCGTCTCCTAAACGCTCCAACAATTGTCCGTCAATTTTAGCTTCTTCCAACATTTTGTCCAAGTGCTCAGTAATTCCAGATCCACCAGAATTTCTTCCTCCTCTTCCTCCTGCTGCCGGTAAAGCATCATGATCTAAATCATCACTGTGTGCAAAAGCCAACTCCGGGTAAACAAGCTCCCAGTTTGGATCTTCATGAATCGGTTCAAATGCCGAGAAAATGAAGATGATAGCTTCCGTTCCTAGTCCAACGATCAACATCGGTCCTGAAAACGGCCAGTGCATAATTTTAAATAAGGCTCCAACGATTACGACTGCCGCACCGAAACCGTATAATTTCGCCATAAACTTTTTCCATCCTTTACTTCCTGGTTTCATAGTTTTCTTTGTTTTTTAGGTTTAACCAAAATTTATTGTTTTGTAAATTGTTTGTTGTATTCTTAGCGAAGTTGGATATCGCTTCGAATTTCTTCGCCTCCTTCTTTGGAGAAGTCTCGTCCACCACGTCCTAAGTGTGTTGCCACATTTCGGAATCCGACGTACGATTTAGCCGTATCTTGATACTCGTAAGTACGAGTTGAAGTTTGCAAATAGTAACCTACATCTTTCCAGGAACCTCCGCGGATAACTTTACGTTTCATTGCCGGCGGATCCCAGTCCATTGCATCGTATCTGTATTCAGTGTTCAAATCATGAGAGAATTCATACATTGCTTCGTCGTAAGCTGTCTCACACCATTCTGAAACGTTTCCTGCCATACAGTAAAGACCCCAACCGTTCGGGTTGTAAGAGTATGCTTTTACTGTGTGGAAACCACCGTCTTCGAAGTAACGACCTCTCATTGGCTTAAAGTTTCCAAGGAAACATCCGCTTTGGTTACGAATGTAAGGACCTCCCCATGGATAAGGTGAGTTATTCAAATCACCACGAGCAGCTCTTTCCCATTCAGCTTCTGTTGGCAAACGGAAATCGTTTACAAACAAATCTCCCATTGCTACCAACCAGTTGTTCAACAATTGAGTTCTCCAAACAGAGAAAGCTTTTGCCTGAACCCAGGTAATACCGATAACCGGGTAATTATCGTAAGCAGGATGCCAGAAGTACATATTCGTCATCGGATCGTGGAACGCATACGTAAAGTCACGTACCCATACCAATGTATCCGGATAAACGTTAATTTCTTCATCGATAATGAAACGCTGACGGTTTTCATGTCCGCGAATCGCGTTGTTTTGTCCTTTTTTGTTGAAGTATCCTAAATCCTTATCCAAACCTTGAGGCTCTTCTGTAAACGGATGCGGAGGAGTGTTCAAATCACGGTGTTCCGGACTGATCTCATTTCCTTCTTTGTCTACACCATTGTGTACGATATCAATTCGTCCTCTTCTTGCAGCTTCTCTTAAATCGATCCAGTAGTATTTGTAATTCAACTTACGTGTATCGAATTCACGGCGTCTGTAGAAACGCTCAGGCTGCGGATAATACATATCAGCCAACAACGGCATCAACTCCGGATCATCATAAGCAAAACGGCGATCCCAGTTCAATGAGAATTGCGCGCGATTGACATCACGATCAGAAGGTTCGAATTCAACCATCTCCAAAGCGCCCTCATCAAAGTACATGTCTGAGTAATTGATGTAGCGGGATGCATCTTCATCATCTTCCAATCCTGAATAAATACGCTCACGCGCCATGGAGTCACGTACCCATTCTACGAATTGGCGGTACTCATTATTCGTGATCTCAGTCTGGTCGATGTAAAACGCTTGAACGGAAACCGTTTTTGCACGTGTTTGGTGCAAGAAAGGAACGTCTTGGTCATTTTCCCCCATGATGTAAGATCCGGACGGAACATAAACCATCCCGAGAGGAATCTCAGGCTGATACACTCTACGTCCCAATGCCCCTGTCAAGTGGCCACTACGTGAGCTACAAGAGGCAATAAAGGCCCCAATTAAACCGATAAACAACAGTTTTTTCATTCTAGTTCAATTTTACAGTTCCGGATTTATCGTTAACATTCTACAGGATCAACTTTGCGATATAACGGAATCGAATAAAAAATGGTTACAAAGATTCTTAATTTTTTTTTGATTTTACAACCATCTTGGATTTTTTGCTTTCGTTATTGGTATAATTGGAATATAACAAAACTTAAGCGCGATCTCATGTGTTCCATTCGAAATCTTTGACAATCTTCCGATTGTGATGTCATACGAGTAACCAACCCACATAAACATTCTTGATTTTTGATTTTTAATATCAAATGGTCTGAAACCTAATAAAACGGAAATCGCATCGCTGTTTCTGTAAGCCAAACCTCCGTAAAGGAATCCTCTGAAAATATAGCGTGCGTTGATGTTTCCTGAATATTTTTTCAAATCAGTCTCCATCATTCCCTGGATATCAATATCTCCTTGTCCGATATTTTTAAATGTATAACCTCCCATCACGTAGTAATGTCTTGCTAAATCATATTTAACATTTCCGGTGGAAGTTGCTACGGAACTCGTCAAGCCTAATGTAGATGCCTGTAAGTGCGTAGATGACAATCCTGCATACCAGTTTTGAGCACGGTAATAAACACCAAAGTTCACATCAAATGTGATTGCACTACTCGCACCTGGGAACGTCGGGTCAATTTGTGTCTGAGGACCAACCCAAACCGGATTCATTCCGAAGTTTACCATTCCGACACCCAAACCGATTCCCAATCTTCCATTTCCGATCGGAAGATGATGAGAGTAGTTCAACATAACATTGTTCTGTCTGTTAAACCCGATCGCATCGTGCGTAAAGTTCAAACCGAAACCACCGCTCCACTTTCCAAAGCTTTCCATGTTTGCTTCAGCGTTGAATACCACAGAATTCGGTGCTCCATTTACTTTATCCCACTGGTTACGGTAAATTAAATTTCCACATAATCCTTCTTCGATACCAGTAGCGCCCGGGTTGATGGCGAACTTATTGTAAATAAAATGTGTTAATGCGATATCTTGCTGAGCAGCAGCTCCAAAAGAACATAACACAAACGCTGATAAAATTCGTAACGTTTTATTCATATTTTGGGTTCATTATGGTTTTAACGTGCTTGACTATTTAACAAATTTTAGCCAATTGGCGACTAAAATAAGTATTTTTTAGAACAAACAAAATTTTTTAGTGCAATCAATCCATCTTTTCCACAATGAAATGTTGAAGAGATAAATATTTAACACAAGATCTTAATACGCAACAAGGAATAAAAGGTTACCCTAACTTCTGATAAGTTTTCCACCAAAGGTTCGGAATATCGCCATTCAACGCATTGCTATACTGTATTTTATCGCACGGAACCATATGATGTCTTTCGTACTTAACTCCTTCTTTTGGAGGGTATGGAACCTCCATCCACCAGCGCTCGGAACGGTTGCTTCGATAAAAAACAAGGTCGTGATTTATTTCATCCAAAAAGACGGTAAACTTAGTGTAATCCTTCTTTGTTCCGATCGGAAAGTCTCCTACACGCTGAGAATACCCATCCATGAAGTACCAAATAATTTGAGCGATTTCAGCATGGGCACTTTCGGCAATTTCCCCGGGAAGTAAATTGAACAAACCAACGGAAGTCAGTTTGTCTGAGATTCCGGCATATTTAGCGACCTGGCAGATATCGTGGTTATCAAAACCATTTGGCTGAGAGAAGTATTTTCCTTTAAAATCCGAAGCTTTGATGGATTGCAGGTCAATACTTAACAAGTCCGTATTTCGAAGCAAAGGTTCTGCGATTCTGAAATCTCCTTTAAACTCTCCCAGGCGGACAGCATCAAAAAACAGTTTCTCGAACAAATCAATCTCAGAAGATTTCACCAAAGGTGTTTGATAGCCGATCACTGAAAGGTTAAACAAATAACACGGTCTGTGCATTAAAAGCTTACTCACATAAGCATCTTTTCCAATCGGAAGTTCCGGATCTCCCAGGTCGAGTTTTGCATCAATATTCAATACATTGATCAACTGCTCCAGTTCTTCATATCCCTGGTACATTGCGTAGGTCAAATCTTGTGTGCCACCCAAAACAACCGGAACCACTGATTTTTTAACCAGTTCTGCAACCACTTGTCTCAACGCGAAATAGGTATCCTCTACCCGCTCGCCCGGCATCAGGTTTCCGAAATCATAGATTTTAAATTTCCAGTTACTTCCCGGGAAACAAGTATTGAGATACGGCCGGAAACGGTCGTCTGTTTCGCCATGCAGACTTGCTTCGCCATTTCGGAATTCAGGAACATAGATCAGTGCGATTCCCGGGCTGTCAATTTCCGGGAAACCCGAATCATCATTTCGCACAATAAATTCTCCCAACGATTCTGAAACCGGGTTTTCTAGTGTGCTGATCGGACTGAAATAAATAGAGATATCCTTCATTCTAACATGACTTTCCAACAAAAATACATGATTGAAGGATGCTGATTCGGAAAGTTCCGACGAAGAATAAAGAGTCGAAAGTTAATAACTCCAATTAATTCAAAATTATTCAATGCAAAATTCAAAAGAGAACCTTTGATTTAAGTCCAACACATTTTGAATTTTGAATTAAATCTTATTTTTTCTTAGTCGCTGCCTTTTTAGCCGGAGCTTTCTTTGCAGGAGTTTTCTTCTCGATCATTTCTTTCACTTTCTCAAGCGTCAAGGTTGTAGGATCAACAGTGCTCGGAAGTTCAATTTTCAGTTTTCCTTTTAAAATAACCGATTTTCCCCAACGTGCTTTTTCAACGCGGATTCCTTCTGACTTCCAGTCGTGAACTACTTTATCGATGTCTTTCTGGATTTTTTCAGCAACTAACGTTTCAATGTCCTGCTGTGTCAGGTTATCAAAATCGTATTTCTTGTTGACATTGATAAAAATTCCGTTCCACTTGATGAATGGCCCGAAACGACCAACACCTTTCTGAACCGGTAAACCTTCATACGTTCCGATAGGTGCGTCTGCCTGCAATTTCGATTCGATCAATGCAATTGCCTGATCCATGGTAAAATCCATCGGATCATCGCCTTTTGCCAACGAAATAAATTGATCTCCGAATTTTACGTATGGTCCGAAACGCCCCACATTCACTTCTACCGAAGCTCCTTTGTATTCACCCAGGCTTTTTGGAAGCTGGAATAATTCAAGCGCTTCACTCAGCGTAATGGTATGAATACTTTGAGTACTCAACAAAGAAGCAAAACGCGGTTTGTCGCCGTCTTCTTTTTCATCACCGATCTGGATCATCGGGCCGAAACGACCGATCCGTGCAATGACTTTTTTATTCGAAGCCGGATCAATTCCCAATTCACGCTCACCTGTAGCGCGATCAGAATGCTCCAGCGTATCTTCTACGTTGTGGTGGAACGGTTTGTAGAACGAATTCAACATATCCGTCCACTCCATTTTTCCACGTGCGATTTCATCGAATTGCTCTTCCACTTCTGCAGTGAAATGATAATCCATGATCCCGCCGAAATGATCGACCAGGAAGTCCGTCACAACCATCCCGATATCTGTCGGGAACAATTTATTTTTTTCCTTTCCGGTAATTTCTTTTTTGATTTGCTTCCCGATCTCAGAACCTTTCAATTCCAACACCTGGTAAGGTCTTTCTTCTCCTTCGCGTTCCTGTTTTTCTACATAACCGCGTTTCTGGATTGTTGAAATGGTCGGCGCATATGTTGAAGGTCTTCCGATTCCCAACTCTTCCAGTTTCTTCACCAAAGATGCTTCCACATAGCGTGCAGCCGGTCTTGTAAAACGTTCTGTTGCACGGATAAAATCGCGGTTCAAAATTTCCCCAACCTGAACTGCAGGCAACAATCCTTCTGTTTCGCTGTCTTCTTCTTCGTCCAGGTTTGTTTCCAGGTATACTTTCAGGAATCCGTCAAATTTGATGACTTCCCCTTTCGCCTGGAAAACCTCCGGCAATTTGGAATCTCCGATCGAAATCGTCGTTCTTTCCAATTCAGCGTGACTCATCTGTGAAGCGATCGAACGTTTCCAGATCAGGTCGTACAAACGTACTTCATCGCGTTCTCCGTATGCCAGGGCATGCATTGCAAAGTTCGTCGGACGGATCGCTTCGTGAGCTTCCTGTGCATTTGAACTCTTGTTGGTATATTTTGCCGGATGTGAATATGCTGCTCCGTAAGCGGAAAGAATTTCATTTTTCGCTCCCTGCATCGCCGTTTCCGATAAATTCACGGAATCGGTACGCATATAAGTAATGTGTCCTGCTTCGTATAATTTCTGTGCAACCTGCATGGTTCTTGAAACAGAAAAGCCCAGTTTCAAAGATGCTTCCTGCTGCAAAGTCGATGTTGTAAACGGAGAAGCCGGAGTTTTCTTTGCCGGTTTCTGCTGAACGTCCAACACTTTGAAATCTACTTTCGCGCAGTTTTCCAAAAAGGCATTCACTTCAGTATCTGTTCCGAAATGCTTGGAAACTTCTGCTTTGATGCGTTCTTTTCCTTTCAAAAACTCTCCTGTAACGCGGAAGTAGTTCTCAGCATGAAACTGCTGAATTTCCTTTTCGCGCTCTACGATCAAACGCACGGCAACGGATTGCACACGCCCCGCAGACAAGCTTGGTCTTACTTTTTTCCATAAAACCGGGGAAAGTTCGAAACCTACCAAACGATCCAAAACACGACGAGCCTGCTGCGCATCAACCAATGGTTTATTGATTTGGCGCGGATTTTCAATCGCTTTTAAAATAGCTCCTTTGGTAATTTCGTTGAAAGTGATTCGTTTGGTGTCTTTTTTAGCTAATCCCAAGGTTTCGTATAAATGCCAGGAAATCGCTTCTCCCTCGCGGTCCTCATCGGTAGCGAGCCAAACCACATCTGATTCCTTCGCCAATTTTTTCAATTCTGCAACGAGTGCTTTCTTATCCGAACTCACCTCGTATTCCGGTGCAAAATTGTTTTCGATATCGATGGCTAATCCTTTCGACGCCAAATCGCGCACATGTCCAAAACTTGATTTTACAGTAAAGTCTTTTCCTAAATATCCTTCAATGGTTTTTGCCTTTGCAGGTGACTCAACTATGACTAAATTCTTGCTCATGCCAACTAAGATTTTGCGGTTCGAAACGATTCGAATCGGTGCAAATATAAATGGATTTAAAAACAAAAAACAAGCGTTTCAGAATGGAAAAAACTCCAATCTCCTATTTAAACGATAGTTTATATTTTTTTCAGAACCAAAATTTCATCCCAAAAAACAGCTTTCTTTCTAAAAAATTAACAGGTATAATGCCATGACATTTTGACATGTCTGTCATAAAAACTATTTTTGCACTCTTAAAATTCAAGCATGTTAGAGAATCACGGTTTAAATAAAGTCATTGACGAGAGCAGACAAGGAGAAGCTATCATTTTAGAAGGTGGAACCGGCTCCAAAAAACTTTACGTGGAAAGTTACGGTTGTCAAATGAATTTCAGTGATAGTGAAGTGGTCGCTTCCATTATGACGAAAGAAGGTTACACAACTACTCGAAACATCGATGAAGCGGATGTAGTTTTGATTAACACCTGTTCCATTCGCGAGAATGCAGAAACACGTGTTCGCAACCGTCTGACGGAATTCAAAAAACGTAAAGCGGATCAGCCGAACCTGGTTGTCGGAATTTTAGGCTGTATGGCTGAACGTTTGAAACAAGCCTTGCTGGAAGAAGAACAATTGGTTGATTTGGTTGCAGGACCGGATGCTTACCGCGATTTGCCGAACTTAATTGACGAAGTCGGAACAGGACAACGCGCCGTGAACGTATTGCTTTCCCGTGAGGAAACCTATGCGGACATTTCGCCTGTGAGAATGGATCAGGGCGGAGTAAGTGCGTTTGTAACCATTACACGTGGTTGCGACAACATGTGTTCGTTCTGTGTGGTTCCGTTTACAAGAGGACGCGAACGTTCCCGGGATCCGAGAACCATTGTCCAGGAATGCAAAGATTTATTCGATAACGGATACCGTGAAGTTACTTTATTGGGACAGAACGTAGACAGTTACCGCTGGAATATGAGCAGCAAAGGAGTGATTAAGGATGAATCCATCCCGACGACCAACTTTGCGCAATTGATGGAGATGGTTGCTTTGATCAACCCGGATCTGCGTATCCGTTTCTCCACTTCCCATCCGAAAGACATGACGGATGACGTATTGGAAGTGATGGCGAAATACGAAAACATTTGTCCTTACATCCATTTACCTGTTCAATCAGGAAATTCGAATGTATTGGAGCGCATGAACAGAGGTTATTCCCGCGAATGGTATTTAGACCGTATTGCGGCGATCAAACGCATTATTCCTGATTGCGCGATTTCGACAGATATTATTACCGGTTTTTGCGGTGAAACAGACGAAGAACACAATGAAACCGTTTCTTTGATGAGAGATGTTGCATATGACTTCGCATACATGTTCAAGTATTCAGAAAGACCAAAAACATTGGCTGAACGTAAATTCACAGACGATGTTCCGGATGATGTAAAAGGAAAACGCCTGGAAGAAATCATCGCTTTGCAATTGGAAAGCTCCGCTGCTTCTCACAAGAGACAAGTCGGAAAGATTGCCAAAGTATTGGTTGAAGGTCCGTCCAAACGTTCGGAAGAACATTTCTGCGGAAGAGACGGAAGAAATTCCATGGTGGTTTTCCCGAAAGGAAATGCAAAGAAAGGCGAATACGTGATGGTAAAAATCACAGACTGTACTTCTGCAACATTGATCGGCGAATTGGTTACTCACGCAAATTAATCCGGCTTTATGAGCACTATGTCACTTCAACAAATCAAACAGCGGTTCGGGATTATCGGAAATGCTCCGCAACTCAATCGTGCGTTGGAAGTTGCTATGCAAGTGGCGCCAACAGATATTTCCGTCCTGGTAACGGGAGAAAGCGGAACAGGAAAAGAAATTATTCCGCAGGTGATTCATCAATTGAGCACCCGCAAACACAACGAATACATTGCCGTAAACTGCGGAGCGATTCCGGAAGGAACGATTGATTCCGAACTATTCGGTCACGAAAAAGGCTCATTTACCGGGGCAACCGGAAGCAGACAAGGCTATTTTGAAGTTGCGGACGGCGGAACGATTTTCCTCGATGAAGTGGCCGAACTTCCGATGCAGACACAGGTTCGCTTGCTGCGCGTATTGGAAACCGGTGAATTTATCCGTGTTGGTTCTTCCAAAGTAATCAAGACCAATGTGCGCGTGGTTGCTGCAACCAATGAAAACATGCACCGGGCGATTCAATCCGGGAAATTCCGGGAAGATTTGTTGTACAGATTGAGTACTGTTCCGATTCCATTACCTCCGCTGCGCCAGCGACAAGAAGATATTTATTTACTGTTCCGCAAATTCGCAAGTGATTTCGCAGAGAAATACCGCATGCCGGCAGTAAAACTCACTCCGGATGCCGTTGAATTGCTGAATGCATATCATTGGCCGGGGAATATCCGCCAGTTGAAAAACCTGGTGGAACAAATTTCAGTGATTGAACAGGAACGCGATATTGACGGTCCTCGTTTGCAATCTTATTTGCCACAGCCAGAAGAGTTTTTCCCTGCGGTTGTCGGAGTTCAGGAAACAAAAATTGACGAACGCGAATTGATGTACAAATTCCTGTTTGACATGAAAAACGACCTGAATGAATTGAAAAAACTGGTTGTTGAGTTGTTGAATCACCAGGGAGATTTCAATCTTTCCAACGATCAGGCAGCGGTTGTCAATCGTTTGTACCACGACATCAATCATGGCGAACAACGCATCCTTCCTCCTGCTCCGATCAAAACGGAAACGGTAAAACCAACGATTTACGATTCCGACAGCTACCGCGAACCGGATACGGAAGATTATGAATTGCACGAAGAAGTTCAGGAATCTTTATCCCTGGAAGACCGTGAAAAGGAATTGATTCAGAAAGCATTGGACAAACACCGCGGAAGAAGAAAATACGCAGCCGAAGAATTGGGAATTTCGGAACGAACTTTGTATCGTAAGATCAAAGAATACGATATCCAGGGATGAAAAAACTAAGCCTTATACTTCTTTTATTGGTCGGACTAAGCAGCTGCTGGCCGAAAGTTTTCATGAATCCAATAGACAATTCCATGCCGGAAAACTGGAAGAAATTCTACATTACCCCATTGGAATTGACTGCAGCAACTGCCCCGTCGAATTATCCGGCAAATTTATCGGAAGCTATGCGGAGCGGCATTCAAAACAATACCCGTTTGAAATTAGCTTCAACTTTAGACGATGCACAAGTAAAAATCAGCGGTATTGTTTCCGGATACAATACTTCCCCGATTGCCATTCAGCAGGGAGATCTGGCCGCAAAGAACCGTTTAACGGTTTCAGTAAATTTCACTATCATTACACCTAATAAAGGTTTGGAAAAAATGGAATTCACCAGTTCACGCTTTGCCGATTACGAATCCAATGAGCAATTGGTCGACGTTGAAACGCGTCTTTTGGAATCCATTAACCAACAAGTCGTGCAGGATGTTGTCAACAAACTCTTATCCAACTGGTAATGCTGAATGCAGAGCAAATAGCTGAATTTATTACCCGTCCGGAACTCATGCGTTCCGAAGATGTGGAAATTCTTCGCGAATTGTCGGAGAAACATCCCTATTCTTCTGTTTATGCTTTGTTGTATTTACAAGGAGTTTCCCGTTTTCAGTCCATTCATTTGGATGAAGTGCTTCCAAAACAGGCTTATAAATTGTCCGACAGAACACGTTTGTTCCATTTATTGCACAGCGCTTTCGAAGGCGAAGCATTGATCGAAGTTCCGGAAGTTGACGAACCGGAAATTGAAACTTCATTTGACATTATTGAAAAGCCGGTAGAACAGCCAATTTTCCAGGAAACAGAAAGTATTCCTGAGCCGATTGCTAAGGAAGAACACATTGATCTGATTATTGAACCGGAAGAAGAGCCGGTTTCCGATATAGAAACGAATGCGATCGAAGAAATCGTTTCGGAAGAAGCAATTCAGACTGAAGCTGAACAAGAAGAAATCCCCGCTCAGGAAATCCATCTTGAAGAAGCTCATTCATCCGTTGAAGAACCGGAGGAAGAACAGGATATATTCGATTTTGAAATTGTAGCTCAAACACTTTCACAGGATTATCTGACGACAAGCCCGGAAACGGTAACAGAAGCAGAGGAAGAAGAACCTTATATTGAACCGCATTCTCACCAGGAAGAACGTTTATCTGCCAACGAACCGCAAATGGAAACTTCCCTTCAACCGGATGAAAAGCCGGAAGAAGAACTGAAGGCAGCTGCTGATCCGGCAGATTCTTCGGAAAAACGCTCTTTCACCGGCTGGTTAAAATCCGGTCAGCACGAACCGGTGAAGAAACCTCTTGAAGAAAAAACGGAGCCTAAATCAAACCGGCAGGCAATCATCGACAAGTTCATCGAAACCAGTCCCAGCATGCCAAAACCGAAGGCAGAATTCTATTCTCCGTCGAAGAAAGCAAAAGAAAGTATTGACGATGAGCGAATCCCGGTTTCCGAAACTTTGGCGAAAATATATGCGGCTCAGGGAAATTTTCCAAAAGCAATTCATGTTTATCATCAATTAAGTTTGGCGTTTCCAGAAAAAAAGAGTTTATTTGCACTCCAAATTGAAGAATTAAAGAAAAAAATTACCTCATAAAATGATAGCATTAATTTCAATTTTACTAGTATTAGCAAGCATTCTACTAATCGTTGTTGTATTCGTTCAGAACCCTAAAGGAGGAGGTTTGTCTTCTGATTTCGGTGCTGCTCAACAGCTTGGTGGTGTACAACGTACAAATGATTTTATCGAAAAAGCAACCTGGGTTTTGGCAGGAGTTATTTTGGTAGGAAGTATTTTGATGACAAGTATTATGAAACCGGAGAAGCCGAAAGTTCAGCAAGGAAAAGAACAACCTGGACAACAAGGTGCCGGAGGACCAAAAGGAGGAACTGCTCCTGGTAACCAAGGTGGGGCTCCTCAAAACTAAGTTTCAAAAAAATCGATATAGAATGTCAGTATGTCACAACATACTGACATTTTTTGTTTTTATCACTTCACAAAAACGCAAAATTGGCACTATTCGCACATTGGCACAATCTTAGTCAATCAGCACTGTCGAATTTTATCTAAATAGAATAACAATATGTCAACAACATTCAAACCTTTAGCAGATCGCGTGCTTATCGAACCGGCACCCGCAGAGCAAGTAACAGCAAGTGGAATTATCATTCCTGATACAGCGAAGGAAAAACCGTTAAAAGGAACAGTGATTGCAGTCGGACCTGGAAAAAAAGACGAACCAATGCAAGTAAAAGTAAACGACACTGTTATTTACGGTCAATATTCCGGTACTGAAATCAAAATTGACGGGAAAGATTTCCTGATCATGAAAGAAGGGGATATTTACGGGATTATCGGGTAGAAAAAGTTCAAAAGGTTAAAAGATGTTCAAGTGGGAATTCAAAATGAAAAATTCAAAATTCAAAATTCAAAATTTGTTTAAGGAACAATACATTTGAACATTTGAACATTTGAACATTTGAACTATTAACATACTGAGCTTGTCGAAGTATGAACATTCACTAAGAAGAACAAAACATTAAGAAATAACAAAATGGCAAAACAAATTTATTTTGACGTTGAAGCTCGTGAGAAGCTGAAAAGAGGAGTTGATTCATTGGCAAATGCAGTGAAAGTAACTTTAGGTCCGAAAGGAAGAAACGTGGTGATCGGGAAAAAATTCGGAGCACCACATATCACAAAAGATGGTGTTTCGGTAGCGAAAGAAATCGAATTGGCTGACCCGATTGAAAACATGGGGGCACAAATGGTGAAAGAAGTTGCTTCCAAAACTGCTGATATTGCAGGAGACGGAACAACAACTGCAACTGTTTTGGCACAGGCAATCATCACTGCAGGATTGAAAAACGTAGCTGCAGGTGCAAATCCGATGGATTTGAAACGCGGAATTGATAAAGCAGTTATTTCCGTAGTATCTGATTTGAAAAAAATCTCCAAAGAAGTTGGTTCCGACAATGATAAAATCAAGCAAATTGCAACCATTTCCGCAAACAACGATGAAACAATCGGTTCATTGATTGCTGAAGCGATGAAAGTAGTTGGAAACGACGGTGTAATCACTGTTGAAGAAGCAAAAGGAACTGAAACGGAAGTGAAAACAGTGGAAGGAATGCAATTCGACCGCGGATACCTTTCTCCTTACTTCGTAACCAATACGGACAAAATGATCGCTGAAATGGAGCATCCGTTGATTTTGATCTACGACAAGAAGATCAGCAACATGAAGGAATTGCTTCCTATTTTGGAGCCAGTGGTTCAAAACGGAAAATCGTTGATCATCATCGCAGAAGATGTTGACGGTGAAGCTTTGACTACATTGGTGGTAAACCGTTTGCGCGGAAGTTTGAAAATCGCAGCTGTAAAAGCTCCAGGATTCGGTGACCGCAGAAAAGCAATGTTGGAAGATATCGCGATTTTGACCGGTGGACAAGTAATCACTGAAGAGCGTGGTTTGACATTGGAGAACGCAACGTTGGATATGTTGGGAACTGCTGAAAAAGTAGAAATCGACAAAGACAATACAACGATCGTAAACGGAGCCGGACAAAAAGAAAATATCCAGGCTCGTATCGGGCAAATCAAAGCTCAGATGGAATCCACTACTTCGGATTACGACCGTGAGAAATTACAGGAACGTTTGGCTAAATTGGCCGGAGGTGTTGCTGTTCTTTACATCGGTGCACCGACTGAAGTTGAAATGAAAGAGAAAAAAGACCGTGTAGACGATGCTTTGGCTGCAACAAGAGCTGCTGTAGAAGAAGGAATCGTACCTGGTGGAGGTGTTGCTTTGATCCGTACAATGGATGCTTTGGAAACCCTTACAGGAGCTAACGACGATGAAACTACCGGAATTGCAATCGTAAAACGTGCAGTTGAAGAGCCGTTACGCCAGATCATTGCAAACGCAGGAGGTGAAGGTGCAGTAGTTGTTCAGAAAATCCGTGAAGGAAAAGATGACTTCGGATACAACGCACGTACGGAACAATACCAGAATCTATACGAAGCAGGAGTTATCGACCCGACTAAAGTAACGCGTATTGCAATCGAAAACGCAGCATCAATCGCAGCAATGCTATTGACAACAGAATGTGTGATCGCTGATGAGCCGGAAGCTGATGCTCCTCATATGCACGGCGGAATGCCAGGTGGAATGCCGGGAATGATGTAATCCCGACGGTTAGAAATATAAAAAACAAAAACAAGTCGGGGCGAAAAATTTTTCGCCCCGACTTGTTTGATACAAACACATAAAAAATCATTAACACATGACACTTAAATCTCTTTTATTAGTTCTTTTAACCTCTTTCGGAATTTCCAACTCATTTTCCCAGGAAACAGAGCCACCAACAGAAGAAGAAACATCAACAGGCTATCGCTTCTATCATTCAATTGAAGATTACTTAAATGGTAAATTTATTGATGGATACCTGATTACCGGAAGACCTCTCGGCGGATCTTTTTCACTTAAATTAAAATGTGTGGATCCGTCCGGTAATGAAGTTGAAAAAAAAATAGCTGATTTACCTGCAAAAATCTTCACGTTCGGAGGAGCTTTATACCGGGTAGTTGATAAAACCGTTTATATGGTTTTGGCTCAGGGCAAATACAACTATTATGCAGATTACTTATATAATAACATCCAATACTATTCTGAAGATTGGGACGGAGCTATGAAAAAGTTTAATCACGGTTGGTTTGAAAAATTATTGGCAGAGCATGGCTTACTGGAATCCTACAAAAATGACAAGCCTAAAATGCAAAGAGGAACAGATCCGAATGAGCGCTTTAATGAGATCGTAGGATGGAATATCACGTATTTTAATTTGCTAAACGAAAAATTGAAATAAATCGTCCCGGCTTATTTTTAGCCAAATACATTAAATTTGCAGCAATTACAGTCCCGATTATAACATCGGGGCTTTCCGATCCTCCTTCCCCCGAGGTTAAAGTCGGGGATAGACAGGAACGACTATATATAGAAGGGCAGTCATCCACAAGATGTACTGCTCTTCGCTTATAAGGAAATCTTTCCCGTTTTCAAAAACAGTTCTTTGATCTTTTCGACATGTCCTGTTTCAACAATCTGGTTCAGGGTTTCCATGTGGAGATAGAAAACGTCGTTCCCTACTTTCCGGAAACGGATGGTTCTTGTGTGCGGTGATTTCGGATCGATCGATTCCGGCAGACCGGATAATTCTCCGATTTCTGTCTCCGATAAATCTTTGATGCAGGGCAAACACATCAGGTCGGAATCCGTCATCACATAATTTTTGAGCAGATCCCATTTCAATTCCGAATTATCCACGGTTCTCAATTCCGACAGTTCATTCAGAATGAAAATAGACGGATTTCCCTGCACAATCGTACAGTATTGCTTCTCCCCTTTTTCATTCTTATAAATGCGCAGATTCGGAGTTTGAGGCTTCATTAATTTCAAGTCCTGTACAGGAAAGCCCAAGGTCGTTTCTTTGACGTCATAATCCGCATCTATTTCAAAAACACGCGCATTGAACGCATAGGTATTACTTCCCGTCAATTTCGTCCAGGTCATCATCCAGCCATCATTCACCATCGTGAAACTTACCGAACTAGCCGCCGGATTTGATTCGACAACGGTTGAATACACTTTCTTCTGAGAAAAATCGTTCAGGTTCACCGACCAGACATCCAACTTCGATTTACAATAATCCACACTCTTATAATCGCTCAACGTTAAGGGCGGAGCGTTTCGATCTCTGAAGGCCGTTTTGCTCAAACAAAACAACAATTCCTGTTTTTTATTGATCCCGATACATTTGAAATCATACAAATCCAGGACTTCCTTTTTCTTCCCGTATGAAGCATCGAAAATATCGATCAGCAAATATTCATAAGAAACCGCATAAGTTGTCAGATCTAAAATCGTCAATCTTAAGTAGGTATTGATTCCCTTCGGTTTGTACAAATTCGGATGTGTATTGGCTGAAATGGCATAATACGTCTGATAGAGAATAACCTTGTTCTTGATTGAAGTAATGATTCCCGCATCTACGTGATTCGCGCTATTGGAATACTGATCCCACACACTTTTCACTACGCGTTCCTGTTTTTCAAGCCGGATGGCTTTGTATTCATTCTTTTTATCCGGAAAATATTTTTCGATATGCAGGTAATTATCCACCACCGTATACCGCGTATTCGCCTTCATGTCAAAAGCGGTAAAACTACTCGTCTTCTGCTCTGAATCAGCATTTTCTTCTATGACTTCCTGGATCAATTCGCGGTTCAAAGTTCCTTTCGAATCAAACTTAAAACGGTAATTTCCTTCCGATAACTGAAAAGAGCCATCTTCAAACAGGTAAGTCCCGATTTGATACGGCAGTTTGTTTTTGAAATACTCGGAGTTTTGAACCCAGGAATTCGATTGTCCGAATAAAAAACCGGAAAAAAGAAAGAAAACAAGTGAACTTAGAAGGCGCATTAACAGAATTTATAGTGTCGTTTGATCAAATATAACATTTCCTGAATCATCGCAGGGAATAGTTAGTACCTTTGCAAAAAATTTGCCATGGCAGACATTACAGTAACAATCATTGACAGAGAAGGAGTAGCACACGAATTATCAGCGCCTACGGACATGAATATGAACATCATGGAACTGTGCAGAGCGTATGAACTTCCGGTAAAAGGTGAATGCGGCGGAATGGCGATGTGCGCAACGTGTCAGTGCTACCTGGAATCCGATACCCCGTTGGAAGAACAAAGCGATGCTGAACTGGATATGCTGGATCAGGCGTTTTATGTTAAATCCAACAGCCGTTTGGGATGCCAGATTCCTATTTCAGAAGAAATTGACGGGATTGTATTGCGATTGGCGCCAGAGGCAGAATAATTCATTCCTAATTACGAGCTTCTTTTGTCACTTCGATTGCGAAGCGTATCGAGAAGAACAAAAGAAGGTCTTTTCAAATTTCCAATCGTTCTCGATACACCTTCATTACATTTCGGGAATCGAACTGACTGGAAAAAATTCGGAATTCGAAACTCGTAATTCGTAATTATAAGGTAAAGGTCAACCCGGTTCCGAAACTGAAAATTCCCAACTGTCTTCTCAGGTTTACTTTCGACCAGATCTCTCTTCCGGAGAACCAATATTCGGATTCATCCATGCGGCGGAATTTCTTTTTCCCGAATTGAAAGGCGTATTGATACCTGAATCCAACATGAAACAAAACTCTTTTGGTGATCGGATAATTCATCCGGAAACCGAACATAAAGGTCATTCCTCTGAGTTCTTCTGCACGCGTATCCAATAAACGTTCTTTCACGGATGACAACAAGACATTATCGGCCGGATTGGTAAGTTCTATTGCCAGGTCTTTTTCCGGAAACTGAATCAATGAATACCCGATTCCGACTTCACTCGCAAAACCGCAGGGAATGCGGCTATCGTTCAAAGCAACCATTACTCGCGGCATAAAAACAGTTTCACGAATCGGAAGATAGGATACTTTGGCATTCAGGTATTCTGCAACCATTGTTCCGCCGGTATCTGTATAATTCCGGGTCAGCTCATCAACCGACTGCAGGTTCACCTGGTAAAAACGCTGTGAAAACTCTAATCCGAAACCAACGGATTCCGTTAGCGCGACATTCAAACTGGCTTTGTAAGCAAGATCCAATAAATTGTATGAACGCTGCAAACCATCTTTCTTTGAGACATATCCTTTCCGCTCTCCAAAGATGTTTTGCAATAAGGGAAGTTGGCCCTGTCCGTCGATTTCCAGGAAAATACGCTTTCCATAATAACCGGTTTCCTGCGCATGCAACAATGAGACAAACAGCAAACTGCAAACAAGAAGTACCTTTCTAATATTCATTTCTTGCTTGTTTTAACTGGTGAAACATTCCATACAACCGGGAACCGATAAAATGCTTGGTCGAAGGCTCATTTGCATAATACGCACGATTCAGAACCAATTCTCCTGTTTTCAAATCCAAGGCATAAAATTGCCAATCCGAGTAATGTCCGGAAAGAATCTCTATCGGGAAATAAACCAATCCGACCGGAAGCAAAACCGTGAAAAGGACAATGTTTCCAAAATACAAATCCGGGGCATAGGCATGCTGATATTCCAAAAACAATAACTTTTCCGCTCCGTACAGTTTTTTTATCCGGTTCAAATCGGGCAAATCCATCACGAAATAATCGTTTTCATGATCCCTGATCGCACGGGTTAAACTGCGTTGCAGCAAAGCATAATTATTCCAGTCTTCGACATTCAACGTATCCAGCTTCTGCAAACTCAGACTTCTTACATGAATATTCAGTTGGGAAGCATTATCCTCCACTTCCTTCATCATCAAATCCCTTGTTTTAAATGTTTTGGGAACATTTATTTCCGAAGACCGGGTTGTTTCAAAAATAGCAGGCTGCAACAACAACATGGAATCCATTTCGAGGTGAGCTTCCTCATCCTGCTTCAAATATTCCAGGTCCAGTTGTTCGCTGTCGGTCATCAGGTTAATCTCGTCATTTCTTCTTTCAAGCAAGGAACTCTTAGCTGTGTGTTGTTTGAATTTCACCAGGAAATTACTGTCGCGGACAATATCGGCAATTCCATACATATAGAACTTGGTCGAATCGATCTCATAACCATCCGTCATTCCTTTCGCTTGGTTCTCTATCACAGCATATTTATCCCATTGATCTGTCCGGGGTTTTTCTCCCGAATTTGCTTCTTTCTTTTTTTCAGTCAAGTAAACCAACGTTTCCGCATAGTTTCTTTTTGAGAATTTATCCAGGTCAAAATCTTCGCTCTTAACAAGTATCTGAATAGCCGTTTCAAGGCTTTTCCGCGCAATACTATTCGTGGTGTCTTTCTGATAAGCATCGTAAATCACTCTCAATCCGACGGTCAATTTTCCATTCTTCGGGAGTACGTTTACAAACTGGTTCAGAATGGATATCTGTCCTTCGTAATAACGTGCTTTCTTTCTTGGAAGTCCGGCATAATAATCGGGTCTTCTTTTCTGAACAACCGTTTTCATCACATCCAGCCACGCCTGTGATTTGCAATTCGCCAAAAAAGCAGATTCGGGATACGTTTTCTCCAAAATGTAGATCGCGTATAAAGCTTCTACCGGTTCTTCTTCATACACTTTATTCAATACATATTCAAAACGGGCAACATCCCGGATGTAGAAAAAACAGGAGCTGTCCGCATAAAGCATATTCTTCTCCCAATTCTTCAATTTCAAAACCTGTTCCGTTACCTGTTCTTTTCTTTTAGCCAGGTTCGGGTGCGACATCAGGTAATCATTGTACTTAAACTTCGCTGAAATTTCCGTTCTTTTGAAATCGAAATACATTTCAGGAATGTACATTTCCCGGGTGTTGAAATACCCTTTGTCGAATTTCATTTCTTCAAAAGGAAGGTAGGAATAAAGCAATACATCAAATGTCTTGTTGATTTCACCCGGATTGTATCCGGCATCGTGAACCATTTTCACAGCCATCCGGTCTGCTTCCAGTTCATTTTCCCGCGAATAATTGCTTAAAAAACGGGCTCTTTCATTGTACGAATAGAACTTCTCTTTGGTAGCATAGGTATACAATTCAAGGACATGATGTTCCTGGAAATGGATGATTTCATGAGAAAGGACGAAGGCCAACTGCGCTTCGCTCGTTAATTGGGCAATCAATCCGGTTGTAACAAAAACGATTCCCTGCCGGGTCGAGAAAGCATTTGCATCCGTAGAATTGTAGGTATAAAACCGTAGTTTTCCTTCCAGTTCTTTATTTCCTTTAACCAGTTTATCTCCTAATTCCTGCAGGTAACGGCTAATCGTATCACCGAAAGTTACATTCCCGGAATACAGGATTTCATCAATGGAATAATTGATTTGTTCAACGAAGAATTGTTTTTTTCTGGGAGTGAGTGATTTCAGATCGTCCCTGCTATCCTGTTTGATTTTATTCAGAGTAGAGTTTGAAAAGTCTTTCGGGATCGGACCTTTATTGCACAGCGGTTGATAGTGATTAAAATCTTTCTGCGCCATCAGATTGGAAAAAGAACCAATCAACAAACACACAAAAGCTATTAAAAACCGCCCTACCATTTAATGTTTTCAGGGAGTAAACAAACCGGAATCGGTTCCATTTTATGCTTATTCGCACGATTTAATTTGCGGTAAATCGTCAATACTTCTTTCTGTCTTTCGTTTAGCGTTTCTTCATTTCCGCTGAATGCCATGGCCCATTCCAGTTCCGGGTAAGTTGCTCCCATCTGATCTTCATCCGAGCGGCCGTCTTCCCATAAACCATCTGTTGGTTTTGCTACCAGGATCGATTCCACGATATTCAACGAACCCGCCAACTCAAATACTTCCGTTTTTGTCAGATCCGCAATCGGGCTTAAATCCACTCCACCATCGCCGTATTTTGTAAAAAAACCTACTCCGAAATCTTCAATTTTATTTCCCGTTCCGGCAACCAGCAAACCGTGCGTTTGCCCGAGCGCATACAAGGTCGTCATTCTCAGGCGGGCTCTTGAATTTGCCATTGCCAGGTGATTTTCAACCGTACTTGCAGGAAATGTTCTTTCCAATTGCTGAAACGCATCCGTCAAATCAATGGTTTGTGCTTCCACATTGGAAAAGTTTGTTTGCAACCATTCAATATGCTCTGTGGCTCTTGTAAACTCTGCTTTCGTTTGACGAATCGGCATGTTGAGCACCAATACATTCATTCCTGTTTTTGCACAAAGTGTCGATGTCACAGCACTGTCCACTCCACCGGAGATTCCGACGATAAATCCGTTTACACCTGCATTCAATGCGTATTGCTTCAACCAATTGGAGATATAATCGATTACTTGTAGTTCCTTTTCCATAAATCTTGTTAGTAAAAATAACAAAAAATCCCGTCTCAGCTAAGCCGGACGGGATTTCTAAGAAGTATAAATCTGTTTTCTTAGAATAGAATTCCTATTTTCAAACAGAATTGAGTTTGTGTCGTTTTCAAACCGAAGTAATCGCTGCTTCCAAGAGATCTGTTGAACATTGTTCTGTTTTTTCCTTTTCCTTCCACGTTGATCGGTGTTAAACCGTAGTAAAATCCAAGTTCAGCAAATAACAACGTGTTTCCTGTGAAGTTCCACTGAGCTCCACCAGCCAATCCCAAAGATGCGCGGATAAAACTTACATCATTTCCGTAAGCTGTTTTCATTCCGTTCATTTCAGTTGATGTTGAAGGGAACAATCCTGCTTCAATCAGATCAATGTTGGTTCCGTTTGCTCCGTTTCCGAAAATCATTCCCATATCATCTCTTGACGATTTGATCAAAAAGCTGGTACGTGCTCCGAATTTACCGTAGTAACGGAAATCACCGATTGCATTGGTTCTGAAGATCAACATCGTAGGCAAAGTAGCATAGATGTTTTTGTATTTTCTTCCTGTCAGACGGAATACCTGGTCCGTATTCGGATCTTTCAGATCTTCTTCCTGGATAATGTTATTATCGTTGTAGAAGTAATAAGAATTACCGCTAATTGCGGTCATTGCAATTTTGTATGATTCGAAATCGAACTCCAATCCTGTCATGAATCCGATGTTCTCACTGAAGTTGAAGTTGATATTCAAACCAAAAGAGTTTTGAACTCCTACTCCATCCTTTTCGATTCTCTTTGTTCCGGGTTTTGTGAAATTCATTCCTAGTTGGTAGGCAATCCCCATGTTTACTTTTTTATCAGATCCTTCTGATTGTCCAAAAACGGCTGCAGAAAAAGTTACTGCCAAACATGTTACTATTAATCTTTTCATAAGTTATCTTAAAAGTGAATCAAATATAGTTTCTTTCGTTGAGACTAGAATGATTATTTTTGACCAATATGAAATTTACGCAAAAATTTAGTTCGTTGACACGTTTCATGTGTTTCCTCCTATTATTATCTGTGGCTTCCTGTTCAAACCCTCTGGACGTGGACATTTCATCCAGTAATTACAAATTATCGGAAGTTCAGCTGGACAGTATTCTGAAACATTCTTCTGGTCAAAAACTGAACTCGGAAATTGAAAAACTGGCACAAAAATTCCCGGAAATCATCGATTATCAATTTTACTATTGTTTTAAAACCGGCCTTCCCAAAGACAGTGCTTTTGCAGTGAATTGGGCGGAATTTACCCAAAACAGTTATTACAAAAGATTGTCGAAGCGCATCGACGAAAAATTCAAATCAAAACTCCCGGAATCCAAACGGATGATCGAAGATGGTTTCAAGCGCCTTCAGGTTCATTTACCCAAGAGCAAACTTCCGAAATCCATCCTTTTCATGAACTCTTATTTTGCTTCAAGCATGTATTGCACGGAGAATGAAATCGGAGTTGGTCTGGAACGTTATTTAGGAGCCAAAACGGATGTTATCAAAGAACTTCCCGGCGATGTTTTCTACGAATGGATCAAGGAAGCCATGGAACCTGAATATTTGGAACGCGATGCTGTTTGCGCCTGGATATTGACGCATATTTGTGAACCCGGAAAGGATTTCAATAACATCCAGGCCATGATTCAATGGGGGAAAATTTTGTATTTAACAAAAGCTGCTTTACCAGATCAGGAAGAACACATCTTGTTGCGTTACAACGCTGCAGATTACGATTGGGCTATCAGAAATGAGCGCGCCTTCTGGGAATACCTGGTGAAACAAAACATGTTGTTCCAGAAAAGTGAAACCGACCAGGCGGCATTTTTACAGGAGGCTCCTTTCACGGCAGGATTACCTCAAAAAGGCCCGGATCGTTTGGGACAATTTTTAGGTTACCGGATTGTTTGCAGCTATATGGAACAATATGATGTAACTTTGCAGGAATTAATAAACAAACCTTACAACGAGATTTTAACAGAATACCAAATTAACGATTGAGAAAATGGAAGAAGAAGTAGTAACAAAACGATCAGCAATTTCAGTAAAAATAGGCCTTAATGCAAATAATCTTCCACTTGAAATGCATTGGAGCGCTGAAGACGGCGGAATCGAAAATGCTCCTGCTAAAGCACTGATGTTGTCGCTTTGGAACCCGGAGGACAAAAACACCATGAAGATTGATTTGTGGACGAAAGATATGTCGGTAGAAGAAATGAAACAGTTTTTCCACCAAACGCTGCTTACAATGGCGGATACGTTTGAAAAAGCAACTGGAGAAAACCTCATCTCGGAAGATTTAAGAGATTATTGCTACCACTTTGCAGAAAAGATGGACATTTTGCCTGAGAAGTAGTATTGGATTCCAGGACTTCAGGATTTTAAGATGTTAGGACTTTAGGAGACAAGATCAAAGAGTCAAGACAAAAAGAGTCAGGACATAAGACAAAAAAAGGCTTTCAGAAATCTGAAAGCCTTTTTTATTTGAGTATCACAAGTCTTGAAATCTTGCCTCTTGTTATCTTGTCTCTATTATTTCACCAACGTCATTTCATCCACCAAATGCTTCGCACCGCAGTAAACGTCCATCACCCACATCACGTAGCGGATATCGACCACAATGTTTCTGCAACGGTTCGGATCGAAGTAGAAATCACTCATTGTACTTTCCCAGCTTCTGTCGAAGTTCAATCCCATCAGGTTTCCGCTTGCATCCAATACCGGGGAACCTGAATTTCCTCCCGTCGTATGGTTCGATCCTGTGAAACACACCCACAATTCTCCGTTTTGAGAATACGGTCCGTAGTTTTTCGATTTATACAAGTCGATCATTTTCGGATCCAAATCAAAATCCGGGTTTCCTGTGTTGTACTTATCCACCATTCCTTTCAAAGTCGTGTGTTCCGTATAAGCCATTCCGTCTACCGGAGCTGATCCTTCCAGCAAACCGTAAGTTACGCGCAAAGTGGAGTTTGCATCCGGCCAGTGTTTTGCATCCGGGAACATCACTAATTTTCCTTCTACGTAATCTTTCAGCAAAGCATCCATTTCAATGTTGTAATCGTTTGCACCGGAAGCAACTTCATCACGCATCAGTGTGAAACACTCCGCAAACAACTTGTATCCCGGATCTTTTTTCAATGTTGCCAATGATTTCTCACTGAATTTATTCAGGAATGCCAGGTATTTTTCCTTGTTCACAAAGATGGATTTCGAATAAACATCCGAAGCCAGTTTTTGATTATCCAAAGACCCAATCACAAAACGCTTGTCAAGGTAAGAACGGAACGCCGGAGTCAAGGCTTCAAAAATTCCCTTGTCGACATTTACATCGTAGTTCTTGAAAAAACCGTCCGCTCCTTTAATGATTGCCTGGATTTTTGCATCCAGTTCATTATTTGCTTTGTATTTCGCGTAATTCCGGTCAATGTCTTCCATGGAACGCGCCAGGCGGAAAAACTCAGGTCCTACGAACAAATATTCCACCATCAAGGTATAAGTAAATTCGTAGCTTGCTTTTTGTTCCACCAATTGATTCATGCGGTCAACCAAAGGTCCGTAATGATTCCAGCCGTCCTGTGATTTCGCTTTTTGAACGTATTCATCTTCGAATTTCTTTTTCAATGAAACGGCATCCAACTGCTTCAATCCGTCAATCTGACCGATGTATTTTTTCCATGCATTTGCGATACGCGCTTGCTTCGCCATGTACTGAATACGCGTCAAATCCGATTTCGTCATCGCTTCATTAATCACTGCCAGACTTTTTGTACGCATGTCAATTTCCATCGGGCGTTGTTTCTCGATGTAGTATTTCAGATTTCCGGATGTCAAATGCTGTTCTGTCTGACCCGGGAAACCGTAAACCATGGTAAAATCTCCTACTTTGCGATCGTTGAATGCAATTTTCAAATGCTGAATCGGGGCGTACGGAATATTCTCCTCACTGTAAGCCGCCGGCTTGTTATCTTTTCCTGCATATACACGAAACACGGAAAAGTCTCCGGTATGTCTCGGCCAAACCCAGTTGTCCGTGTCACCACCAAATTTCCCGATCGAGCTTGGAGGAGCTCCCACCAAACGTACGTCCGTAAATACTTCCTTGACCATCAGGTAGAAGCTATTTCCATAATCAAAGGCTTGAACATCTGCCTGGAAATGTGTATTCCGGGTTGCGTCTTCGATGATTTTCTTCATGTTGCGCTTCAAAATCTCACCAATCTTGTTTCCGTCTTCCACACCTTGAATTCCAAACATCATTGCTTCGGTTACGTCTTCGATACGCACAATTCGCGTAGCAGTCAAACCTGCATTCGGAAGTTCATCTTTAAATGTTTTCGCCCAAAAACCGTTTTTCAGGTAATCGTGTTCGGTAGATGAATGTCTTTGAACTGCATCCAATCCGCAATGGTGATTCGTTAAAAGCAAGCCTTTATCGGAAACCAATTCTGCCGTACAACCTCCGCCAAAATGCATAATGGCATCTTTTAACGAAGATTTATTTACCGAATAGATATCCGCTGCACTTAGTTTCATTCCCTTTGCTTTCATGTCCGACTCAAAAGCCTGAAGCAAAGATGGAATAAGCATCCCTTCTTCTGCACGAAGAGCGAATCCTATAAACACCATAAAACCTAGCAAACAATTTTTCATAGTTACAATTTTGCCCAAATATACCAATACCCTGCCAAAACCTGTTGTTAGATTCAACCCTTTTTCGCATTTTTGCTTTGTGGAATTTATCAGTTTAATCTTTCGACTGGGAGTCATTTTGGCTATCTTCAGTTTTATTTGGGGAATTTTAAGATTCGGCTTTGTCTTATTGCGCGGCGGAGTTCCGATGTCTTATCCTTTGGGGCTTGCTCTCAAAACCATTCAGTATTTGCTGATCGCGGATGTTGCCATTATCTTCTGTACCAATAATCCGAACGGGAATTTGTCTACGGCAATTACCACCGGATTGATCCTGTTCATGTATTTCATCGGGAAAGTTCAGAATATGCAGCTGAAAAATGTCATGATGATCCAAATCCAGGGAAGAACACTTTCTGAAACCCAGAAACCGAATATGAACCTGGAATTCGGAATCGTTGCTTTGGCGATGGCGGTATTTGGCTTTTTACTCTGGAAGCCTGAATTTGCTGAAAACAATGTTTCAAACTGGTTTTATTCCAACATCATCGATATTGAAGACACTCCGATCTTCGGATTCATTTTCAAGGTTGTAGGATTCTTCTTTACCATTACGATCCTGATGCGCATGATCAATGCGCTGAGCATGATTTTTTCCGGAAGGGCTTTCGGAAGAGGTGATGACAACAATAACCGTCCGGGGAGAAGCAATCGAAACGATCAGGATCAATCGAATCGTTTTGATGATTACGAGGAAGTGGATTAAAAACTTCTCTTACTTTTTTCATTGCCAAAAGAACCAGCTTTGCTGGTGAAGACGAAGCATAGCTTTGGAAAAGCTAAATGCTGAGGTAGTAAGCAAAAAGGCTAGGCCTGTACTCGAAAGCTAGAAAACTACGTGTCCTTTCGCGAAAGCATTCGAAACTCACCTCCTTCGTCGGCTCAAACAGTGAATGCTTTTTTTCGCTCCACTCACTTGTTTTCATGCGCTTTCAGCGTAAGGGCCATTTTCGCACCGTGTCCTGGGGAAAATTTTGCTTTCAATTTCGAAATTATTATTCATGAAAAGGATTTCTTTGAATCCTTTGCTTCCTTTGCGTTTTATAAATGGGCTTTGTTTTAACAGCAAAGAGTGCAAAGGACTGAACCGTTTTATTGGCAATTTACTCTTTGACACACTATGTGAACTAATGTGTCCTATGTGGTTCCCTAAGCAATCTCTTTGATCAGTTTCAGAATTTGCGGAATCAGGAATTCATTTCCGCTGTTGTCGACCACATAGTTGGTTAACTTTCGTTTTTCTTCTTCCGGCATTTGTGCTTTGAATCGTGAAAGTACTTGCTCATCACTTAAACGATCACGTTCCTTGACGCGTTTCATGCGGATTTCCTCCGGAGCACTGACTAAAAACACGGCATCAAAAGAACGGTAATTTCCGGTTTCAAACAATAACGCGGATTCCTGGAAAACGAGTGGTGATGTTTGTCTTTCGACCCATTCTTTAAAATCTTTTCGCACCGCCGGATGAACCAGGTTATTCATTGCAACCCGTTTGGATTCATCTTTAAAAATCTGTGTTGCGATGTAGGGCCTGTTCAGTTCCTGATTGATATACGCTTCTTCTCCGAACAGTTCTTTCAAACCTGCTACAATGGAAGCATCTTCGTGCATGAGGTCTTTTGCACGCTGATCTGACGAATAAACCGGGTAACCCATCTCGTGTAAGATTTTAGCCACAATCGATTTCCCTGATCCGATTCCTCCTGTAATTCCTATTGTTTTCTTTTGCATAAAAAAATCCCCCGCCAAACTGACGAGGGAGCGGTTTTAAATTTCTTCTACTTCGATAATGTTGAACGGCAGCCCGATGATTGCCTGGTAATCCTGGCCGGCTTCTTCCATATCTTCGTCATCCTCTTCGAAGTACCAGTTTACGGTTACATTCGTTTTTGAACCCGAAATGGCTTCCAACTTCTTGAACAAGTCCAGAATGCACTTGGAGGAAGAGGTATTAAAGTATTCCAATTTCACATCAACAGATGTTTCTGCAATCGGACTTTTTCCGTAAGAATCAATCCAATCATTCAATGGTTTGTAAAATTCCACTGAGTTTTCAGGAATAGAACGGCCTTTCAACTCAAGTTTTCCGGTAGCGGCATCAAAATGGATCGAAGGAGTTTTCGCTGATCCTTCCAGGTGTAAATTTTCCATATTCTTACTTAATCAATTTTTATGTTCAAACAGAAAAAACTATTCACATCATTAATAGGTAAAATCTGATATTCCAGTTTATTTCCCGATTTTCTTGCAATATCAATCATTCCAAGGCCTGCTGTTCCTTTATCGGATAAAGCTCCGTTGCTCAACACGTCCTGGTAGTACTTTTTCAATTCGTCTTTATCCATTCCATTGATCTTTTCCAAACGCGCTTCCAAATCCAGTGCGCTTTCATTATCAATGTAATTTCCTGTCCGAATCACAAAATGATCATCCTTCTTTGCAATCATGAACAAAGCCGATTTTGCTTCAATGCGTGTCATGTTCCGGTCATTGTCGTCACTTGAATCGATGTGATGATACAAATTCTGTAAACATTCCACCAGTACATTGAAAACCTTTTTTTTCAGCTTTGGAGATTCATCCATGTAATCCATTTTCGATTCCATGATTGAAAGAACGGAAGACAACAAGTCTGACGTAACCACCCCTTTAAATGATAACAGGATATTTTCCCGCTCCATTGTTTGGTATAGTTCGTAGATGTCGTTCTTTATCATTCTTAGTTTTCGAAGTGGAACAAATATAATAATCCTATCGAACTAATTCCGCTATTCGCCGAAAAAAATGAGCAAATGGTAGAATTTTTCGTGAGATTTCAGCAACTGAGTACTTCGTCAACTTTGGCTTTAAAAATTCACCTTGTTTTACTGTCAAATGACAAAAAACGGCCAGCAAGAAAATGTGTGATAAAAAATTAGATTTCAGTGTTTTTCGGAACGTTCAAAAACTAATTTCTGAAGTCAATGATCAACGGAGTTTTGGAAGTCACCGGATTGATGTACAAGGCTTCTTCCGCTACCACTTCCACTTCGATGGCTGCAAATTTCGGTTCCGATTCAATAATGCCTTCCACTCCACGCGCAATATTCCGGATCAGTTGCTCTTTTTCAGGTTGTGAAACGGATGATTTCACGACTAAAAACCGTAATTCGGTGAGCAAATCCGTTTTCAGCGATAACTGAATCTGGAAACAATCGGCATCTTTTAATAATGGTTCGAAATCGTGGAGGAAATAGGCGCTTTCGTGGAGGGAAAAAGATTTTTGTTCGCGTTCTTTCAACAGCAATACCTCTCGTCCGTTTTCCTCAACCAATTTACCGATGTCGCCCATGCGGTAACGAAACAAGGGAAAACGTTTGCGAATCAGGTTGGTCACCACCATTTCACCATATCCTTCCGAATCGGGATTGAAGATTTCGATCACCACTTCTTTCAGAAAATGAAATGCTCTCGGATTTTGGGAATAATGCGCCCAGCCCCAAATTCCCGTTTCGGTGGAACCATACATCGAATAAATGGCTTTGGGTTGAAACACTTCCAAAAGAATTTCCTGTTGTGAAGGCAACAAAAATTCTCCCCCGAACAAGATCTTGTCAAAAGAACAGCTTATTCCTTCTTTTTGGAGGAATTTGGCAAACAAAACCAATTTGGAAGGTGTTCCCATCAGCATATCGGGTTGAAATTCAACGCTCGCTGCTGCCATGGCTTCATAAGTTGCATTAGCGCTCAAAGGCAAAGTTGTTGCCGAACACCTGTCTAGAATATCGTCCAGGATAGAAGCCGTGCGATACATGTCACCATAACTGAAAACATTCAAAGCAACAGTTCGTGCGGAAAAAATACCACTTGCAACCAATTCATCTGCCAATAATTGACGCTGCGCCAAATTCTCCCGGATATCCACCGGGAATACCAACGGTTTTTGTGTTGATCCTCCGGAACGCACCAAATAAACGCCGGTTTCTTCTTCGTGCAATTTGAATTTAGAGCTCAACGTTTCCTGTAACGCTTGTTTGTCCAAAACCGGAGCCAACGAAAAGTCTTCCGTGTTTTGATAGAAATCGCTCCACCAGGCAGATGTTCTGACATGTTGAAAATGTTCCTTTAAAGCTGCTGCATTCATGTTTACAGGTTTTAATTTGTTTTACTCAGGAAGAAATAATACAATTGGCGCGGAAATAAGCCTGCAAAACGGATGGCAAAACGGAATTTCTGTTTCCGGGAATTCAGATTTTCGAATGAATGTGACATCCATCGAGCACCCACAACTCCCATGAGTAATTTGTCGTAGCGGTCTTTGCTGTTTTTATAACGAACCAAAACCGGGGGAAGCGTTACTTCCTTATGGTTGTGATATCTTTTCCGGGACAAACTTCCGTCTACTTCACGCACCCGCAAGTGATTTCCCATCAGCATTCCGACTTTAGAATTCGGATCGCTCAAAACAACTTTCAGTACCCGGTACCAAAAATCGATTCCTTCATAAAAGCGCGCACTTTCTTCGAAATGAACGTTTTCCATCCACATGCGTTTGGCGACAACATTGCTGCCGACTCCCATTACAAAATGACGGGAAGTAACTGTTTTCAACGGATATTTCAGGAGGTAAACATCCGTTTCCACTTCTTGCAGATCCGGAACTATTTTTTTGAAATCCGGGTAGCGAATGCCACTTGGAAACAATTGAATTCCGAGTACTACAAAATCCATTCCCTGTAGTTCCATCAAATGCGTTGCCCGCTCAATGAATTCCGGAGCATACATATCATCCGCATCAATAAAACTGATGATCTCTCCGCTTGTTTTGGAAAAACCAAGGTTACGGGCAACACTCACTCCTTGATTTTCTTCCAAGGCGATGATTTCGACCCGCACGGTTTTGAATCGTTCGGGAACTTCTTCTAAAAAACGGGTTACCAATTCCAAACTTCCGTCCGTGCTTTTGTCATCCACAATGATCAGCTCGAAAGGCAAGACCGTTTGATCGACAATGGATTGAAGTGTCTCACAAACATAAGGTGCTTTGTTGTGCAAGGGAATGACAATGGAACAGTTCATGTTATCCGTTTTTTTCAATGGCGAATGGCAGAAATACTCCACGCCCTTCGTACATGTTGATCACTTTTTCGGTAGATCCGCGAAAGACTCCCGGACCATAACAATGCGCATCTTTACACAAAAGCACTCCTACTATATTAATTTGCTGTTGTTTTTCTTCGTAGAAAAAATCAAAAAACTGCTGATCGATGTATTCCTGTACCATGTAGTTTTGCCATTCTTCAGAGATAACCCGCTTCCAGGTTCCCGGATCACAGGTATTTTTGACATACATCCCAATTCCTCTTCCGCCACTGTTGTTTTTCAATACCCAATTTTCCATGGAATTTGTGATTTCCTTTCGTTTCTCCTCAGTATCAACAATGAATGACCGGATCAAAAAAGGTTTTAAAAACAGATAATCCGATTCGGAAAGATAATCGCGCATGATTTCCTCGTTGCACAATACAGCCAAAACCCGTTTGTCGTGAACCAAAATCAGTGAGCGGACGTCGTTCGTGCATTTCCCAGATGCAATCAAGGCTTTCAGTACGGAAACATCAATCCGTTTCAATTCTTCGCGATCCATTTCAAGGATAAACTGCTGAGCCGGTCTTTCTTCGACAAACAAGCGATTTCCTTCCGCCCGCAACTCTGACGAACTAATGGATTCTGCCAGAACATTCCGTTTTTCCAATTCGCGAAACAGGTAGTTGACTTCCGTTCCTTTTTCCCGATCGTGAATCCAAAACAAGGGTTCTGAGGGAATCAAAGTTTGCACATAATCATCCGGAAAATCATTTAATCCCGGAACGGGAAACCAATCGGTATTCACTTCCCGGATTTGTTTTGCAACAATCTCATCCAGGTAATAACTAAACATCCAGCCATTGAAGGGATACCGGCAGCCGATTTCACAGATTTTCTTCTGTCCGTTTTGATCAATCACAAAATCGGGGCGATACATTCCAACCTGGTACGGATACGGCTGCGCGATCTTTAAAATCGCTTCCAGTTCTTCATCCAATTGGTAAATATCCCGAATGCGCTGATCTGAAAAATAATGCTGAACAACCCGGATAAATGCCCGATTCAGAATTTCCGTCAAACGCTGAAATTCGCCCAGGTTACTTTCCGGGATCAAAACGGGCAGATTGGCAACGCCGTAAGGTAATTCACCCAAAGATTCTTCCAGCTGAGCATTTACCTGAGCCTGATCCATTCCTTTATTGGAAAGCCCGATCTTTTGTTGCAGCAATTCGGTTGGTTCCGTTGCGTTCATCATTGCATCATTGCTCCGGACTGCGCCAATTGATGATTCAAAGTGCTCATCACATCTGCTTTCAAGGTCAGATACGTGGTGATGATTTCTTCCAAATTGTAATCTTCAATCGACAAACCGGTTGCTTTTGCAAAGGAATAGACCGCGTCAACCGCATGGAAGAAGTGATTTTTCTCTGTCGGACCACAATGTACGGCAATCCACGCAAGGGAAAGATTGATGTCCTGTTCCGATAAATCGCTGTTTGCTTTCAACCAGTTTTCAAAAAGCGGAAGAATGAATTCCACTTCTCCGTGCGTGTAAATTTCGTGCACCAAGGTGGTCAGCAAACCGATCATAATGTCTTTATTTCGCAGCGAATTCTTGTCTTTCCATGCTTTGAAATCTTTTGCTTCCTGGCACAGATAACGGTGCGACAACCAGCTGTCATCCCCGCTGATATTCGTCGCCATGCGGTAGAACAAAATGGAATGCAAAATCTGGCCAACAACCGCCAAATCTTCGTCTACAATGCGATTCAGACTGGCAACTGATTTAAACAAATCGTGTTCGCTCAACACTGCCTGATTTTCGTGCACCATCATGGTCATGCGGTTACTCAATCCCGCAACGGTTACTGCACTGTTGTTTGTCTGGCTCCAGCTGTGAAAAAACGATCGCAGTGTTTCGGGATCTTGTTTCGTTGCTGTCAAAGCACGGAACGTTTCTTCTATGGTTGCAAATTTTTCTTCCTGGAGCGGAAAATATGCTAAAAGTTGTTGTTTGATGTGTGACTCATTCATATCTGAGATCACCGGCATGACAATGGAGCTTAGTTTATTCATAAATAGAGGTTTAAGTATCTAGTAAAATCTATGAGTCCTGATCCGGCACCGAAGAATAAATTATCCGAATGAATCAACTTATTTTCACTCAGTGGAGGTTATTTGTAAGAACTCGTTGAAGCAAAAATAGACCAATTCTGATACCATGCAATACCGCGAAATAAAACTTCGCCCAGTATTCATGCGCCTTTCAGAAGGAATTTGAAACAATCTTCGACCTGTTTGACAAAAAAGAATTACTTTTGCAACAATGATGCATTTAGAAGAGCAAAAGGAGTGGTTTTCGACCTGGTTTAATTCACCTTACTATCATATGCTGTATGATCAGAGAAACGACCAGGAGGCAAATGAGTTTCTGAATAACCTGGTTTCTGCGTTGGAACCTGAGCAGGGATCCAGTGTTTTGGACCTGGCTTGTGGCGCAGGAAGACATTCCAGGGCTTTGGCTGCACATGGCCTGAAGGTTTCTGGTTGCGATCTTTCGCCCAACAGTATTGAAGAAGCGAAGAAAAATTCAGCTCCGGAACTGACGTTTTTTGTGCACGATATGCGCGAACCGCTTCAGGAGCAATACCAATATGTGTTCAACCTGTTTACCAGTTTCGGGTATTTCGATGACACGCGCCAGAATGCATTGGTTCTGAAAAGTGTTCACGATGCGTTGACTGATCCGGCGATCCTGGTGATTGATTTCATGAATACACACAAGGTGATTCGTGATCTGCGTTTCCGCCAGGAAATCAACAAACACGGTATTCTTTTTCACATTAAAAAAGAAGTGAGCAATGGCCGGATTCTGAAAACGATTGCATTTGAAGACCAGGGAACGTCTTATTTCTTCCAGGAAAAAGTACAGGCGCTTTACCTGGCTGATTTCGAAGAATTATTGGCTGAAGCAAATTTCGACATCGTGCGTCTTGCCGGAAACTATCAATTGGATGCATTCAACAGCGAAACATCTGACCGTCTGATTCTTATTTGTAAAAAGAAATGAGTGAATTAATCGTAACTATCTTTTTTCTGCTGTTATTCGTGGTTTTGGGCGGTGTATTGGTTGTGTTTCTCGAAAAGAAGAACCAGGCAACTTTTATCAAATTATCGCTTGCATTCAGCGGCGGATTCCTGCTTGCCATTGCATTTATCCATTTCCTTCCGGAATTATACGCTGATCAGCACACTTCGATTGGTGTTTGGGTGCTTGTCGGTTTTCTCGTTCAGCTCTTTCTCGAATATTTTTCGGGTGGAATCGAACACGGACACATTCATGCGCATGCAAACAAGAAAATACCTTACGGTTTATTGATTTCCCTGAGTATTCATTCATTTATCGAGGGAATTCCGTTGGCAAATCAGCAGGTAGATGTGCACAATCACGAACACCTGATCGGTCATCATCACAATTCATTATTACTTGGAATTATCCTGCACCAATTACCGGTTGCCATTGCGTTGATGACGCTTTTGAGACAATCGCTGATCAAGTCGTCTACGTCATGGATTTTGTTGATTGTTTTCGGAATGATGACACCTCTTGGATTGATCTTCGGTTCTGTGATTCCGATGGACTCAAGCTTTCCGTTTATGGATATTTTACTGGCGATTGTGGTGGGAATGTTCCTGCATATCTCTACGACCATTATTTTTGAAACGAACGAAAATCATCGCTTCAATCTTGCCAAGTTGACAGCCATCCTGTTGGGAGTTGGTTTGAGTGTGAGCCTTATCTAACTTTGAAAAGTTCAAGAGGGAATTCAAAATGAAAAATTCAAAATTTGTTTAAAGAACAATACTATTGAACTATTGAACTATTGAACTATTGAACTATTGAACTATTGAACTATTG